>WNGQ01009643.1_pt1 | contig 16269 bp, 10 predicted proteins | sample 5407661 | NCBI WGS metagenome assembly WNGQ01 (sample SAMN13153382, study PRJNA577476) | soil metagenome | isolation source: 60 cm soil or saprolite under Garry oak tree replicate 2 | place: USA:California | collected 2016-06-15 | reverse complement strand
GACAAACACCGGCTCGAAGTCGTCGACGATCTTCGCTCGATCGCGCGTAAGCACGGATTCAAGACCGCTCTCGTTGGCGGCATTTACTATTTGCAAGGTCGACTGGCAGCGCTTGTCGCTTCCAGTTTGGTAACTGGCCTTTTCTGTCTGAACGTTCTGTTCATCGGGATAGCGTGGATCGTCGCCCGGTCCGTCCGCGGGGCGGTGGCGATGATCGTGAGCTTGACTCTCGTGCCCCTGTGCATGCTTGGCGGCATCGGCTGGTTGCATGTACCGATGGATGTCATCTCGGCGCCAGCCACAAACGTTTGCATCGGCATAGCCATCGACTCGATGATTCATCTTGTCTTCGGCGTTCGCCGCGCGCAACGCGACGGAAAGAAAGGCTGGCCAGCTTGGGTGGCCGCGCGCGAAGAGCAATGGCGCGGGATCGTCTATTCGGACGTGATTTTCGCCGCCGGCTTTGCCATTTTCGTGCTCTCCGATTTTCCGCCGACGCAGCGTTTCGGTGTGGTCGTGCTCGCCGGCCTAATCATCGACATCCTGGCAAACCTGTTCGTGTTGCCGCTGCTCGGTGGCGCTCAGTGGAAAAAGAAGTGATCCTCGACAACCGGATCGTGACCAAACCATACGGCCGCGCCTTCATGCAAGCCCTGCCGAAGTGTCCGGTGGAGATTGTTTAACGTATTGCTCTTATTCAGTGCGACCTTCCATCCACTTTTCGTCATCGAAACTGGCCGCAGCAGTGCGGTTCTCTGCGTCGAGCTTCAGATAAATTCGTTCAAGATGCTTGCCCACGGTTGCCGGCCTTATTTCTAGCATCACGCCTGTCGGCGTTCGACTTCCAGCGCGCGAGCCAAAAGAGCATTTCGCATTGCCGTCGGAATCGCTTTTTGCCAATGAAATATTCGGCGCGATGCTAAGTGCTTATGGCCAATCTGCCGCAAATCCCGAGCTTTCTCGGTACACCCCCGACTGCAATCCCGAACCCTCCTGTTGTTTCGCATCGACAAGAGTTGCCCTTTGGCGAACTCACTTGGGAAGACTTCGAAAAGCTTTGTGTGCGCCTCGCGCGCAGTGAAAGCGAAGTCGAACATTGTCAGCTTTACGGAACAAGGGGACAGCAGCAAGAGGGCATCGATGTTTATGCGCGGCTTGCAACAAACCAACGGTACGTCGTTTATCAATGTAAGCGCGTCGCTAATTTCACAGCTAGCGACATTACCCATGCAGTACAAGCATTTCTTGCGGGAGCGTGGGCGGGCAAAGCATCACAATTTGTTCTATGCACCCAAGTCAGTCTTGAACCCCGTTCCTTAGCCGACGAGTTCGAAAAACAGGCAACAGCACTCAGAGCAAGAAATATCTCCCTATTAGCATGGGATTCCCGGCAGCTCTCGGGGAAACTGAAAGATGACCCGAAGGTCGTTAACGATTTCTTCGGCAAGGCGTGGTTAAGCTCATTCTGCGGCGCTGAAGCCGCCGATCTTCTTCGCAATCGTCTCGACGCAACACAGGTTGCGGAGTTTCGTAGAAATCTCGGTCAGTTCTATACGCACGTGTTCAATGTTAATGACCCGGCATCCGAAGCAACTTCGTCGACCGAGATACGTCTGCTGCCCATCGATCAGCGATTCATCGTACCTGACATCGAAGAACAGCAAACTATTACGACCTCTATGGGCGCCTCACCGGCACCGCAACTGCATCGAGAACTTCCGGGCATTCCTACGGCTTCTGTTAAGGCGCGCCTCGACGCTCAAACACATTTGAAGTCGTTGCAGCGAACGATTCGACGGAGATTAGGGGCCGATGAATGGCTCGGCGCTTCACACAAACACATAATCCTTGGCGGTCCCGGCAGCGGGAAAAGCACGCTCTTAAGGTTTATCATAACTGATTTGCTAAAAGATCAACCCGAACTTGGTTCATTGGCTTTAAAATGGGGAAGTCATCTGCCGATCTGGCTACCTTTTCCGGCCTGGACCGAGAAAATTCGTCATCATCAGGAATGCTCGTTGCCTGATTTGCTCAAAGACCATCTTCGCATCTGGGCCGAGGAGCGTCTTTGGCCCATTGTCGAGAAAGCTCTTGAGGATGATCGATTGCTCCTTGTTGTGGACGGACTGGACGAATGGGTCGACCAGAATTGTGCCCAACGGGCAGTAGACAAGCTTCAAGTTTTTGTCGCGCAACGAGACGTTCCAACGATCGTGGCCAGCCGCCCCCACGGATTTGCGAAGTTGGGCTGGCAACAAACGGGATGGCAAACGGGCCAACTCGCGCCATTCAACCGGACGCAACAGAAGAAATTCGCTAGCGCCTGGTTCAAGCACCGGGCACTGATGCTCCAACACCCGGAGAGTCAGGCCACATTAATTGCGAGTCGGGAGGCAGATAGTTTCGTTAATGAGCTCTCCGCTAACGCTAACCTTCGCGAGCTAGCGGGAATTCCATTGCTACTTAGGATTTTTGTTTACTTTCGTCTCCGCAACACGGCACTTCCCCAGAATCGGTTTGAAGCATATGACCGCATGGTTAATCAGCTCATTTCAGAGCATCCGAGCAATAGACAACGAGCGGCTGACATTGCAGATACTAGCGAACTAGATTCTGAGGACATTCGCACAGCTCTTGGCATGCTTGCGTTTGAGATTCAGAGTCGCGAAACGGGCGGAGTTATAAGCAAGGACCGAGCACGTTCTATCATAGAGTCCCATTTAAAGGACGCAGAACACGGCCCGGGACTCGATTCTCGTCTCGCAGTGCGACTGAGTAAGAAGTTATTGGAAATCGGCGAAAATACTCTTGGCGTGCTAGTCGAAAGAACACCAGCGGACGTTGGGTTCTTCCATCGGAGCTTTCAGGAGTACCTCGCCGCGAATCATGTTTCGAAGATGTTATTTGACGCACAGCTGAAACTCGTGAATGACTTCTGTGCCGATGCCCAATGGAGCGAAGTGATTCTCGCGCTTTGCTATATGACGAGACGCCCAGCGGAAGTACGAAGCTTAGTCGAAGCGCTGAGAGGCCACCTCGCGACTGCATCCCGGGCTGACCGCTATCCAGTGGAGCGATTGGTAGCAGAGATTGCGTTTGGAACGTTTAGCTGCCCAACCCCGATAGCGCGTGAGGTGGCGAGCAATGTTTTCGAACAGATCGGAGTGGGGGATTGGATGCCGCAGCGTATCAGCCTCACGCAATTAGCTCTTGGCGGTCTTCGTTCTACAGCCCTACGGGACATACTCCGCGACCGGATCAATCGTTGGTTTCCGTGCTACTCTCGGTGGCGCGGCGATCTTCTTAACACACTGACTTCGTGGGAACCGTCGAGCGAATTGCTAGAATGTCTCTGGAAAAACCTATTCGATGAAGAACTTTCAAACAGACGCGGTGCAGCCTCAGCCATTTCGACTAGGTACCGCGAAGATGTTAAAGTAGGTGATCGCATCGCATCCCTAGCCAATGGTTCCATTTCCACTGGTCCAAGAGTCGCCGCAATTGAAGCTCTGTTCACAGGCTGGCCTAAGCATCCGGACCTTAGTCGAATACTAGACAACGTCAGGGATTCTGTCAGCCCAGAGCTCCGGCTCGTTTCGATACTTGGGCGTATTCAGTTACAAAAACACACCGAGGAAGATTTGGACGAATTGTTGAGGCTGAGCGGCGACTCAATGACTTCCATATTCTGGCGCGACGACATCATTTCAGCTCTAGTATCTGGTTGGCCTAGATCGACCAAAGTTAAGGCCCTTTGCCGAAAAGCGTTATCGGATAACATCTATCATTACCGTCACGACCCGGATCGTGAAATCGCTGAAGCCGTATTAGTTCGGGGCTTCCCGCAGGATGACGAGGTTGTGGATTGTCTTATCGGGCGAGCAAAACGGACAGATAGATCGTTTTTGATCGGGCGTTTTTACGAACTCGGACCGTATTTTTCGCGTAACTTTAAACGGCATCCGAAGTTGTCGGCTGAAATTGATGAACATCTGTTGAAACAAAAAGCAGATGTTTATGATGTAGACAACGCGGTGCTGGCAATGGCTGCCGCATCTGACACAGCGAAGGGCTATCTACTGAATGCAGTTCGCTCGTCACCGTATGCGCAGTGGCATGCAATTGCTTTGTTGGACACTTGGGGGATGGATGACCCAAGCGTGTCAGAAACGCTAGACGCACTGGCCAACGGATCGCCCGATAAAGCAAGCAGTATCGCCCATCTAATTCCCCGTATAATCGAAGACAAAGACGCTGCACGCGTGCGACTACTCGAATTACTGAAAGAAACGTCCGCTCGACGCGTGGATTTCATAATGAGCGGTCTGCAATCTTACAGTGCTACCGAACATAACACGGAAGTGGTGGGTACAATTCTCGACCAAATCAACGTTCGAGGAGAAGCGTTCGCGCAAGACGTAATAGGTCATTTGATTGCCGATTATGCTTGGGATCCCCGAGTGCGCATCATAGCGCAGAAGGAGGCTGCAACCGCCAAATGGACTATTCGGGCGATCGCAGCTGCGTACCCTAACGATCCGGAATTCGCTGATTTTGTGTTTCGAGCAGCCGCGGCAATACCTACAGAACTACGGCAAGTTATCGTGTCGGACCCATCAATCTCGATCCACGATCCGGCATTTGCGATAGATCTATTCGGAAAATGGGAAAGAGAGGAAGACGCTGAAGTAAAAACAGAAGCTTCGATCCGGTACTATACTTTGAAAAGTCCCTGTGGGGTCAGCGAAACTGATCTGTTGAGTCTTCAAAATGGACTTCGTGCGCTCGGGCCTGATTTCGAAGCACGACGGCAGGCAGCTATCGCTGGAGCAATCGTATTAGATCGCTTAGATTTGATAGATGTCGCGTCGACTAAAGAAGGAGACTCCAGCTTTACAATCGGATTCACGTTTTATCAGAACGTCGCGTTAGTCCGGACCCTCCTACAACATTGGGATCTTCTGAAGCGTAAGCTCGGGGAGAAATTTTGGGTTTTTGTGGGACGATTCGAATCGGATCGGCTTCAGCTATGGAGCAGGTTTGCTCCATTCCTGTGGGAATATGAAAGTCCGCGTGCGGACGCTTTATCATTCCTTTCAGCTAGGTCAGAGCGCGATAGCACTCCTGAAATCCTTCAAATGCTTGCTGCAGTACCCGCTTCTCGGCCGCTGCTGCTTGAATATTTGATGGAGGCATTAGCTATGAGAGCTCAATCTCACCGAGAGCCATTAATGAGCGTCATTGCGGCTGAAATGCTCGGCGATGAATTCGGAGGCGATGAGAAAATCCGAACTTCTCTTGAATCCAAATTACGTGGTGCCTCTCCGCATTGGTTTGATGGTGAAGCCGGTCGGATCCTTATCGCCCTTTGCAAGGGGTGGCCTGAAAGCGAGGTCATCGAACTCATTGTTCAGCGACTGCGCAGCATGCGGACCAAAATCGGCTTAGAATTGCCTGTATGGCACGTAATATGTAGCAAAGGCTCCACCGAAAGCGTTAAGCAAAATTTTGACGCAATTTTGGAGAACTACAGTGAGCCCAATCAATTTTGGGATTCTCAAATGGCTCGTCCTCTAATCCGACGCCTCGGAAAAGACGATAACTTGGCAAGCATATTTGAAAAGCAACTCCAGGGCTCGCCAACGGTCGTAGAAAAACTCTCATTTTCTAAATTGCTCGCTGCGGCACGTGGAGTAAGCGCGACCGTTAGAACATGGGCCGTCAACGAAATTGATTTCCAAGCCTCCAACCCAAGCGGCCCGCAGATTGGAATAGACTATTCCACGGGTAAATTTGAGCCAGTAGCGCATGGCCTTCTAGAAGTATTATCAGCCGCAGCTTAAAGGAGAAAAAGTAGACACGATGCGTTAATGTTCACTTGAACATAATCGAGATTGCCTTAAATTGCCTTCCATGAAGGCCAAGCTGGACGGACGATCAACAAAGTCAAAAGCGTCAACAAAGGCCAGTGCGGCTCGCACTGTTCAGGAAATCCTCGTCATCCTGCACAAGTGGGGAATCCACACACTTGGGCAGCTAGCCGCGCTGAATAAAGAACAGCTCGCCGGGCGACTTGGGTTCGAAGCGGTGCGAATGTGGGAGCGCGCCAACGGGCAATCCAATCGGCTGCTCAAACTGGTCCGACCGCCTCAGTCATTCGAGGAGAGCTTCGAATTTGAACACGAAATCGAAACGGCCGAGCCGCTGCTCTTTATGCTCCGCCGCTTTTTGGAGCAGCTTTCCTTGCGACTGAGCGCGATCTATCTCGTCGCAAAAGAACTGACCTTGCGAATTACTTTTGCCAATCCGCCCGCCGTACGGCGGGACGGATTCGCTGCGGTGAATACGCAGATTTACGAACGCGTTTTCAAAATTCCGCAGCCGACCAACGATGTCGATCTTCTCTTCCGGATGCTGCATACACACTTGGAGAATTTCAAATCGGAGCATGCGATTACTGCGGTCTCGCTGGACGCGCAGGCAACCAAACCTCCAAAACAGCAATTTGGATTATTTGAAACAACATTACGCAACCCGAATCAATTATCGGAAACACTCGCGCGTTTGACCGCATTGCTCGGCGTCGATCGCGTTGGCACGCCTGTTTTGGATGAAACGCATCGGCCGGACGCGTTTCGAATTGAGCCATTCGCGTGGAATGTTTCGATGGGGTTTGTAGCCGACACCCATTCGGCTTCGCTCAGGGCAGGCTTATTTGCCTCTACAGAAGAGAAGAAGGAGGTGCCAGGCGTTGCGCTGCGCCGATTTCGACCGCCTACATCTGCAACGGTTTTCATTTCGGAAAATGTTCCGGCGCATTTTCAGAGCAAGAAAATCAGAGGCAAACTTGTCGATCAACGCGGCCCTTATCTGGCTTCCGGGAATTGGTGGGATGAAAAGATTTGGTCGCGCAGTGAATGGGATTTGCAATTGGAGAACAACGTTTTGGTTCGCTGTCACCAGAGCCCGCCTTCGCTGAAGCTTCCGCCTACGCTCGCTTCGGCGCGACGAGCCGGCGTGGCAGGGGTCGAAAAATGGGAGGTCGATGGGATTTATGATTAGCCGCCGTTACAGCAAAAGATCGCTGATGAAGGCCCGATTCAACGATTCAACGCTTTAAGGCTTCAACGAAACACATGTCTTACATTGAACTTCATTTCATGCGTGCAGCGCGTTTAGCTTCCTGCGCGGCGCTTCGTTTCCGGAGCAATTGGCCGAGACTGCAGCCGAATTGGAAATGCCGGCGTTGGCGTTGCTCGATCGGAATGGCGTTTACGGAGCCCAACGGTTTTCGGTCGCAGCACGCGAGCAAAATATTCGACCGATCATTGGCTGCGAGCTCAGCATAGAAGATGGCGGCATCCTGCCCGTGCTAGTCAAAAACCGAACCGGCTACAGAAATCTCTGCGAGTTACTGACCGAGGCGCATTTGCGGAGTGAGAAAGGAAAGTGCGCAGTGCGATGGAGCGAGCTGTCGCAATTTGCGGGAGGACTTGTCGCGTTTCTGGGTAGCGCACGCGTCGCGCGTGCAAATGCCAGTCCGGCGCGGACTTTCGGTGTCTCGCCGAAGCAATCTTTCCTTAAAACGAAACTCGAGTGCTTGGATGGCACAAGAAAAGTTCGTGATGGCGAGGACGCCATCGCCAACACGCGAGACGCGTGCGCTACCCAGAATTCTGCAAACCGCGCGCAATTCCTGATCGATACTTTCCGGCGCGAGAATGTGTTCGTGGAAATTCAGCGGCATTTCCTTCGCGGAGAGGAGCGCATCAATCGCAAACTTATCGATCTCGCGCGCGCCTATCGATTGCCGATCCTGGCGACAAATGGCGTGCAATATGCCAGGCCTTACGGCCGGGAGGTTCTCGATGTTTTCACCTGTATTCGCGAACACACGCACCTGGATGCCGCTGGGAAATTGCTCACTCGAAACAGCGAGCGGCATTTGAAAAGCGATCGCGAAATGCGCGAACTCTTTCGCGATCTGCCGGAAGCAATTGAAAACACGTCGCGCCTGGCTGAGCGGCTCACCTTTTCGCTGGAGAATCTTGGCTATGAATTTCCCGAGTTTCCAGTGCCGGCCGGTCACTCGATGGATTCTTTCCTGCGCACGATCACATGGTTTGGCGCGCAACAGCGTTATGCGGCGATCAGCGCCAAGGTGAAACGGCAGCTTGAGGAAGAATTAGCGCTCATCACTAAGCTCGGATTTCCCGGCTATTTTTTGATCGTCTGGGACATTGTGAACTTCTGCCGCGAACACAACATCATGCTGCAGGGGAGGGGCAGTGCCGCGAACAGCGCGGTTTGTTATTGCCTCGGCATCACACCGGTCGATCCGGTGAGCACTCATCTCGTCTTCGAACGATTCTTAAACGAGAGCCGTAAAGGGTGGCCGGATATCGATCTCGATCTTCCAAGCGGCGATCGAAGGGAGGCTGTGATCCAGGAAATTTATCGCCGCTATGGCAAACATGGGGCGGCCATGACCGCGAACGTCATCACTTATCGCGGCCGGAGCGCCGCACGGGAAATCGGCAAGGCGTTAAATTTTTCACTGAGCATTCTGGATCGCTTCTCACACTTGTTCGCGAACGGCGATTTTCCGCACACGCTCGATCTCCAATCGCAGATCGAACAGGCTGGTTTGCCAAAGGAACATCCGCGCATGCCGGCTTTCGTCAGGCTGTATCAGGCGATTTATGGTTTGCCGCGACATCTTGGCCAGCATTCCGGCGGCATGATTATTTGCCAGAACAAGCTGAGCTCGTTTGTGCCGCTGGAGAACGCGTCGATGCCGGGGCGCGTCGTGGCGCAATGGGATAAGGACGATTGCGAAGATCTCGGCATCGTGAAAGTCGATTTGCTCGGGCTCGGGATGATGTCGGTGATGCAAGATGCGTTTGAGCTGTGTCGCGAGCGGGGGCGCCCGATCGATCTTGCGCACATTCCAAAAGATGACGCCGCCACCTTTGAAATGATGCAGAAAGCCGACACGATCGGCGTATTTCAAATTGAGAGCCGCGCGCAAATGGCGACTCTCCCGCGGATGAAGCCGAAATGTTTTTATGATGTGGTCATCGAAGTGGCGATCATTCGGCCGGGACCAATCCAGGGAGACATGGTGCATCCGTATCTGGCGCGCCGCGCCGGACGCGAGCCAGTTAGCTATTTCGATCCGCGTCTCGAACCGGTTCTGGGACGCACGCTCGGTGTTCCGTTGTTTCAAGAACAAATGCTCAAGATCGCGATGATCATGGCCGATTTTTCCGGAAACGAAGCCGAGGAGCTGCGGCGCGCCCTTAGTTTTCATCGCTCGGAGGAACGAATGCAAAAAGTGAGTTTGAAATTACGCGCCGCGATGGAACGCAAGGGCGTCGCGCCTGACAAGATCGAGAAAATTATTCACTCGATTACATCATTTGCGCTTTACGGTTTTCCGGAGTCGCACGCGATCAGTTTCGCCATTCTCGCTTATGGGAGCGCCTATTTAAAAGTGCATCGCGCGTCGGAATTTTACGCCAGCCTGCTCAACAATCAGCCGATGGGTTTTTACACCTCGGCGACGATTGTCAAAGATGCCCACCGGCATGGGATCAAGATCAAGCCGGTGTGTGTTATGCAATCAAACTGGCGCTGCGTGGTCATTTCGGATGACAGCGTGCGACTGGGATTTTGCGTCGTAAATGGATTGCGCCAGGAACACGCAGATGAACTTGGATGGCAACGCCAGGATCGGCAATTCAACTCGCTCGAAGATTTCAAGCGGCGTGTGCCGCTTTCGAGAGAGGAACTCCGCACGCTTGCGGAACTCGGCGCGCTCAATTGTTTCGCCGCTCACCGGCGCGCGGCGATGTGGCGGGTAGAGGAGGTAGCCGGGATCGGTGATCCCGGCTCTTCAATAAGTACGCTGTCCCCGACCGGGATCAGCGATCCCGGCTACAACGTGCCGCTTGCGCCAATGACGTTGCCCGAACGAGTCCGCGCCGATTACGAGACGATGAATCTGACGACCGGGCCCCATCCGATGAAACTTTTGCGAGAACGTTTGCCGAATATTTGGCGCGCGAGCGATCTGCCGGAGGCGCCTCATGGCGCAACCGTTCAGATCGCTGGGAACGTGATTTGCCGTCAGCGGCCGGGGACAGCGAAGGGATTTGTTTTTATCAGTTTGGAAGATGAAACCGGCGTCTCAAATGCGATTGTCGATCCAAATTTGTTCGAGCGGTTTCGTCTTTTAATCACTGAAGAAGCATTTCTGCTCATCGAAGGCGAAGTGCAGAATTCTGATGACGTTGTTTTGATTAAAACGCGCGACATCAGACCGCTCGCGCATCAAGAACTCGCCGGCAGCGAGTCGCATGATTTCCACTAACGCTGTAGCCGCTTCGCTGTGCGAAGCGCTGAACCGGCTAACACAAATGCGCGTCGCGTCGCGCCCAAAGGTCGACGGCCACAGCTATTCTCCAGCGTGATGGGGGGTTGGTGTTTTAGGTTCGGTTGGTCTTTCAGCTGGTTTTTGATCTGATTCGATCCACTCGGTGTGAAAGACGCCGGGCTTATCGATGCGCTCATAAGTGTGCGCACCGAAGAAATCGCGTTGCGCTTGCAAGAGATTCGCAGGCAAACGCACCTGGCGATAACTATCGAAGTAAGCAAGCGACGCCGAAAACGCAGGGACCGCTACGCCGTGCTTAATGGCTGTTGAAACAGCGACGCGCCAATTGCGTTGCATCTTCCGGATGATCTTCGTGAAATAGCGATCAAGCAGGAGATTGTGCAGAGCGGGGTCGCGCCGGTACGCTTCGACAATCCGATTGAGAAATTTCGCGCGGATGATGCAGCCGCCGCGCCAGATAGTGGCGATGTCGCTGAGGTTAAGGTTCCAATTGTATTCACTGCTTGCTGCATGAAGAAGCTCCATCCCCTGCGCGTAGGAAACGATTTTGGACGCATAAAGCGCGTCACGCACTGCATTGACTAGACGCGTCCGATCGCCTTTAAACTTTCGCGCCTTCGGTTGCGGCAGAATTTTCGACGCAGCTACGCGCTCTTCTTTCCGTGACGAGATAACGCGCGCCTCAACGGCGGCGTTAATTGTCGAAATGACGACAGACTGCCTGATGGCAGATTGAAGCGTCCAGATGCCGGTTCCCTTTTGGCCAGCCTTGTCGAGGATCATATCGACCAGCGGATTGCCGGTCTCGGGATCGATCTTTCGGAAAATCTGGGACGTGATTTCAATGAGATAACTGTCGAGCTCGCCCTTATTCCATTCTGCAAAAGTCTCGGCTAGTTGCGCAGCATCCATCTCCACGATGTCTTTGAGGATGGCGTAGGCTTCGCAGATCAATTGAATGTCGCCGTACTCGATTCCGTTGTGCACCATTTTGACGTAATGACCCGCGCCGTCCGGTCCCATGTAACGGCAGCACGGTTCGCCATCCACTTGCGCGGCGATCTTGCGGAAAATGGGCGCGATCATTTCCCACGACTCGCGCGAGCCGCCCGGCATGAGGGACGGACCTTTGAGTGCGCCTTCTTCGCCACCGGAGACGCCGCAGCCTACAAAATGAATTCCGCGGTTCTCTAATTCTTTGTCGCGCCGTTGGGTGTCGGTGAAAAGAGAATTTCCGCCGTCGATGATGACGTCGCCTTTCTCCAGCAAGGGCGCGAGCTGTCCAATGACGGCATCCACCGGCGCACCGGCTTTCACCATGATCATCGCTTTACGTGGTCGCTTGAGGGCGCCGACGAACTCCTCCATCGTGCGCGTTGGCTGAATATTTTTTCCCTTGCCGCGACCGCTGGCGAATTTCTCCGTGACTTCAGTCGTGCGATTGAAAACGGCAACGGAAAATCCCTTCGATTCCATGTTCAGGGCGAGGTTTTCACCCATCACAGCCAGACCGATTAGGCCAATATCACATTGATTCGGGTTCATTTTAGTATCTTCTTGTCTGACGACTCAAAAGAGAGGAGACCTCACTGTAGCGGGCATTTGAAGCGCATGGCAAATCCGGTTTGCAAAGTTTTATTGACGAAAGCGCCGCTTAAAGCGCCAGAGAATGATGTCGATCCTGCGGCCGGCGCCGTTGTTGTTTTTTGGGGCGTTGTTCGCGAGGTTGAGGATGGGCGCAAGATCGAGGGCATCGATTACGAAGCGCACCTGGCAATGGCCGAGCACCAATTGCAATTAGTCGCGGAGTCCGCGACGGAGAAGTTTCAATTGAAGAAGGTCATGATTCATCATCGGGTCGGGTTCGTGCGCGCGGGCGAGCCATCATTATTTCTTCAAGTCTGGGCGCAGCATCGCGCAGCTGCTTTCGAGTCGAGCAAGTGGATTGTGGACGAGCTAAAGAAAAACGTGCCAATCTGGAAGCGACCGCGATTCGAGACTAACAACCGAAGAAGGCCGGGATCACCCATCCCGGCCACAGCAGAATGAATTGGGCCAATCGTTTAACCCTTAGCCGGCTGGCGCTGACGGTGCTTTTTGTTCTGGCGTTAAATTCCTCCTGGGAATACGCGCGCACGTCTGCTCTTGCGATTTTTCTCATCGCCGGACTGACAGATTTCATCGATGGAGAAATCGCCCGGCGCTACGGAGTCATCACGAATTTCGGCAAATTGATGGATCCACTGGTGGACAAGATCATGATGGCAGCGGCGTTTATTTCGCTGGTGCCTCTCAAGGCTGTGCCGGCGTGGGCAGCCACGACAGTCGTCGCGCGAGATTTTTTGATTACCGGTTTGCGCCTGATAGCCAGCGCCGAAGGGCGGGTCCTTCCAGCCGAGCGGCTCGGCAAACAGAAAACCTCCTGGCAGATCATCACCGTTATTTTCTTCCTTACGCTTTTTTCAATAGCCGAGCTGCAGCATGCGACTGAAACATCGACATGGTGGTTGCGGGCACGAGACGAAGCCGGTCCAGTCTTGGTATGGGTTACGGTGGCGCTAACGATTTACTCCGGTTTGGGCCTCGCCTGGCGAAATCGCGAGTTGATTGCGCCGGACCAATAGCGGGCAACGGGAATCGAAACCGATTAGAAGATTTCGCAAATTCGCGCAATTTGAGTGGAACGCGGCATTCAGCGCGTTAACCGTACTTGTGAAGAATCGACACTTTGCACGATTCACGCAAATAAACGCACTTCAACTGTCCGATTTTGTCCGAAAATGTTTTGATCTAGTCGGAGATTGCCTACGTAAATCTTTTGTTGCACGTGTTTCTATCGTTGCTTCCACGGAACGAAAACGTTTATACTCCAGGGCGAATGGCAGATGCAGCGTTCAAAGCATGCCCGTTCTGTATAAGGAGCAGATTCGACAAGAAGCCATCAAGTGCCGCTTCTGCGGAGAATGGCTTGAGCCAAGCGAACCTGTTTCAGCGGGTAAGTTGACTACCGACAAACCCGTTCTACCGCCGCCAATTCTGCCCCAGGAGGGTACTGAGCCGAACTCCATGAAGGCAGTAGGCCGCTGTTTAGATGAAATGTACCCTCAACACGGGCCTGCAAATCCACAAGACAAAACAACGCCAAAGGCCAGCGCCACGACAGGAACCCGCAAAAAGTCCGTCTGGCGGGTTATCGGTGGGGTCTTTCTTTGGCGGGGCTTCCAATTCAATGCGTAATTTCCACCCACCGGCCCAATACGATCTGGCCTCTGCAATTGGGCATCTGACCGGAGTTCTTTTGTTTGGAGGCATCGGCCTGGGGTTAGTGGTCAGTTACCTGGCCAAACGTCCTAGGAGGGCGCTATTGATACTGAGTGTTGGTTGGCTGCTCGTCATAGCCGATGTGGCATACAGCCTCCAGAAATCAGCAGAATCGAATAAACAATTCGGGAATGCTCTGCGAGTATTTGCTAACGATTGGCAACGTTATGTGGAAGCGGGGGGCACTAGAGATGCTCCGATTGTCAAACCCACGGGCGACGCGACCACTGACTTGATTGGTCGTTGCATGAACGATCTCTTTCAAGAGGCTGGGTCCTTTTTCGATGGCATGAACAGGGAACTAAACGCCCTTGGGGAGAAAGGTGTTTTTGAGACTTCTGTTTTAAGTGACAAGAGAAGTTTGGAGACGGAATCTCGCAAGCGGATTGAGGGGCAACGAATCATCGAAACATATCGAAATGATCTACCACGCACTTTTGACGCCTGGCGACAGAAACTAGCCTCGTACAACCTTCCCAATGAACAGAAGAAGGACGTGATGAACGGTATCGAAAATGTTCGCCCGAAACTTTCGCATCAGTATGAAACGCTGTTAAATCTCTTAGGGAAGAAGCAAAAACCGAATTTGATTTTCTGTCTTTCATGACCGGCAAGGCGAGCGAAGCGCTCTTCGCCCTCAACCCGGTCAGCTTCCGCTACAAAAAGGAGATTGACCCCAAGCGCATTCCGCAGTTTGGCCCGGTGGCCGAGGAGGTGGAAAAAGTGAACCCTGATCTGGTCGTTCGCGATGCCGATGGTAAGCCTTACACGGTGCGCTACGAGGCAGTGAACGCGATGTTGCTAAATGAATTTCTCAAGGAGCATCGCAGGGTGCAGGAGCTGGAGAAACAGGTTGAAAAGCTCACTGCGGGCCTGCAGAAAGTGAGCGACCAGCTTGAACTGAACAAGCCCGCACCACAAACGGTGGTAAACAATCAGTAAAGCTGCTAAGGTCTAAGTTGCCACAGCTCCCCGGGCGATAACACCTCTGATCCGCGGAGATAAACCAGATACGAATCCCACATCGCAGTAAATACATACGTGTAGCCCGGCCGTACGGTCAGGAGTGTGGACATTGGCGGAGCAAATACGCGGTTTGGCACGGGAAACACGGTTAACACATGATCCCCAGCGGGTAGGAAACCGTCAAAGCGTTGGTCCCGTACGAAAGCCCCAGCGTCCCTGTCATCGATCTGGAGATGGACAGCCAGATTCCATCCGAAGTTCGGCACTCTTTCCACAATCAGGCGACCAGGCGGGGGACTCCCTTGCGCAACAGTGCTGATGGAAATTGCGCACAGAAAAGCAAGAATCAGAAGAACCTTGCTGACGAAATTGTGTCTTGGTTTCATGGCACATATTACGCATACGACTGGGTTTTCGCCAGTGCTGACGCGAGCAACTTTCACCACTCTTTGAAATCGCCCGTGTGCTCGTGTGTTTCGATCACGTTGCCAGCATCATCGTAAACGCGGATCACGGCGTCCCAATTCGTCTTGCCAAGGTGGCCAGATTTTTTCAAAACTCTGCGCAATATGAAAACGAAAACTTCACGCCCAACAAATTCACTGAACCGCTCGCCTTTGCGCTGCGGTTTGCTTTTCATTCTTCTCGCGCTCGTCTGTGTTCCGCTTGCGATGCAAGCACAAACCTGTCAACAAGGCTGCTTAGGGAACTACAACACCGTCTTAGGTGACGACGTGCTCATCAACAACACGACCGGCAAGAAGAACACGGCTGTCGGTTTTGACGCGCTCTATAGCAACACAACCGGCTTCTATAACACGGCGACCGGTTATAACGTGCTCGTCAGTAATACAACTGGCGACTCGAACACCGCCAACGGTTTTCAAGCGCTCTTGGGCAACACAACCGGCTTCGCAAATACGGCCACCGGAGCTTGGGCGCTCTTTTTGAACACAACCGGCAACTACAACACGGCCAATGGTGATGAAGCGCTCTTGAGCAACACCATCGGCGACGACAACACAGCCTATGGCTTCCAAGCGCTCACTAGCAACACAACCGGCAACGACAACACGGCCAACGGTCTTGAAGCTCTCTTGAGGAATACCACTGGCAACTCCAACACGGCGATCGGTATGGATGCGCTCTCTTTTAACACCACCGGCAGCAACAACACAGCCAATGGTTTTCTTGCGCTCAATAAAAACAAGACCGGCGGCGAGAACACGGCCATCGGTCGGAATGCGCTATTTAGCAACAAGACCGGTGCTTCCAATATCGCGTTGGGCAACAATGCAGGTTTCCACACCACGGGCAGCCAAAATATCGACATCGGCAACGGGGGTGTCGCAGACGAATCCGCGACCATCCGGATCGGCACCGGAAATCAGACGAATGCATATATCGCGGGAATCAGCGGGGCGACTGTGCCGGATGGCGTCGGAGTCATTATCGACAGCAGTGGTCATCTTGGGACCGTCCTTTCATCAGAACGATTCAAGGACCAAATCAAACGCATGGACAAGGCGAGTGAAACGATTCTCGCGCTCAAGCCGGTCACGTTCCGCTACAAGCCCGAGCTT
>WNGQ01003291.1_pt1 | contig 16269 bp, 22 predicted proteins | sample 5407661 | NCBI WGS metagenome assembly WNGQ01 (sample SAMN13153382, study PRJNA577476) | soil metagenome | isolation source: 60 cm soil or saprolite under Garry oak tree replicate 2 | place: USA:California | collected 2016-06-15 | reverse complement strand
TATGGGCGAGATATTTCAACGGTTGAGAAATCAGCCACGAACGCAGCAAAAGACACAACCATTCGGTTGCGAAGGAAGCGGCTGATGCGATCGAAAACATCCAAAGGAGAACGTCGCCCATCGGCCAAAGAATGAAAAACCTTCGGCTGGTTAGACGGCGCATGGGCGGCGCATGGCCACACGACGCGAAGGATCGATGCCTCGAAGGGTCTCATCTTCGACGACCAAAAGCAAGGCAGGGCTGAGCTCTTGCGACGGGATCACGTCGAATCCAAGTCGCGCATAGAACGGCATGTTCTACGGTACATCTCGGAAGGTTGTAAGGGTGACCCACCGGTATCCAGCGGTCGCGGCCCATGCGCAGATTGCCATTACCAGTCTCCTCCCGAGGCCGCGGCGCCCGTGTTCGGGATGAACATCAATCTCCTCAAGATGGGCGACGGTAGGCTCGAGCACCTCAACGTGTGCAAACCCCACGGGAACATCATCCGCGAGGGCGACCCATAGATGCCCGTGACTTTGGGCGTCTTTCAGGTTTTCGTGGCTCGTAGTCTCGGCTAGAACGGACTCAGGCGCATGGCCAGCGAGGAGTTTGGCAGCGGCGAGCTCTATGGCTGGCAGCAGCGGGAGATCGCTCCGCCGTGCCGCGGTGATCTTGTACACAGGCGTCATGCGGTTTGCGGCGGTCAAACCTGCACCGCTCTGCCTTTTACAAAACATTTGGTACTGCAAAATAGCAAATATCGCCGCAGGAACACGGTTCGGACCGAGAAGCGGCCGTCAATTCAAAGGCTCCTCACTTTGCGATCCTCATTGCCATCCGGTTCTGGCGAAATCCCCACAGCGTCTTCTTCAGCCGGTAGTCCAGTTCCTGCGCCCACTTCCCTGCAGAAATGCCCGAATCTCTTCACGGCCCTTTTGGACGCGGATACATGACGACTAATTTCACTCGCACTTTTATCGCTCTTGATTAGAACTTTTGTGTGTAACTGAGACTGAAGGAATGTGAGTTGCGGCTCTCTTTGCCGCAACTCACACTTGAAGAAAATCAGAACGCAGCGATGCCGTTAAAACCGGACTTTGCCGAAATGGCATCGGCCTCGCCCACGTTAACAAGCGTTCCGTCTTCCTGAATGCCAAAAATACCGATGGTGCCGTTTCCAGAATTCAGAGAGTATAGGAACTTGCTGTCTGCAGAGACCGCGATATCCAGATTGCTGCTTCCAGTCGGGTTTATTCCTAAAACCGTTGCTCCAATCGGCGTCAATGCTCCGGTCACACCGATGGAGAATCCGGATATTGTCGATGACGCTGCATTCGAGACGTAGACCCAACGTCCATTCGGAGTAACAACATTCCAGCAGTTTGCATTTCCCAGCGTGGGAACTCCTGCGCTAATCGGGGAGAGCGTTCCGTCAGCAAGCACCGAGTAGGAAGAGATCGTTGAAGCGTTGCTAGCGCCGGCAGGCCCGGTCTCAGAAACCAGCGCCGCACCATTGGGAGCAAACGCAACGGCAAAGGCACCCGGTTGTGAATCCGAATTAACAACGGTCGATCCTAGCGTACCGTCAGGCCGAACCTGAAAGGCATCAATGTTGTTGGTTGCGCGTTCAGTGACAAGTAAAAACTGGCCATCAGGGCTGAAAGCCAGCGAAGCAGCTTCTGAATTGTTTGTGGTAAGAAAGCGGATGGAATTAGGAATTTGTCTAAGTTGCGCGCGCGCGTTTAGCGTAAATCCGACGACGTTGCTGCTGCCGCCCACGTTCAGAACGTAAACCAGGCCTCCGAACTGGGCGACTGCATTTGGCTCAGCGCCGCCTGTGGGCTTTTTATCAACCAGCGCGAGGTTGGAGCCGTGAACCTGGAACACGGAAATTTCACCGCTACCCCCGTTGACCGCGAATAGTAGCGAGTGGTCTTGGCTTAATGTAAGTGCCCCCTGAGATTCGAGAGGATCGGTGACGCCCCCGGTTCCCCGACCACCCGTTGCAAACCTTCCAGCTTGTTGAAGCGATCCATCCACAGTTCGCATAAACGATATGATTTCGTTTCGGCTGGCGGAATTGTTCATTACAAATACCGCACCCGCTCCGTTTGAACGCGCGACCTGCGCCTGACTGCGAACTGAATACAACACGCTCGCGGCTAGCGCAACCAACATCAGACAGCTACTTACTTTTTGCATCCTTTAACTCCTGTGATCATAAGATGTACGTGCCCTTGAAAGTTGAGGCGAAACCACACGTCGCGCTCTTCAGTTTCACGGCCCATTACGAATGAGAGCGAACTGGGAATAAAAAGTTTCGGTCTGCTTGTCAAAACTTTGTCTCCGGATTAAAAAACCAATCGTCGTAGTCTGTGTAGCCCGCCCACGATTCGTAATAATTTCACGCAATTCTCCTTCGCTGAACTTCTCAGTGGCTGAATGTGGGCACCGTTTACTGGGAAGACCGCAGAAGAGGCCGCTTCGTGACAGCCCTGGCACGGTTGCTGACGGCGCGACTGGGTGTGAAGAAGTTGATTAAGTTCCCGTCAAGATCCCGGAACAACATTGACCGACTGCCTCAGGGCGGCGTTGCAAACTGCGAGCTTGGATTATGAATGTCCAACTTTGTTCCGCTTTCCGATGAGGCCATCTATCGCCAATGGGCCAGAACCACCTAAGACTAGGGCCGCCAGGCACGCGAGGTACAGGAGGTCACATTCATAGCCCGGCGGCCCGAACTGCGCACCGGCAGGAGTCACGGCCATGAGCTTGATCGAACTAAACCCGTAGGGCAGATGCACAGCGAAGATAGCCACCAGTAGAAGCGCAGCCATCGGTAAGCTGACAAGAGTCACGAAAGCCCCCAGAATCACTGCTAAACCGCCGAGTACTTCAGTCACTATCGTGGCCCATGCCATGAAATGTGGCACAGGCACGCCTAGCGCGTGCAGGATGGTGGCGAATGCGTCAGGGCCCCTTGCCAGTTTGGCGAACCCATGCTGCATGAAGCCATATCCAACGATCAGGCGCAGCGAAATGGGAGCCCAGCGGGCGAATGGAAATCGATTCAACAACTCAAACGGAAGCTCGCGCAATGGTTTCCTCGGTTCTAGCTACTTGGCTCAAGATATCTGTTTCATCCCCGACAAATTCGACCTGGTTATGAATAAGAGGCATGGCGGTCAAACCTGCGCGGCTTTACCGTTTACAAAAAATTCAGGCACCACAAAATAGCTCGCATCGTCGCAGGCGAGGAACACGGCATCTTTCGCGATTTCCACGGACCTCCCCATGCGACCGAGACGCGGCCACCCCTTCAAAAGTCGCCTTGCTTTCCGACCCGCCTTTCCTTCTTCTCTATTGGCGCGTCGTTGATGCTCGCAACCCTGCGCTGCATAAACCCTGCCCGGTTGAACTCCCAGAGTTCTGCACCATACGAGCGGTACCACTGCCCCGTAGCATCATGCCACTCGTACTCGAAGCTCACCGCCATCCGGTTCTGGCGAAATCCCCAGAGCGTCTTCTTCAGCCGGTAGTCCAACTCCCGCGCCCACTTCCGTCGCAGAAATGCCCGAATCTCCTCCCGGCCCTTCAAGAACTCCGCCCGATTCCGCCACTCCGAGTCTTCCGTATAAGACAGCACCACCCGTTCTGGATCGCGCGTGTTCCACAGATCCTCGGCCATTTGTACCTTGGCAATCGCACTCTCTTCTGTAAAAGGCGGAACAATTCCTGGAGTCACCATCGTCTACCTCGCTTCCGTCATTCGCGATGCAGTCACCATGGAGGACGCGAGAGCGTAGCCCTCCCTGGCAGCTGCGATCCACTACACCACTTGCCGAAGGGCGACCTTCGGAAAGTCCACGTCGACTTCCGTCGCAATATTGAAGTAGTTCGTGAAGACGTTTAACGCGACATGCGCAACGATCTCCGCGACATCGCCTTCGCTGAATCCCGCCTGCCGCACCGGTTCAAAATCGGCGTCGGTGACCTGGCCCTTGTTTGCGACCAACTTCCGCGCAAACGTCAGCGCCGCCGTGTGTTTTGGCGACCCTGACCGCGCTTCCCGCGCCCGCTCAATGTCAGTATCAGTAAGGCCCGTCAGCTTGCCGATCGCTGAGTGCGCCGACACGCAGTACTCGCACCCGTTCTGCTCGCCCACTGCGAGCGCGATCTCCTCACGCAGTTTCGCCGGAAGACTTCCGCCCGTGAGCGCTCCACTGAAGCCTAGGTAGCCCTCCAGCACTGCCGGAGAGTTCGCCATCACCCTAAGAAAGTTTGGTGTCATTTTGAGTTTCGTCTGCACCCCGTCAAGCAGTTGCTTTGCCCTGCCGCTGGCAGTTTCGGTCGGAATTGCTGGTAGTCTCGACATTTTATTATTCTCCAATCATCGCGTCTTCGTTGCCGCGTGTATGTTGGATGACCCTGGCTCGCGCAGGCTTCGCTGAAACTGTGTAATCTGGGTTACATTCCCTTGCCGAGCCCCTGAAGTGACAATGGGGAAGAACGAGAATTTTCGTCGTGCCGGGCACTCACGCCAATGCGTCCGAAAGCTTGGTTGAAGCCGCCGCGCTCTCCGCGGTCGATCTCTTCAAGGACCTTCCCGTCGCCTGTCTGCGAGCGCTCGAACAGGGCAGTGAACTGCGCGACTTTCGCACGGGCTATGTTTTCTTCCGAGCCGGCGAAAGCGGCCAGCGGTTGTTTCTCATCGAGAAAGGACGAGTGCAAACCTTTCGCACCGCCGGCACGCGAAAATTGATCATCGCCGAGCTGAGATCGCCCGCCGTCTTCGGCGAAATGGGCTGTGTCGGCCAGTGCATGTATCACTGTTCAGCCCAGACTACCGAACCGTCGCGCATTCGCATCATCGACCGCGCGGAACTCGAAGCGCTTCTCGATCAATACCCAGTCGTCACGCGCCGCTTGCTCGATCTGGTTAGCGACCGCTTCGTCCGGGTGCTCCTCGACCTCGAGGCCACTTCCTTTCGCCACCTGATTCCGCGCATCGCCAGCCTGCTACTGGATCGCGCCCAAGAAGAGTGCGTCGAAGATCTGACGCATCAAGAGATCGCTCAGCACCTGCGCGTCTATCGCGAGTCCGTGACTGCGGCTCTAGGAGAACTGCGCAAAGCCGGAATCATTGCCGTCAATCGAAAGCGTATCCGCATTCTCAATCGCCTCCGCTTGGAACGCGCCGCCCGTGAGTAAAGACTTCGTGGCATAGATCCTGAATGACCGCGGATGAATCTTCTCGTCATCCCGAACGCGCAGTCGCATGCGGTTCACCAGGTCCGCATAGGCAGCGCCACGGTGGCGGAATGCGTGAGAACCCGCCACCACGAGTGACGCGATGACCGTTGAGCCTACGACCCGGAGCTGCCACCCGTCGCACCGTTCGTGGCTGGCGAGAGGCGCTTGCGCAACACCACCTGGGCATGTCCGAGCGGATAGTCGGCGAACTCGGAGACAACCTGGAAGCCAAGCTTCCGATAGAAGTCTGGTGCTTGGAAACTGTGGGTCGTGAGAACGAGCTGTTGGCAGCCCCGTCGCACGGCTTCCGCCTCGGCCTCAGCAATCAAACGACGACCAAGGCCCGAGCCACGAAAGGGCGCTGCGACCCAGACCTGACGTAGTTCGCACGTCCGTCCCCACGTATGGCCCGCGGCACCTGCCACGATGTTCTTGCACTCGTCCCGCAGAAAGACGCCGAGGCTTCGACCGTCGCTGATACCGGTCGTGCCGGCATTGAACTCGTACAGTCGGTCCTCGAGAAACTCGATGTCCGCGCAAGAGGGCTCTTCGATCTCGAAGCGATGCATCTGACTCCTATCGTCTGCCTAACAACGCTTGAGGTAGGCCGCGTTATTCCGCTTCGCTGCCATACAGGTGCGATGACGGAACCTCCTTAGGTATTTAACTGCCGCAATGCCGATTTTATTCCCGCGACTCCGCAGCCGTTTGAAAGTAATTCCGATGGAATAAAACCTGGCCGACTCTGGTTTATGCAGATGTAACACGTCCTGGCAGGCGACGCGAGCAAGAATCCAACCTGATCCTGTAGCGGCTTGCGTCGCCTGTGTCCAATTGTTGTGGCGAACTACAGTCTCTGAACCGGAGGAAACGCGAATGGCGAAAAAGAATCTGTTCGATCCGAACCCAAGCGGCGTCATTGAGCACGACCATAATAATGATGGAATCGACCGCCGTGGTTTTCTGAAGTGCATGGCCTGGGCCGGCACGGGCGCGATCTGCGTAATTCAAGGTGGCGTGCTGAAGTCTCACGCTCTGGCCTCACACATGGGATCGCAGATGAAATCCCACAAAATGGGAGAGCTCAGCTTCGTGCAGATCAGCGACAGCCACATGGGATTCAATAAGCCGGCCAATCCGGACGTGATCGCCACATTGAAAGCTGCGGTGGACAAGATCAATGCTCTTCCGGAGCAGCCCGAATTCCTTTTGCACACTGGGGACATCAGTCATCTCTCGAAGCCCGAGGAATTCGATAACGTGGATCAGATCCTGAAAGCCACCAACAAAGAAATCTTCTTTGTGCCCGGAGAGCACGACGTCCTCAATGATGAGGGAGCCATGTTCCGCGAGCGTTACGCGAAAGACTCCAAAGGACAAGGCTGGTACAGCTTTGACAAGAACGGAGTCCACTTTGTCGGACTGGTCAATGTGATGAACCTCAAGGCCGGCGGCCTGGGCACGCTCGGGCACGATCAGCTTGAGTGGCTGGAGGATGATGTGAAGCACCTGAAGCACAGCACACCCATCGTGGTCTTTGCTCACATCCCGCTCTGGACAGTCTATCCCCAATGGGGATGGGGAACCGACGACAGCGCGCAAGCGCTTTCGTACCTGAAGAAATTTGGCTCGGTCACAGTTCTGAACGGACATATCCACCAAACCATGCAAAAAGTGGAAGGCAATGTGACGTTTCACACTGAGTTTTCAACAGCCTTCCCGCAACCCGCGCCCGGCAAAGCTGAAGGCCCCGGCCCAATGAAAGTCCCTGCGGAGCAACTGCGCAGCGTTCTTGGTATCACCGATGTGAATTACGTACAAGGACGGCATGCACTGGCTGTCGTGGACTCATCCCTCGTGTGAAGGGTGAATCCTCTCTGGTTCGTTACTGACTACTAACTTACAAGGAGAATGCAACTATGAGGAGAAAACTGTTCTTCAGCGGCTTGGTCGTCGCCCTTCCCCTAGCCCTTGCCGCTGTTTTGATTCTGCATCCGAGCCGAGCGAAGAGCGACGACACAAAAGCGTCGCCAGCTGAAGTGAGGGTGGATAACTTCAGCTTCGGCCCCGACACGCTCACAGTGCCCACGAACAGCACAGTGACCTGGGTAAACAAGGACGATGTCCCGCACGTGATCGCCAGCAATGAAGGACTGTTTAAGTCCAAGGCCCTGGATACGGATGACAAGTATTCCTACACCTTCAGCAAGGCGGGCACGTACTCGTATTACTGCAGCATCCACCCCAAGATGGTTGGGAAGGTCATTGTTCAGTAACCCATTACTGTTACTGGCCGGCGCTAACAGACTGGACTAATGCGAATATGGTGAACCCTTTCGATCTGCGAACGATTCTGCTGGCAAAGCATGCACAGCATGTTGTGCTCATCCATTTTCCGATCGCGCTGCTTATGACCGGAGTTGGATTTGATTTGCTATCGCACGGGAAACGCGATTCGCAACTCGCCAGCGCCGCCTATTTGAACCTGTCCATTGCTGCGGCGACCGTGCTTCCTGCTGTCGTGACGGGTCTGCTGGCCTGGCAGTTCGCTCTCGATGGCAAAAGACTCAAGGGGCTTTTGCTGTTACACCTGATCGCAGCGTTGTCCGCCGCGCTGCTGGTAATTGCGTCCTGGTGGATGCACTGGCGGGCGCGCAAAGCCGAACCGGCGCTTCTTCCTGTCTACCGCATTCCGGTCGAACTGCTAGGACTGGCGATTATCGCCCTCACCGCGCACCTTGGTGGGTTCTTGAGCGGAGTCAACACCTAAAAACAATATAGAAAGGAAAGTACATCAGTATATGAAGCGCACAACCCTCCCAGATCACACACCCTCGAATTCGAACTCAACTACCGGAGAATATGTTACGTCCCCGGAGAAGAAAGCCTTCAACCGGCGCTCCTTCCTAAGGAATAGCGTTGTGGCCGGAGCCGCGGTGACAGCAGGCGCGGCGATTTTGGACAATGTTCCGTCTGTTCTGGCCCAGGAAACCCATGGCCATCTGACACGCGGCGATGCTGCGATCTTGCGCTGGCTGGCGGCGGCCGAAATCATCGAATCCGATCTCTGGCTGCAATACACAGAACTCGCAGGTACCCAGGACGATGAAGTGTCCACGATAGCCAGCCAGCGGATCCCCGGATATCCCGCAAGCCCCACAGGCGGCAACTCGCCATATACCACCGCCGTTTCACAGCTCGACGAAGATATGGCGCAGTACATTCAGGACAACACGGAAGATGAATTGACCCATGAAACTTTCATTAATGCATTCCTGGTTTCAAAAGGCGCGTCACCTGTAAGTCTCGACCAATTCCGTACATTGCCGAGTAGCAAGGCGACGGGCGCGAACCAGATCGGTCGGCTTACCACTCTGACTCAGTTAACAGTCGACACGACGTGGTGGACGCGCTATCGCAGCCGGACTGGCAATCCTGATCTGGGTGACACATTCGCGCCAGCTGTGCCTAGTCTGATTGTTGGAACGCATCCGGGAATTCCTCGGACTGACGACGACTTGAACGATCCGAACTTCCTCCAAGCCATTGCCAACACGGCTGGCTTTCATTTCGCCAATATCGAGGTGGGCGGGGCCAGCATGTATCCCGGACTGGCGCAGAGAGTGTCAAGCGTCGAGGTCTTGCGCATTCTGCTCAGCATTGGCGGGACCGAAATCGCGCACTTCCAAACCTGGCACGACAAGGCGGGCAATGCGGTCCCGTTGATGGAGGTAAAGGACCCGGTGACCGGTTTCAGCGTGACTTTCCCCGATCTGACCCAAGATTCAGTCGGTGAAGATTTAAAGTCGAACCTGATCATGCCGGAGCCGACTGCATTCCTCAGCCGGAAACTACCAGCGTGTTCGATCATTCGCCCAACTGCGACCAAGAACGCTGCCACGGTCGCGTTACAAGGTTTTGTGAACATGAATGTTTTCGCTGGCCAGTCGAAGGCATTCTTTGACTTCGTGGCTCGCCTCGCGCAAGAGGCGGACAACGCCAAGCGCGGAACTAGCTAAGGATTGTGTTGTCCTCGTTGCCAGTCAAAGGATTCCTCGGAACCGGCGCCACCTTCGAGGCCGATGTCAACCTCGTCGTGCAGCTAGTGATGGGAATGGCTCTAGTGGCAGGGGTCGTTCTTGCGAAACAGCAGCATTACAGAGCACACGGTATTTGTCAGACGACGGTGATGCTCCTGAACTTGTTGATGATCGGAATAGTGATGTGGCCTTCGTTTCGGCGACAAGTGAATCCAATGTTTCCGAGGGTCCTTCATAGGTCGTATTACGCTGCACCTACGGTTCATGCGGCTCTGGGAATAACGGCTGAACTTCTGGGACTCTATATCGTCGTCGTGGCGTGCACCAATGTTCTTCCGGCGTGGCTGCGCTTCAGAAACTGGAAGCGATGGATGCGAACGGAATTTGTGCTTTGGTTAATTGTGGTGATTAGCGGCATGTGGACTTACTACGCTTGGTATATAGCGCCGTTCCGCTAATCGTGAAGTTTGAAATGCCGGGATTGATAGTGTCTCTCCCGGCATCACTCGCGGGTGCTGTGGTGGAAGTATAAGTCACAGCACCTGAATTTTTCACTGAATTGACGTCTTCCATCGCGGTTCAAGGAGAACCTATGTTTGAAGGATTGTTTCAACCTATGCATCTGCTGGTTATTTTCGGAATTGCCCTGCTCGTTTTCGGGCCTAAAAAACTTCCGGAACTCGGCAAAGGAATCGGAGAAGGTATCCGCGGCTTTAAGTCAGCCATGAAAGCCGAGGAAGAGAAACCGGCCATCGTAACGTCCAGTGTCGCTAACGACCGTGGCCTGATCAAGGAGTAAATCATGGGCTTCGGCACGGAAATTCTATTCATGATTGTGCTTGGAGTTCTGCTGCTAGGGCCAAAGCGGCTGCCCACAATTCTGGGACATATAGCGCGGGCCAAAGCACAGTTCGAGAAGGCAACCCACAGTTTCAAGTCTCAATTGGAGGCGGAACTCGAAGCCGAAGAGCGTAAAGGCAAAACCGATTCTTCGCAGGAAATGGTTGGAGACTAGTGAACTCTCCACGAATCCTCGGAATTGGAACGGCGAATCCGCCGATCAGGCTTACGCAAGAGCAAAGCTTCCACGCTGCTGGTTACCAAAGCGAACGGATTCGGAGGATTTTCCTGAACAGCGACATTGAATACCGGCACTTTCATTTCGGAGGCACTCTAAATCGCGAGGAAACCTCTGATCAACTGAATCAGCGTTATCTGTCCGGTTCGGTGAAAACAGGCTGCCGCGCGATCCTGAATTGTCTCGAATCCGCCGGCACTGGCGTTCACGATGTGGATTTCCTGGCGGTCTGCACGTGCACGGGTTACACGTGCCCAGATATCGGTAGCCGTCTTATCGCGCACATGGGCTTCCGCAAGAACGTGCAGAGAGCTTCCGTCGTCGGTCTTGGCTGCGCAGGCGCGATTCCCACCTTGCAGCGGGCGACAGATTTTGTTCGAGCAAACCCGGACCGTCGGGCACTGACGCTGGCTGTCGAGATCTGCTCTGCTTGCTACTACGTCGATAACACACTTGAGACGGTTGTCGGCAACGCGATTTGCGCGGATGGCGCTGCCGCGTTTCTGCTAGGTGAAGGCGAGGAAACAGATCGCACTTATCCGAAAATTGTCGATTTCGAGACTTTCCTCGATACAGAGCAGATCGAAGAAGTTGGACTTCAACATCGAAATGGCAAGTTGCGAATCGTGCTTGGAGCATCGATCCAGCATCTCGCCGGTCCCATGATCGAAACGGCACTCCGGCAGTTGCTGCAGAGACATGGGCTTTCCCGATCGGACATTCGCTTCTGGGTTGTTCATCCCGGCGGACGCAAAGTAATTGACAACGTTCAAAAGCACTTCGGCATGACCGACGACCAACTGAGCTTCTCCCGGATTGTGTTACGAAACTACGGAAATATGTCGTCTCCTACCGTAATGTTTGTTCTGGATGAAGTAGTACGTAATGGCGATCCGCGGCCAGGCGACTGGGGAGTGATGATCGCCTTGGGCCCCGGGAATGGCGGCAGAGGTCGCGCTGCTCAGATGGTAGCTCGAATGGCTTTCCGGCCGCTGCTCCACGTTCTCCAAGGAGCAAGAAAGACCCGCTCCTGGGCCGACCTGAAGCTGCTTCTGAGAGATCGATTATTCCCTGCAACGACAACCCGGGCGAACGGCGAGGATCCGCTTCCTCCCCTTCTGTTCCGGATGGCAACTGCTTATTGGATGTCTCAGGCGATCTATGTCGCTGCCAAACTCGGAATTGCCGATTTACTAGCGGACGGTCCGCAGTCATTTGCCGCGCTAGCAGTCGCGACCCGATCAGACGCACGCTCGATGTTCCGCCTGCTGCGCGCTCTGTCGAGTGTTAACGTGTTTTCACAAGAGGATACGGACTGCTTTGCTCTTTCCCGCCTTTCGGAGGCGCTTCGGAGTGATGTTCCTGGATCTCTTAGGGCCATAGTGATCACGGTCGGTGAAATCCATTACCAGGCCTGTGGAGAGCTTCTGCACAGTGTTCGAACTGGATCTACCGCCTTTAACCAAGTGTTTGGAACGAGTCTGTTCGAATACCTACAGCAAAACGTCGATGCGTCCAACGCGTTCAATCGAGGCATGACGAACCTGTCATCTCTATTGGCCTACGCTGTTCTGCTGGCTTACGATTTTTCGGGGATCTCTTCCGTCGTCGACGTCGGAGGAGGTGAGGGTGAATTCTTGCGAAGGATTCTGGAGTTGAATCCAGAGGTTACAGGTGTCGTTTTGGACTTGCCCAACTCCATTGGATCAGCAAATCGGGCCCTTAGTGATGGAGGGCGATGCTCGTACGTCGCGGGAAACTTCTTTGAGTCCGTTCCAGAAGGAGCCGACGCCTACCTGCTGTGCGGTGTTGTCCACGATTGGGATGACGATCGTGCTATCACAGTCCTTAGAAATTGCCGCAAAGCAATGACCAAGAAGAGCAGAGCGTTGCTAGTTGACATGATTGTCCCAGATACGAATTCCGCATCTTTTAGCAAGCTTCTTGATCTGAACATGATGGTGATGACGGGAGGGCGGGAGCGGACGAAAGCTGAGTTTCATGCTCTGCTTGATGCCGCTAATTACAGGGTTACGAGAATCATTCCAACTATGGCCCCGCAGAGCGTCATCGAAGCCATGCCAAAATAGTCTTCACGTCGCATTCGTGAATCGAGGACAGCAGCCGAGAATTATCGACGCATCGCAGCCTCACGTCTGATTCGCTTTCGAGTATCGAACAAATAAGCCTGCGGCGCACAGTGTCGGACTCGGCGACGAGAACTCGAATAGGAGCGCTCTGCCGTGGGCGAGTACATCGGTCTCAACCCCGGAATTTTGAGGAAACGAACTTAATCTGCTGCTCTAGCCGCTAAACTTACGGCTTGGGTAAATGCTTGAGATGCAGCGCGGCCATCAACCCTATGCGGCAACGGCGCATACGGTATCGAGGGACGATGACCAGCCGTTCGATGTCCGTTCTCAGCTTTGTCGTGAGCTTTCCAACTCACTTCCTTTCTAAAGTGCGTGCTCAGTCGCTCTCGAAGCTGAAGTCTGGCCCGCAGTGATCGCGTCTTAACAGCGGCCAAACTTAGGCTCAATGCCTCTGCGGTCTCTTGCAATGAGTGGCCTTCGATGTCGTGCAGGACGAACACTACTCTCAAGCCCGGTCGCAGTTCTTGCAAGGCGCGGGCAAGCAGGTCTCTCAATTCTGATGTCTTGTACAGTTCCTCAGGATTCGGTCTCCAGTCCGACAAGTCGATCGGAAGTTTACCTTCTTCCTCGGCGTTTATCGAGAACTCCGTTCCAGCACGCTGCTTGGTTCGTTGCTTCCGCAGCCCCATGAGTGACTGGTTCACAACAATACGAAATATCCAGGTCGAGAATTTGGAATCACCCCTAAAGTCGCCGAGTTTTTGAAAAGCTTTGAGAAAGGTCTCTTGGACCACCTCCTGCGCGTCATCGAAGTTGTGAGTAATATTTTGGGCGATTCGGAGTAGTTTGCGGTCGTAGCGGGTAACGAGTTCCTCGAATGCAGCGATATCTCCTGCCTTGCTAGCCATGACAAGGTCCGCGTCGTCAATTGGTGTGCTGGAAGTGACGAGTTGGTCTGTATTTCGGCTCAAATTGGTCTCTCCAGAACAAACGCGCTGTTTTTTCTTTGCTCTACTGATAAAACCCGGAAAGCACGATCTTTATTCCCGAAAAAAGCAGTCTGTGTCCCGAATTCCTGTCGTGCAAACGAATCGTCAATCCGTCTTGCGCTACGCAAACGACTACCAAGACTAGGACGAAGGCGGTCAACTCCACTGCTCGGATCATGCTCGCGGCAGCATCTCCGCGTTTGCAGGCGTGGACCAGTGCCAGGTCCTGGTCGAAAGGGCATTCCATCGGGGATTTCACATTGTTAGTCGTTGTCAGTTCCACGGACACCTCGCAACGATTGGTCGAACATCAGCCCGCTTTAGCCAATGAATTTGTAACCAGTCCCATGCACGGTTCGGAAGTGAACGGGATGCGTAGGGTCCGCTTCAAGTTTTTGCCGCAATTTCAGAACGTGATTGTCAACAGTGCGGGTGCAGGGATAGTTGTCATAGCCCCACACTTCATTCAGTAGCTGGTCCCGCGAGATCACTCGGTTGGGATTCGACACGAAGAACTTAAGGGCTTTGAACTCCATTGCAGTCAGGCTCACTGGGCGGTCACATCGACGCACCTCCATCGACAAAAAATCAATGTGGACTTGACCGAACCGGACGATGTTTTTGTCTTGGAAGGAGCCTAAATGACCCATTTCTAGGTAGACTCGCGTTACAAGTTCTTTCCAGGTCAATGGCAGAAGTAAAAGCCGGCCGATCCTGCCATCCCGCGGCGGACTCCCGCCTGCGCGATCTTGACCATCTTGAAAAGGGACGAGCGCGATCTGATAATTCTCCAGCTCGAACTGGGTGATGCGCTCGTGCCTTGGTGAGGGGTCGCCGCGGGATGGTGGAATTGTCCATTCGAACAGGGGCGTACCCGACGTAAGTTCCGCGATTGAAATTTTGGGTCCCGCGTCTTCGACAACGGCTAACGTTTTAATTGTCATGGAACCTCCCACCGCCAGACTTCTGCGATCGGTTTAAGAGTCTTGAGCAGCTTACGTTGCAGCGAAGTCCTGATCGATGGACACCTCTCTCATTGCCCCTGCTCTTTGCGCTGTTTCCGTGGCTCCAGTAGCCTTCTCGTGCGTTTCGATGTGATGAGACAAGTCTCTCGATAGTGGTGCGCCGGGAGTCGTGCGGAGTGACTCGCGAACTGCCTTCCGGGCTCTGGCTAGGCGTGACATAACGGTTCCTATCGGGATCGATAATATTTCCGCGATCTCCCGGTAAGACGTATCTTCAACATCACACAGCAGAATGACTTCGCGAAAGATGACTGGCAGGTGCTCGATTGCGCACCGAACTGCATCATTGCCCGAACGTTCGATCAGCAGCGACTCAGGAGTGACGGAAGTTGCGCACAACACCGGGGAATCCTCCTCCGAGTCCATCATTGCAACGGTCATGCGCCGCTCGAGTTTTGAGCACGAACTTAGAAAGGTGTTCCTCAGGATTTGAAATATCCATGCCCGGAAATTGGTGCCAGGCTGAAACGATGCGAAACTGCGCAAAGCCTTTAGGTAAGTCTCTTGCACGAGATCCTCGGCATCGTTCTGATTGTGGACAAGCCAGTGCGCGAAGTTGTAAAGGGAATCGAGCAGGGGTATGGCCAACTCTTCGAACCCCGCCAACGATTTATTGTCCTGTGAGGATGAAGTCCCGAATGGGACCATTCCTTGTGGGCCAAATCCAATACGCCTCATTTGCCTTCTCCCGAATCAGTTCGAAACACGATCGCAGCTAGGCTGATTTCTTTATCTGAGAGCAAAACTCGATGACCTTTCCGCATTGCAGCTGCGGAGCCCACTTCAACGGTTTCCGGAAGTTCTTCGGTACGAAAAACTCAATCACCTTTGCCATGACAATCTCCTTGATCTTGTGATCTCTGCCCAATCTGGCTCGCAAAGTCGTCAGGCGTCAATTCACTGAGGCTCTTCTCTTCATAACCGGCTCACTGCTTCTTAAGTAATTGATGGCTAAAGAGTTAGCCCTGCGCATATCCTGGCTGGGGTCTATGACTGGGATCTGTGAGAAGTGCTAGACTTCCGTGCGAAGCCTAAATCAGATATGGAACCACTGCGGCACACGTCGGTCGTGCGATTCGGAACTTATGAGGTTTCTCTCCAGTCGGGCGAAGTGCGCAAAGCGGGCGTGAAAATCAGAGTGCAGCAGCAGCCGATGAAACTGCTGGAGATACTGTTAGAGCGTCCAGGGGAAGTCGTCACGAGGGAGGAATTGCGCGGTCGAGTCTGGACCGACGAAAGTTTTGGTGATTTCGACCAAGCTGTGAACATCGCAATCGCGAAGCTCCGGAGTGCGTTAGGCGACTCGGCGGAGAATCCGCGATATATCGAGACTCTTCCAAAACGTGGCTATCGCTTCATTGCGGACGTGTCGGTTGTCGATGCAACGGCCCGCACAAAAAAGCCAGAATCTGCGTCCGGAGATATACTTGGGACAGAGCCTGGGCATGAGCTCCAAGGCGCCGGTTTGACTGTTGCGCCTAAACACCGGCTGTGGCCCACGCGTCGGGTCATCGTCGCCCTCGCGCTGGTCCTGAGTTTGCCGATTCTCGCAGTCTGGCTATTTCGTTCGCGTAGCCGTCCGCCCACGGGCATCCATTCCCTGGCGGTGCTTCCGCTAGACAACATCTCTGGCGATGCTTCGCAGGATTATTTCGCGGATGGTATGACTGACGAGCTGATTACGGATCTGGCACAGATCAGCGCTTTACGGGTGATCTCCCGCACCTCCGTGATGGTGTACAAAGGAGCGCGCAGGCCTCTTCCTGAGATCGCGCGGGAGTTGAACGTAGACGCAGTGGTGGAGGGCA
>WNGQ01004602.1_pt1 | contig 16271 bp, 13 predicted proteins | sample 5407661 | NCBI WGS metagenome assembly WNGQ01 (sample SAMN13153382, study PRJNA577476) | soil metagenome | isolation source: 60 cm soil or saprolite under Garry oak tree replicate 2 | place: USA:California | collected 2016-06-15 | reverse complement strand
CGCGGCGCCCGGGACACGAGTCTTCGTTTGCCATAAGAAATCGTTTACTCGCCCCGCGCTAGAATCGCGCATGGTGCGATATCGGACCGCGGGCCAGATCGAGGCGGACTTCATCGCCCTCAAGCGGGCGACGGAACGGGCCGGAGCGGCGCTCGGATGCGCGTTCGCAGGCTCCGACGAATTCGAAGCCGCGGTCATCCGCTCCCGGCGCGAGCAGGGCCTCTTGCCGCCCCCGCGCGCCCGCCGGACCCGCCTCTACGTCCCGGCGCTCACCCTGCTGGCCGCCGCGGTGGCCTGGGCGCTCCTGCTGTTCTGAACTCGGGGAGTCGTAGGATGGGTCGACCCCGGGCTCGACCCGGGGGGAAACCCATCACCTCTCGTCAAAACCAGCGATGGGTTTTGCTGCGCCCAACTCATCCGAAGCGTGCCCACCGCATCGGTTCTCTTGGCTTGCTCTGGTGGGCGCGGCGCGTTCTCCGACTCAACCCGCCCTAGTAGGGCGCGAACCCATGAACGGCGCGGCTCCCGCTTCTACCAGGGCGGAATGAGCCCCCGCATCGGCACCGCGAGCAGCCCGCCATCACCCGCCAGGATCGCAGTGCAATGCGGAAACGAATTATTCGGATCAGCGGGAACCCTCGGTTGATGCCGTACTTTATTTTAGGCCGACCGTTACCGAAGCCCGCTTTCGTGGGAGAATCCAATGTTCGCTGCTTATCCACTGCACCTGGAAAGGGAAATTGATCGCCGATGGCTTCACCGGCTTATGCCCATAGATCGTCCCATGCCTCTAGATCGGCCCAAGCACCCGAATGACATACGGCCGCTGTCAAAGCGCTCAGACAATCGAACGGACCCGCTGCGGAAATCGGATCTCCCCGAGATCGACCGCGATGAACAGAAGCCGGGTCGGAGGGAACAAGGCAGGCATCTGATGGAATTTTGAGGCCAAGGCCATTTTTGCCGAAGTCGGATACTGCCATCAAACTGGGTAAAGCCCGGTCGTTATAGCGGCTCAGCCGCCCACCAACTTTCTTGCCATGGCTGGTGCACCGGCTCGGTCGGTTTGCCGAGGCCCATTCCGACATCGATCTGCGAGTGTCCGCAACGATGCATCACGTCGACTTCGCGCGTGAGGAAGTTGACCTTGCGGTTCGCCATGGTGATGGCAATTGGGCCGGGCTTGACGTCGTGCGCCTTTGCACCGAGCGGCTATTTCCGGTTTGCAGCCCCAAGCTTGTTTCGGGACATAACCGCATAACCAAAGCGGCGGATTTGCTGAAATTTCCGCTGCTGCGTCTCGACGACTGGAAGACCTGGTCGAGATGGTTCGATGCCGCCGGCGTCACCTGGAAGCTGCTGCGGTCCGGCAGCTTCCCGCTCGACGGCGCGCGACCTGACGCGCGCAGGGCATGACTATGCGAGTGGCCTCAATCCTGCGGGTGTGGCGCGTCAGGGCGATTCTCGCCTCGGGTCCATGCACTGCCGATCTCGATGTGGCCGCAGATCATTGATGCCTTCGCCGGGCATGCGGTGTAAGCTGACGAGATGGCTGAACGGGAGGATTTGCCTCCATGCCTGCTGCGTCCGACCCGTCCGACCCCCCGTCGCGCGAACTGCTGCTGCTGGAAGGACGCGCGACCTGGGAGCTGCGAGCACAGGAAGAGAAGAAGCGGGCGCAGCAACAGTCCGCCAAGGCGTGAGCCCCAGTTGCCGGCGATAGGGTAAAGCAGAGGAAACACCCGATGACCGCAACGGCTCAGGCAGGCGTGCGCTACGCGCTGGCGATGCTGTTTCTCATCAACTTTCTCAACTTTTTCGACCGCGCAATCCCCGCCGTCGTGCTCGAGCCGATCCGAAAGGAGTTCAATCTCGACGATACATGGCTCGGCCTGCTCGGGACCTCGTTCACGCTGATCTACGCGCTGGCCGGTTTGCCGCTAGGGCGTCTATCGGACAAGATGCGGCGCACATGGGTGCTGTCGGGCGGTGTCTTTGTCTGGAGCCTGCTGACGGCGGCCTCCGGCGCCGCGTGGAACTTCGTCTCGTTCTTTCTGATCCGGCTGGGCGTGGGCGTTGGCGAGGCCAGCTGCGCGCCCGCGTCCAACTCGATGATCGGCGACATGTACCCGTCGCAACAGCGCGCCCGTGCACTCGGTCTCTTCATGCTTGGCCTGCCGCTCGGCCAATTGGCCAGCTTCGCGCTGGTCGGCTACCTGGCCCAGCTTTACGGCTGGCGTATGCCGTTTTATATCGCGGCGGTGCCGGGGTTGGTGATCGCGCTGCTGGTGTTGACCCTTCCCGAGCCGATTCGCGGTTCCCAAGAGGGCTACAAGGTGGACGCCACGGCGCCGATCGACCGGCCCTATCGGCGCATCCTGACGTGCCCGACGCTTTGGTGGATCATTTTCTCCGGCGCTACAGTCAATTTCGCCGCCTACGCAATGGGCACCTTCCTTCCCTCGCTGATGATCCGCTACCATGACGTGAATGTGGCGCAGGCGGGCCTGGTATCCGCGGTGGTGCTGGGTGTCACCGGGCTGGTAGGTCTATGTTTGGGCGGAGCTCTAGCGGACAAGCTACACACTGCTTTCCCGCGTGGACGCCTGCTGCTCGGCGCCGGCTGCATGCTGGTAGCCGCTCCGCTGCTGTGGCTGGGCTTCACGCGGCCTGCGGGCGAAGTTGTCACGACGACCGTGCTGCTGTCGGCCGGCTGGTTGCTGTACTTCATGTACTTCGTCACCGTCTATCCGGCGCTGCAGGACGTGGTCGACGCGCGCCTGCGGGCCACCGCGATGGCGGTTTACTTCTTCTTTCAATACGTCCTCGGTGCTGGATTCGGGACCGTGGTGACCGGTATCGTCTCCGACTTCTACGCCAAGCAGGCCATGCTGGCTGCCGGTGCCGCCGAGACGAGTGCCGCGTTTCGCGCTATCGGTCTGCAATCGTCCTTGAGCCTGGTGATACCGCTGGCCATTCTGCTCACCGGCGTGGCTCTGTGGTTGGCTGCGCGGCGGTTTGTCGCCGATGCCGCCCGCGTAGGCGCTGATGCCGTCGCAGTGGGATGAACCGCGTGCGGGTGAAAAGACATCAACAGCAGTGTGTTCGGTAAAGAACTGGCGAAGCGTCCGGGAGGAGCTCATGAGCACGGCGGCCAAAAAACTGTCCTCGATGGACGCATCGTTCCTTTATCTCGAAACGCCCGAGACGCCGATGCATGTCGGCAGCATGGCGATCTTCCGACCGCGAGACGGCTACGAAGGCGACTTCTTCGAGGATTTCAAGAGGACGATCGCCGAGCGTCTGCATCTCGCGCCAATCCTTAAATCGCGGTTGGCGGAAACGCCGCTGCACATCGATCATCCGAGCTGGGTCGAGGACGATCAGTTCGACATCGATCGCCATATCTTCCGCGCCAGTCTTCCGGCGCCTCACGATCGCGCGATGCTGGAGCGAACGGTCGGCTGGATGCACGCCAAGCTGCTGAACAGAGCCCGCCCACTTTGGGAATTCTACGTTTTCGAAGGCATGCAGAACAACGAAGTGGGGCTGTATTCCAGGATGCATCATGCCTGCATCGACGGTGGAGCCGGAGCGGCGCTGACCGCGATCATTTACGATTCCAGTCCCGAGCCGAGAACAATGTCCAAACCGGTCGTACAAGTGAGTACGGCTAAGGAACCGCGCGAAATCGCCACCAACCTATTGGACTCCTATCAGCAAATTTGGCGGCAGCCATTCGATGCGTCGGCGGGGATGAGGGGCATCGATTTGCCGCGCACCGGCAAGAACGATCTCGGTTCCGTTCTGTTCGACAATGCGATGATGCAGATCGAAACATTGGTCAAATTCGCCGGAAGTCTTCCGGCGATGGCGAAAAGCGCTGCGGAAATGCTCTCGACGGTGTTGGATCCGAAGGCGCGCGAAAGTCTGTCGAGCATGATCTCGCCGTCGACGATCCTCAATAAATCGATTTCATCCGAGCGCAGCTTCGCGGCCGTCTCGATTTCTCTGTCGCAGGCGAAGGCTGTTGCGAAGCAGGCCGGCGGAAAATTGAACGATGTCGTCATGGCTGTGTCGAGCGGTGCGCTCCGCCGCTATCTGCTGGAACGGGGAGTTCTGCCATCGCGCTCGCTGACCGCGGCCGTTCCGATCTCGCTGCGCGAAGGAGGAAATGCGGACGCGAACAACCAAGTGTTCGGCATGATTTGCTCGCTGGCAAGCGATGTCGAAGATCCCAGGCAAAGGCTCGAGACGATTATCGCGCAATCGACCAAGTCCAAGGAAATGTCGCTTCCGATGCGTGCGCTGATGCCGCAAATCTCCAACCTGACGATGCTGGGCGCGCCCATTCTAGTGCAGATTCTCGCTCTGCTGTACACTCGCTCGAACCTGTCGGATGTCTTGCCTCCGATTGCCAACGTCACCATTTCAAATGTGCCCGGGCCAAAGCAAACGCTTTACGCTGCCGGCGCCGAGTTGTTGAACATTTTTCCGGTGTCGATCGCAACGAATGGTCTTGCTCTGAACGTCACGGTGCAAAGCTATCGCGACCAGCTCGATTTCGGCCTGATCGCCGGCGCCAATGTGCTGCCCGACGTTCACAGATTGGCCGATATGCTGCCCGAGGAGTTGGCTGTCCTCGAGCAGGCGTTTGGGATCGTGGCGGCCGGGTCCGTCGTCGAGCCGAACGCAGCAGAACATAGGGCGCCGTCGGCTACGAAGAGGACGCCCGCGCCGCGAATGAAGCGCCGCGCGCGGCTCCCCAGTCGGGGCCGGCGGCAAAAAAGGCAGCGGGCGGGCTCGACCGGCTGATCCGCCGCCGGCGCGCTTGCGCGTTTATGCCGAACTGTTCCGGCGACCAGACTTCAATTCAACCGAGCGCGGAGACCATGAGGGCTTCGAGCTTGTCATCGAGTCGCTTGGCTGCTGCCAAGAGGGGCGCGTTATCGTCGATCGCGATGAGCGACGAGGGAACGACGTAGGTGACGGCGCATCCGCCGTCTGGGCTTCGTTGAACAACAGCTCAATCGGCACGAACAGTCCGGCCGCCGGGCCGCCGCGGTGGCCTAGGCGCTCCTGCTGTTCTGAACTCGGGGAGGATGGGTCGACCCCGGGCTCGACCCGGGGGAAAACCCATCACCCCTCGTCAAAACCAGCGTGGGTTTCGCTTCCGCTCTACCCATCCTACAGCGCCAACACAGCACGGGTGGGCAAAGCGAAGCGCGAGGTGACTATAGCTCCTTACCGATGGCGTGATCGACCGACAACCTGCCACCGCCTTTGAAGCAGATCGCAAGGCAGAGCAAGCCCAATAGCAGCTCCAGCTCGAAGCCGCCCTTGAAGGCGAAGAAACCGATGGCAAATTTGACGGCGAACACAATGACGGCGAACTCGACGACCAGCATGGCCGCGGCCAGCCGGGTCAGCAGGCCGACCGCCAACAGAATCCCGCCGAAGAACTCGACGCCGCCGACGAAATACGCCCACGCTACTGCGGGCTCCAGACCGAGCTTGGCGATCATCCCGGCGGCCGGAGCTACGGTACCTTGGAAGAGTTTCGTGTAGCCGTGCGGGACGATGGTTGCCCCCACGCAGAATCGCATCAAGGCGTAAGCATAGGGCGCAAGCGGCTCGTAGAGCGCGCGGAGCGCCGGAACCATCGGCTGCGGTGCATGCGTTTGTTGCGTGTCCATCCTACCTCTCCTTGGCTATCTCGAGATTGATGACCGGCTCTATTTTGATGCCTGCGCTACGGGGCCGGTCTGCCGTAAACGCTTTCGCGCATTCGAATCGGCGTTGTCGCGTTACTCGGCCGTTAGCTCGGCAATCGAACGAAGCGCTTCGCACAGCTGCCTGCGCTCCGCGGCGCCCAGCCGTTGGGTGATCGAGCCCTCGTGGGCAGCGGCAATCTTGTGCAGCTTGCTCATCAGCGCTTTCCCCTTATCGGTCAGGCGCAGTGCATGGAAACGTCGATCATTTTCGCTCGGCGTGCGCCGAGCCAGGCCTCGCGCCTCGAGGCCATCGATCATCGCGACGAAATTCGTCTTCTTGATCGCGAGCGCATCGGCGGCTTGCGTCTGGCTCACGCCTGGATTGAGCTCGATGATGGTCAGCACGGAATACTGCGCCGGTCGGATGTCCAGCTCTGCGAACGCTTCATAGAAGTTCTGAAACACCGCGACTTGGGCCCGCCTGAGTGCGTACCCGATGCTGTCGCGAAGCGGGCCATAATCAATTCGGCGGCCGCCGTTCCCGGCGCCAATGGAGCCCGTAACCGGCTCTCCCGATTGGGAAACATCGCTCTTCCTTCGTGCGGCTTGTCGCAAGTCTCACCTCCATGGGGCAGCTTCGCTCGATGGATATAGTACATTTTTATCACCTTGACAAGCCATAACTGTTATGTAGAATAACCAATGTTCGCACTGCTCCCAGGAGAACATATGTTGAAGGACCTCGTTCAGGTTGCGCGCCAGGCCGATATTGCCGTCATCTCGGTCGACAATCCGCCGGTCAATACGATCACGGCCGCGGTGCGCGCAGGCTTGGCGCGCGGGCTCGATGAGGTCGCGGGGCTGGCCGGCGTAAAGGCCGTGGTGCTGCGCTGTGAGGGCGGCACGTTCTTTTCCGGTGCCGATCTCGGCGAGTTCAACGGGCCGCCGAAGGAAGCGGAATATCGCGCGTTGCTTGGACGTTTCGAGGCGCTCCCGGTGCCGGTGATCGCCGCGATGCATGGGACGGTCCTCGGCGGCGGCCTGGAAATCGCGCTCGCCTGTCACTATCGGATTGCGGCGCCGGGCACGCGCTTCGGCTTGCCGGAGGTGACGCTTGGGATCATCCCGGGTGCCGGGGGTACGCAGCGACTGCCGCGCCTCATCGGCGCGGATAAGGCGCTCGAGCTCATTCTCGGTGCGCGTCCCGTCGATGCGGATGAGGCCCTGCGCTACGGGTTTCTCGACGCGGTCGTCGACGGCGATTTGGGACAGGGCGGCGTCGAGTATGCCCGCGCACTGCTCGCGCGGGGCAGGGGGCCCCGCCGAACCGGTGAACATTCCGTCGATCCGGCTACCGGCACGCAAGAGATCTTCGATCGCTTCGTCGCGCAAGCCAAAGAGCACTATCCCAATCGCGTGGCCCCGCTGACGGCGATCGAGGCAGTACGCGCCTCGTTGCGCCTGCCGTTCGGCGAGGGCCTGCTCCACGAGGACAAGCTGGTCAATGGCGCGAAGACGACGGTCGAAAGCCGCGCCGCCGTGCATGTGTTCTTTGCGGAACGCGGCACGCGAATCATTCCGGACCTGCCGGAGACCGCGCGGCCGCGCCCCGTAACGACGGCCGCGGTAATCGGTGCCGGCACGATGGGGGTTGGCATCGCGGTCTGCTTTGCAAACGCTGCGATCCCGGTGACGATCCTGGATATCAGCGAGGAATCCCTGACGCAGGGTCTCGATCGCGTTGATCGCGTCTATCAGACGATGGTCAAGCGGGGGCGATTGACGCCGGACGAGAAGCAACGGCGGATGCGCCATATTCGGGGAACGCTTGATTATACCGATCTCAGTGATGCCGACGTGATCATCGAGGCGATTTTCGAGAGCATGGACCTCAAGCGGAAGATCTTCGCGGCTCTCGACCGGGTGGCAAAGCCCGCGGCTGTGCTCGCGACGAACACTTCGACTCTGGACGTCACGGAAATCGCGCGCGCGACCAAACGGCCGCAGGACGTCGTCGGCATGCATTTTTTCTCGCCCGCGAATGTGATGCCGCTGCTCGAGGTGGTCCGGACGCCGCAGACCTCGGCCGAGGTGATCCGAACCATCATGGAACTCTCCCGTCCGCTGAAGAAGACGCCCGTCCTTGCCAACGTCTGCTACGGCTTCATCGGCAACCGGATGATGGAAGGCTACGCGCGCGAGGCCGAGCGCATGGTTCTGGAAGGCGCGCCGCCGCGCCAAGTCGACAGTGCGCTCGAGCAATGGGGCATGGCGATGGGCATTCTCGCCGTATTCGACATGGCCGGTATCGATGTGGGGGTCAACGTCCATAAGGCGAACGCCGATCGCTACCCGCCCGACGCAACCTATTACCAGGCGGACTTCGCATTGGTCGAAGCCGGTCGCCTCGGACAGAAGAACGGCAAGGGCTACTATCGCTATGCGGCGGGCGACCGTACCCGCCACGACGATCCGGAGGCCGGTGCCGTGCTGCGCGCACGCGCAACCGAGCTGCAAGTTCCGCAGCGCCGTCACAGCGCGGACGAGATCGTCGAGCGCTGCATCTATCCGCTGATCAACGAGGGTTTCCGGATTCTGGAAGAACGCGTCGCTCTGCGTTCGGCGGACGTCGATGTTGTTTGGACCAGCGGCTATGGCTTCCCGCGTTATCGCGGCGGCCCCATGTTCCATGCCGAAACCTTGGGCCTCGAAACCGTGCTCGCGGGAATCGAGAAATACCGCACGATCTTCGGTCCGATGCATTGGCAGCCCGCACCGCTGCTCGTCGAGCTGGTTCGCTCGGGCCGCAGCATCGCCGACTGGGAACACTCATCATGAACATCAAAGACTTGATCGCCATCGACGTTCACACCCATGCCGAAGTGTCCTGCCGGCAGCCTCATGACGAGGCGTGGCAGCCATACGACGAAGCCGCCAGCAGGTACTTCAAGGTCGGGAAACGCCCGACCATTGCCGAGACCATCGCCTACTATCGCGAGAGAAAGATCGGCTTGGTGATGTTCACGGTCGATTCGGAATTCCAGATCGGCGCTCGGCGGATTCCGAACGAGGAGGTTGCCGATGCGGCCCGCGAGAACAGCGACATCATGACGGCCTTTGCCAGCATCGACCCGCACAAGGGACGGATGGGCGTGCGCGAGGCGCGCAGTTTGATCGAGGCCGGGGTGATCCGCGGCTTCAAGTTCCACCCCACCGTCCAGGGTTTCTTCCCGAACGACCGGATGGCGTATCCGCTCTATGAGGTGATCGCCGAGCACAAGCTGCCGGCGATCTTCCATAGCGGCCATTCGGGCATCGGCACCGGCATGGCGGGCGGCGGCGGATTGCGGCTCAAATACTCCAATCCGATTCACCTCGATGATGTCGCGGTCGATTTCCCCGACATGACGATCATCATCGCGCATCCGTCATGGCCCTGGCAGGACGAAGCTCTTTCGGTCTGTCTCCACAAACCGAACGTCTACATCGACCTGTCCGGCTGGTCGCCGAAATACTTTCCGGCGCAGCTCGTCCAGCACGCCAACGCTCAGCTCAAGCACAAGATGCTGTTCGGCTCGGATTATCCGCTGATCAAGCCCGATCGCTGGATCAGCGACTTCAAGAACGCCGGCTTCAAGCCGGAGGTGCACCAACTCATTCTCAAGGAAAACGCGGTTCGCGCGCTCAAGCTTGATGCCTGACGGCGCGACGAAAGCCAAACCGGGACCTCGGCCCAACAAGGGAGGAATGCGATGAAAAGCGTTCGTACATTGCTCGCAGCTGCCCTGACGCTCGCGCCGCTGACGGCGGGCGCTGAAACGAGTGTCAAGATCGGCGTGCTCAACGACCGATCATCGGTCTACTCCGACAGCCAAGGCATCGGTTCGGTCATTGCCGCGCAATTCGCGGTGGATGACTATGCCAAGGAGCTGGGCGTGAAGGTGGAGGTGAAAGCAGCCGACCACCAGAACAAGGTCGATATCGGCGCGGGCATTGCGCGCGGCTGGTATGAAACCGAGGGCGTCGACATGATCATCGACGTGCCGAATTCCTCGATCGCGCTCGCGGTCAATGTGCTGGCGCGGGATCTCAACAAGGTGCTGATCGGATCAGGGGCGGGAACCGCGGAGTTGACCGGGAAATCCTGCTCCCCGAACACCGTACACTGGACCTACGATACCTGGGAGCTCGGGCACGGATTCGCCAAGGCCGTATATGCTCGGGGCGGCAAGAAGTGGTTCTTCATCTCCGCCGACTACGCCTTCGGCAAGGAGCTCGAAGCCAACGCATCCGAAGAGGTAACCGCGCTCGGCGGCCGGGTGGCGGGGTCGGTACGCGCACCGATCGGCACTGCCGACTTCTCGTCTTACCTGATCCAAGCCCAAGCTTCGGGCGCGGATACCATCGCTTTTGCCAACGCCGGCGGCGACCTGTCCAATGCACTCAAACAGGCGGCTGAATTCGGGCTCGCCGGCAAATTCACGATGCCGGGATTCGTTTTCCAGATCAACAACGTGCAGGCTCTCGGATTGCACGCCGCGCAGGGTGTGCTGGGTCTGATGCCGTTCTATTGGGATCAGAATGACGCCAGCCGAGCCTTCGCCAAGCGGTTCCAGGAGCAGCACCCGCGAAAGCTGATGCCGAACGACATGCAGGCGGGGGTTTATTCGGCGACCTTGCATTATCTCAAGGCGGTGGCGGCGGCCGGCAACGGCCGCGACGGCAGGCTCGTGGTGGCCAAGATGAAGGAGCTTCCGACCGACGATCCGCTCTACGGCAAGGGCTCGATCCGAATCGATGGGCGCAAGATCCACCCCGTTTACCTCTATGAGGCAAAAAAGCCGACAGAATCCAAGGGCGACTGGGATTACTTCAAGCTGATCTCGTCAATTCCGGGAGAGCAGGCATTTCGTCCGCTGTCGGAGGGCGGCTGCCCGCTGGTTAATCGATGAGCAGACGGGAGGCCGCCGTGTCCGAGGCGATGCCCGATCAGGCTTTGAACTCGCCAGCCGTTCGCGCGGTTCGCCTCGGCCGCCCGACTGTCGTGACCGATCGCCGGGCGGACGGTACGATCTATCTGCGCTCGACAGAAACTCTCCCTAGGTACCCGGAGAAGCTGACGGAACGGCTCGAATACTGGGCGGTGCACGCTCCGGATCGGATCTTGTTCGCGCAGCGCGAGGGTGGGGGAGGTTGGCGCTGCCTCACCTATGCCGAGACGCTCAACCGCGTGCGACGCATCGGGGAAGCGCTGATCCGCCGCGAGCTTTCCCCCGAGCGTCCGATCGTCATCTTGTCCGGCAACGATATCGAGCACGCCCTGCTCGGCCTCGCCGCGAACTACGTCGGCATTCCGTACGCGCCGATCTCGCCGGCCTACTCGCTGATCTCCACCGACTTGGCGAAGCTGCGATACATATTCGATTTGATCACTCCCGGCTTGGTGTTTGCCGCCGATGGCGACACCTATGCGCGGGCCATCGAGGGCGTCGCCGCGCCGGACATCGAAATCGTGGTGACGCGTCATCCGATCCCGAGCCGCCGTGCGACGCAATTTTCGGACCTCGCCGCCCTTGCTGCCACGACGGCCGTCGATGTCGCGCACGCAAACGTCGGGCCCGACACGATCGCAAAGTTCCTGTTCACGTCCGGTTCGACGGGGATGCCCAAGGCGGTCGTCAACACGCAGCGCATGTGGTGCTCGAACCAGGAGATGATCCGCAGCGCACTCGCCTATTTCCAGGACGAGCCGCCCGTCGTCGTGGATTGGGCGCCGTGGCACCACACCGCGGGCGGCAATCACAATTTCGGGATCGTGCTCTACAACGGCGGCACCTTTTTCATCGACGAGGGCAAACCGTTACCCGGCGCGATCGAGGCGACCGTGCGCAACCTGCGGGAAGTCGCGCCGAACTGGTATTTCAACGTGCCCAAGGGCTTCGAAGCGCTGTTGCCGTACCTGCGGACCGATGCCCAGCTGCGGCGGAACTTCTTCAGCCGCCTCAAGGTGCTTTGGTACGCCGGGGCCGGAATTGCTCAGAACGTTTTCGACGAAATGAAGCAGCTCGCCGCGAACACTTGCGGTGAAAGCATTCTGTTCCTGACCGGATTGGGCTCGACCGAAACCGCGCCCTATGCGTTCGGCCGCACCTGGGACACCGACAGGGCGAACAATATCGGTCTGCCGCCGCCCGGGGTGGAGGTCAAGCTGGTGCCGATGGACGGCAAGCTCGAAGCCCGGTTGCGCGGCCCCAGCATCACGCCCGGCTACTGGCGCAGCCCCATTCTCACCGGCAACGCGTTCGACGAAGAAGGCTTCTACCGGCTGGGCGATGCGTTCAGGTTCGATGATCCGGCTGACCCCTGCAGGGGCCTGCTGTACGAAGGACGGATTACGGAGGAATTCAAGCTGTCGAGCGGCACGTGGGTCAATGTGGACCGGTTGCGTGTGAGATTCATCGAGGAATTCGCTCCGCTAGTGCGCGACATCGTGTTGACCGGGTCCGATCGCGATGAAATCGCGGCGCTCGTCTTTCCCGACCTCGATGCTTGCCGATGCCTCTTTCCGCAGCTCTCGATGAATGCTCCCGCGATCGACGTGCTCCATAACCAGCGGGTGAGACAGGAGTTTCAGCGCCTCCTGAACGCACATGTGAAAGACAGCACCGGCAGCTCCACCCGTGTCTGCCGGGTGATCCTGCTTGACGAGCCGGCCTCGCTCGACATCGGCGAGATCACCGATAAAGGCTCGATCAATCAGCGCGCCGTGTTGCAGCATCGCGCCGCGCTGGTGAACGACCTCTACACGATCCCATCGCCGCCGCACGTCATTGCGGCGGAGGAGCCGTGCTGAGCGGCACGGGCGGACGCATTCGAGGAGCCATGCTCCGTGGACGGCCTCAAGGCCTCGCTCAGGACATTGTTTTGCGGGTCGATAAACCCGACAGCGGCGTCGGTCGTTTGGATTTCAGCGTTTGCTGCTCCTTACGCATCGCGACGGTGTTCGATTCACGCCGGCTACTTCAACGCGGCGGTGTCGATCGGCAGCTTTCGCAGGCGCTTGCCGGTGGCCGCAAAGATCGCGTTGGTGACTGCGGGGACGATGGCCGAAGTCCCGGCCTCGCCCATTCCGCCCGGCGGCTCGGTATTTTGGACGATGTGGACCTCGACGGCCGGCGCCTCGTTCATGCGCAGGATTTGGTAGGTATCGAAGTTGGTTTGCTCGACGCGGCCGTCTTTGAGCGTGATCTCGCCATAGAGCGCCGCCGTGGCGCCGAACATGATCGCGCTCTGGATCTGCGCCCGGACGGTGTCGGGATTGACGACGGTGCCGCAATCGACCGCGCAGACGACGCGCCGGACACGAACCGTGCCGTCCTTCGCCACTTCGACTTCGGCGACCTGCGCCATATAGGTCGCAAAGACGAACTGGAGCGAGACGCCACGGCCGACCCTATCAGGCAACGGCTGTCCCCAGCCGGCCTTTTGCGCGGCAAGCTCGAGCACCGCCTTGGCGCGGGGCGCCTTGTCGAGCAGGGCCAGCCGATAGGCGAGCGGATCCTGCTTCGCCGCCGCCGCCAGTTCGTCCACGAAGCTTTCGGTCACGAACACGTTGTGCGACGGCCCGACGCTGCGCCAGAAGGCGGTGGGAATGCCCGGAGGTTCCACCCGCGAATACTCGACGTGCAGGTTCGGAAGGGCATACGCCAGATCGATCGCGCCCTCGGTGGTGTCGGGGTCGAGACCCTTGTTGAACCCCGGAGGGAGCCACCTCGCCATGATCGAGGAGAGGCGACCGGCTTTCCTTTCTCATCGAGACCGGCAGACATCCGGTCGAAGAAATAGGGCCGGTACATGTCGTGCTGGATATCTTCCTCGCGGGTCCACACGACCTTGACGGGACCGTCGACGTGCTTGGCGATCTCGACCGCGCGAATGACGCCATCGATCTCCAGCCGCCGGCCAAAGCCGCCGCCGATCAGATGATTGTGGACCACGACCTTGTCCGACGGCAGGCCGGCGGTCTTCGCCGCCGCCGCCTGGGCTCGCCCGAGCGCTTGGTTGCCGACCCAGACTTCGCAGCCGTCCTTGCGGACATGAACCGCGCAGTTCATCGGCTCCATTGTCGCGTGCGCGAGGAACGGAACCTGGTAGATCGCCTCGATCTTGATGACGGCGCTCGCCATGGCCGCGTCGACATTACCGATATTCTGCGCAACCGCCCCGGACTTGAGCGTTGCCTTTTCGAGCTCGCTCGCGATGTCTTCCGTGCCGAGCTTGGCGTGCGGACCGTCGTCCCATTCGATCACCAGGGCCGCCAGCCCTTTCTTCGCAGCTCCCATATGATCGGCCACGACGGCGACGGCGTCGTCGAGGCGTATGATCTGACGCACGCCGTTGACGGCCTTGGCCGCCGCATCATCCACGCTCCTCAGGCGACCGCCGAAGACCGGCGATTGCGCAAGGGTCGCGATCTTCACGCCCGGCGGCCGAACGTCGATGCCGTAGACGGCTGTTCCGTTGACCTTCGCCGGCGTGTCGAGACGCTTGGCCGGGGTGCCGATGAGCTTGAAATCCTCCGGCCGCTTGAGCGCCACGTTTTCGGGCACAGGCATGCGGGCGGCATCGGCGGCAAGTTCGCCATATTTGGCGCGTCTGCCCGTCGGCGGGTGAAGCACTTCACCGCTTTGCGCGCGGCAGGATGCCGGATCGACGTTCCAGCGCTTTGCCGCCGCCGACACCAGCATGGTTCTCGCGGTCGCACCGGCTTGGCGCAGCGGCTGCCACGCCGCGCGTATCGCGTTCGAGTTGCCGGTTGCCTGCACCCCGGCCAGCAAGGGGTTGCCGTAGAGCTTTTCGTTGGGCGGAGCATGGTCCAGCCGCACCTGCGACAGGTCGACCTCCAGCTCTTCGGCGATCAGCATCGGGATGGAGGTATAGGTGCCCTGGCCCATCTCGACATAGGGCATGGTTAGGACAATCTGCCCATCGCCGCCGATGCGGATGAAGGCGTTGGGCGCGAAGCCATCGGCGCCGGCCGCTTTGCCAACACCGTTTGCGAACGGCAGGCTCAGGCTCAGCACCAGGCCTCCGCCCGCGGCCGCTCCGGCCTGCAGGAACTTGCGCCGGGAGAGACCGTTCGCTGGTGGCGATCGGCCCGAGCCCGCGGCCGTCGAAGTAAGGGGATCGAGGATCATGGTCAGCCTCCCTGTCGGCTCGATTGCGCGGCCTGCTTGATCGCTTCGCGAATGCGGACATAGGTCCCACAGCGGCAGATGTTGCCGGACATCGCGTCGTCGATATCGCCATCGCTCGGGTGCGGATTGCTCGCCAGCAGCGCCGAGGCCGACATGATCTGCCCCGACTGGCAATACCCGCATTGAACGACCTCCCGGTCGAGCCAGGCTTTCTGGATCTTGGCGCCGGCCGCCGTGGCGCCGATCGCCTCGATCGTCGTGATCTCGGAGCTGCCGATGCTGTCGATAGCGGTGATACAGGAACGGGTGGCGACGCCGTTCACATGCACGGTGCAAGCGCCGCAGAGCGCGGCGCCGCAGCCGAATTTCGTGCCGGTCATGCCGAGCACGTCGCGCAACACCCACAGGAGAGGGGTGTCACCGTCAACATCGACCGTCCGATCGACGCCGTTGACCTTGATCGTGGTGGCCATGGCTGCCTCCAGGTTGTTCGAATGCGATTTTATGCTCGACGCGTCGGAACGGCACTCCCTTCCGCGCTCGTCGCCTCGGCCGGCGTCCATTCGGTGCCCCAGCCGCGGCCGGGACGATACATCTCGTCGCTCGTGTGCTGCGTGAACTCCACGGCAAGGCGGTCGCTGCGCAGCCCCAGCGTCTCGACACAGGCGTCGATCAGCGCCTGGGCCAGTTCGGCCCGTTGTTCGGGCGGGCGGCCACGCCGGATGTCGCATGAGAGCAGGGCTGCGGGTTCGGGCTCGCCGGCACTGCAGCACCACACGCCGCCTTCGCTCAACTCGCGAAACGCAACGGTCACGAGGTCGGGCGTTATCTGCATGATGCGCGCGTATGTATCGCCCAGATGTCGGGCCAGATCGCGCTTCACGTCGACGGGATAATGGTTCGGAACGTCGAGCTGAAGGTAAGGCATCATCCGATCTTCCTCAGCACGGAAGTCATGGCCCCTTGACATTGTTTGCCAGCTCCGACGGCAGGCCGGGCGCGCCGCAGGCAGGGTAATGCGTTTACACGGCTGGAATAATCGGCAATGAATTCCCATCACTCATGAAGGAATTTCCCGTATGGCCGGTTCGCCGTCCGAGATGGCCATTTTCCAGCGCGTGGCGGAGCGCGGCAGCTTTGCGGGGGCAGCCGAGGACGTAAGCCTGTCGCCATCGGCCGTGGCAAAGCTCATCACGCGATTGGAGCAGCGCCTCGGCGTGCGGCTCATCAATCGGACCACGCGGCGGCTGGCGCTGACCGCCGAGGGAGAGATCTATCTCGATCGCGTGCGCGAGATACTCGGAGCCATCGAGGCGGCCGAATCCGAGATCGCGTCCGCGCGTGCGTCGCCGCGCGGACA
>WNGQ01003286.1_pt1 | contig 16276 bp, 11 predicted proteins | sample 5407661 | NCBI WGS metagenome assembly WNGQ01 (sample SAMN13153382, study PRJNA577476) | soil metagenome | isolation source: 60 cm soil or saprolite under Garry oak tree replicate 2 | place: USA:California | collected 2016-06-15 | reverse complement strand
CGAGATCGTGCTGCCCGGCGAGATCGTGCTGCCCGGCGAGATCGTGCTGCCCGGCGAGATCGTGCTGCCCGGCGAGATCGTCCTGCCCGGCGAGATCGTGCTGCCCGGCCGGATCGTGCCTTGCGGCGGGCCCGGGTGCCGTGGCACGCCTAGGTGCCGCGGCGGGGCCTGCGCTGTGCCGTGCCGCCTGCCATGGCCGTGCCGCCTGCCATGGCCGTGCCGCCTGCCATGGCCGTGCCGCCTGCCATGGCGGGCTGGCCTGTCCGGGCGCTCCGGCGGCGACGAAGGTGCCGGAGCCGTGCCGACCTTCCAGCCAGCCCTCCGCGTACAGCTGGCCATACGCGGCGGTCACCACGGTGCGGCTGACGCCAAGCGACTTGGCAAGCACGCGGCTGGCCGGCAGCCGCTCGCCAGCGCCCAGCCGACCGTCGGAGATCCCCGACCTGAGCTGGCCGGCGATCTGCCCGGAAAGCGGGCCGCCGCCGCGGTCAGCGGTAATCGGGAGCTCGATAGCGGCACGGGACAAGTGGTCATCTCCTTCAGGCACAAAGTGGCTATTCTGGCCAGTCCACTTAGCTTGTACGGTAGAGCATCATGAGCGCTGACACATCCCTGTCCCAGACCGACCGCACCCGGCTGCACCGCCTGCGGGAACGCGGCAGGAGCGACCGGGCAGAGCTCTACGCGGTGCTGGATGCCGGCCTGATCTGCCACCTTGGCGTGCTCATCGATGGCTCGCCGGTAGTGCTGCCGACCGGCTACGGCAGGTCCGGTGACACCCTCTACCTGCACGGCTCATCAGCGAACCGCTCGCTGCTTGCCGCCGACTCCCGCGACGTCTGCGTCACCGTTACCCACCTTGATGGCATGGTGTGCGCGAGGGCGATCTTCCATCACTCGATGAACTATCGCAGCGCCGTCGTGTTCGGGACGGCGCGGCTTGTTGCCGACGATGAGGAGAGGCTGACAGCCCTCCGCGCCGTGACCGAGCAGCTTGTGCCCGGCCGGTGGGAGCATTCGCGGCCGCCGAGCCGCAAGGAGCTTGCGGCCACCGCCGTGCTCGCGCTGCCGCTGGACGAGGCGTCAGTCAAGGTCCGCACCGGCCCGGCCAAGGACGAGCCGGAGGATTACCAGCTGGACTTCTGGGCCGGCGTGATCCCTGTTGCCATGAGCTTCGGGCCGCCCGAGGCCGACGCCGCGGTCCGGCCGGGGCTGGACGTCCCAGACCACATCAGCGCTCTCGCGTCGCGGGGCCAGCTAAGGCGCCCGACCGGCGGCAGCTAGGGGGCAGGCCAGCGGCAGCCAGCGCCAGGGCGGCCAGCGGGAGCGAGGGCGGCAGGCCAGCGGCAGCCAGCGCCAGGGCGGCCAGCGGGAGCGAGGGCGGCAGGCCAGCGGCAGCCAGCGCCAGGGCGGCCAGCGCAGGATATCCGCGGCGGCCAATGCGTTCTGTAGCTGATCCATCGTGCCGGGCTACCGGGGGCCTAGGCTGGGCATATGACTGACCGGCTCGTCTGGATCGACTGTGAAATGACCGGGCTTGACCTGAGGCGCGATGCCCTGGTCGAGATCGCCTGCCTGGTGACTGACGGCGAGCTCGCCATGCTGGACGACGGCATCAACCTCGTCATCAAGCCGCCCGCCGAGGCGCTCGACCAGATGCAGGACGTGGTCCGTGAGATGCATACCCACTCCGGCCTGCTCACCGAACTGCATGCGGGGATCACCCTGGCAGAGGCCCAGGAGCAGGTTCTGGCGTACGCGCGCTCGCACGTACCCGAACTGCGGAAGGTGCCGCTCTGCGGCAACTCGATCGCCACCGACCGGGCGTTCCTGGCCAGGGACATGCCAGAGCTTGACGCCTTCCTGCATTACCGGATGGTGGACGTGTCGAGCATCAAGGAGCTGGCGCGGCGCTGGTACCCCAGGGCTTATTTTGCCAGCCCGCAGAAGCACGGCGGCCACCGTGCCCTGGCGGACATCCGGGAGAGCATCAAGGAGCTGCGGTACTACCGTGAGGCCATCTTCGTCCGACCGCCGGGCCCGGACTCGGCAACGGCGCGGGAGATCGCGGGACGGCACGGCGAGCCCGCACCCGGCCTGCCGAGCGGGCCAGGCGCGGCCGGGCAGGCGGGCGAGGCCGGGCAGGCGGGCGCGGCAGACGCGGCCGGGCAGGCGGGCGCGGCAGACGCGGCCGGGCAGGCATCAGGCAGCGAATCCGGTTCTGCCCAGTGACCCGCTGCCGGTATGCTGCCTGAAGCCGCCGGGGCGGGAAACCGTCGGCGGCCATGGTGGGCGTAGCTCAGTTGGTTAGAGCGCCAGGTTGTGGTCCTGGATGTCGGGGGTTCGAATCCCCTCGCTCACCCCAGTTTTGTTATTACCGCAGGTCAGGAAGCCGACCGTCGTGACGGCCGGCGTGAGTGCGCTTCCTGCGGGTGGATAAGCACCTAAGAATGCCTGAGGATTGAGCACAGGCGCGATGCCTACCGGTCCCTGTAGCGGCTCCAGCACCTGGTGAAGATTCATGAGCGAAACTGACCTCCGTATCGACCCGCTGACAGGTGCCTGGGTAGTTGTCACTCCATGGCGACAGCACCGGCCTAATCTTCCCGATGGCTTGTGTCCGTTCTGCCCGGGCGGGCTTGAGGCGCCCGGACCATATGACGTCCTGCACATTCCAAATCGTTGGCCTGGCCTACCCGACGGGTGTCACGAAGTGATCCTGCATAGCCCAGACCACGATTCTTCCTTCCCAGCCCTGGGTGGGTACCGGTCAGCCCGGGTCGTCGAGCTGTGGTCTGCGCGCACTGCAGTGCTTGGGTCGCGCGAAGACGTTGGCTATGTGTTCGTGTTCGAGAATCGCGGGCGAATGATCGGTACCACGATTGACCACCCGCACAGTCAAATCATGGCCTTTAGCGAGATCCCTCCCATCCCGAAGTCCGAACTTTCGAAGAGTAACTGTGACCTCTGCAAAGATCCCGACGACGCGCTGATAGTCACCCGCCACTCAGGGTGGCAGGCATGTGTGCCATGGGCGCCCTCCTGGCCGTATGAGATGCTGATCTCCCCGCGCAGTCACGTTGCTGATCTGCCCACAGCGGGCCCGCAGCTGCGCACCGGGCTGGGCATGATTCTCGTGGACTCTCTGACCCGCTTGGAACGACTCCTTGGGCCTGATGCTCCCTACATGCTGTGGATACATCAGCGCCCAGCCGGCCGGGATGACTGGCCCACCGCGCATCTCCACCTGCATCTGGCACCTGTCCTGCGAGCGCCTGGGGTAAGCCGGCACCTCGCCGCCGCGGAGCTAGGTGCAGGCGTCTTCTTCGATCCGGTCGATCCGCAGGAGGCTGCGGCGCAATTGAGATCCTCGCCTCGGAATGGCACTGCTGAACAACAGCCCTGGCATCCGTGAGCAGCTGGAGACGGGCGAGGAAACTACCCGGACCCCAGCGCGGCGACACGGACTGGCCAGTCCGGCCGGCCGGTTAGGCTCCGCCCATGCCTGACCTGACGGAGCTGGCCGGCCGCTGGCGAGCTGACCTGGCCGCATGGGCCATTCCCTGGCACATCACCGCTGCGGCCAGCGAATCGCCGTGGGTGCTTCCGCGCCAGGTCTTCGCCCGCCGCGCGGACCGGCTCGCCAGCGACCCTTCCGGTCTCTCCTACGAACGGGAATGGGCGGCGCTCGATCCCCCGGGCAGCGTGCTTGACGTGGGGTCAGGCGCGGGCGCGGCCTGCCTGCCGCTGCTGCCACGGGCCAGCTCGCTGACGGCCGTGGACAGCGATCCCGGCATGCTCGAGCTACTCGCGCAGCGCGCAGCCGCGCTGGACGCCAAGATCTGCCAGGTGCTCGGCAGCTGGCCAGGGGTCGCGCCGCAGACGCCGCCGGCCGACCTGGTGACCTGCCATCACGTCCTCTACAACGTGCCAGAGCCGGTGCCGTTCCTGGCCGAGCTCACCTCGCATGCGCGGCGCCTGGTTGTGCTGGAGACCACGACGCTGCATCCACTGACCATGCTCAATCCGTTCTGGCTTGAATTTCACGGGCTGCAGCGGCCGGTGTCCCCCACTGCCGCGGATCTGCTGGAAATCCTTACCGCCATGGGATTGCGGCCGCGATCCCGCGGCTGGACCCGGCCAGGCGGGCCGGACTACGCGGGCTTCGCGGAGCTTGTCGACGTCACCAGGCGGCGGCTGTGCCTGCCGGCGGCGCGTGCCGACGACGTCGGTGCCGCGCTCGTCGCGGCTGGCGTCGACCCCGGGCACCCGGCCGACCTCGGCTCATCCGGTCGCGAAGTGGTCACGATCTGGTGGGACGGCAACTCTCCAGAAATCTGGTGAGGCCGAGTTTGGCCGCGCGAGCGTCTTGGATGTTGGGACCATGGGGACAGCAAGGGCAAGAATGAGGCGGCAGCGATGAGCGAATGGCCAGAGGGCTGGTTCAGGGAGGGTTCCGGCACGAGCCGGGCACCGGGCGGCGGCCCGGGCCCGGCCGACCCCACAGCGCAGCTACCCGCCGGAACCAGCCGGCCGGCTGCCCAGCCGGGCGCCGCGGGCTCGGTCTGGCCCGCTCAGCCGCCATCCCGCAGCGCACAAGCAGGTGACGGGCCCCGGATTCCGCCCGGCGGAACCGGCGCACCCGGCCGCAGGCGGCTCAGGCCGCGGAAGATCGTGGCGATCATCTGCGCCCTGCTTGCGCTGCTCATCGTCGCGGTGGCGGGGCTGTACTTCTACCTGAACTCCCAGCTGACCCGTCGGAATGTGCTGGTGGACTACGCGGGCAGGCCGGCCGCCTCGGCCGGCCAGAACTGGCTAATCACCGGCTCCGACAGCCGCCAGGGACTGACCGCCAGGCAAGAACGGCAGCTCGCGACCGGGCACGATGTCAGCGGCCACCGGTCTGACACGATCTTGGTACTGCACGTGCCGTCGAACGGCGGCCCGTCCGTCCTGATCAGCCTGCCGCGTGACTCCTACGTGCCGATCCCGGGATTCGGCAGCAACAAGATCAACGCCGCCTATTCCTTCGGCGGCGCGAAGCTGCTCGCCGAGACCGTGCAGAATGCCACCGGCCTGCGCATCGACCACTACATGCAGATCGGATTCGGCGGCTTCGTGCACGTGGTCGACGCGGTCGGCGGCGTGAACATATGCATCAAGCAGCCGCTGCGCGACCCAGCGGCGGGGCTCAACTTGAAGCGGGGCTGCCAGTCGCTTGACGGCGCGCAGGCACTCGGCTTCGTGCGCTCGAGGCATCTTTTCGCCAACCAGGACCTGCAGCGCATCCAGAACCAGCGGCTGTTCATAAAGGCGCTGCTCAAAAAGCTGACGAGCCCTGGCGTGATGCTCAACCCGTTCGCCTCGATCCCGGCCGCGTTCGGGGCCGCCGACACGCTGACCGTCGATCAGGGCACCAGCCTGTACCAGCTCGTCCGGGTGGCGTTCGCGCTCCGGAGCCCGGAGACCACCACCGTTCCCATCGCGACGGGACAGACACTTGCCGTGGGGGACGTGCTCATCTGGGACCATGCGAAAGCGACGCAGCTGTTCAACGACCTGAAGACCGACCAGCGGGTGCCGAAGAGCCTGCTAACTGGCTCGAAGCAGGCGACAGGCTAGGGCATCGCCGGACTCCGCCGGGCGACTAGCCAGAAGCGCTCGATCGCCCAGCGCTGTTACAGCGCGCCTTCAGGTAGCTTTCAGGAATCAGGCGCAGTATGAATAGCATGACGAGCCCGGCCAATGACGTGCCCAGGCAGGCAGACGCCAGGCTGCTCGTGGTCGAGGACGAGCCGAACATCCTTGAGCTGCTGTCCGCCAGCCTGCGTTATGCCGGCTTCGAGGTCATCACCGCGGCGGCGGGCGGCGAGGCGGTGCAGGCTGCCCAGCGGCACCGGCCCGACCTCATCGTGCTCGACGTGATGCTGCCCGACATGGACGGCTTCGACGTGGTCAGGCGGCTCCGCGGCGGCGGAGCCAGGATCCCGGTGGTGTTCCTGACCGCACGGGATTCCACCGAGGACAAGATCCGCGGCCTGACGCTCGGCGGCGACGACTACGTGACGAAGCCGTTCTCGCTGGAAGAAGTCATCGCGCGAATACGAGCCGTCCTGCGCCGGACCAGGGGAGATGGGACCGAGCCGCCACCGCGGCTGAAATTCGCCGACCTTGAACTCGACGAGGACAGCCACGAGGTATGGCGGGCGGGCGCCCAGATCCAGCTGTCGCCAACCGAGTTCAAGCTGCTCAGGTACTTCATGGGAAACGCGAACCGGGTGCTGTCCAAGATGCAGATCCTGGATCATGTCTGGGATTACGACTTCCGCGGCGATACCGGGATCGTGGAGTCCTACGTTTCCGTGCTGCGGCGCAAGGTCGACTCCGCTGAGCCGCATCTGCTGCACACCCTGCGCGGGGTCGGCTACGTGCTCAGGCTGCCGTCGTCCTAACTATATGATCATGGTTGAGCCGTCAGCTCCCGCTGGTTTCTGGCAGGCCGCCCGGCGGCTGCCCGGCCGCACGCCGCTGCGGGTCAAGCTCATCTCGGCCCTGCTGGCGCTGGTGGCCATCGCGCTCGCAGTCATCGGCATCGCCGGCATCTCCGTGCTCAAGAGCTATCTGCTCGGGCAGACTGACGCCCAGCTGACGAGCTACGATACGCAGCCTTTCCTGCGCATCCAGGACTACCTGGCAGGCGCGGCGCCGCCGACGGTGCAGACCGGCGGCCTCGTCTTGGACTGGGTGCCAGCGGGCGGCCGCGTGCACATGGTGATCAAGTCAGGGGCGGTCTTCGGTCCCCAGTCGTCACAGGGACGGATCCTGCCAGGCCCGGCGATACCGACGTCGGCCAGCTGGCTGAAGGCCGGCGCCGGGAAGCCGGTCACGGTCGCGGCCAGGTCGGGCAACGATCGCTGGCGGGTGATCGCCTATCCGCACCAGTTCGCCTTTCCCGATGGCAGCACCATCACCGGCACCGTGGTCATCGGGCTGGACGTCAGCAATGTCTATGGCACTATCGGGCACCTGATCGGCATCGACCTGATCGTGAGCCTGATCATCATTCTCGTGCTGGCCGTCGTCGGCATCGCGCTGGTGCGGTCAAGCCTGCGGCCGCTCACCGAGATCGAGCGAACCGCAGAGGGAATCGCCACCGGCGACCTGTCCCGCCGCGTTCCCGACCGCGACCCCCGAACCGAGGTCGGCAGGCTCGGCCGCTCACTCAACGCCATGCTCAGCCAGATCGAGCTCGCCTTCCGGGCGCGCGCTGACTCGGAAACTGCGGCGCGCCGGTCGGAGGAGCGGATGCGGCAGTTCGTCGCCGACGCCAGCCACGAGCTGCGCACGCCGCTCACCGCGATCAGGGGGTTCGCGGAGTACTACCGGCAGCGCGGCGGGCTGGAGAACGGCGAGCCAGCGATCCGCAAGCTCGATGCCACCAGCACCTTGAACGCAGGCACCGGGGCTGGCCAGGCAGGTGAGCTTACGGCCGCCCCGCCGCATGAAGGCGGCCCGCTCAGCCGGGCGGACCTGGACCGGATCATGCGGCGGGTGGAGCAGGAGTCCGCCCGGATGGGCATGCTGGTCGAGGACATGCTGCTGCTCGCGAGGCTGGACCAGCAGCGGCCGCTGGAGAGCCGGCCGGTCGACCTGCTCACGCTCGCCGCCGACGCGGTACACGATGCGCGGGTGATGGCCCCCGAACGCAGCATCGACCTGACGGTCGGGGCGGGCGCCGCGCTGATCGTGCTCGGCGACGAGGTCCGGCTCCGCCAGGTGATCGGTAATCTGATGAGCAACGCGCTGATCCACACGCCGGACGGGACTCCGGTCGAGGTACGGATCCGGTCAGGCACGCTGGATGACACGTTCGCATCCGGAACGCGGCCGGTCCCCGGTACTCCGTCACCCCCCGGTCCGCCGCCAGCCGCCGGTCCGCCGCTAGCCCCCGGTCCGCCGCTAGCCCCCGGAGCGCCAGCGGCCCCAGCAACACCGCCAGCCCCAGCAACACCGCCAGCCCCAGGAACGCAGGCGGGCCTAGGAACGCCAGCGGGCCCAACAGCGCCGCCAGGCCCAGCAGCGCAGGCAGGCCCAGGAACGCAGGCGGGCCCAGGAACGCAGGCGGGCACAGGAACGCCGCCAGGCCCAGCAGCGCAGGCGGGCCCGGCAGCGCCGGCAGGGCGCATGCCGCGGCCAGGCAGTCCAGGCTCGCCGCCAGCCGCTATCCTCGAGGTTGCCGACCGCGGCCCTGGCCTGACTCCCGACCAGGCAGAACGCGCTTTTGAGCGGTTCTACCGCGCCGACCAGGCCAGGGCAAGGCATGCGGGCGGTGCCGGCCTCGGCCTCGCGATCGTGGCCGCGCTGGTGATGGCACACGGCGGCGTGGTGCGGGTCGAGCCGACGCCAGGCGGCGGCGCCACGTTCCGCATTGCCCTCCCGCTGGCCCCGGAGGCGCTCGGCCCCGCCGCAGACGAGCAACCCGGGCCTGGCCAGGATGGCCAGCCAGCAACGGGACCAGGTCACGAAGCCGCCTGACACCGGGCCGGTGCGGCTGGATGCACGCGGGATCGATGCAGCGGGCGAGATGCTTGTATCCAGCGGCTCGCCCTTCGGCAGGCACGCGTTCAGTAACACCTGGAAGCGGGAAAGCTGACGCAGCCCGGCACGGCAGCCGGCCGATGCTGCCGGCGATGGGCGGCCAGCTGCCTTCGGGCCCGCACGGCGAAAGACCGGCCGGGCCCGGGCGCCGGTGACAATCGACGACTTGTCCGCGAACCGCCCGGCCGCGCTACCCGGCGGCGAGCGCCGCGCGGGCAGCGTCCAGCGCCGCGTCCCGGTATCCGGCGCCGAACAGGCAGACGTGCACGAGCAGCGGATGCAGTTGGTGCAGCGGCACCCGAGCCCGCCAGCCTGCCGCCAGCGGCGCGGTCTCCTGGTAGGCGGCCAGGATCCGGTCCAGGTACGGCGCGCCGAACAGGGCGAGCATGGCCAGGTCGGACTCGCGGTGGCCGCCGTGTGCGGCCGGGTCGATCAGCCATCCCCGGCTGCCGGACCAGAGCAGATTGCCCGACCAGCAGTCACCGTGGATGCGGCTGGGCGACTCGGCCGGGCCTGCCAGCGCGCCGGCCCGGCTGGCGACCTGCTCAAGCAGCCGGACGTCCTCCGGCGCCAGCTCTCCCGCGTCGTAGGCCAGGCGCACGTAGGGAAGGAGCCGCTGACTCGCGTACCACCGCGGCCACGGATCCTCGGCGCCGCCTGGCTCGCCGCCGTCCATGCCCCCATGCGGGTGAATCCCGCGATCGGCCGCCTTGGCAGGTGCTCGCTCGCTGGATTCAGCACGCTGGAGCTGACGGGAACCATCGCTGACTGGGCCGCTGTTGCCGTTTTCGAGCGGCAGGCTGGCGATGAACCCGGCCCACGGTGCTCCGAATCTGGCGGCGCCGGCCAGGTGCAGGCGGGCGAGATCCCGGCCGAAGCGTCCAGCGGCCACCGCATCCGGTGGCTCGCCCGGCACCCAGGAAACGACAAGCCCGTCAGCATTCCAGCCGAGCACATCGGGAACGGGCACGGCCGCCGCCTCGGCCAGCCATCGCAGCCCGCGTGCCTCGGCCTCGAAGGCGGCAGTCAGCTCCGGGCCCAGGCCGGGGCTGGCCACCTTGGCGAACGCCTGCCGCCCGTCTGCCAGCACGACGCGATAGTGGCCCCACCGGTGCTGTCCACCGATTCGGCGAGCCGCACGGACCCGGGCACCCGCGAGCCGTCCGACGCGCGCCGCGATGTCCGGGCCGGACGCTGCCGGGGCAGCAGCGTGCCCGGTCATCGGCCGCCCTCGCGGCCGCGATCGTCGCTACCAGCAGCTGAGCCGTTCCCGCCCAGCCCCGCATCGCGCCCGCCCGCCCCGCCCGGGCCCGCATCGCCCCCGCCCGCATCGCGCCCGCCGCCTCCGCGCGGGCCGCCACCCTGAGTGCTGTCCGACCGGCCTGTACCGCCTGCGTCCTCGCCGAGGAACGCGGCCAGCTGCGCGGCCAGTCCCCTGGCCGCCGCCTGCACCAGGTCAAAGGCCAGCGCATAATCAGCTGCGCTGCCGTGATATGGGTCGGGCACGTCGCCGTCGTAGTGATCAAGGGCACGCCGCCGGCCAGCCCCGGCGCCAGCCAGCGCCGGGTCGAAGGATCTGAGCAGCCGGATCCGGTCCCTGACGGTCGCCTGGTCCGGTGCCATCCGGCGCAGGTCAGCCAGGTTCTGCCGGTCCATCGCGATCACCAGGTCGTAGTCTCCGAACCAGGACCGGTTGAACTGCCGGGCCCGGTGCGCCGACCCGTCGTACCCGTGCGCGGCGAGCTCCGCCCTGGCCCGCTGATCCATCGGCCTGCCCAGGTGCCAGTCGCCGGTGCCGGAGCTGTCGACCTCGACCTTGCCGGACAGCCCGGCCCGGGCAAGCTCCTCGCGGAGCACCACCTCGGCGGTCGGTGACCGGCAGATGTTCCCGAGGCACACCAGGGTGACACGATAGGGGCCGGACGGATGGCGGAGCGCTGGTGGCGGCGCAGCGTCGAGCGCGTGATCGGGCATTCCACCAGGATGCCGGACCGGCCGACCTGCTCCCCCGCAGCCCCGCCCCGCCCCGCGGCCCCGCCCCCCGGCTCCGCCCCGCGGCCCCCCCTCGCCCCGGCCCCACCAGCCCGGCCCTGGCTTTCATGATCGCGGAGGGTTTGGGGGGCGATCGCCCTTCAAACCCTCCGCGATCATGAACAAAGCCGGGCGGAGGCGGCGCCGGGGCGGAGGCGGCACCGGGGCGGAGGCGGCACCGGGTGCGCACGCGAAGATCGTTGGGGTGGGTTCGGGTGCAGGAGCGCGATCCGCCGCGGGCTGTCACGATAGACCGCATGTCTATGAGTGCCGATTACCGCAAGCTCTCCTTCTGGCTCGACACCGTGCCCGGAACCCTCTCCCCCAGCGAGCCGCTGGCCGGCGATGCCGATGTGGATGTGGCCATCGCCGGGGCCGGGTACACCGGGTTGTGGACTGCTTACTACCTGTCCCGCGCCGAGCCCGGCCTGCGGGTCGCGGTCTGCGAGCGCGAGATAGCCGGATTCGGCGCGTCCGGGCGCAATGGCGGCTGGTGCTCGGCGCTGTTCCCGGCCTCGCTCGGCAAGCTGGCGCGGATGGCCGGGCGGGACGCGGCGATCGCCATGTACCGGGCGATGCAGCAGACCGTGGACGAGGTCGCGGCTGCCGCGGCGGCCGAGAGCATCGACTGCCACTGGGCAAAAGGCGGGACGCTGCAACTGGCCCGGTCGCCAGCGCAGCTTGACCGGGCCAGGGCAGAGGTCGCCGAGGCCAGGGATTTCGGGTTCGGTTCCGCTGACCTGCGGTTGCTGACCGCGGCGGAGGCGGGAGAGATCGCTGCTGCCACCCGCGTGCTCGGCGGGACGTACACGCCGCACTGCGCGGCCATTCACCCGGCCAGGCTGGTGCGCGGCCTTGCCGACGCGGTACGCCGCCGCGGGGTCGCCGTTTATGAGCGCACCCCGGTGACGCAGATCCAGCCCGGCCGCCTGGTAACGCCATCGGGCACGTTGCGGGCCAGGTACGTAATACGCGCGACGGAGGGCTACACGCCGCAACTGCCCGGCGAGCAGCGCACGGTCGTGCCCGTATACTCGCTGATGATTGCGACGGCGCCGCTGCCGGACTCGGCGTGGGACCAGATCGGCCTCGCGGCCAGGCCCACGTTCAGCGATCTCCGCCACCTGATCATCTACGGGCAGCGGACCAGCGATGGGCGTCTTGCGTTCGGCGGGCGGGGCGCCCCGTATCATCTCGGCTCGGCGATCCGGCCCTCGTTCGATCGCGCTCCTGCCGTCTTCGCGGCGCTGCGGCGCACCCTGGCCGAGCTCTTCCCGGTGCTGGCCGACGTGGCCGTGACGCACGCGTGGGGCGGACCGATCGGCGTGCCGCGGGACTGGTGCGCGTCGGTCGGCCTAGATCGCTCCACCGGCATCGGCTGGGCAGGCGGTTACGTGGGCGACGGGGTTGCGACGACGAACCTGGCCGGGCGCACCCTCGCTGACCTGGTCCTTGGCAAGGACTCCGGCATCACGAGGCTGCCCTGGGTTGGGCACCGTTCGCCGCGCTGGGAGGCCGAGCCGCTACGCTGGCTGGGGGTGAACGCAGGCCTGCAGGTGATGAGCTGGGCGGATCGGCAGGAGGCAAGGACCGGGCGGCCGTCGCGAGCGGCGGAGTTCGTCGGCCGTTATCTTGGGGCCTAGCGTCGGCAGCCTGTTTGCGGCGACAGGAGCGTTTCGCGCAGTCTCCGCGATGCTGCTACGATCACTGCGTCTCAAGCGCCGCTAGCTCAATTGGCAGAGCAGCGGACTCTTAATCCGCGGGTTCGGGGTTCGAGTCCCTGGCGGCGCACCCGTCCTGACCTGGCCATATAGCTGACCGGCTATATTGCCGTTGCCGTTATGGGGCACGGATGGGGCAGACCTGGGTCACGCGCGGGCGCCTGGCGAGAAGGCCCCATCTGGGGGAATTACGTGATCGCCGACACCCGACAACGGGCACTGAGTGATCGACGCCATCCCGCCACCTCGCGGAACCACCGGGTTCCGACCGGCTGCGACACTCTGGGCGCCACCGCCGCATCCTCGCTTGACAGCCCTCGAGCGATCGCAGTCCGGCCAGTTCGCCGTGGATGCGCCGATAGCCCCAGCCCGGGTTGTCACGAGCCATCTCCAGTACCGGCGCCCGTATGGCCTGCGTCGTGCGCGGCCGTCCCGGAGCGCGGCGCGGACAGGCCCAACGCCGCCGGACCAGGTCGGCGTGCCAGCGCAGCAGGGTGCGCGGTGAGACGATCAGGCGCAGCTGACGGAAATGACCGCTGGGCAGCACCCGGGCCAACGCGGACATGACCGCCCGGCAGCCCAGGACAGCCTCGGTGTCCCTACCTGGCGCTGGAGCACAGCGACCGGGTGACGCAGGATGAGAATCTCGACGTCCTTGGCGCGGTCAGACAAGGCGAGCAAGGCGAGCCAGCCGAACACGCGGAGCGCCACCAGATATGCGAACCGTAGTGACATGAGTACTGACAGTGCCTGAGCGCGTGAGCCCCCATGCACAGCCAGATACCTGACTTGACGACCCCTCGCACAACAAGAAACACCAGGTAAGTGATTGTGCCGGGGTTATCGGCACCGACAGCTTGCGCAACGGCGGAATTTGACCACATCAGGAACCCGTGACACGCCATGTCCGCTGTTTCTGCGGAAGCTTAGCTCGTGGTTTACGACGGCTCTATAAAGTCGCGCTTAGAAGTACTGCGTTCCCAGGGATACGGGAGGCACAGGCCATGGCGACCGCGGCGCGTGACCGGCTGGCCAGGACGTTGCGCGGCGACGCGAAGACCGCGTTCAGCGTGGAGTTGGCGGCGAGGACGGACGACCTGAGCCTGGCGGTCGAGGGCTTCGGATCCGTCAAGTTCCCGGTGACGCCCGCGCGGGCCCGCAAGCTCCTCGGCCTCGGCCAGCCGGCCAGGTTCGGCCGCGGCGAGGAGACGCTGAGCGACCCGGACGTCCGCGACACGTGGGAGATCCCGAAACACCTCGTCCGCGCCGAGTGGAGCGACGGCATGCTGAAGGTCATCCTCGCGACGGTAAAAGAAGAGCTAGGACTACCGAACGCCGCCGAACTGACTGCGGATCTTCATTCCCTCCTGGTCTACGAGCCGAACCAGTTCTTCCTCGCCCACCAGGACTCCGAGAAAGACGACTCGATGATCGGCACCCTGGTGGTGACGCTGCCGTCTAGTCACACCGGCGGCGAGCTGATGGTGGGGCATAACGAGGAGTGGAAGGCCTACCGGGGGTCGAAGACGGCGTTGTCGCTGGTCGCCTTCTACGCTGACTGTCGGCACGAGGTTCTCAAGGTGCAGTCGGGGTACCGGATCACGCTCACTTACAACCTGCTGCTGCACGGGGATACCAGCCGTCCGGAGGGCGATGAGGGAACTGTCACCGAACTGGCGGGCCTCCTCCATGAGCACTTCAGCACGCCGGTGCCCCGCTATTACGGCGGACCCGCGACCGACCCGCCGAACAGGCTCGTCTACCTCCTCGACCACGAGTACACCCCGCGTGCGCTGAGCTGGACCCGGCTGAAGGGCGCCGACGCCAGCCGCGTGTCCCTGTTGCGGATCGCGGCCGCGCGGACAGGGTGCGAAGCCGTCCTCGCGCTCGCCGACATCAAGACGACGCACGGCGCGTTCCCGGCCGATGAAGGCTACGGATACCGACGCCGGGGCTGGCATGACGACTACGACGAAGACGATGACGAGTACTCCAGCGACGCGAGCGACAGCGAACGCGAGTACGACATTCAGGAGCTGATCGACTCCGACATCACGCTCACGCACTGGACCGGGCCAGACGGTACCCGCCTGGAGGAGACCTCGCTGTCCGTGGACGGCGATGAGGTGTGCGCGTCCACCGAGACTGGCGACCTCAAGCCCTACTCCTCGGAGTACGAGGGCTACATGGGCAACTGGGGCAACACGCTGGACCGCTGGTACCGCCGGGCGGCGGTCGTCGTGTGGCCCCGCGAGCAGGCCTTCGCGAACCGCGCCGAAACCTCGCCAGCCTGGGCTCTTGATGAGCTCGCCGCGATGGCGTCAGCAGGGGACGTGCCGGGCGCCCGGGCCGCCGCAGCGACGCTCGCGCCGTTCTGGGACAGCGCTGTGCGCGCACGGACGCCAGAGGAGAAGGGCAGGATCTCCGGGCTGTTCGGCAAGGCGCTGCGGGCGGCGAACGCCGTGACCGACGCGGCGACCGCGGCGATGCTGCTGCGCCCGTTCCGCGTTGAGAACCTGACCGGTGCCTACGTCGACTCGTTCGGAAAGATCGTCAGCAGCTACGGCCAGCAGTGGACGGCGGAACTGCTGCGGACGTGGTTCGGTGGGGATCAGCCGGCCCGGGCATACGGCGGCGGACAGGAACGGCCGCAGTGGGTGGCGGACTGGCTTCCCGGCCTGTGCGCGGGGCTACACGCTGCGCACAGTGCGGGCACGGTGGCCGCGCAGCAGCTGCTTGACCTGGCGTGGGAGTGGACCGGCAAGGACATCGGCGCGGGACTCGCGTCGTCGTCGCCCAGCTACCGCGACAAGAAACTCAGCGACCTGGGTAAACCGCTCGCCTCGGTGCTGACGGCCGCCGCCGCGATTGGGGCAGCTAGCACACGGGATATAGTATCCGGATATATCCGGCAGCAGAGGGACGCAGTGACCGCGCTGGAGATGTCCGCGCTGCGGGCCGCCGCGAAGCTGCCCCGGAACGGCACACGCGGCGACGATGGCTTCGGCGACCTGGCCGCCGACTGCGCGGCGCGGCTCAGCGCCCGGCTCGCCCGCCCGCAGCGCGCGTCCGGCGACTGGTCGATCGAACTGCCCGCAGGCGGCTGCACGTGCGACCTGTGCGACACCCTCCGCGTGTTCCTGGAAGATCCGAACCAGCGCGCATTCGAGTGGCCGCTCGCCCAGCAGCGCAGGCAGCACGTCCACTCCCGGATTGACGCCGCCGAACTGCCCGTCAGCCACGTGACCAGGCGGCAAGGCCGCCCCTACACGCTCGTCCTGAACAAGACCGACGCGCTCTTCGCCCGCGAGCAAGAGGCGCGGGCCAGGGACCAAGCGGATCTGGAGTGGCTCGCGGCAGAATGAAATCTCGGTGCTTGACCGGCGGGCGGGGGTTACCCGATTACAGGCAGTCCCGCGGCTTCGACCAGACCATCGCCAAGGCCGCCCGCGCAAGCTGGCCGGCCTGGCGGCCCGCCTGGAACGCGGCCGCACCCGCCGCGGCCGCGCAGCCGTGGAAGCCGACATCGCCAAGATCACCCGGCCGCGATGGCTGAACCGGGTCCTGGCCACCACCCTGGCCGGCGACAAGCCCAGCCAGCTGCGGCTGACCTGGGCCGTGGACGAGGCGGCCCGCCGCGAGCTGGAGGCCGAGCTGTTCGGCAAGCGGATCCTGGTCACCAGCCGCGACGACTGGCCGGTACCCGAGGTGGTCGCCGGCTACCGCTCCCAGTCCGACGCCGAAGCCGGATTCCGCCAGCTCAAAGACCCGCACGTGGTGTCCTTCTCCCCGCCCCGCCCGCAGGCAGCTGCCAGTACCGGTCCCGCTCCCGCCCGGCTTGGAGGCGCAGATCGGCGCCCTCGCGGCCGGCAGCGCCGGGACCCTTCTGGTCGTGGCACTCGCCGGAGTCCACGCCCTGACCAGCA
>WNGQ01006372.1_pt1 | contig 16278 bp, 13 predicted proteins | sample 5407661 | NCBI WGS metagenome assembly WNGQ01 (sample SAMN13153382, study PRJNA577476) | soil metagenome | isolation source: 60 cm soil or saprolite under Garry oak tree replicate 2 | place: USA:California | collected 2016-06-15 | reverse complement strand
CAAAAAACGCTCGAGCCGCGCCGAGGAGTGCTCGGGGCCTTGGCCCTCGTAGCCGTGCGGCAACAGGCAGACCAGGCCGGACATGCGCAGCCACTTGCGCTCGCCCGAGGAGATGAACTGGTCGAACACCACCTGCGCGCCATTGGCGAAGTCGCCGAACTGCGCCTCCCACAGCGTGAGCGCATTGGGCTCGGAAAGCGAATAACCGTACTCGAAGCCGAGCACCGCCTCTTCGGACAGCATCGAGTTGACGACCTCGAAGCGCGCCTGTCGCTCGCGCAAATGGTTATAGGGAATGTAGCGGTCCTCGGTCTCCTGATCGACGAGGACCGAATGGCGCTGCGAGAACGTGCCGCGCTCGGAGTCCTGCCCGGAGAGCCGCACCGGATGACCCTCGAGCATCAGCGAGCAGAAGGCGAGCGCTTCCCCGGTCGCCCAGTCGATGTCGTTCCCGGTCTCGATTGATTTGCGGCGGTGGTCGAGAAAGCGCTGGATGGTGCGATGGACGTGAAAATCCTTCGGCACCGCGGTGATCTTCTGGCCGATCTCCTTCAGCGTCTCCAATTCCACGCCGGTATTGCCGCGCCGGGGATCATCATAATCGCGCGCCGCCTTGATCTCCGCCCAGCGGCCGTCGAGCCAATCGGCGCTGTTCGGCTTGTAGCCCTGGCTCGCTTCGAGCTCGGCATCGAGCCGCGCGCGCCAGTCGGCCTTCATCTTCTCGACTTCGCCCTGGGTGACGACACCCTCGGCGGCGAGCCGTTTGCTGTAGATTTCGAGCGTTGAGGGGTGCGCGCGGATCGCCTTGTACATCAGCGGCTGGGTAAAGGACGGCTCGTCGCCCTCGTTGTGGCCAAAGCGCCGGTAGCAGAACATGTCGATCACGACCGGCTTCTGGAATTTCTGCCGGAACTCGGTCGCGATCTTGGCAGCGAAAACGACCGCCTCGGGGTCGTCGCCGTTCACATGGAAGATCGGCGCCTCGATCATCTTGGCGACGTCGGACGGGTAGGGGGAGGAGCGCGAGTAGCGCGGATAGGTCGTGAAGCCGATCTGGTTGTTGATGATGAAGTGCACCGAGCCGCCGGTCCGGTGGCCGCGCAGGCCGGAGAGGCCGAAGCACTCGGCGATGACACCCTGGCCGGCGAATGCCGCGTCGCCGGAAATGAGCAGCGGCATGACCATCTCGCGATGCTCGGGTGTGGCGCCGTGCTGGTCCTGCTTGGCGCGAACCTTTCCGAGCACCACCGGGTTCACGATTTCGAGGTGCGACGGATTGGCGGTCAGCGACAGATGCACCTGGTTGCCGTCGAATTCGCGATCGGAGGAGGCGCCCAGATGATATTTGACGTCGCCTGATCCCTCGACCTCTTCCGGCGTCATCGAGCCGCCCTTGAATTCGTGGAAGATCGCGCGGTGCGGCTTGGCCATCACTTGGGCCAGGACATTGAGCCGCCCGCGATGCGCCATGCCGAACACGATTTCCTTGACGCCGAGCGCGCCGCCGCGCTTGATGATCTGCTCGAGCGCCGGGATCATCGATTCAGCGCCGTCGAGGCCGAAGCGCTTGGTGCCGGTGAACTTGAGATCGCAGAATTTCTCGAAACCTTCCGCCTCCACCAGCTTGTTGAGGATCGCGCGCTTGCCCTCGCGGGTGAAGCTGATTTCCTTGTCCGGCCCTTCGATGCGCGCCTGGATCCAGCCCTTCTGCGCTCCATCGGAGATGTGCAGGAATTCGACGCCGAGCGTCTGGCAATAGGTGCGCCGCAGGATGGCGATGATCTCGCGCAACGATCCGAATTCGAGCCCGAGCACGCGGTCGAGGAAGATCTTGCGGTCCATGTCGGCGTCGGTGAAGCCGTAGGAGCGTGGATCGAGCTCCTCCTCGTCCCTGGGCGGCGCGAGGCCGAGCGGGTCGAGATTGGCGTGAAAATGTCCGCGCGCGCGGTAGGCGCGGATGAGCATCAGCGCCCGGACCGAGTCGCGCGTGGCCTGCTGCACCTCGGCCGCCGACATCTCGGCGCCTTTGGCCTGCGCCTTGGCCTTGAGCCTGTCGCCGAGCGCCTTCTCGGCCTCGCCCCAGTCGCCGACCAGCGCGGAGACGAGCTCGCCGCGCGAGGGCTGCGGCCAGTCCGGCCGCTCCCATGACGGACCGCGGGCGCTCTTTTCGACATCCGCGCGGTCATCCTTGAGGCTCTGGAAGAACGCCTGCCACTCGGCATCGACCGCCTTCGGGTCGGCCTGGTAGCGCGCATAGAGATCCTCGATATAGGCGGCGTTGCCGCTGTCGAGGAACGACGTGAGAGCGAAGGCGGCATTGGCGTCTTGGCGGGACATGGCGGTTTCTCTGCGGACCAGGAGACGCGTGCGCGCTCCCTGGCAAAGGAGGGGAAATTCACCGCTGGGAGACTATCCCCTATGTAGGCAACTTTTATGCCGCCGAAAGCTAAATACTGAATTACGCCTTCAAAACTTCGACCAGCGTCTTGCCGAGCCGCGCCGGCGATGCCGATACGCGGATGCCAGCGGCTTCCATGGCCGCGATCTTCGATTCCGCATCGCCCTTGCCCCCCGAGATGATGGCGCCGGCGTGGCCCATGCGGCGGCCGGGGGGTGCGGTGCGTCCGGCGATGAAGCCGACCATGGGTTTTTTGCATCCGCGCCGGGCCTCATCGGCGATGAATTGGGCAGCGTCCTCCTCGGCCGAGCCGCCGATCTCGCCGATCATTACGATCGCCTCGGTCGCCGGGTCGGCCAGCAGCATTTCCAGTACCTCGATGAACTCGGTGCCCTTCACCGGGTCGCCGCCGATGCCGACCGCCGTGGTCTGGCCGAGGCCTTCGCTGGTCGTCTGGTAGACCGCCTCGTAGGTCAGGGTGCCCGAGCGCGACACGATCCCGACCTTGCCGGGTTGGAAAATGTTGCCGGGCATGATGCCGATCTTGCATTCGCCCGCCGTCATCACGCCCGGGCAATTGGGCCCGATCAGGCGCGACTTCGAACCCGCGAGCGCCCGCTTGACCTTCACCATGTCAAGGACCGGGATTCCCTCGGTGATGCAGATGACGAGCGGGATCTCGGCCTGGATCGCCTCGCAGATCGCGTCCGCCGCGCCCGCCGGAGGCACGTAGATCACGCTCGCATCGCAGCCGGTCCTCTCCTTCGCCTCGGCGACCGTGTCGAACACCGGCAGATTGAGATGGCTCGACCCGCCTTTCCCGGGCGAGGTGCCGCCGACCATCCTGGTGCCATAGGCAAGCGCTTGCTCGGTATGGAAGGTACCGTTCCGGCCGGTGATGCCTTGGCAGATGACCTTGGTGGTCTTGTCGATGAGGATGGACATCGATACTCACGAGACCTGATGTCGGAACAGAGGACGAAATATTCGCACTATTCGGGGTATAGAAAAGACAAATGCTATAAAAAACCAGCCAATGACGACGATCACGAGCGTAGCACTGATCTCGCATCGAAACTCGTGCCTGACTGCTTCACAAATCTCTGAATGAGCATCCGCGATCGAATAGGCCGCCGCGCCAAGCAACAAGACCCCAAATATCATTCCAACGATCGCTCCGCGGCGACCATATCTCCATTGTGCCAGAGCTGGTCCAATCCAGAGACAAAGCACGGGCATCAATCCAATCAGAAGTGTGATCGTTGCAGCCATCCAATCTTGAAGCACACCGACATCATTCATGTTGGGGCACCCTTTACCGCTCTTACGATCTTCTGTGCCGCATCGTCCAAATCATCGGCTGGGATGACGTTAAGGCCGGATTCGCTCAGGATTTTCTTTCCTAGCTCCACATTGGTCCCTTCGAGCCGCACCACCAGGGGCACCTGCAGGCCGACCTCCCGCACGGCGTCGACCACGCCCGCCGCGATGACATCGCACCGCATGATGCCGCCGAAGATATTGACCAGAATGCCCTTCACCTTCGGATCCGAGGTGATGATCTTGAAGGCGGCGGCCACCTTGTCGGCGGTCGCTCCGCCGCCAACGTCGAGAAAATTCGCCGGTGCTTCGCCGTAGAGCTTGATGATGTCCATGGTCGCCATGGCGAGCCCGGCGCCGTTGACCATGCAGCCGATGGTGCCGTCGAGCGCGACATAGTTGAGGTCGTGCTTCGAGGCCTCGATCTCCTTCTCGTCCTCCTCGGTGAGGTCGCGCAATGCGACGATGTCGGGATGGCGGAAGAGCGCGTTGTCGTCGAAGCCTAGCTTGGCGTCGAGGCAGACGAGCTCATCGGATGTCGTCACCACCAGCGGGTTGATCTCGAGCAGACTCATGTCCTTGGCGACGAAGGCGGTGTAGAGCTTGGTCACCAAGCTCTCGGCCTGCTTGGCAAGCTCGCCGCGGAGCCCGAGCGCCTGCGCCACGCGCCGGCCGTGATGCGGCATGATGCCGGTCGCCGGGTCGATGGCGAAGGTCATGATCCGGTCGGGCTGCGTGCGGGCGACCTCCTCGATGTCCATGCCGCCGGCGGTCGAGACCACGAAGGCGACCCGCGAGGTGGTGCGGTCGACCAGCGCGGAGAGATAGAACTCGCGGTCGATGGCCGAGCCTTCCTCGATATAGAGGCGGTTGACCTGCTTGCCCTTGGGACCGGTTTGGTGCGTCACCAGGATCGACCCCAGGAGACGCTCGGCCTCCTTGCGCGCGTCCTCGACCGACCGCACCAGTTTGACGCCGCCGGCCTTGCCGCGCCCGCCGGCATGGATCTGCGCCTTGACCACCATGACCGGGGTGCCGAGGTCGCGCGCGGCCTTCACCGCCTCCTCGACCGTGAAGGCGGGCGCGCCGCGCGGCACCGGCACGCCGAATTCGCGCAGCACCCCCTTGGCCTGATATTCGTGGATGTTCATCGAACGTCCCCTGCGGCGGCGTCCCGCACGGCGGGACCGTCGGAAGGCTGAGCCTACTTCCCCTTGCCGAGATTGGGCGCGATCGTCGTGCAGGCGTCGACCAGAGTCTTCACCGCGTCAGCGGATTTCTCGAACATGGTGCGCTCGGCGCCGTTGAGCTGGATCTCGACGATGCGCTCGACTCCTTTGGCGCCGATCACGGCCGGCACGCCGACATAGAGGTCCTTCACGCCATATTCGCCATTGAGCCAGGCGGCGCAGGAGAGCACGCGCTTCTTGTCGCGCAGATAGCTCTCGGCCATCGCGATGGCGGAGGCCGCCGGCGCATAGAAGGCCGAGCCGCTCTTGAGCAGGTTGACGATCTCGGCGCCGCCGTCGCGCGTGCGCTGGACGATGGTGTCGATCCGCGCCTGCGTGGTCCATTTCATCTTGACGAGATCCGGCAACGGAATACCGGCGACGGTCGAGTAGCGGATCAGGGGCACCATGCTGTCGCCGTGGCCACCGAGCACGAAGGCGGTCACATCCTCGACCGAGACGTTGAACTCGTCGGCGAGGAAGTAACGGAACCGCGCGCCGTCGAGCACGCCTGCCATCCCCACCACCATGTGCTTGGGCAGGCCGCAGAACTTCTGCAGCGCCCAGACCATGGCGTCGAGCGGGTTGGTGATGCAGACCACGAAGGCGCCCGGCGCATATTTCTTGATCCCGGAGCCGACCTGTTCCATCACCTTGAGGTTGATGCCGAGGAGATCGTCGCGGCTCATGCCCGGCTTGCGCGGCACTCCAGCGGTGACGATGCAGACATTGGCGCCATCGATCGCCTCGTAGGAATTGGTGCCGATCAGCTTGAAATCGTAGCCGTCGATCGGCGAGGACTCGGCAAGATCGAGCGCCTTGCCCTGGGGAATACCCTCGGCGATGTCGAACAGCACGGCATCACCGAGCTCCTTGAGGCCGATAAGATGAGCAAGCGTGCCGCCGATCTGGCCAGCGCCGATCAATGCAATCTTGGGACGCGCCATGTGGGGAAAAATCCTTGCAGTAACTGGGGCTGAGAGCACCGCTGCACCGCGTCATAGACCCTTTCGGGCCCTTCGTTCAAGTCACCGCGCCCGCGGGACACCGCGGTGCTGCCGCGGACCGCGGGATTGGACATTTTGGGCTGAAATGGTGCACCTTCGGGCTCCTTGGCCATCGCGCATTTCACGACCGCCGAAGGACTATCGCCACGCAAGCGCATCGGACATTGCACTCGGTCGCGGCAAGAACACTGCGCACAACGCACATTCTTGGCCCCGGACTTGTTGCCGTTTGTTTTATTGGCATCTGTCTCGGCCTGACCGATGCCAGCGCCCAATCCTATCCATCGAAGCCGGTCAAGCTCGTCGTCCCTTACACGCCGGGATCGCCGGTCGATGTCCTGGCCAGAGTCGTGATGCAGCCGTTGTCGACGCGGCTCGGCCAGACCATCGTCATCGACAACCGGCCTGGCGCCGGCACCACGATCGGCACCAAGGCTGCGGCGAGCGCCGAACCGGACGGTTACACGTTGCTGATCGGCGCGACGAGCTTCATCATCTCGGCGACCCTCTATCCCAATCTCGACTACGACCCGGTGAAGAGCTTTGCCCCGGTGGCGATGCTCGCGAACAGCCCGCAGGTGATGGTGATCGCCCCGTCGGTCCCGGCCAAGACCGTGCCGGAATTCGTCGCCTATGCGAAGGCCAATCCCGGGATGCTGAATTTCGGGTTTGGCCTGGGCACGCTGCCGCAAATTCTCGGCGAGTCGTTCAAGGCCCTCACCGGGACTGACATCGCCAGCATCCCCTACAAGGGCGGCGCGCAGGCCGTCACCGACATGCTGGGCGGCCGCATCCACATGAATTTCGGAACCCAGGCCACGCTGTTGCCGCTGATCCAGCAAGGAAAGATTCGGGCGCTTGCCGTCACCACCGAAACGCGCGTCAAGGACCTGCCCGACGTCCCGACGATGATCGAGAGCGGGCTGCCGCAGCTGACGCTCGCGTTCTCGGCGGGCATCCTGGCGCCTGCCGGCACGCCGACCGCGATCGTCGAGAAGCTCCATGGCGAGATCAACGACGCCATGAAGTCGCCGGAACTCGCCGCCAGCATGGCCAAGCTCGGCTTCGAGCCGAAATTCTGGTCGGCCCAGCAATACGCCGCGTTCCTCGCCGACGAGATGAAACGCTGGCCGCCCCTGGTGAGGGCCTCAGGCGTGCAGCCCGAGTGATGCGCCTCGCCCTCTCCCGGCGGGCGGGAGACATAGCTTGGTCCTCACCGAAGGTGTCGCGCCATCAGGTCTCGACGATGCCCTCGATCGAGCCGGTGGCCTTGGGGCCGCCGCGCCCATGGGGCAAAGCCAAGTATGCCTGCGAACGCATCTCGATCAGCCGCGAGGCGGTGCGCTTGAACTCCTGCGCCTCGTGGCCCTCGCTCGCCAGGTAGAGCAGGCCGGGTTCGGCTGCGGCCGAGGCCACGAACTTCACCGCGTTGTCGTAGAGCGTGTCGATCAGGATGATAAAGCGCTTGGCCGCGTTGCGCTCGTCATAGTCCATCACCGGGATGCCATCGAGCACGATCGTGTGGAATTCATGCGCGATCTTGCGATAGTCGGCGGCCGCAAGGGGCTGCTCGCACAATTCGCGGAAGCAAAAGCGCGCGACGCCCATCGCCGCGCGCGGAACCCGCAGCACGCGGCCCTTGACGGCGAGCGCGTGCGCGGCACCCGGATCGCCGCCGGCGAGCCGGCGCCAGGCCTCGTCGAGGGCGGCTTCGGCCGCCCGATCGGCGGGCACGTGCCAGACCGGCTGGCCGGCGAGCTTCTCGAGCCGAAAATCTGTGCGGGCCTTGAGTTGCACGATCTCCATCCGTTGCTCGATCGATGCGATGAAGGGGAGAAACAGCGCGCGGTTGAGCCCGTCCTTGTAGAGGTCGCACGGCGCCGCATTCGAGGTCGCGATGACGACGACGCCGAGCTCGAACAGGCGCTTGAACAAGCGGCCGAGAATCATGGCGTCGGCGATGTCGGTGACGTGAAATTCGTCGAAGCAGAGAAGCCAGGTTTCCTCCGCGATCGCGTTCGCTACGAGCCGGATCGGATCCTCGCCGCTGATCTCGCCGTATTTCAGCCGGTGGCGGAAAACCCGCGCCCGCTCGTGCACCTCGGCCATGAATTCGTGGAAATGCGCGCGCCGCTTGCGCAGTACCGGACTTGCCGCAAAGAACAAATCCATCAGCATGGTCTTGCCGCGGCCGACCTCGCCGAACAGGTAGACGCCCTTGATCGGATCCTCCAGGCGCTGGCGCGCGCCGAACAGCCAGCCGAGCGAGGAGGACTTGCGCGCCAACCGATGCTCGCCGAGCCGCCGTTCGAGCCGCGCGAGCAGATCGAGGATGTTTTCCTGCGCCGGATCGCGCTCGATCTCACCGGCGGCGAGAAGGGCCGCATATTTCGCTTTGACATCGGCGGGCATGACGGATCGGAGGAGACGCGGTGGGGTGTTCGCCGCGAGCCATAGCCGCGCCCGGTAGGTGCGGGCAAGCATCGACGGACGCCGGCCAGCAGACGCCCAAGGGTGTCTGCGAGCAAAGCTGGCGCGATGCTGCAACGCGGCAAGATTGCCGCCAAACCTGCCTTCCAGGCCGGCAGGTGCATGGCAGCCATGCTGTTTTATTGCATGAGTTCACTTACTTAAAATGCAAATGGGCCATGGCAGCGTCATTGTCTGGTTCTATTGCGGCGCAACATAAGAGCCCTGATTTGCCCCCGCCGGGCCTGATCATGTTGCGGAGGACGGCGACCAAGCGGGGGCAACAAACTGGAGACAGATGGATGCAGGACCCACTCCCTCGCGGCGGAATGATCCGCAAACTGTGGATCGGCGAGGCCAAGCTCTATCGCGATCACCTCTTGCGCCTTGATCCACAGAGCCGGCGCAATCGCTTTGCCGGCGCAGTGGCCGATGAATTCGTGCGCAACTATGCCGATCTGGCCTTTGGCATCGATGCCGTGATTCATGGCTTCTTCGTCGACGGCACCCTGCGGGGCACGGCCGAGCTGCGATCGATCGGAGCACCGCTCCCGCGGCAGGCGGAAGCCGCATTGAGCATCGAGAAACCCTGGCAGAGCCACGGCATCGGCTCGGCGCTGCTCGAGCGCACGGTGCTGGCCGCACGCAACCGTGGCGTCAAGTTCCTGCACATGGCGTGCCTCACGGACAACAAGCGCATGGTCGAACTCGCCCGCAAATTCGATGCCGAGCTCAGCTTCGATTTCGGCAGCGTCGTCGGGGAGGTCGCGACACCACGGCCGACGCCGCTCTCGCTGATGCGCGAGCTCGTCGCCGATGGCCATGGCTTCGCTACTGCCATGCTCGACGTGCAATCCCGGCTGTTAAGGCCGGTGTGAAAATCGGACGACGGAGGACAGACGACAGACGACGGAGGACGAAGTTGCGTTTGCGCTCTGTCCTCCGTCGTCCGTCGTCCGACCTATGCCGCGAGCGGATAGGCGGCCTCGATGATGTAGGGGCCGCCGCCGATCGAGGCCCGCGACGAGAACAGCACGAAGCGCGAGACGTTGAATGGCAGCGATGGCAGCAGGGCGCGGGTCGCGAGATAGTCGGCGACCTGGCGACTCGAGGAATCGCGCAGCCGCGCCAGCGTGACATGCGGGATGTATTTGCGGCCTTCCGGCTCGAGCCCGACCCGCTGCATCAGGCGCTCGTGTTCGGCCCGCAGCTCCATCAGGGCCGGCGTCGGCGCGAGCGTCGCGACCACGGCCCGCGGCCGCCGCCCACCGAACGAAGATACGCCATCGATGCGCAGTTCGAATTCGGTGCGCCGCACGTTTCCCAGCATGGACGCGACCTCATGCGCAACCACGTCGTCGACGTCGCCGATGAAGCGCAGCGTCACATGGTAGTTCTCGGGGTCTTTCCTGCGCGCGCCCGGCAAGCCGCCCCGCAGCATGGAAAGCGCTGCTCCGATATTGGCAGGGACTTCGAGGCCGGTGAAAATGCGCGGCATGGGACGATTCGCAGATGCGCAGGTGTGTCAGATGCGGGCGGGTGAATCAACCATTCCGGCCGTCGTCGGCTCACCGCCCGCGCCGGTCGCGCACGCGCGCCAAGAGGTCCTCGACCTTGGGCAGGATGCCGGCAACGATCGTGTCGATGCCGACCGCCGTGGGATGAATGCCGTCGCGCTGGTTGAAGCGGGCGTCGCCTGCGATACCCTCGAGGAAAAAGGGATAGAACACCGTGTCATATTTCGCGGCGAGCTGCGGATAGACCTCGTCGAAGGCGCGCGCGTAGTCGGCGCCGAGATTCGGCGGGGCTCGCATGCCGGCGAGCAGCACCGCAATGCGCCGCTCGCCCAGGCGCCGCACGATCTCCTCGAGCGCCGCGCGCGTGATCCTCGGGTCTCTCCCGCTCAGCATGTCGTTGGCTCCGAGCTCGAGAATGACCGCGTCGGTTCCCTCCGGCACCGACCAATCGAGGCGCGCGAGGCCGCCAGAGGCGGTATCGCCGGACACGCCGGCATTGACGATCTCGACGGCGAGCCCTTTGGTCTTGAGCGTCCGTTCGAGCTTGGCCGGGAAGGCCGCGTTGGCGGGAAGGCCGAACCCGGCCGTGAGCGAATCACCGAGCGCAACAATCTTCACCGGCTGCTCGGTCGCGGACGCAGCGATCGGCGCCGTGTTGCCGGCCAGACATGCGCCAAACAACGCGACCAGGGCGAATGCCTGGACCAGCGCCAGCCAACTCCCATATGAGCGGGGCCGAACGCGCCCCGGGCCCGGGGACCATCGCATCAGCGAGTGACGGATTTCCTGCATGAACGACACCTCGGGCTTCCACGGCGCGGCCGGGCCGGCGATCGCGATCGCCGGCGTCAACTTGTCGCTCGGACGGGGAGCGGCGCGCGTCCATATCCTCAAAGACATCGACCTCAATATAGACCACGGTGAGGCGATCGGAATGGTCGGCCCCTCGGGCTCGGGCAAATCGACGCTGCTGATGGTGATGGCCGGACTCGAACGGCCGGACACGGGCGCCGTCGTGGTCGCGGGCTCTTCACTCGGCGCGCTCGACGAAGACTCGCTCGCGCGCTTCCGCGGCCGCAATATCGGCATCGTCTTCCAGTCGTTCCATCTCATCCCCACTATGACCGCACTCGAGAACGTCGCCGTGCCGCTTGAGCTTGCGGGCATCGCCGATGCCCATGAGCTGGCCGCGCGCGAGCTGGCGACCATGGGCCTGTCCGGGCGGAGGCACCACTACCCGGCCGAGCTGTCGGGGGGCGAGCAGCAGCGCGTGGCGCTGGCGCGCGCGCTCGCGCCCAATCCGGCGATTCTCGTTGCCGACGAGCCGACTGGCAATCTGGACGAAGCGACCGGCGCCGAGAGGTCGAGCTGCAACACCAGGCGCAGCCGGCATGAGGCGAGGCGCGGGTGGGATCCGCGGATTTCGCCCGCACGACCTCTGCCTCCCGACCCCGCAAGCGGGAAAGGGGGAAGTGACAAGCCGCAACATTCGAGAACTCGGAAGGTCGATGCGCTTCACGCGCTTTGCGGCCGCGCCTGCCAGAAGCGCATAACGCGCTGGGCAGTTGCAGGGGAGAGTCGCTCGAAATTGGAATAGGCATTGTCGAGAGCCTGGCTCGAACTGCCATTGCCGCCCGGGCGCGCCATGATGATCGTCTTCACGGTCGGCCAACCCCAACCCGCCGATTTGCACAGGATGAGGATCGGGTCGGGGCGATCGCCGCCCATCAGCCGGTCCGCCACCTCGATCGGTACGGCGCAGAGCGCCGCCAGCGTCACGACTGTTTCCTCGTACTGACCGGCCTTGGCAAATTCGACCAGCGAAGCCTCGCCGAGCCTGCCCTGCCGGTGCAATGCCTCGACGGTCTGCTGCGCCGCCGTGTAATCGCGCGGCGCCGCCGTGCCGCCGAACTCGCTCGAGACTTTCGCCAGCACGCGCTTGATCTCGACCTGCGTCTCACGCTTGGCCGAGGTCATGAGCCGCTGCTGCACCACTGCCGTCGCCCGCAGCAACAGATCGCGGAACATCTGTGGCGGAATATCCGGCCGCAGGCCCACCTTTTCGGCCAGCGCGCCGTCCTTTTCCGCCCGGCTGACGAGCGCGGAGAAGCTCCCTTCCGAGAGGCGCGCTTCGCGGTTCTCGGCCACGCTGCACACGACCTCGCGGTCGCCGCGGCGCACCAGCACGTCGGTCACCGGCTCGGCGATGCCGGCCCGACCGGAAATGGCAAGCAGATGCGCCTGGCTCTTGGTGTTCGCGATGTCGACGAGATCGGTCTCGCCGAGCCGCGCCGACTGCTGCAGCACCGGGCCGGCGACCGAGATGTCGTCGTCGGTCGCGAGCTTGCGCACGACTCCCGTCGGCGCATTGTCGACCGGAGCGAGACGATGGGACAATTCCGCGCGCGCCTTCGATTCGATCTCCTCGATCAGGCGGCTCAAAACGTCGTCGAACAGCCGGACATGGTCTTCGTTGAACTGGCTCGCGCCATGCAGGAACAGGGTGGTGATGCGTTGGAGCGCCTGCACCCGGCGCGCCGGCGAGCCGTACTGGATCACGTCTTCCAGTTCTGCGATCAGCGAAGCGGGAGCAGCCATTCCGGAGACCCGTCCAATCGGCGCGTGATTCGGAAGGAAATGCCGTTTCGACGCAAAATAGAAGCGGAATCTGAACGAAGGGTTAGCTCTTCTTCGCCGTTGCAGCCCCCCTTCCAGCCCCCTTGCCACCCGCTTGCAGCCCTTGCGCTGGCGCGGCAAATCGCTATATTTCGCTGGTCCGCTATGGACATCTCATAACGGTCGGATGTGATCCGAACGGCTTTTGAGAGTGGGTTCCCCCGGGGCCCGCTCTTTTTTGTTACCGCGAAATGGCGCCCGAAATCGGCTGCCGCCCGGGGCCGTTATTGAACCAAGAGTTGCGCTTGCCGACCAGCGAATGACCGAGCCGATCTACAACCCGGACTTCGAGCGGCGCCTGATCACCGAGCAGGGCGCGGCGGCGCGCGTCGCCACCGTGGCCGAGCCGGTGCTGGCGGGGCTGGGCTTGCGGCTCGTGCGGGTGCGGATTTCCGGGCTTGCCGGCTGCACCGTCCAGATCATGGCCGAGCGGCCGGACGGCTCGATGACCATCGAGGACTGCGAGACTGTCTCGCGCGCCCTCTCGCCTGTCCTCGATGTTGCCGACCCGATCGACCGCGCCTATCGGCTGGAGATTTCGTCGCCGGGCATCGACCGCCCGCTAGTGCGGCGCTCGGACTTCGAACGCTATGCCGGCAACAAGGTCAAGGTCGAGATGGCGGTCGCAGTCGAGGGGCGGCGGCGGTTTCGCGGCCTCCTGCTCGGCAGCGAAGGGGAGGCCGCGCGCATTCGCCGGGACGACACCGCCCCCGGCGAAGCGAGCGAGGTCTTGTTGCCGATCGAAGAGATGGCGGAGGCCAAGATCATGCTCAGCGACGCCTTGATCGCGCAATCGCTCAAGCGCGGCAAGGCGGCCCAGCGGGAGGCGCAACGGCAGCGCGAGGCGCGCCCTGACGAGCAAAAGCGCGAAGCGCGTCGGCACGATCAAGCGCACAGGAACGGGACGGGCGGCGCCCGCCCTGGCAGGGATTTCCAGCCCGCGCCGGCCGATGGCCGGGGTCGGGCCCAACACGAGGGAGAGTGACCGATGGCCGTCAGCGCCAACCGGCTCGAACTGTTGCAGATCGCCGACGCGGTCGCCCGCGAGAAGGCGATCGACCGCGGCATCGTCATCGCCGCCATGGAGGATGCGATCCAGAAGGCCGCGCGCTCGCGCTACGGCAGCGAGACCGAGGTCCGCGCCGAGATCAATCCCAAGACCGGCGAGATGCGGCTCTCGCGGCTGTTGCTCGTGGTCGAGACGGTCGAGAACGACTCGACCCAGATCTCGGTCGAGGACGCCAAGCGCCGCAACCCCGCGGCGCAGGTCGGCGATTACATCGCCGAGGCCCTGCCGCCGCTCGACTACGGGCGGATCGCGGCGCAGTCCGCCAAGCAGGTCATCGTGCAGAAGGTGCGCGAGGCCGAGCGCGATCGCCAATATCAGGAATACAAGGACCGCATCGGCGACATCGTCAACGGCATCGTCAAGCGGGTCGAGTACGGCAACGTGGTGGTCGATCTCGGCCGCGGCGAGGCGATCGTACGGCGCGACGAGCTGCTTCCGCGCGAGACCTTCCGCAACGGCGACCGCATCCGCGCTTTCATTTATGACGTGCGCCGCGAACCGCGCGGCCCCCAGATCTTCCTGTCGCGCACGCATCCGCAATTCATGGCCAAGCTGTTCGCGCAGGAAGTGCCGGAAATCTACGACGGCATCGTCGAGGTCAAGGCGGTGGCCCGCGATCCGGGCTCGCGGGCCAAGATCGCCGTGATCTCTCGCGACTCTTCGGTCGATCCGGTCGGCGCCTGCGTCGGAATGCGGGGCTCGCGTGTGCAGGCGGTGGTCAACGAGCTGCAAGGCGAGAAGATCGACATCATTCCGTGGACGGCCGACCCCGCGAATTTCGTCGTCAACGCGCTCGCTCCCGCCGAGGTGGCCAAGGTCGTGCTCGACGAGGACAAGCAGCGCATGGAGGTGGTCGTCCCCGATCCGCAGCTCTCGCTCGCGATCGGCAGGCGCGGGCAGAACGTGCGCCTGGCCTCGCAACTCACGGGCTGGGACATCGACATCGTCACCGAGCAGGAGGAGTCGGAGCACCGCCAGGCCGAATTCGAGAAGCGCACGAAACTGTTCATCGATTCGCTCAATGTCGATGAGGTCGTGGGCCAACTGCTCGCTTCGGAAGGCTTCAACTCGGTCGAGGAACTCGCCCTCGTCGAGGAGAAGGAGATTGCCGGCATCGAAGGCTTCGACCAGGACACTGCGCGCGAGCTGCAAGCGCGCGCCCGCGACTTCCTCGCCAAGGAGGAGGCCGAGCTCGACGCCAAGCGCAGGGAGCTCGGCGTCGAAGACGCGCTCAAGGAGGTGCCGGGCGTCAACACCGCGATGCTGGTTCAGCTGGGCGAGAACGGCATCAAGACGGTCGAGGACCTGGCCGGCTGCGCCACCGACGAGCTCTTCGGCTGGAGCGAGCGCAAGGATGGCGAGACGATCAGATACGCGGGTTTCCTCGACGGGTTCGAACTATCGCGCGAGGAAACCGAGGCGCTGATCATGCAGGCCCGCATCAAGGCCGGCTGGATCAAGGAGGAGGATCTGGCGCCGCCGCCGGCCGAGGAGGAGGAGGCGCCGGCCGAGACCACAGAAGCGCACGCTTGAGGTCATCGGATCGACACCCAAATGCTCGCCCGAACGCACATCGACGAACGCGATGCCGGACCGCGCAGGATCGCAGGCGGGGCCGAACGATTTTGCGCGGCGACCGGTGCAGTCAAGCCGGTGGCAGAGATGATTCGTTTCGTCGTCGGGCCCGATGGCGCCGCCGTGCCCGACCTCAAGCGCCGGCTGCCCGGGCGGGGCATCTGGATCACGGCGACTCGACAGGCGCTGCGCACTGCGATCGCGCGCAAGGCGTTTGCACGAAGCTTCAAGTGCGAGGTGCGCATCGCGCCTGATCTGGTCGAGGCGACCGAGCGGCTCATGGAGCGGGCGGCGCTCGATGCGCTGGCGATCGCCCACAAGGCCGGGAAGGTGGCGATCGGCTTCGCCAAGGTCGAAGCGGCCCTGGCACGGGATCGTGTCGCGGGCGTTCTGCATGCCGCCGACGCCGCTCCCGATGGCGTGGCAAAGCTGAGCGCCGCTTTGCGTCGTCGGTTCACGGACCCGGCGGATGGCATCGCGGTCGGCTGCGGATTCACCTCGGCACAATTGAATTTGGCATTGGGGCGGTCAAATGTGATACATGCAGCGCTGCTTGCCGGTCCTGAAAGCGAGACGTTTCTGGCGCGCCAAAAGCGCCTCGAGCGCTTCCGGACCGGTGACCGGGACGGCCGCGGGGAAACGCGCTAGAGGGCGCGCGAAATTAGGATCGTAATGGTGGAAACGACGGAAAAGACTGGAGAAAAGACGCTGAGCGTCACCCCGACGAAGACCTTGACGCTGAAACCGCGCGGCGTCGAGCAGGGCGTGGTGCGCCAGAGTTTCAGCCATGGCCGCACCAAGGCGGTGGTGGTCGAGAAGGTGAAGCGGCGGGTGGGTCCCGGTGCCAAGACCGAGGCGGCGCCGACGACCGTTCCCACCCCGGCCAAGCGCTCGACGACAACCGCCAAATCCGCAGCGGTTTCGCCCACCGCGGCCCCGGTGACCGTGTCCGCCCAGACTCATGGTGGCGTGGCGCTCAAGCCCTCGGGCCTGGTGCTGCCGACCCTGACCGAGGAAG
>WNGQ01003285.1_pt1 | contig 16279 bp, 13 predicted proteins | sample 5407661 | NCBI WGS metagenome assembly WNGQ01 (sample SAMN13153382, study PRJNA577476) | soil metagenome | isolation source: 60 cm soil or saprolite under Garry oak tree replicate 2 | place: USA:California | collected 2016-06-15 | reverse complement strand
CCGGCTCTTTCCCTCACCGACCTGGTACGCCGCGCTCGCTATGCCCAACGCAATCGCTATCCCAGAATCGCTCCTTTCCTCTCTCGTTTTACCACTCAACTGTTAATTTAGTTGTCCCACATGCCCTTGCGGTCAACCTGGGGAGTCTCCTTTGAAATGGATTGACCCTGGCGGTCAACCTGGGGAGTCTCCTTTGAAATGGATTGACCTTTGTGGTCAACCTGGAGAGGGGTGGGGGGTCACGCTGCAACTCCCTTAAGTGCGCATGGGCGACGCAAGTGTCCCCCCTATGGGTACGTAGGCACTTAGAACCCGTGCCGGGCCGCATCTGCTTGCACTGCCAGCTCGTTTAGGACTGCAAAGAACTCCTTCGATTGGCCGATGAACAGCCCGTCGTCCGTCAAGGCCTTGGCAGCTCCCATTGCAGCCCCCTGTGTCTCGGTCGGGCGAATGATCGAGACGACCGGGAACTTTCGGCTGAGGAAGATGGTGGGCTCAGGCATGATCAGGTTGGTCTGGAAGTCCTCCCCGCCAAAGGGAGGGGAATTGAGGTCCGGAAACACCAACCCGTTAGTGGGATCGGTCAGAGCAGGCGCATTGCCTGCCTTGTCATGCCAGGTCTGAAAGTGCATTGACTCGGTTGGGCCGATACTGAGCAAGATGCGCAAAACTTCCAGATTGGTGACCCGCTGAGCCAGCGAGGGGTAGAGGCTGGTGCCCCCTTGCTCGATAAACCCAAAATGGAAACCCGCCGTGTTGGCGATCGCCTGGAGGTGATCAGGGATGGTTGGGGAAGTCCCCGGTTTAAAGCCCTTCAGGTCATCATCGGTTCTAGGAATCGCCGGAAACTGCCCCTTACTCAGACCCGGGATGGCTTGAGCGAACGTGTCCCCGAAATCGGGGTTCTTCGTGCGGCTGCGGTAGCGCGTCCACCAGCTGGTGTCCACCGTGAGCTTCATGAGGTTGGTGAGCCGTCGCTTGTCCTTGAGTGCGCCTGTCGCTTGACTGCCCTTCAACGTGCGAAACTTATCCAGATTGACGGGATCGGCGCCCTTCGAAACCAGGTACGCATTGATGAACGTGAAGTGGCTGATCTCATCCTCGGTATTGTCGTGTATATACTGGGGCATGTCCCCATCCAGCACTTCAAGGGCAGCGATGTAGCCTGGACTCCCGCTCCCCCCTGGGACTTCGCTGTCCTGGATGCCTCCCAGTTCGTTGTATTGTTGCCACAGATCGGTTTCGATGATTTCGGCCGCAGACAGGAATCTGAGAATTGCCACATCTCCCTTTGTGAGCCCGCCGCTTGCTTCTTTGGCAAAGGCCGGTAACCCATTGGTCAATAGCCCGGCACCGAGAGCTCCTGCTCCTCCTACTGCGAGTCCCTTGCGCAAAAAGGAACGGCGGCTGGTAGCATTTTCCGACGGTTTCGCGTTCTGTTCCATAATCTTTTCTTTCTGCGCTTGTTGCGCGTTCTGTTCCATGATCTTCTCCTTGTCGGGGTTGAGTTCATCCAGGGCACACGGGTACAGGTCCGTGTGCTCTGTGAACAACGGATGCATAGAATGTGTTGGCCTCCACAAAGCACTGATGTGCTCGATTACCCATACGCGGATGGTTACAGAGGGCATTCCCTCACTCCAAGGCCCACCTTGGCAGGGGGGTTGGGGCCACGCCCCAGCTGACGCGTCTCTTCCTCTCTGATGCGAGTATAAGGAGGAAGCGTCATGAAAGCGCAATGAACATCCTCATGAAAGCGCAATGAGCATCCTCATGGGCATCGTCTTCCCCTCTTTTTGCCGTGAGAAAATGCTCTCTTTGTTTGATACCCGACCAGGCACACGTTCTTCACATAGAAGACCATATAGTCTACGCTGAGATGTGGTATTCGATATGAATCGTCTCGCGACTTCTACCTTTTCATCTTCCGAGAATATTGACTGCGCGGGCGACAAGTAACCCGATGATAGTGAGTGAAAGCACAGCCTCTAGCATCATGAGAACTTTCGCCGTCCTTGTGAGCGGATTCGTATCAGCAGGACTCAGCGCGGTTGCACCAGTAAAGGCGAGGAACACATAATCAAAAAAATGCGGCGCCCAACTCTTTCCATGCGCTTGTTGTGGAAACTGAAAATCTGCGGCGCGATGTCCAGAGAGATGGCGTTTCCATGGGCCTCCTCCGTCGAGCTCCCAATACCACAAGGCGAAGACCAGGATATTGAACAACCAGAGCAAGACCGCAGAGCGTAACAAATTAGTAGCCTGTGTCACTTTTGACAACGAGAGAATTAAGAGAGCAACCCCTAAAACGAGTGCCAATGTACTCATACCAAGGGGGATCAACACAAGCATACGCCTCGCCTTATGTGAGAGATTCCACGCTGTCAAGACGTCTATAATAAGTGGAACCACAAACACCGCTTCCACAATCAACAGGAGCCAGTTAGGACCGATAATCATGCTCGCTGGAAGAGCAAAATAGAGCAGGCCGGTCAGTAGGATACCAATGAGTGCGGCTCCACTTGGAGCCACCTCTTCCTCAATTTCATCTGAAGCTGATGTATGTGTCACACGATCTGAACTATCTTGCTTCGTTTTCTTTACGGGTTTCATCTCTTTCTCGGCCCTACTTTCCAAGGCTCTGTTGGCCAATGCAAGAACAAGTGCAACTCGGCGGCTTTGGCCCGACCACGGCGACCACTCTGCCGTGAATCCGCCTCTCAAGCCCATACGTCCATGGTAGGGGGCGATCCCCTGTGGTCGCCCTTTGCTGGCCTTATCTCATCATATCTCGCTCTATAATAGTATAGACGAAAGAGGGACAAAATGCTTTAGAATCAGATCATTTTGGCGATGATGGGCGTTGTTTCGCACTTGTCACTGCAAGACCGGCTAAGCTGATAATGCATAACGAAAAACCAATAAGAAACGTGTCATCTGTCCCATTTCTTTTCTTCGCTCCAATTCTTGAAATGTGATGCAAACCGCTTATGGGCTCGGGGAGTTCCGCTGCTGAATGCTTCCCGCCAAGACCGCGATCAGGAACGTGAGCATGACCACCACACCGAGCGCTCCTCGCAGCGTGAGCCATTCCGCAAGAAAGCCAATCATGGGAGGACCGGCGAGAAATCCCGTGTAGCCAACGGTCGAGACGGCCGCGATCGCGGCTGCCACCTGGATGTTCTCCAGATGACCCGCAGCACGCAGGACAATAGGGAAGATACAGGAGAGACCTGCTCCAAAGAGAGCGTAGCCAACAATCGCGACAACAGGATGAGGTATCAGAAGAGCCATCCCAAGTCCTCCTGCTGCAAGCAGGCCGCTTCGCCGTGCGAGGACCGCAGGTCCCCATACTCCCGTCAGGTGATCTCCAACAAGACGACCAAGAGCCATCATCAGAGAAAAGGCCGCAAATCCTCCTGCAGCCAGCCCTACACTGCTATGCAGCGTTCCTTGCAGGTACACCGCGCTCCAGTCTGCAACGGTCCCCTCTCCCAAGAGCGCACAGAAGGCCATGAAACCAAGCAGGAGCAAGAGCCCCGAAGGCCTGAAGATGGCACGCCCTCTCCCCCTTTTGATATCAGTTCTTCCAGGCAACAACCAGCGGGCAGCGCCAAGAGCAGCGCTCATAGTCACAACGGCCACCAGACAGAAGTGGAAGAGTGGTGCTACACCGAAAGAGGCGAGCAGACCTCCACACACCGCACCAAGCAACCCCCCACCACTAAACGCGGCATGGAACGATGAAAAGACAGGATGGCCCTCTTGTTGCTCGACAACCACTCCTTGCGCATTCATGGCCACATCGAGCAGACCATTGGTCAGACCGAGCGCGAAGAGGGCGAGCATGAGCGTAGGAAGATCCATGGCAAGAGCTGGCAGAGGAAGGGCCATACAGTACAGAAGCGAAGCGACGCGCATGACCGTCCGGCTGCTCAGGCGTGTGACGAGCCAGCCCGCGAGTGACTGAGAGAGCAAGGCTCCAATAGCTATCCCCCACAGTGCCAACCCGAGCATTCCTGTATTCAACCCAAGGTGCTGCTGGATAGCCGGAATACGTGGAACCCAGTTGCTGAAGACGAAGCCATTGATGAAGAACACCACGGTGACGGCAAGACGAGCCGGAGAAAAAGATGGACGAAGATGGGTGAAAACGTGCAGCTTCATGGCGCACCTCCTCCTGTCGATCGATTGTTCCATAAGAACAACCGGAACATTCAGAGGGGCCATCTCTGCCAAATGGGATCGAAGCTATGAACGTCTCTGGCGCAACCGCGTGCCCCACCCAGAGTCATAGCGGACAATGAACATTGCCTTCACTGTCCCTCCCATAGTATCATACAGAGAGAGGCAAGTTCAAGGCAGCACGTCCAGGCTGTAGACCTTTCCTCGTCAACCCCTTGACAAAATGGTCTTTTTCCAGAGTTCTGATGTGAAAGCGAACTTTTCTGCACATCTCGCTGCCCGATATCGTGAGGTTTCCGTAGCGCAAAGGATATATTCATCAGAAATGGAGCATTCAAGATGACGAAAATCAACGTAGGAATCGTAGGATTGGGCGAAATTGCCCAGATTATCCACTTGCCCATTCTGCAAGCGCACTCAGACAAGTTTGAGATCGCTGCCATCTGCGACATTTCGCAGGAACTGCTCACCACATTGGGGGAGCGCTATAACGTGCCTGCTGACCATCGTTACACCGACTATCATGATCTGGCCAGACAGGGGGATCTCGGCGCGGTCTTCGTGTTGAACAGCGATGAATATCATACCGATTCTGCCCTCGCTGCCATTCGCCAGGGGAAGCATGTTCTCATTGAGAAACCGATGTGCCTGGCCCGTCAGGAGGCTGAGGCGATCATTAAAGCGCGAGATGAGGCCGGTGTCAAGGTCATGGTAGGTTACATGCGCCGCTTCGCTCCCGCCTTCGTCGAGGCCGTTGAGCATGTGCGCGCTCTCGAGAAGATCAACTATGCCAGGGTGCGCGATATTATCGGTCAGAACGCGCAGTTCGTGAGCCAGTCAAGCGTCGTTCTGCGCCCCGATGACCTCCCAAAGGAGGCGATACGAGATCGTGCCGAGCTCGCCAGTCGGCTGGTCAAGGCCGCGATCGGCGATGCTCCCCCGGAGTTAGTGCGTACCTACCGTTTGCTCTGCGGCCTGAGCTGCCACGACCTGTCAGCGATGCGCGAACTGCTCGGTATGCCCAGGAGCGTCGTTGCAGCACGACAGTGGGGGGGAAGCTTTCTTACCGCGCTCTTTGAGTATGATGGCTTCACTGCCACCTATGAAACCGGTATTGATCACAACCGCCGTTTCGATGCCCATATCCAGGTCTACGGTGAGACCAAAGAGATCCGCGTTCAGTACAACACCCCCTACATTCGCCACCTGCCCACCCTGCTCTATATCAACGAGACGCGGGGCGAGGCCTTCGAAGAGCGTGTGATTCGACCAACCTTCACCGATCCGTACACCATGGAACTGCTGCACTTCTATGAGGTCGTCACCCACAACGCGCAGCCCAAAACCTCAGCCGAGGATTTCGTACACGACCTCGATCTCTTTGCAATGATTATCAAAGCTCTGCGCGAATAACAACGAGATTGGCTTTCATAGCAAACAACGGGGCATTGAGTTCCATGGTGACAAAGGCTCGCTCTTTTTGAGCAATTGGCCTGACTTTATGGTACAGTGGAGCATACAGCCGGCACCCATGGAGTGGGCCAAATAGCGCTAGTATATTGAAAAGGAGTAAATTAACAATGCAAGATGTAGAAAACCTGCTCAGCCAGATGACCTTGCAGGAAAAAGTTGCCATGCTCGCTGGCACGAATGACTGGTATACCGTACCCGTTGAGCGACTGGGTATCCCTTCCTTAAAGATGACGGACGGCCCCAATGGGGCCCGCGGAGCTGGAGGGTTCACAGGAGGTGTGAAGGCTGCCTGCTTTCCCGCGGGGATTTCACTGGCCTCCACGTGGAACACCGACCTGCTTGAACGCGTTGCCCAGGCGCTGGCGCGGGAAGCCAAAATGAAGGGTGCCCAGGTGCTCTTAGCCCCAACAGTCAACATCCAGCGCTCGCCACTGGGTGGGCGCAATTTTGAATGTTTCTCCGAAGATCCCTTCCTGTCCGCCCGCCTGGCTGTAGCCTACATCACGGGTCTGCAGCGGGAAGGGGTGGGTGCCTCGATCAAGCATTACGTCTGTAACGACGAAGAGTTCGAGCGCTTCAGCATCAGTTCCGAGGTACGCGAACGGGCGTTGCGCGAAATCTACTTGCTGCCCTTCCACGCTGCTGTGCGCGAGGCCCATCCATGGACCATCATGGCCGCTTACAACCTGGTGAACGGCATTGCCGCCTCGGAAAACCCCTATCTGTTAACCGAGATTTTGCGCCATGAGTGGGGCTTTGATGGGGTAGTGGTCTCCGACTGGTTTTTTTCGGTCAAGAGCACTGCCGCTTCCGTCAATGCCGGGCTTGATGTGGAAATGCCCTCTCCACGCTGGCGCGGTCAGAAGCTGCTCGAAGCTGTCAAACAGGGTGAGGTTTCCGAAGACACCATTGATACAAGCGTGCGTCGCCTGTTGCAGCTGCTGGTCAAAGCGGGCCTCTTCGAGCACCCACAAGCAGGGCCAGAGCAGGACATCGATCTGCCGGAGCATCGCGCGCTGATTCGAGAGGCAGGGGCGGAGGGCAGCGTCCTGCTCAAGAACGAACAGCAGATCCTCCCCCTTCAGCGTGAGCAACTCAGCTCGATTGCGATGATTGGTCCTAACGCCCAGGTGGCCCAAATCATGGGTGGAGGAAGTGCCCAGGTCAACGCCCACTACGCGGTGACCCCCTTCCAGGGCATTGTGGCCAAAGTCGGAGACCACGTACGTGTGGGTTACGAACAGGGCTGTACCAACTACAAGTGGTTGCCCCTTCTGGATAGTGATCTGCTCCTGGCTGGCACAGAGGGCTCAGAACATGGGCTTGCCGTCGAATATTTCACGAATCTCGATCTCGCGGGTCCTCCCATCTGGCAGGAAACACAACCGAAATCGGAACTCTCCTGGTTTGGTGAGATGCCCGCAGGAGTCAACCCGCAGCAGTTCTCGGTTCGTGCAACTGGCCGCCTTACCCCCCGGGAGACAGGATCCTACACCTTTGGGCTGATCAGCATAGGGCGCAGTCGCTTGTCCATCGACGGACAACAGGTGATCGAGAACTGGACGGAGCAGACGCGTGGGGGAGATTTCTTAGGGATGGGCGGCAGGGAGATCCGGACCACGGTGACGCTGGAGGCCGGACGCACGTATCTGCTCACACTCGAATTTACCAAGAGCGAGGCAGTGCCACTGGGCGCTTTCCACCTGGGTTGCCTCCCACCTGTTTCCACAGACACCATCGAACGTGCGGCGCATCTTGCGGCTGCCTCAGATGTGGCCATCGTCTGTGTAGGTTTTGGTGGCGACTGGCAGAGCGAAGGCTTTGATCGGCCGGATATGGCCTTGCCTGGCAAACAGGATGAGCTCGTTGAGCAGGTAGCAGCGGCCAACCCCCGCACCATCGTGCTGCTCAACAGCGGCTCACCCATCACCATGCCCTGGCTCGACAAGGTGGCAGCCGTGGTGCAGGCCTGGTACCCCGGTCAGGAGTGCGGCAATGGCATTGCCGATGTGCTCTTTGGAGACACCAACCCCTCCGGCAAACTTCCCCAGACCTTCCCGGTGCGCCTGGAGGATAATCCCGCCTACCTCAACTTTCCGGGTGAAAATGGCAAGGTCTACTACGGGGAAGGGCTCTTCGTCGGCTACCGCTACTACGACAAGAAAAAAATCGCGCCGCAGTTCCCCTTTGGCTTCGGTCTCTCCTACACCACCTTTGACTACAGTTCGCTCTCACTGAGCTCCCGGCAGCTCAGCCCGGAAGATACCTTGCAGGTGTCGATCGATATAACCAACACCGGGCAGCGAGCGGGCAAAGAAATCGTGCAGGTATACGTCCGGGACCCGCAGGCGAGCCCGCAGCGCCCCGAAAAAGAACTCAAAGCCTTCGCCAAAGTGCAGCTGGAGCCCGGTGAGCGCAAGACGGTCACGCTCTCCATCGCTCGCGACGCGCTGGCCTACTTTGATGACCTGGCGGGCCTGTGGGTCGCCGAAGCCGGGGAGTTCGAGCTCCTCGTTGGTGCATCATCACAGGATATCCGCGCCACGGCCACCTTCACCCTCACAGCCACAACCCGCTGGCCATCTTGAAAGGAGAGTCTACGTCCTTACTGTCCTGTATATCACGCCACTGTCATGATAGAATGATGAACCGGAGTTACTGAAAGGAGTCAGGCAAGCTGTAGGTGCCGGTTCACCGTGCACCCGGTTCACCGCGCCCACAGCCGATGAGCTTTCTCTTCTTTGACAACGCAGGATCGAGAGAGGAATGACCAAGGCTCCTGCCATCACCCTCGTACTTTCCCAATCCTGGGGAGAGGGGTTGCCTCAATGAAGGCCATCAGATGGGCAACCCCCTGATGAGAGGTGCAGCGCGGGCAAATGTTCACACGTCATGCGCTTCCCATTCGTCTTTCGAGCGTCGGTTATTGCCTGACTGCCTGGTAGTGAAGTCCAACCACCCCTGCCTGGAACGTCTTTGTTTCTAGCAGCTTCAGCTTCATCCAGTCCTTGATGTCTTGAAAGAGCGGGATTCCACCACCTAAGACAATCGGATTGAGAAAGAGGCGGTATTCATCAATCAAGCCCAGATGTATAAACGTATGGGTCAATCTGGGACTACCGAAGATCATGAGGTCGAGGCCAGGCTGTTGTTTGAGTGATGCGATTTCTTCCGCAATCTGGTCTTTCACCAGCCGTGAATTCTTCCATTCCGCACGAGAGAGCGTTTTTGAAAACACGATTTTGGAGACATTCTCGACCCAGTGAGCGTGTTCGAGGTCGCGTGGCGAGGCCCCTGGGTCCGTGAGCACTGTTGGCCAATAACTCTGCATTCCCAGATAGGTGACACGTCCATAGAGAGCCGTGTCCACCTTCCTGAAGAGACCGTCGACATAGGGGTTAAGTTCTTCGTCCACGATAGCCCACTCCAATTCTCCGTTTGGTCCTGTCGTGAAGCCATCGAGTGAGACATGCATAAATGAAATGACTTTCCTCATGGTATACTCCTTTTATTGGGTTTATTGGGAACCATCAACGGTTCTATGATAACCCAGCAAAAGGATCTTGTCTTGAACAAAATGGACAGCTATTTCGGCTTCCTTATCTGAGCGATTTGAGCAGGCGTGTGCCCTATGAAATGCTTGAGTGATCTGGTCATATGCGACTGATCGGCATAGCCAGCCTGATACGCCGTATCAAGGAGCGAAACGCCCTGCTCCAGGAGATCCGCAGCCTGCTTCGCGCGTTCGATCTGCTCAAGAGCTTTGTACGTTAACCCGGTTGCCAACAAGAAACGACGCCTCACCGTGCGCAGCGACATCTCCGGCGGTTGGCCGGCTAAGACCGCCTTCACGACTGGATCAGAAACCAGCAAATCCTCGTGCACCAGCCTCTCGACAAATGTCTCGACATTGTCATAGTCAGGAAATTGGAAGCTCGAGCCGGCAAGCTCGAAGGATGTTTTCGCGGCGAGAGGCAAAATGGCCCGTTCATCCAGGAGATTTCTGATGGCCACAGAGGGCAGAAAGGTGCCAGGCTGAAAAGTGACGCCAAACCACTCGGTCCCCTCGGCCTGGGTTACAGGAGTCGCTTTGGTCAATGGTCCCTCCACAGAGACGTTGACCCTTCCATTCTGCCTGAGAAAGAGCAGATGCCAACGGTTAGAGGCTGGGCAAACAGGAGCATAATCGCTGCCGGCCCGACCACGCCAGACCGCCTCTATATACGGGGAGTCCGACTCCCTTCCCTCAAAGAGAGAGCTCATATTTCTACCTCCGATGTATCAGACGTGAACAACATGCCACCTTGTTTCACGTGTGAACGTGCCAGGAGTGAGCGTGCGGAATACGGCAACGCCCGGTCTTTGAGGGCACGTTGAAGCCACACATGCCGTGAGCACGAACAGTTTACCATACATTCGCAGAAAAAAACTTCTCTGATCTTGCTCTTTGGCCGCGACATCCGCGAAGCTTGGTTTGATCAGCCCAACAAATCTATCCCAGAAAGGCGATGGCTCCTCGTGCCTGGCTTGGCTTCCTCGATAAAGATCTTTCACAAACTAACCCGATCATCCAGTAGGTGCCGATTGATCGCGCACATCGCCGATTGATCGGCCCTAATGGATGGCAAGCTACCGCGAGCAGAGAGACCGCTTCCCCGTCCTGGCGCAGACTGTTCCAGGCACCCTTCACCGTGCGTTGCCCACTCAGGCGCCACAGCAGCCGAGCTCCGTCGCTTTTTCCTTTCACATACCAGGCTGAACGGCATGTATACCATACGCATCGCCATTGGTAACCTGGGGAGTACTGAACAGCTTATCCAAGGCCTATGGACAGAGCTCCAGGCAACACTTGAGGCACTCAAGGACATGCTGACGTCCTAAGAAGGAGATCATTGTGAACGAACTAGAGAGGTATGTCGTATTTGTTGAAGCTATTGGCGAACAGGCAGCTGCTGGAATGACCAGCTATTCCCATCGGGATCGCTAAAAAAGGCAAATGAACCCCAGGGCATGACTTCGATCTCACTGACTTCAACACCTCGTTTGACCAGTTCGTCGCGTACTTCTTTCACGTCCGATACCACCATTTGAAGACCTTTGAGCGACCCCGGCTGCATGTCTGTAATCCCAACCCCAATCACTATCGAGCAGGCGGAACCGGGAGGTGTCAGCTGGACGAAACGAAGATCATCCCTGACCTTGTGATCATGATCAGCATTAAAGCCTATCTTCTCAGTATAAAAAGCCTTTGCGCGGTCAACGTCCGAGACGGGAACCGCTACGAGTTCCAATTTCATTTGCATACGGGAAGTATACTTAAAGTTAACGTAGAATGTCAATGTGTAAAAGCGGAATTCTTCAGCAGGTTGCACTTCTCTACTCTTGACTTTTGCCATAACATCAGCTATAATTCTGACCATGTATACTAAATTAGTCATATCGCTTATCTAGTCAGATGGTCATCAGAGAGGGAGGGTTCGTATTGGCAAGCCAACGCAAAGGTGGACAAGGGCAAATCGAGGAACGCTCGAAACGCGAGCAACGCGCGAATAGGATTCTGGACGCCGCAGCAGAGTTGATGCTGCGCTGGGGCTACAACAAAACGACGATCGATGATATCGCCCGCTATGCAGGCGTGGCAAAAGGCACCATCTATCTGCACTGGAAGACGCGCGAAGACCTGTTTACGGCGCTGATGAAGCGGGAATATATTCGCCTGGTGGAGGACGTCCAGCAGCGTATCGCCAACGACCCTGAAGGTGGAACCTTACATGGCATAACGAAACACTCTATGCTGGCGACCATGAAAAGCCCGCTCATGAAGGCGGTACTTTTGCGTGATACCGACCTGCTCGGTGAATGGATGCGCAAAGAATCTGCCAGCCCGAGCTTCTCCGAACAACTCGCTCAATCTCTGGCGCTCGTTGAACACGTCCGCAGTCGTGGAGTAGTGCGCGATGATATAGATATTCGTAAGCATGTGTATATGCTCGACGCCATCACGATGGGTTTTTTAGTGATTGACCAGTATATGCCCGACGATTTCAAATATTCCGACGAGGAGATTGTGGAGATGGTGACTGACGTGGTCGAAAGAGTATTTGCACCATCTCCGTCCTCAGCTCCGCCGCCGGACGAGAAAACAAAACAGGAGATATCGAACACTGTAATTTCGTCTCTCGATGACATCCTGGCTATCAGGAATAGAATAGACCAGGAGGAGGATACACCATGACAGCAATCATCGAAGTAGAGGGTCTGACCAAGAGCTACGGCAGCAAGCGTGGCATTGCCAACGTCTCCTTCCAGGTGGAAGAGGGCGAGGTGTTCGGCTTCCTCGGCCCCAACGGCGCGGGCAAAACCACCACGATTCGCCTGCTCATGGCGCTGCTGCGCGCCGACGCGGGCACAGCGTGTATCGCCGGGCTGGACTGCTGGCAGCAATCGGTGGAGATCAAGCGGCTGATCGGCTATCTGCCCGGCGAGCCATCGCTCGACCCCAACCTGACCGGCGGGCAGCTTCTGGAATACTTCGGGCATCTGCGCGGAGGCGTCGATCAAGCCTATCTCAAGCAACTGATCAAGCGCCTGGACCTGGACCCCAGCCGCAAGTTCCGCCACTATTCGAGTGGCAATAAGCGCAAGGTGGTGCTGATTCAAGCCTTTATGCACCGCCCGCGCGTGTTGATCCTCGATGAGCCGACCAATGGACTGGATCCGCTGAACCAGCAGGAGTTTGACCGGATGGTCAAGGAAGTGCGCGATGAGGGGCGCACCGTCTTCCTGTCCTCGCACATCTTGACCGAGGTGGAGCAGACCTGCTCCCGCGTGGGCATCATTCGTGAAGGGCAACTGGTGCGCGTCGGTGGTGTGACCGAACTCAAAGACATCAAGCGCCACGAAGTCACGATCACCTTCGCCAATGCTGTACCCCCCGAGGCGTTCAAAACGCTGGATGGGGTAGCGGAGGTGGAGGCGCTGGCCGATGGGCAGACGCTGCGCCTGGTGATCCAGGGTGGGGAGGATGCGGTAATCAAGGCGGCGGCGCAATATTCTGTTGTCACTCTAACCAGTCATGAGCCCAGCTTGGAAGATATCTTCCTGCGCTACTACGAGGGCGATGGCCAGGCCCCCAAGGAGGCGAGCCATGTGGTTTAAGAGCATCTACCTCAAAACCCTGCGTGAGTTCCGCATTGCCATACTGGGCTGGGGTGTGGGCATGGGTCTGCTCATGTATGTGGTTCTGGCTGCCGTCCCCTCGCTGATAGCAACGCCTGCGGCGCGGGCCTCGGTCGTCAGTCTGGGCGGCACCTTTGCCTGGATTGCCGAGCCCATCGCGTTGGACACCCCCGGCGGCTACGTCACCTGGAAATACGGCCTGACGCTCTTGATCATTGCCATCTGGCCGCTTATAGCGTGCAGCCGCCTGCTGCGCGGCGAAGAGGAGCGTGGCTCCCTGGATGCCCTGCTCTCGCTGCCGCGTGGGCGCGTGCGCGTCGTGCTGGAGAAGCTGACCGCCGTGTGGACAGCCCTGCTGGGGATAGGCCTGCTCATCGCGCTGCTGGCCTTTGCGGGCGGCAAAACTGCGAGTGCGGACTTTGGCCTGGGCGATGCCTTGCTCTTTGGCCTGAATGTGGCGCTCATCTGCGGCGTCTTCGGGTCAATTGCGCTGCTGCTCTCCCAGTTCACCCAGGAGCGCGGTACAGCGTCTGGCCTGACGGGTGGCTTGCTGCTGGTCTTCATTGTGCTTGATATGGTCCATCGTGTCATCCCCGGTACCGAATGGCTGTCGCGCCTTTCCCCGGTCTACTACTACAATTTGAGCAAACCCTTAGTGCCAGCTTCAAGTTACGGCGTGCCAAGTTCAAGTTACGGCGCCAATCCTGGCGCCATGTTGGTCCTGCTGGCGCTGTGCGTCCTCTTGAGCGGAGCCGCCGTCTGGCTCTTTGCGCGACGCGATGTCGGTGGGGTGGTGGCGCTGCCCAGCTTCCTGCGCCTGCCTGAGCGAGCTGTGCAGCCAGCGCGCGCCCTGCCGGTGAATGCCTGGTCGCTGCGCTCGGTGTATACGCGCAGCCTGGGGATGATTGTGGTTCCCGCGTGCTGGTGGACGCTGGTCATCGCAGGGTTTGCCGCGTGGACGGTCGTCATCGTCAAGCAAATTGAGACGCAGATGGCCAGCCTTTACGCAAGCTCACCGCTCCTGAAGGATGTGATCACCAGGGTCGGCGGGGGCGATATCTCCACCAACGCCACCCTCCTGAGTTTTCTCTTTGTTTTCTTGCCGCTGCTGTTGATGGCCTTTGCTGCCACCCAGGCCAACCGCTGGTCCGCCGATGAAGAGGATGGACGGCTGGAGTTGGTGCTGTCCACGCCGCAGCCACGCTTGCGGGTACTGTTGGGGCGCTTTGCTGCGCTCACCACCGTGACAATCATCATTGGGATGCTGACTCTGGCCGCCACGGCGGTGGCCTCGCTAGCCACGGGCTTGCAGTTCGACTGGGGCAACCTGGCTGCAGCCACGCTCAGCATCATTCCACTGGGGCTACTGGTGGCTGCCATCGGCTATCTGTTCTCAGGATGGCTGCGCACGGCGGTGGACACCGGCCTCTTGAGCTTCTTGCTGGTGATCTGGTTCTTCATTAGCTTTATTGGGCCAGGGTTGAACTGGCCGGACGCGACGCTGCGCCTGTCCGCCTTCTACTACTATGGCACGCCGCTGCTGCATGGTCTGCCGCTCCTGGATACGCTGGGTGTGCTGGCGGTTACCGTCGCGGCGCTGGCGGTGGCGTCGGTGCGCTTTGTGCGCAAGGACATTGGGCGATGAAGTGAGTAGTAAATTGGGTCAAAGCTGCACGAAGTTTGAGGCGAACGTGGGAAAATCAGCGCGAAACAGAGGAATTGACGTGGAACGTTGCTCAGAACCCTCTTGAGACGCTCGATCTCTCAGAGAGGAGTTGGGAGAGTTTGGCTGGTGTATCTGCTTCGTCCAATGGGGTATACACATTCACTTTGAGATCTGGCGCGTCAAACACCTGAAACGTGAGATGCTCAAACAGGAGATAGCCTGCTTGTGGATGATTGAGCGTTTTGTGTCCTTCTGGCGCACCGAGCACCTCATGATCGGGCCACCAGGCCCGAAATTCAGGGCTGCGAAGCATCAGATCATGGATCAACTCTGTCAAGCGGGAATCACCAGGATAGCGACCACAACTGGCACGGAATTGTGCTAAGAGCCGTCGCGCATTTCCTTCCCAATCGACAAGCAGTTGCCGATGTGTTGGTGAGGTGAAGATGCGCCAGACAGCATTGCGTTCGCGGGTGGTCATCTGGCCAAAATCGCCAAAGACAACGCGGGCAGCTTCGTTCCAGGCCACAACATCCCATCGTCGTCCTAAGACAAAGGCTGGACTGAGACCCTGATGATCGAGGAAGTGCTGTAACGTCGCACTCACGGTCTCAGGCTCCATTGCCCTCTCTGGAGGGGGTTGTTGGTGAGCTAAGAAGAAGAGATGTTCTCGCTCATTGGCATTCAAGTGCAAGGCCTGGACGAGGCTTTCTAAGACCTGAGTCGAAACGGTAATCGGGCGTCCCTGCTCCAACCAGGTGTACCAGTCCACACTGACGCCTGCCAATTGGGCCACTTCTGCGCGTCTGAGTCCGGGCGCTCGCCGCCTGCTTCCTCGCGGCAGTCCTACGTCTTCAGGAGCAAGCCGAGCCCTCCTGGTGCGGAGAAAATCTCCGAGCTCTTGCAATCGTTGGTCCTCCCGCTCACGTAGCATAGTTCTCCCTCTCTCTTTTGTCCGCCTTTCGTCGCGGGAACGTAGGAGTCTCACTCCTATGATAAACACTCTTCTTGTTCTGGTATCCCTTTCAGTATACACTTTCGATGTGTCGAACACAATGTTCGAAGACAAGGACATTGTATCGATGAGTAGTCGTGCAAGGAACGCTTGTCGTCGGGAGAGATACTGGCGCGCGAGGCTTTGTCGTCCCGGCGCACGCATGGTGTGACCACACGACCGCGCATCCCAACCCTACGTCTAATGCTAAGTTTAATGGAGGAATTTCCCATGAGAGTTTTCGTTACCGGAGCAAGCGGATACATCGGTTCCGCCATCGTCCGCGAGCTGCTTGCGGCGGGGCATCAGGTCGTCGGCCTCGCCCGCTCGGACACGGCCGCCGCAACACTCCTGGCCGCCGGCGCCGAGGTGCACCGCGGCACCCTCGACGACCTCGACAGCCTGCGGAGCGGCGCGGTCGCATCGGACGGTGTCATCCACGCGGCTTTCAACAACATCTCCGAAACCACGGACTTCGCGGCCTCGGTTCAGGCCGACCTCCGTGCCGTCGAAGCGATCGGAGCAGCGCTCGAAGGTTCCGGCAAACCCTTCGTGGTCACCGCCGGAACCTTGATGGTTACGCCCACGCCAGGGCGCCGAGCCTCGGAACAGGACCCTGGGCGGGACGGATTTCCCCGGGTTGCGTCGGAGAACACGACGATCTCCCTCGCAGAGCGCGGGGTGCGCTCGTCGGTCGTGCGGCTTGCACCGTCCGTGCACGGCGAGGGCGACAAGCACGGCTTCGTCCCGAGCCTGATCGGCATCGCTCGCGACAAGGGCGT
>WNGQ01006876.1_pt1 | contig 16280 bp, 13 predicted proteins | sample 5407661 | NCBI WGS metagenome assembly WNGQ01 (sample SAMN13153382, study PRJNA577476) | soil metagenome | isolation source: 60 cm soil or saprolite under Garry oak tree replicate 2 | place: USA:California | collected 2016-06-15 | reverse complement strand
GCTGCAGCCGCCGACGGTCTCCATGGAGCGCATCCGCGACGAATTTTCCAAGCTGTTGGTCGCGGAGCAGGCGCAGGGCGGCCTGGAGCTGCTCGATGCGACCCGGCTCCTGCCGCGCATCGTGCCGCAGCTCGAGGCCGGCAAGGGAATGCAGCAGGGCGGGTGGCACAGCCATGACGTCTTCGGCCACGCGCTGCTCGCCGCATCGCTCGCGCCGCCGGAACTGATTACGCGCCTGGCGGCGCTCCTGCACGACGTCGGGAAACCGGCGGTCCACGAGCTGCGCGACGGGAAACCCACCTTCATCGGTCACCAGGAGATCGGTGCCAGCATGGCCGGCCCCGCGCTCCGCCATCTGCGATATCCAGGTGAGGTCGTCGACGCCGTCACCAAGTTGATCCGCCTGCACATGCGGCCGATCCAGTACGACCCACAGGGCTGGGAGGACAAGGCGGTGCGCCGGCTGGTGCGCGACGCCGGCGACCAGCTGGACAGGCTGCTCGCACTGGCGCGCGCCGACATGCGGGCCAGCCATTACCCCGACGTCAAGAAGATCGACGACCTCGAGGGGCGCATCCGGCGGCTCGACGCGGACGCGATCGCCGCCATCCGCTCGCCGCTCACGGGCGAGGAGTTGATGGCGCGCACGGGCCGTCCCGCCGGACCCTGGATCAAGCGGGTCAAGTCGGCCCTCGAAGACGCCATCGTCGACGGAACGCTGCCGCCTGACCCGCAGGCCGCCTGGCAGTACCTGGAGGCACACCCCGAGCTGCTCGCCTCGTGAACGCCGTGCGCCGCTGGCCGTGGCCGTTCCTGCTGCTGCTGGTGGGCGCCACGCTCGCCACCGCGCGCGTCGTGCCGGCATTCACCGTGAGCCCGACCCTGGTGCTGGCGGTCTTCTTGCCGCCGCTACTGTTCGACGCCGGCTTTTCCATGCGGGCCGCGGCGGTCCGTCGCGAGCTGCCGTGGATCCTGTTGCTGGGCCTGGCCGGAGCGGTGCTGACCGCAGCCGTGAGTTTTGGGCTCCTCCTGGCTGCAGGCGTTCCGTCCGATGAGGCTATCTTGCTGGCGGCCATCCTGGCGGCGACCGATCCCGTTTCGGTCTTCGCGGCCCTGCGCCGGCTGCGCACCCCGGAACGGCTGCGGGTCGCGCTCGAGGGCGAGAGCCTCGCCAACGACGGCGTCGCGGTGCTCCTCTTCGTGGTCGCGCTCGCCGTGGTTGAGCGGCGGGTGATCGATGCGCCGGGGGTGCTGGGCCTCGTCTTCTCCCAGACGACCGGGGGCATCGTAATCGGCATCGGGATCGGGATGCTCACGCGCCGGATCCTCGCGTCGCTTCCCCGCGCGGCCCAAATCGCGGTTACGGTGTTCGCGGCGTACGCGGGCTATTTGCTCGCCGACCGGATCGGGGCGAGCGGCCTTCTCGCCGTGATCGCGATATCGCTGATCGTTGGCACGGCCTACGAACCGTCGACGCACCACCAGGTCCACCGCTTCTGGCGCCGGCTCGGTTTCCTCATGTCGAGTGCCGTCTTTCTCCTGGTAGGTCTTCAGGTCCGTCTCGACGAGGTGGTCCGGGTCGGGGGACGCTTGCTCGTGCTCGTGGCCGTGCTGCTGCTGGCGCGGGCGCTGATGGTGTTCGCGGTCACCGCCGCACGCGCGGATCTGTGGCCCTGGTCATGGCGCCTGGCGATGGTGTGGGCCGGGCTGCGCGGCGCGCTCTCGCTGGCGCTCGCCCTCGGTGTGCCGGCGGCGGTTGCGCGGCACGACGAAATCCTGGTGCTGGCCTTCGGTTTTGTCTTTCTCTCCCTGGTTGTTCAGGGTCTTTCCACAGGCCCGGTATTCAAGGCTTTGGGGATAACGCGACAGACAGCTGTCACAACCGTTCTTTAGGCTGTGCTCTGCTAAAATCTGCGGCGCCACGGCCGTCGGAGAAGGGTCGACGCGATCGAAGGCTCGCAGGGAAAAGAGGAAGCATGCTGTTCAGTCTCGGGCTGCTCCGCCGAATCGCTCGGGAACTTCCTCGTTATGGAAAATTGACCTACTGTCTCTATCGAGACCCACGCGTGCCTCAGCGCAACAAGATGGCCCTCGCGGCCGCCATGGCCTGCGTGCCTCAGCGCAACAAGCTGGCCCTCGCGGCCGCCATGGCCTTGATCCTGAACCCGGTGGTCGATGTCCCGTTGCGTCTGCCGGTCTTCGGCGAGATGGACGCGGTGGCCCTCACCGTTCTGGCGATTCGATTGTTCGTCGAGAAGGCGCCCAAAGACGTGGTCGCCGAGCACCAGGAGCGGATTGCGCTCGGAACCAGCGTGTTCGACGAGGACCTGCGGCGCAGCCGCGAGGGGCTGCGGGGTCGGTTAAACGAATTGCGTGAGCGCGGCCTTGCGGTCGCCCGTTCGCGCCGGAGGATGGCATGAAGGTTGTCCTGACCCAGGATGTGAAAGGCACGGGAAAGGCCGGTGAGACCAAAGACGTGGCCGATGGATACGCGCGCAACTTCCTGCTCCCGCGCAAGCTGGCCCAGCCGGCGACCAAGGGCGCCCAGGAGCAGGTGGATCGGGTGAAGGCCACGACGGTCCAGCGCGAGCAGCGCGAGCTGGATGAGGCGAAGGCACTGGCCGTCAAGCTGGAGGCCATGCAGGTGGTGTTGAAACTCCGAAGCGGGAAGGATGGCAAGCTGTTTGGTGCGGTGACGAACGCCGACGTGGCGTCGGCGCTCAAGCAGCAGCACGGGATCACGTTGGACCGCCGCAAGATCGAGTTCGATGAGCCGGTGAAGGCCATGGGGGCCGGCACCGCTCATGTGAAGCTCCACCGGGAGGTCACGGCCCGCATCCCGTTGATGGTCACCTCCGCTTGACCGTTGACCTGAGACGCGCGCCGGCACCGCCGGCGGCCGGCGGCCGCGTGCCGCCCCACAATTTGGAAGCGGAAGCCTCGGTGCTCGGATCGTTGATGCTCGATCGCAACGCCATCGTGCGGGTCGCCGACTTCCTGCGGCCCGACGACTTCTATCTCGACCATCACGCCCAGGTGTTTCGGGCGGCGCTGAATCTCTACGACCGCGCCGACCCCATCGACTTGCTCACGCTCGCATCCGAACTCGAGAAGATGCTGGTCCTCGAACGAATCGGCGGCCAGGTGTTCCTCGCGGAGCTGGAGAGCCGCGTCCCGACCGCGGCCAACGTCGAGTACTACGGCCACCTCGTGGAGGAAGCGGCGACAAAGAGAAAGCTGATCAGCGCGGGGGGCCGGATCACGGCGCTCGGATTCGACGACAGCACTCCCGCGGGCCAGGCGCTCGATACCGCGGAGGGCGTCATCTTCAACATCGCCGAAGGCCGAATCACGCAGGACTTCGTCGCGCTCAAAGACATTCTTAAGACGACGTGGGATCAGATCGAGCAGATCCACAAGGATCAGTCCGTCCTTTCCGGTGTGCCGAGCGGCTTCAACGATCTCGATGCGAAGACCGGAGGCTTCCAGAAGTCGGACCTGATCATCATTGCAGCCAGGCCGGGAGTCGGGAAATGTTTGGTCGCGAGCACGCTCGTGGACGATCCGCAGACCGGAGCGCGGCTCACCATCGAGGAGTTTGTTAAGAGGAAACGTCCTTCGGTTTTCGGCCTTTCGCCTCGAGGCCGAATCGAGGTACGAGATATCGTCGCCTGGGTGGACAGCGGTCTCCAGCCATGTTTTGCGGTGAGCACCCAAACCGGAAGGCGTGTTGAGGTCACCGGTCATCATCCGTTTCTCACCGTCTCGGGTTGGCAGCCCCTGCATGACGTGGTAGTCGGTGATGCAATCGCCGTCCCACGGACGTTGCCGATATTCGGCGACACCAAGCTAGAAGCAGGGCTGGCACGGTTACTCGGCTATTTCGCCGGTGACGGTGCGCTGTCTAGGACCACCCCGGAATTCATTAATGTCGATCCTGAGCTGGTTGCGGATTTCGAGGCAACTGTTGCATTGCATTTCCCAACCTGCCACGTGACGAAGCGAGGCCCTCATTACAACGTCTGCGGTTATTACCAAACCCCCGGAGGCGCCCATTCGCGGCAACCCAATCCTGTTGTCCGCTGGCTGAGGGAATTCGGTCTTTGGGGCAAGAAGGCGGAGTTCAAACGTTTCCCTGATGCGGCGTGGCGCTGGGACAAGGCGACCCTTAGAGAATTCATTCGAGGCCTGATGTCTTGCGATGGGAGCATCTTCGGGACGCAGACCGGGCGTCCCCGAATCGAATTCGGCGTTGCGTCTGAAGGGCTGGCGAAGGACATGCATCACGCGTTCGTCCGTTTTGGCATCATCGCGCGTTTCTATCGAAAATCCCAACGGTGTTGGCGGGTTCAAATTACAGACTCGGAGTCAATCGCGGCGTATCAGAGGGAGATCGGCTGGATTGGTGAGAAGGCGACCCGATTCCAGTCAGATCTCCCTGTGTTTCGGCGCAATACCGGTCATCTCCCAGTCGTTGTCTGGAAGATGGTGGGTCATGCCGCCGCCATGCAGGGCCTTGGCTGGTCCTCGCTGGCCGTGCTCTCAGGTGAGAGGGCGCACACGTCGAAATTCGATACTTATAACCCGAGGACGAATCACGGCCTATCCCAGCGACGCCTCGGCATTTTCAATGAGGTCCTCGAGGATTGGTGGCTCAGTGAGCTTGCCAACCCGGAGCTCTATTGGGACCGAATCGTTTCAATTGAGCCGATTGGCGAGCACCAGGTTTATGATCTCACGGTTCCGTCGGGCGCAAACTTCGTTGCCGAAGACGTTCTGGTTCACAACACGTCACTGACGCTCAACATCGCGCAGCACGCATCGATCCAATACAAGGTTCCGGTCGCCATCTTCTCGCTCGAGATGTCGGAACAGCAACTGGTGACACGGCTGCTCTGCAGTGAGGCCTCCGTCGATTCCTATAGGCTCCGGACTGGCTTACTGAAGGACGCCGAGTGGCCCCGCATCGCCCAGGCGATGGGCGCTCTCTCAGAAGCGCAGATCTATATCGATGACTCGCCAAATGTCTCCGTCATGGAGATGCGTACCAAGGCCCGGCGGCTCAAGTCGGCAAACAATCTGGGGCTGATCATCGTCGACTATTTGCAGTTGATGCAGGGACGCAATCAAGAAAATCGCGTTCAGGAGGTCTCAGACATCTCTCGTGGCTTGAAGAGCCTGGCACGCGAGTTACAGATTCCCGTTATTGCGTGCTCACAATTGAGCCGCGAGCCCGAGAAGCGGCCCGACCATCGGCCGCAGCTCTCAGATCTTCGCGAAAGCGGTACTTTGGAGCAGGACTCGGAAAGCATCGCAACGGGCCAACCGGAAAGCTCGAGCTGCTCTTCATCGACGAGCAAACGAAATTCGCCAATCTCGACCGGAGGCGCGGGAGCTAGCACATGGTCACCATCCTCGTAGGCGGCCAGTGGGGCGACGAGGGGAAAGGCAAGATCATCGATCTTCTCTCGGAGAAGGCGGACATGGTGATCCGCTCCCAGGGCGGCAACAACGCCGGACACACCGTCGTCAATGCCGGTCAGGAATTCCGCTTCCATCTCATTCCCTCGGGCATTCTGTATCCGACGACAACCTGCGTGATCGGCAACGGCGTCGTGCTCGATCCACGGGTGCTGCTCGAAGAGATGCAGCAAGTGCAATCGCGCGGGATCAGCATCGACCGGCTGGTCATCTCCGATCGCGCCCACCTGATCATGCCCTGGCATCCGATCCTCGACAAGCTCGAAGAGGAGCAGCGCGGCGATGACCGGCTCGGCACCACCTGGCGCGGGATCGGGCCCGCCTACGCTGACAAGGTGCGGCGCATCGGCTTCCGCGCCGGCGACCTGCTGAAGCCGCGCTTCTTACAGAAGAAGCTTGGGTTCGTCCTCAACAAGATCAAGAACCCGATCCTGCAGGAGCTTTACCACGTGCCGCCGCTCGAGCCGCACGCCGTGCTCGACGAGTACACGGCGTATGGCGAGCAACTCGGCCCGTTTATCAAGGACATCTTTCCGATCGTTCACCAGGCGCTCGCGGGCAACGAGCAGATCTTGCTGGAGGGTGCCCAGGGCAGCATGCTGGACCTCGACTTCGGCACCTATCCGTACGTGACGTCATCGTCGCCGACTGCTGGCGGCGCGCTCACTGGCTCGGGGATTTCGCCGACCGCGGTCGACCTGACGATGGGCGTTTTCAAGGCGTACACCACTCGGGTCGGCTATGGGCCGATGCCGACCGAGCTCACCGATTCGCTGGGCGAACAAATGCGAAAGATCGGTGTCGAATATGGCACCACCACGGGTCGGCCGCGGCGGGTGGGATGGTTCGATGGCGTGGTGGCGCGCTACAGCGTCGCCCTCAACGGCATCCGTTCGATTGCGCTCACCAAGCTCGACGTGCTCGACGAGTTCGACCCGATTCGGATCTGTACCGGCTACATCAGCAAGGGCGAGCTCCAGTCCTATCCGATGTCGAACATCAGCCACCTGAAGCATTGCGAGCCCGTCTATGAGACGCTCCCCGGCTGGCGCTCATCGACTGCCGGCATTCGCCGTCCCGAGGACTTGCCCAAGGCGGCCCGTCGCTACATCGACCGGCTCAGCGAGCTCTGCGGTGCCCCCATCGACATTGTGTCAGTGGGCGCCGCCCGCGATCAGACGATCTGGATGCAGGGCGGCCAGACCGGACTAGCGGTGCGTCAGCGCGAACACGAACCCAGCCACCCCTAAGTACCACAGCACCGACACCGCGCTCAGCAGCAGCTTCGTCTGACGATTGAGAGATCTCTGAGTCCAGGTCAGCCACAACCCGATGGGGTTGATGATCAGCAGGGCCGCCACGAGGATGATCGGGTTCTGCCCTCCGCGCGACAGGGGCCCGCCGCGTGCGGCGGCGCTCCGCATCTGTCGCACCACATCGTGCGGGTCCCCCTGGGTGTCGTACGCCCGGATCGGGCTCGTGCCGGCGCCACGACGGTAGGCGGTCGAGACTGGGGACGTCGCCATCACCGGTTGGCGCACCTCCGGCCGCACCGGTGCCCAGAGCCGGTGGGGGTCGGGCGGCTCTGCCGAGTCGACAGCCAGGGTACGCAGGGACGCGGGCCGGGTCGCCGGTCGCGTACGCCGTCGCAAGAGGTCCTGGACGAGCAACACGACGGTCGCCACCGCACTGATCAACAGCAGCGCCTGCCAGGCGGCCTGCTGTCCGTTGCCATACCAGCGGAGAATCATGGTTGCGGCACCCGCCGCGAGGCCGAAGGCAAAGGTGAATCGTTCCGGAATGAGCAGGCGCCGCCGGTCGGCGGCGATGTAGCCCGCCAGGAAGAGCGATGGGCCAGAGGCGAGCTGGAAACCGAGGTCCGAACGGATCGCAATCGCGAGCGCGGCCACACCGCACAGGAATCCGACGACCACGCCCAATGAAATCTTCCGTGTGTACCAGAGGTACGTGACGCCGAACAGCACGGCGGCGGCCGATGTCACTCCGATCGGTCCAGGCGCGTTCCCGACGTAGAGCTTGACCGGGTCGATGACGATCTGCAGCTTGTACCAGAGCAGCAGTGGGTCGTCGAGGCGATGGCCATCGAAGGGATTGGTGTACCCGATGTGCAGTGGCAGCTGGATCAGGTAGAGGACTCCAAACACGATCAGCGCGGGATGGATCATCACTCGTCGCAGCTGCGGCCAGATGACGGTGTCGATGGCGATAAACAGAATTACGACGAAGGCTCCAATCCAGGCTGGAGTGTGAGGCGAAAAGAAGCAGGCGATCAGGATGCTCGCAACCAGTGGATGCGTTGCCTTGAAGCCGACCCAGGCTGGTAGCCCGAAGGTCAACCGGGCGAGTTGCAGCGCGAGCAGGCAGACGATTCCGGCGAGGAACGAAATGGCGAATAACAGGAGCGCGTCCTGCAAGAAGAAGACGATGCCGGCAATGACCAGGGGCAACAGGGCCAGCGCGTACGTGAGGTCATAGTTAAGCTGCTCCGGCTGGACCAGGAGCAACTGCGGGACACCGTGCAGCGCTCGCCAGAGCTGTCGCACGTCGAGCATTGTAGTCGAGCTTCGGGCGAATTTGGCCGCAACTTGGACGCTCCGTCCAAAGAGCACGCCAGCAAGGTCCCACCGAAGAACGTCTGCTATCCTTACTCCGTTTTTCCGGGCACCCTCGTGAGATTTCCGCGCCACACACTGCTTACGCCCATCACGCTGGCCGCCGGGTTGCTCGCCACCGTCGTCGCTGCTACCGCGGCGGACACCAGCTGGACGTCGACTGGTGCCCAGCAACCGGGGACGCCGGATCGACCCGTCTGGTCGATCGCCGTCGCACCCGCGCATCCGGCGGTCCTGCTTGCGGCCACCCAGGGACGAGGTGTCTTGCGCAGCACCGACTCGGGCGCCACCTGGACCTCGGCCATCACCGGTATCGATAGCGCCTGGGTCGTTCGTTTTGACCCGCTACAGCCGGGGACGGCCTACGCCGGCACGCCGACCGCCGGGTTCTACAAGTCCGTCGACGAAGGAAAGACCTGGATCGCGCAGAACCAGGGGCTCACCAACCTGGATGTCCGGTCGATCGCACTGGCCAGCGGCCTGGTCCTCGCGGGGACCGCGCAGGGTGTCTACTCCTCGATCGATAGCGCGGCGTCCTGGCATTCGCTGGGCCTCGAGTCACTGGATATCGCTGCGGTGGCGGTCCTGCCGAACGCCACGAGTAGCACGGTGTTTGCCGGCGCCGACAACGGCACGGCGGCTTCCGGCTTTCTGCTCAAATCCGAAGGTCTCGGCGGAAGCTGGGCGGTCGTCAAGGGGAGTTTCCCCGGCGACGCCGTGGTCGCCTCGCTGGCGGTCGCCTCGGCCCCCTCCGGCGGCACCGATCCGCCGCTGCTGGCCGGGACCTCGCAAGGCCTCTTCCGCAGCGATGACCGCGGCGTGACCTGGAGCCCGCTCGCCGGCCTCCCCACCACCGACTTCAACATCGCCCTCTTCAACCCGGCGAATCCCGATCAGATCTACGCCGGCAGCGACGGCGACCAGGGGAACGGCGGCGTCTTCCGGTCGCTGGACCGCGGCGCCAGCTGGAGTACCTTCGGCGCCGGCCTACCGGTCAAACCCCGGATCACGGCCCTCGCCCTGCAACCCCTCAGCCCGGCTCAGGTCGTCGCCGCCGCCTGGAACCCGACGAATGGCTCGGCTGGTGCCTATCGAATCGCCGATCCCGCGGCCACGGTCTCGGGCGTGACCGCCTCAGCGGCCCCCTCGGCCAGCAGGCCTCCGTCGGCCACGCCTCGCGCCGGCGCCGCCGGGCCGGCCCCCGTTCGCCGCTCCAGTGGAACGCCCGCCTACGCCACCTATGCCGTCGCGATTACGGCGCTGCTCGCCCTGGGCGCCGTGATCCTCGCGCGGCGCTGGCGGATCCGGCGGGAAGACCAGAATTCGTTCCGTCCGTGACCGGTTGTCACAGCCAGCCCGGCCGCGTTAACCATCCTTTCACGGGTTCAGAGTGGTGGTTTAAGACCGGCCACGCTACCCTCGTCTCTACAGTCCGTCCAAGACGGGCTGAGGAGGTCGATCGCGGCTGCTCACCACACGGTCGAGACGGATCCTGAGCGTGGATTCGGCTGAGGCGACCCTGCGCGCGCTCGGTCTCGAGCTGCCGGATCCCCCCAAGGCGCTCGCCTCCTACGTGCCGGTCCAGCAGGTCGGCGAGTTGCTCTATACGTCCGGCGTCATCCCCAGCTGGAACGGCGAGGTCCAATTCCGCGGAGTGGTGGGCGGCGATGTCAATCTGAAGGACGCCGGCCGGGCAGCGGAGATCTGCGCGCTGAACATCATGGCGCTCATCCGCCAGCACGCCGGATCGCTCGACCAGGTCGAGCAGTTCATCCAGCTGAGCGGCTTCGTCCGCTCCGCGACGGGTTTCGAGGAGCAGCCCAAGGTGCTCAACGGGGCCAGCGACCTGATCTTTAAAGTATTCGGAGAGCGCGGCCGCCACACCCGCCAGGCGTTGGGAACCAGCGAACTCCCGCTCGGGGTGCCGGTTGAGATCTCGGCGATCATCCGCCTGAAGGGTTAAGCGGCCAGCGGCAACCAGGCCGTGAAGGTCGCCCCCTGGCCGGGCTCGCTTGCCGCCTCGATCGTCCCCTGGTGCGCCTCGACGATCGACCTGGCGATCGCCAGGCCCAAGCCCGAGCCGCCAGCCGGCCGGTCGCGCGCCTTCTCCCCTCGATAGAAGCGCTCGAAGATGTGCGGCAGGTCCTGCCGCGAGATCCCGGGGCCGGTATCCTGCAGCCGGATGGCAGCCCGCCCATCCGCCGCAAAGACGCTCCAGCGCTGTTCAGCGCCAGGGGCGTATTTGAGCGCATTCTGGGCCAGGTTGGTGACCACCTGCTTGAGCGCCTCCGGGTCAGCCGTCACGGTGATCCCCGGCTGGATGTCGCGCGACTCCACCGCGCCCCGGTCGTGCAGACTCAGCTCGTCCAGCGCCTGGTTGACGAACTTGTCGAGCTGGAGCGGCTGTCGGCTGGGCACCTTGCCGGACTCGAACCGGGTAAGGGTAAGAAGATCGTTAACGAGCCGGGTCATGCGCGCGCTTTCCTGTTGCATCGCCGCCAGCGAGGCCTGGAGGGTCTCGGCATCCACCACGTCGCGCCGGCCGAGAACGTCGATATAGCCGGCTATCGACGTCAATGGCGTGCGCAGCTCGTGCGAGGCATCGGCGACGAAGTGGCGCATCTGTTCCTCGGATTGCCGGCGGACCTCGAAGGCATGGTCGATGCCGGCGGCCATCTGGTTGAAGGCGACCGCCAGGGTGCCGATCTCATCACGAGTCTTCGGCACGGTGACCCGCTGTTTGTAATCGCCGGCCGCAAGCGCCCCGGCCGTCGTGGACATCTGGTGGAGCGGGCGGAGTGCCCGGCCGACGATCAGCGGACTCAAGAGTCCGGCCACCAGCAGCACGAGCAGCGAGCCAACGATGGCGAGCTGGCGGTCTGCTCGCAGCGTCTGGTCGATCTCGGACGTCGGGATCGCGAGCTGGGCGACCGCCAGGGGACGCGTGCCGTTCCTGACCACGCTGAGGACCACCAGATAGTTCGTCGTGCCATCGCTCCCGGTCGCCAGGTAATAGGTCTTCGGCTTACTCCGGGCGGCGTCGATGTACGCCTGGGTGGTCAGAGTGGGAACTTGTTCTGTTCCCAGGCTGGCAGGCGTCAGCGCGACTTGCCCACCGTTCAGGTCGAAGACGGCCGCCGACGTATTGCGCGAGCGCAGCTCGTTGGTGAACTGCTGGGAGAGGATGAGCGCGCGCAGCGCCGCGGCCGGCCGGCTGGCATTGGCCTTGCGGAAGGCGGTAAAAACGGCGTTGTACTCACTGGCCAGCACATCGGCGTTGGTTCGAAATAGCACCTCGCGCGCGGCGAAGTACTGGGCGACGCCGCCGGCCAGCAGCAGCACGGCGAGGAGGCCCAAATACAGGAGCGTCAGTCGCCATCGCAGCGAGCGGAAGCGGGACATGGACTAGCCGCGCCGGCCGCGGCGCGACCCACGGTTCATGTCTTGATCCGGTACCCGACTCCCCTGACCGTCTGGATCAGTTGGTGCTGCTCATCGCCGAGTTTCTGCCGAAGGTACCGGATGTAGACCTCGACGTTGTTCGCGTCGCCGAAGAAGTTATAGCCCCAGACCTGGTCGAGTATGCGATCACGGGGCAGGACCTGGTTCGGATGCATCATCAGCAGGCGCAGCAGGTCGAACTCGCGAGCCGATAGGTCGATGGCGCGGCCATCGCGACGAACTTCTCGGGTGGCGTCATCCATCGTGACGTCCTGGACCTGGAGTTGCGGACCGGCAGTTGGATTCCGCCGGCGCATGACCGCCCGAATGCGCGCCAGCAGTTCGCCAAAGTCGAACGGCTTGACCAGGTAATCGTCGGCCCCCACCTCGAGGCCTTTGATCCGATCCTGCACCTCGTCCTTGGCCGAGAGGATGATCACACCGGTGTCCTTGTTACCACGAATGGCCTCAGCGACCGCCAGGCCGTCCAGCTTCGGCATCATGATGTCGAGCACGACCACGTGCGGCCTGAACTCACTGATCAGCCGCAAGGCCGCCTGCCCATCAGGCGCGGTCTGCACCAGGAAACCCTCGTATTGCAAGCCGAGACGGATGAAATCGACGATGCTCCGTTCGTCGTCGACGACCAGCACCCGCGGGCTGCGAGAGGCCGTCGGCCCGGGGGCGGCTTCTGCCATTTCGAGTCCCAATATAACGGCACTTTTGGCGAAATCCCATCTTGTCGGCGGCTTCTCAGCCGCCTCTCAGTAAGCTCTTGCGGTGCAGCCGGCTGACCCACCACAGCGCCCACGGGTAGGTCGCCGGCGCTCCTGGCTCGTCCCGTCGCTGGTCGGCGGCTACCTGGCCGTCGTCACGCTCTTCATGGTCTTCGTCCTCCACATATCGGTCTCTCCCGAGCGGTTCCTGCTGCTGATGCTGATCGCGGCGCTGGTCCTCGGCCGGGCCCGGCTCTTCCTCGCGGACTGGATCCCCTTCCTGGTGCTCTTTCTGTCGTACGAGTACCTGCGCGGCCTCGGGGGCAAGCTCGGGATGCCCATCCACGACGTCACGTCGCTCGAGCGCCTCATCAGCTTCGGGCAGGTGCCGACCCTGGTCCTGCAGCAGGCCTTCTACCACGCCGGCCAGCTGAGCTGGTATGACGTCGCGGCCACGATGTTCTACTTCCTGCACTTCGCATTTCCTCTCGGACTCGGCTACCTCTTCTGGGTCGTGGACCGGCGGACATTCTTGCGATTCTCACGGGCGCTGATCGCGATGTCCTTCGCCGCTTTTCTCTTTTACTTGCTTCTGCCGGTCGCTCCGCCGTGGAAGGTCCTTCCCACCGTGGTGAAAATCATCGATCACACGCTGCCGAGCTTCACCGACATCCCCGGCATCCCGGTGCCGGCCACGGTCTACCACTGGCTGACGCCCAACCAGTATGCGGCCATGCCGTCGCTGCATGCCGCCTACCCCTTGCTCGGTACGCTCTTCGCCTTACGCCTCTGGGGTCGCCGGGCCTGGCCGGCGCTCGTCTACACGGCCTGCGTCTGGCTGAGCATCGTCTACCTCGGCGAGCACTACGTCGTCGACATCATCGGCGGCGTGGTCTTTGTGCTCGCCGTCTTCTTCGGCGAGGACTGGTTCACCCGGTTCTGGGCACAGCGGCCATCGCACGATGCAGACGCGGAGCTGGTTACGAGCGCCAGATCTTCTTCATGATCGCGCGGGCCAGCTTATCGGGATCGTGGTGGGTCGAGACCCGCGGGTTCACGACATCGACCAGCACGGCGTGGATGCTGCGCTTGCTTACCGTGGCGGGATCGTAGACCACACGCCTGATGCCCGCCGCCTGGGCCGACGGCGGCAGGGTGAAGTTGTTGTTGCTGTTGACGACGACGAAATCGAAAATATTCGAGCCCAGGTGGCGTTCGATGGCCTCGAGATGGTCGCTGACCCGGAAGGCGTCCGTCTCGCCCGGCTGCGTGGCGACATTGCAGACGAAGACCTTGATGGCCGGCGAGGCCTTGAGCGCCTCGGCCATCCCGTCGACCACGAGGTTGGGCAAGATACTCGTATACAGGCTGCCCGGGCCGACGATGATCATCTCGGCGTTGAGGATTGCTTCTTCTGCCTCGGGGTTGATGGTGGGCTCCGGCTGGAGAAAGACGCGCTTGATGGCGGTAGCCACCGCGCCATTCCCCTCGCTGTCTCCGTTGGCGTGCGGAATGCTGGATTCGCCAATTCGGGTCTGCCCGTCGGCCATCTCGGCGATCAGCGTGACGTCACGCAACGTCGATGGCACGATCTGCCCGCGGACGGCGAGAACCCGGCCGGACTCGCGAATGGCGTGCTCGAAGTCTCCGGTGATCTCGGCCATCGCCATGATGAACAGGTTCCCGAAAGAATGCCCGTTCAGGCTGCCCTCTTTGAAGCGGTGCTGAAAGAGCGTGGTCATCAGTGGCTCGACGTCGGCCAGCGCGGTGATGCATTGCCGGAAGTCGCCGGGAGGGAGGATCCGGTACTCGGCACGGAGCCGGCCCGAGCTGCCACCGTCATCGGCGACCGTCACAATCGCGGTCAGGTTGCCGGTGTACCTCTTCAGGCCACGAAGGAGGGTGGAGAGACCGGTGCCGCCGCCCAGGGCGACCACCCGTGGCCCCTTCTGCAGAAAGCGGTAGTTGTAAATGATCTCGGAAAGGGCGCGGTCCCGGCCAGGCAGGAAGGGGCCAAGCACGGATTGGGTCAGCTTGTACAGGGCGTAGCCGATGAGGCCGAAGCCGAGGAGTCCGAAGAGGACGGCTCGGTAACCGCGGGGGATGAACTGGAGCGTGAGGGGGCCGACGAACTTGGGGAAGCTCCCGTACTGGTAAAAGTCACGCAGAAGGTAGCCTATCCCGAGGCTGATGATGACCAGGCCGACCGTCAAAAGGACCAGCCATCGCTTGACATGGAGGCCGGGGGTGAACCAGCGCACCACCCGGGGGTTCATACGTAAGGGGGCCACCGGCGCCCCAAGCTTAGCACACGATTTTTGAACTCAAAGTCGGCCCATTTCGTTACGTCCTAAAGACCCTATCCGGGTCCCGGGAGCCGGGCATATAATCGACCCAGATGGCGATCAAGGCGGAGGGCGTCACTCGCGCCACCGAGGCCCGGCGGAAAGAGCAGGCGCAGTACTGGGTCTACCTCGACGGAGAGTTCAAGCGGTATGGGGAGGCGCGCCTGGGCCTGATGACGCACGCCCTTCACTACGGCACCGGGGTTTTCGAAGGGATCCGGGGTTACTGGAGTCCGGAGCACGAGCAACTGTTCGTGCTCAAACTTCGCGAGCACTATCGCCGCATGCAGAATTCGGTCAAGGTCCTCAAACTCAAGATCCCGATCACCCTGGATGAGCTCGCCAGCACGACGATCGAGCTCATCCGGCGGAACAACTTCCGCCAGGACGTGTACATCCGACCCCTTGCCTTCAAGAGCTCCGAAGAGATCGGCGTGCGGCTGCACAATCTCAAAGATTCGTTTGCCATCTACGTGACGCCCTTCGGCAATTACGTCGACATCGAGCGGGGCATCCGCTGCATGGTGTCGAGCTGGCGGCGGGTCGACGACAATGCGGCGCCGGCCAGGGCCAAGATAACCGGCATCTACGTGAACTCTGCGCTGGCCAAAACGGAGGCCCAGGAAAACGGCTTCGACGAGGCGATCATGCTGACCCACGAGGGGCATGTCTGCGAAGGCAGCGCCGAGAATATCTTCATCATTCGCGATGGCAAGGTGTTTACGCCACCCACGTCAGACAACATCCTGGAGGGCCTCACCCGGCTCGCCATGATCGAGCTGCTGCGCGCCGAGCTGGACCTTGACGTCGTGGAGCGCTCCATCGATCGCTCCGAGCTCTACGTTGCCGACGAGATCTTCCTGTGCGGCACCGGCGCCCAGATTTCGCCTGTAGTCGACGTCGACCGCCGGCCCATCGGTGATGGCCAGGTCGGGCCGGTCGTCGAGCGGCTGCAGAAACTGTACTTCGAGATCGTGCGCGGCCGAAACACCAAGTACCGCTCCTGGCTCACTCCCGTCTACTGACGGCCGCCGCACACATGCCCGCGATGCGCTGATGCGCGTCGTCATCGCGCCCAACGCCTTCAAGGGCTCGTTATCGGCACTGGACGCTGCGGAGGCGATTGCCGAAGGCGTTCGCGTCGCCGCGCCCGACGCGGACCTCGTGCTGGTGCCAATTGCGGATGGGGGCGACGGCACCGTCGACGCGCTCGTCGCCGCCACGCATGGTGAGCGACAGACCCTCCGGGTGCGCGGCCCGCTGGGCGATCCGGTCGACGCCGACTATGGTGTGATTGACACGGGATCGACCGCCGTCATCGAGATGGCGAAGGCCGCGGGCCTGGCCCTGGTACCGCCGGCGAAGCGCGATCCGCGGATCACGACCACCTATGGCGTCGGCGAGCTGTTACAGCGCGCCTACGACGAGGGCGCGCGCCATTTCATCGTCGGCATCGGCGGCAGCGCGACCAACGACGGCGGTGCCGGCATGGCGCAGGCGCTCGGGTACCACCTCCTCGACGAAAACGGGCACGAGCTCCCCCCCGGCGGCCTCGCGCTCAAACGGCTGGCGCGGATCCACGTCGGCGGCGCCCACGCGAACTGGAAAGAGGCCGACGTCGATGTCGCCTGCGACGTCACGAACCCGCTGACGGGTCCGAGTGG
>WNGQ01005621.1_pt1 | contig 16280 bp, 9 predicted proteins | sample 5407661 | NCBI WGS metagenome assembly WNGQ01 (sample SAMN13153382, study PRJNA577476) | soil metagenome | isolation source: 60 cm soil or saprolite under Garry oak tree replicate 2 | place: USA:California | collected 2016-06-15 | reverse complement strand
GTCACAGGCTTACCAGAAGCAGCTTGCGCGGGAACGGGACCGCTTCCGCGTGCTTCTCGAAGTCAACAACGTGCTGATTACGAGCCGCGAACTCCCAGAACTTTTCCCGGGCATCGTTTCTTGCCTCGAGCGCGTGATTCACCACGACTACACCAGCCTCGCGCTGCTGGATCCCGGTACGAAAACGCTAAGAATTTACGCATACTATTTTCCGGCCAACCAGAACATCTTCAAGCCGGACACGATTGTTCCTTTGGAAAACACGCCGGCCGGCCGCGCCATCGCCACTGGGCAGCCATTCCTGGCGCGCGGGGCCGAACTGGACCAGTACCCGAGTGAAGTCGTGAAGATTCTTCGCGGTGAAGGTGTGCAAGCGATTTGCTGCGTGCCTCTGATTCACCGCGACCGCACCTCTGGAACATTGAATCTGGCGAGCCGCCGTCTCGATACGTTCACCCCCGCCGACGTGGAATTGCTGCAACAGGTGGGCGCGCAGATTGCTATCGCCGTGGAGAATGCGCTGGCGTTCAAGGAAATTGACGCGCTGAAAGATAAGCTGGCGGTTGAGAAACTCTACCTCGAAGAGGAAATTCGCAGCGAATTCAACTTCGAGGAGATTATTGGCGAGAGCGCGGCGCTGAAGCGCGCGTTGGGTCAGGTGGAGCTTGCGGCTCCTGCGGGAACGACCGTGCTGCTTCTTGGCGAAACCGGCACGGGCAAAGAACTCTTCGCGCGCGCCATCCACAATCTCAGCCCGCGCCGAGGCCGCACGTTCGTCAAAATTAATTGCGCCGCGATTCCCTCAGGGCTGCTCGAATCCGAACTTTTCGGCCACGAGCGCGGCGCGTTCACCGGCGCCATCAACCAAAAGATCGGGCGCTTCGAATTGGCGGACAAGGGCACTCTGTTTTTGGATGAAGTAGGCGATATTCCCCTCGAACTCCAGCCCAAATTGTTGCGCGTGCTTCAGGAGCAGGAGTTCGAGCGGCTGGGCGGCACTCGCACGCAGCGCGTGGACGTGCGCGTGGTTGCTGCCACCAACGTCGATCTGTCGAAACTTGTCGCGCAGCGCTTGTTTCGCAATGATCTGTATTATCGATGATTGAATGTTTTTCCCATCCAGATTCCCGCGCTTCGCGAGCGTCACGAAGACATTCCATTGCTCGTGCGCTACTTCGTGCAGAGATTCAGCCGCAGTCTGAACAAAGCGGTGGAATACATTCCCGCGGACGCGATGGACGCGCTGGTGCGCTATACGTGGCCAGGAAACGTGCGCGAACTGGAAAATCTGATCGAACGCGCGGTGCTGCTCTCGCCGGGGAAAGAGCTGCGCATCCCGCTCTCGGAAGTGAAATCAGACGCGCCGATAACCGCGGAGGAGAATTCCTTCGCACCTGCTTCGTTGGCTGCGCCCATGTCAACTCTCGAAGAGGCCGAACGCCAGCACATCCTGCGCGCGCTCAAGCAGACACAATGGCGCATCGCCGGCGCCAAAGGCGCCGCGACAGTGCTTGGCATGAAGCGCACCACGCTGCAAGCCCGCATGCGCAAGCTCGGTATCCGTCGTCCAGTCTAGCCGCACTACTCAAAATTGATTTTGCTGTTCGACGGCTTAGTGCGCGGTCGTTGGCAGTGGCCGTCAGCGGTAAACAGGGCGGGACTCTCGCTTCGTCCGGCGGCTTGTTGGGCGCGATACACGTGGCGTAGGGGCCCTAGCGCGGGAGGAGCTGTTCGTGAATGCCTTGCGCGACGATGCCGCTTTTTTTCAAAGACAAAGACGAGGATGTGGTGGGGTTAAGCTACGGGCAAACCGAGCCTTTGTCTAAGTCGCGCAATCTCTTGATGGCTGCTGTATTGCGCTTCTCGGAAGCTGTTAAGAGCAAAACGCGAGCCTGCTGGCAGTTCTTGGGGACGCTGTCACCCTTGATATAAAGTTCCGCAAGCTCCACGGCGGCTTTGCTGCTGCCGCCTTGCACCTCTCCCCACAATTGATTCGGGTTCATGCCGGACTTCTTACCCGTTGCCGCTGAAGCGCTGGTCAAAGACGCTGACTTTCCCGGCGCTAGCTTCTGGTTTTTGACCGGGACTGTTTTGCGCTCCTCTTTCCAAAACGACGCTGGTAGTTGAGTCCTTGAAGTCAGGCTCGCCGTTGGCCCTTTCTTCGGCAGAACTGGGTTGGGGTCAGAAAAGACTCCCGCAACGGGGTAGCTTGGTTTGGGAGGTGCTGCGGTTGGGAGGGAAGAGTCGGGTGGTTCGGCTGCGGAACTGTTTTTGGGAGTCGAAGAATCCACCGGCGCTGGTTTGAGAGTTTCCGCATGCGCGCGGGAATTCAAGAACTTCAGCGCGGGCAACGTGACCAAGGCAGAAATGCCTATGCCAAGGAAAACCCCGCAAAGAAGCTGCCGCTTCTTGGCAGAAAGGTGCCGCTGGAGAGGAACCAATTCAATCAATGACTCGATTCCACGGAATGAGAAGGGCGAAGGCAGGGAGGACGACAAGGACGAAGACTTTGTGTCCACGGATGGCATACCCGGCGCGGCTGCGGTATCCATGGAAAACAGTGGGCGCCCCGTAAGGAGTTTCGGAGGCTCGATTCTTAGCTTTGGAGACTCGGTTCCTAGTCTTGGGGGCTCGATTCCTACTGCAGGAGCTCCTATCGCATAAGCCCCTAATGCAGCTGCGGGCGCGGGCTTCGGTTCCTCAGCGAGCTTTCCACCGAAGGAAGAGATTGGCTTGTACGCGCGCGCCTTAGAAACGAACCTCGCGACGCGGTCGAGTCCGTTTGTCCTAGCCGGGGCAGCGGACCGGTTCATGCGAAACGGTTCGGGTGCCCCCACGGCTACCAGTTGAGGAATAAGCGATTCCTCTTCCAGTTCCGGAATCTCTTCTTCCATAACCTCGATTTCTTCCGGGGGCTCTTCCTGGCGCAACCGCGAGGCCCATTTCTGGATGAGTTCACGGTTGGCCTGGGAAAGTTGCGTGAACCTCAGGCCTCCAATGGTTCTGGAGAGATCGGTCCACCTCACCTCGCCCATGGCTTCGATGCGGTCCTTCAGGTTGAAGGAGAACCAGAAATAGACCGGCAGGTTTCGGGGGACAGGCGTGACCGAACAGAAACTCAGCCCCCCCTCCGAGATGTTCAAAACTTTCCCGACTTCATCCCGTTCGATCTGAATGAAGGCAATATCGTCCGGCACTTTCCGTAAGAATCGGCGACGGTTTTGATCCATAGGTTTTCCAGGGCACTTTTTGGATTTTTTCGGAGCTATCTTTAGGAGCTGGGAGAGGTTAAAGATATTCCGTACTAGCGGCCTGGGGTGGAGGCAGGCGCGGCTAGCAAGGCTGAGTATTCTCTCCCTTGGTTAGACATTTCGCAACTAAAAAGGGTTTAATGGGCGCAGGAAGTTTCTTACGATTCACAATACCCTTGTGACGAAATCTCCCCTGTGATTTTCTCCTTTTATTTGCCAGCGGGTGTCGAAATTCCTACTTTTTTGTTTTCAAAGCGCTTTTCCGCGCAACTAAAGACTCCCTTTTGGGTTTGCTTTCTGGAAACTTGAGAATGTCTGCTGGTCGTTGTTATTCTGGGGCTCCTCCTAGCCCATCCCAGCCGCGACACTCCCGGGGTGGAGAATTCTATGGATGCCGAGAAACTTCGTGTTGCTCGCGAAAAGATTACCCGTGTTTTCCGTTATCTTGAGGCGCTGAACCAGCACCGCAATCCTCCCAAGCGCCAAATCCAGGAACAACCCTGGCATCTTTGGCTGCATGATCTCCCCGTGCATTCCAGTATCAAGCAGACCGCTGCCAAGGCGAGCTCGGCCAAGACAAAGGGTGCCGATGGGCAAGCGGAGGCAGCGGACAGCGCTACCTTTTCCTTGCGTGTCCAGCGGCCGCAGTTGACACAGCCTCCGGAGCCTCCCAACGAAATTCTTTCCTGGCTGGAGCCGGGCTGGGACGACCCATCTAATCTGGCGTGCGTTGTTGAGTCCCGCGAGGAGCCCCAGGGGAATGGCACAACCCTGACCGTACAGTTTTCTGCGAGCATCTTTCACCCGATGGTTCTGCAGCGGCTGCAGTTGCAGTTCGATGCCTCGGTTCCCGAATTCACGCTCTCCGAGGCGGAATATCCCGTCGAACTCTACTCCGCTCTCTTCCAATCGATGGCCGACGTGGACGGCCGCGCCATCGGCCGCTGCCGCGAAGAAATCGAACAAGGCGGTTTTCATCCTTTATATAACGGCACCACGTCGAATTTCCTGAAGCGCATGGTCGTGCAGCTTTCGCCTCGCGGCGAATTCATCGAAGAAAGCGCGCCGCACAGTGAACAACCTGACCCGAGCATCGGCCGCGATCCGGTCGTCTTCCTCCGCGCCCGCACCCTGGGTTACGCTGCCGCGATCGAAGGCATCCTTGCCGATGTTCGCACCCGGCAAGACCTGCCATGGTCCCTCCTAAATATTGTTGGCGAAGAATCGCCCATTCCCGATGAGGATCAAACGGAGGAAGAATCTACGGAGAACCCCACCACTCAGACGGGCGTAGACGTTTTGCTCAGCAAGCCCGCCAACCCGGAACAGATTCGCATCGCGAAGCAATTGGAAGAACACGGAGGCGTCCTGGTGCAGGGCCCTCCTGGCACGGGCAAGACCCACACCATCGGGAATCTCATCGGCCATTTGCTGGCGCAGGGAAAGAGCGTTTTGGTCACCAGCCATACGACCAAAGCTCTCCGCATGGTGCGGCATCACATCGTTCCGGAGCTGCGTCCACTGTGCGTGAGTGTCCTCGAAAGCGACCTGGACAGCCGCAAGCAATTGGAAAGCGCGGTTGGTTCCATTGCCGAAAGGCTATCGCGTGCCGACGCGAAAGCGCTGGAAGTGGAAGCCAGGAAATTTGAGGCCGAGCGCCACGATCTGCTGAAGAAGCTGGAAGAACTGCGCAATCAACTTTCGGAAGCTCGCGCCGACGAATATCGTGAAGTCGCTCTCGCCGGGAAACACTGGTCGCCTGCCGACGCCGCGCGCAAGGTCGCGCAGGAAAAAGAGTTTTACGGTTGGATCCCCGGACCTGTCGCCGCCGTCGCTCCGTTACCGCTTTCCTCCTCTGAATTGACGGATCTCTATCGCACAAACGTGTCTCTGTCTGCGGAAGACGAAGCCGCCCTCTCCGGCACTCTTCCCGAAATGCACGACCTTCCGCGGCCAGAGGACTTTGACTCTTCGGTGAGCGAACGCAACCGCCTCCGCGTGGAGGATTTGGATTTTCGCTCCGACCTTTGGCAACCCGGTGCTCCTCTGGGCACGACTGACGAAATTGAAGCGCTCATTGCGAATTTGACTCAGGCGGTGGATCCGCTCTCGGGCAACGACAAGTGGAAACTTGCGGCCGTTTATGCGGGAAAGTACGGCGGCGCGCATCGCGAGCCGTGGGAGCAGTTGGTCACACGCGTTCGCAAGGTTCATGAAGAAGCGGCCAACGCGCAGGAAACTCTGGTGAAGTATGGCCCGCAGCTTCCCGAAGGCGCGGACCCGGAGGAGCTGCAGCGCATCGCAACGGAAATTCTCGGCCACCTCGAGCAGGGCGGGAAACTCGGCTCGTTTGCACTGCTCACGCACAAAGCCTGGAACCAATTCGTCGACACTGCAAAAGTAAACCGGGCTCGCCCCAAGCAACTGGAACACTTCCGCGCCCTGTACACACTCGCGCACCTCGAAAACCTGCGCCGGCAACTCTCCGCGCGCTGGGACCGCCAAATGGCCCCGCTCGGAGCTCCGCCTTCGTCGCAGATGGGCGAAGAAGTGGAAAAAACTTTGATGCAATATTGTGACGCCATCGAAGATTGCCTGCATTGGCACGAATCCACTTGGTTGCCGCTTCAACAGCAGCTCGCGGACCTCGGTTTTCGCTGGGAAAAATTTCTTGCCGAGCAGCCCGCGGTCCTGGGAGCCGAAGGCGAATTGATTCGTTTAGGCAAAGCCGTCGTGGAAGCCCTGCTTCCGATTCTCCACTCGCGCTATCAAAAGCTTCGGCTTCAGCAACTCGAGGAAGAGTTTCGCGAGCTGAAAAGCCGTCACAAACTCGCCTCGCGCAACTCGCGCGCAGCCAAAATTCTCGTCCATTTGCAAAAGTCTATCCATGACGAGGACTGTGTCGCCTACAGAGAGGCCTATGATCAACTTCTCGAATTGAAGAGCCGCCAGGCGGACCTCGATCTCCGCCGCACACTGCTCAGCAAACTGGAAAGCGCCGCGCCGGCCTGGGCAGCGGCGATTCGCAGTCGCAACGCTGTGCACGGCAAAGGCGAACCACCGCGCGACCCGGCTGCCGCGTGGATTTGGCGCCAACTCAATGACGAACTCGATCGCCGCGCCGAAGCTTCGCTGGAAGCGCTGCAATCCAAAATCGAAAAACTCCGCGAGCATCTTCGCCGCGTGACGGTCGATTTAATCGATCGTCGCGCCTGGTCCTGGCAGGCGCGCCGCACTTCTCCGCACCAGCGGCAAGCGCTCGTCGGCTGGCTCGACACCATCCGCCGGATTGGCAAGGGCCACGGCATTCGCGTCGGGTTACTGCGCGCGGAAGCGGCCCGAAAAATGTCCGAATGCCGCAGCGCTGTTCCCGTATGGGTCATGCCGCTCTCGCGCGTCGTCGAAAATTTCGATCCCCGGAATACTCGCTTCGACGTCGTCATCATTGACGAAGCCAGCCAGAGCGACGTCATGGCTCTCGCTGCCCTTTACCTTGGCAAAACCGTGCTTGTCGTCGGCGACCACGAACAGGTCAGCCCCTCCGCTGTCGGCCAGGATCTTGGTATCATTCAAAATTTAATCTTCCAGTACCTGCCGGGCATTCCCAACTCCGATCTCTACGACGGGCAAATCTCCATTTACGATCTGGCGCGGCAATCTTTCGGCGGCACCACTTGCCTCGTCGAGCATTTCCGTTGCGTCCCGGAAATCATTCAGTTCAGCAACATGATTTCTTACGATTGGCGCATCAAGCCGCTGCGCGATGCCAGCCGCGTGCATCTGCTGCCGCACACCGTTGCCTATCGCGTTTCGGGTTCGAGCCGCGACGGCAAGGTCAATCGCCAGGAGGCTCTGTCCACCGCCGCGCTGATTGCTTCCGCGATGGAGCAGCCCCAGTATCAGCACAACGGCGCCGGCCAGCCGCTCAGCTTCGGCGTCGTTTCTCTCGTCGGTGACGAACAAGCCCTCGAAATCGATAGTCTGTTGCGCGCTCATATCTCTCCCGATCGCTACGAATTCCACCGCCTGCTCTGCGGCAACGCCGCGCAATTCCAAGGCGACGAGCGCGACGTCATCTTCATTTCTCTTGTGGATACCGCGCAGCGCGGCCCGCTTTCCATGCGTGATCAGGAACTCTTCAAGCAGCGTTTCAACGTCGCCGCCAGCCGCGCCCGCGACCAGATGTGGGTGGTCCATTCGCTCAACGCGCACGAAGACTTGAAAGCCGAGGACCTTCGCCGCCTACTCATCGAGCACGCGCAGGATCCCAGCCGCTTGATGCGCGCCCTCGAAGAAAAAGAAAAGCGCAGCCAGTCTTCGTTCGAGCGCGAAGTCATGAAGCAGCTTGAAACGGCGGGCTATCAAGTCGCTCCGCAATGGAAAGTAGGCTCGTTCCGCATTGATCTGGTCGTCGAAGGAAACGGCAAACGCCTGGCCATCGAATGCGACGGCGACCGCTATCATCCGCTCGAACGGCTTCAGGAAGACATGGATCGCCAGTCCATTCTCGAGCGCATGGGGTGGATCTTCACGCGCATCCGCAGCACGGAATTTTTCCGCAGCCCTGACCGCACGATGAAACCGGTACTCGAAAAACTTCAGTCGCTGGAGATTTCTCCGGTCAACGCGAAGCCTCGCACGACGCGCAAGAGCGCTCCTCCGCCGGCCGCAACACCGCAAAGTCCATCGCAAGGATTGATCGAGCGCGTCATCGCGCGCGCGGAAGAGCTTCTCGCATCCTGGGCTTCACCGCAGGAGGTCGCATCATCACGCCGTCGCGAGTCGCGCCAGTCCCTGCAAAAAGACTATGCGACGAGTGAAAGGCCTTCTTCCCGCGTTAACTGAAAGTTTAAAAACGGGGCCTATTTTCCACTTTGTTTTTCTCTGCTTGTAGGTTACATTCCACCTGCCCCTGGCCCGCCTCGAGGTGCTCATGAAAATCATTTTTGGTGTCCCCGTCTTGGCTATTGCTGTCTATTTTGCTTCAACACTTCCCGAAGCGCCCACCGGCTTTGACAACAAGACCAATGGGATGGTGGACGATGCCACGCATGCCGTGGATCAGGCCAAGTTCGACGAGGTCGACCAAATTGCTGATGGCCTCGGCCCGCTTTACAACGCGCAGTCTTGCCGCGAGTGCCATCAAAACCCAACTTCAGGCGGCGGGAGTCAGGTCTCCGAGTTGCGCGTCGGCCATCGAGGGCCCGGAGGCAAATTTGAAAACCCGGAAATCCCCATCAATCGTGGCGCTGAAATCATCAAGGGCCGTTCTCTCGTAAATGACCGCGCGATTTGCCCCAATGCAGCGTTCCCCAGCACAGAGATCCAGGAGCGCGTCCCCGATTCGGAACACATTCGCACCTTCCGCATCACTACAAGTGTCTTGGGTGATGGCTTTGTGGAAGCCGTGCCCGATCAGACTTTCGTGGATCTCGCAAAAGAGCAGTGCAACAAAAGCCATCACAAAATTTGCGGCCAGGTCCTTTATGTTCCCGTCGTCGAAGCTCCCGGTCAGACTGCCGTGGGCCGTTTCGGCTGGAAGGACCAGCAGGCGAGCCTCTTGTCCTTTTCCGCCGACGCATATCTCAACGAGGTGGGCGTCACCAGCCGCCTCCAGCCCGACGAAGTCACCAATCTCTGCAACACCGTGTCTGAGCCCAACGATAAAACGGATGCCGACGGCCTTTCCGACATCGATCACTTCGCGCGTTTCATCCGCGCCACCGAAGCTCCCGCTCGCGATGCCCAGCTTGCCGCAACTCCCAAGGCCCGCCGGGGCGCGGAACTCTTCGACAAGGTCGGTTGCGACCAGTGTCATGTCCAGACGCTGACCACGGCTCCTGCCGGCACAAAGGTCAACGGCGGCGCACTCACGATTCCTGCCGCTTTGGGGGAAAAGCAGTTTCATCCCTACGGCGATTTTCTTGTTCACGACGTCGGTACGGGCGACGGCATTGTCCAGTCCATGATCGAGCATTACGGCAAGAAGATGTACTCGATCAGCTGGAAAAATCTCTCCGATTTCGGCAACACCGGCAACAAAATCCGCACCGCGCCCTTGTGGGGCGTGCGTCTCCGCCCTCGCTTGATGCACGATGGAGCAGCCACCACTTTGCTCGATGCCATTCTCCGTCACCGCGGCGAAGCCCGGGAGGCAACGGGAAAATTTGAACGCCTCAAATCCAGCGAAAAGGAGGCGCTCTTGGAATTCCTGCGCTCTCTATGAATTTGAGGCCAATTCAGCGCTAACTGACGCAATTCACTGGATTTATCGCTTTTTCCGAAGGCTTTCTTGGGAATTTCGTCCCCTTGCCCTTTCGGCCAGTATGATTGTTTGCGCAAGGGCTCTTGCCTAAGCCCCTTCTACTCGTTCGCTTCCTTGCTAGCCTGTAGATACGGAACGACATACCTCGCTCTGGGGAATGTCCAAAGTTTTCCACAGCGTAGGATGTCGCCAACCTAAACCCGGCCCAGCCACCTGCTCGCAAAAAAAGGAGGCGTGCCGTAAGTTTCGCCTAGTTGGGCGAAAGGGGATTAACGTGAAAATCGCACCAGCTCTTCTCACCATTACGGGGATTCTTGGCGCCATTGCCGCGCCTTCTGTCGGGCAGGCGCAATCGAGTTATCCTGCGCCTGCTCCCGCTAAGAGCGTCTCTCGAACCACCAAGGCTGTGAATTACCGCCGCGGCGGCTCGGTGCCTAAGATCGATTTTCAGGGCACGGAATTGATGCAACAAGCCACCGGCGAAGCGCAGGTGCGAAACAAAGGCAATCGCGTCGAGATTGAAGCGAAATTCCTTGGGCTGGATGAAGCCACCAAATTCGGCCTCGAATATTTGACTTACGTTCTGTGGGCCGTCTCGCCGGAAGGCCGGGCTGTGAACCTCGGCGAAGTGGTGCTCAAGGGGGGCGCGGGCGAAGTCAAAGCCATCACGGACATGCAGACCTTCGGCATGATCGTCACCGCTGAACCGTATTTCGCGGTCCAGCAGCCTGGCAACACCGTGGTGCTCGAAAACACTATCCCCGCGATGGCCAAGGTCGAAAGTATAGGCGCCAGCTACGAGCTCGTTGGCCGCGGCGCCTATTCCTCCTCGAACACCAAGATTGAAAACGCGATCTTCGGTATTGACCGCAAAACGCCGCTCGAACTCTTCGAGGCGCGCAACTCCGTGCGCATCGCGCACATTGCGCTAGCCGACAAGTACGCCGCGGCCACGCTTTCCAAAGCCGAGCAACAACTCCGCGCTGCCGAAGAGGCCTATGGACGAAAGAGCGACAAGAAGGCTGTCGAGGCTGCTGCTCGCGAAGTCGTGATTACGGCGGAAGAAGCCCGCGTCATGGCTGTAAAGCAAAAGGCCGAGGAAGACGCGCAAGCTAAGATTGCTGCGGACAAGAGAGCTGCTGAAGATCGCGAAGCCAAAGCGCGCGCCGATGCCGCCGCTGAATCGCAGCGCCGTTTGGAAGCCGAGCAGGCTCGCAAGCAGGCCGAGGCCGCGCAGGCGGAAGCCGTGCGGATGAAGCAAGAAGCCGAGAAAGCTGCCGCCGAAGCCGCGCGTCAGAAACAGGAAGCCGATCAGGCCCGCGCCGCTGCGTTAGCCCAGCAACAGGCCGCGGAAGCCGAAGCGCAAAAGGCGTCTAGCGAAAGGGCCGCCGCGCAAGCTGCTGCCGAACAAGCCTCTCGCGATAGAGCTGCTGCCCAAGCCGATGCGGAAAAGGCGCGTCAGGCCGCCGCGCAAGCCGAAGCGGAAAAAGCCCAGCTCCGCCAGCAGCTTCTCGCACAATTGAATTCTATTCTACAAACCCGCGACTCTGCCCGCGGCCTCATCGTGAATATGTCCGACGTGCTCTTTGACACCGGCAGCTATACGCTCAAGCCGGGCGCCCGCGAAAAGCTCGCAAAAATCTCCGGTATCATGCTGGCGCACGCGGACCTTACGATGCAGATTGAAGGTCACACCGACAGCGTCGGCGGCGACGAATTCAATCAGCAACTCTCCGAGCGCCGCGCCGATTCCGTTCGCGATTTCCTCGCGCAAAACGGCGTGCCGGCCTCTTCTATCACCGCCCGCGGCCTCGGCAAAACGCAGCCCGTCGCCTCGAATGACACCATCGAAGGCCGCCAGCGCAACCGCCGCGTCGAACTCATCGTCAACGGCGACGCCATCGGCGGCACCGCGAACGCTTCTGCGTCCAACGCGCCCAACTCGCAGCGGTAGCGAGACACTGGAAGCTTTTTTCTGAAAGCGCTGTAGCCAAAACCATCGCGCCGGACGTCTTTCCTTCGGGGTCCGTATACTGTATACAATAGTGCTCCCTCGCCCGGAGGAAACCGCCCGTGAGCAGAACCAAAGCCCTTTTTCTCGAGGTATCTCTCCTTTTTGTCAGTTTATCGCTTGCCACTGGCATATGCGCTCAAGAGCGCGACGAGCCTGGCAAGCCCATTGGCAAGGTCTCTATCGTCGGAGATCTGATCTTGATGGAGCTCGACGAAGGCACTCTCGGGCGGCAAAACTTGTTTGACCTGGGCGGCCACAGCCTTCGCTTCACGCCCGCGCGCGAAGGGTATCGCGTCGAGAACCTGCCGCTGCAATGGGACTCCGACTTCGGCCAGAAAATCACGGAACCTCGCGTCGCGCTGCGCAACTTTTCTTTTCCTTTCTCCGGCAAGAGCTGGGATGCGTTCACGGTTGGCGTTACGGGCTCAATTCGCTTCGGCGAGCCGGACAATGCGCCAAGTTTTGGTTTCGGTGGCGGGCCGCCGCGGGATCAAGGAGGCGTGTCGATTGGCCGCTTCGATCCTCTGAGCGAAGCCGCGGGAAATTTGGTCAACACCGTTCCCGCGATTTGTGTGTTTTTCAAACCACGGATGTCGGGTGACCGGTACGTCAAGGAGCTCCCGGATCGCGTAGTCGTGACTTGGGACGTGACCGAACCGTATGGCAACATCCAGGACTTCACGTGGACGAAGACCATCAACCGTTTCCAGGCTGTACTGCATAAAGATGGCGTGATCGAGCTTTCTTACAATCAGCTTGCCGCAAAGGACGCCATCATCGGCCTTTACCCACTCATCCCAGAGCAAGCCGAAAAACCTCTCAGCACGCTTTCCGCGGCGAAGCATTCCTCCGCTGCCGCGCATCTTGACGTCCAAAAGTTAAAGCTCTCCGTTGTGGGCGGACTGTTGTTGAAAGTCGCCTTCGAAACGGCCGGTCCCGTGTTACCTGCGGGAGACCCCGGTGTCGCAGGGATTGCCTATCGCGTCTATTTTTACTCTCACACGCCTGCGCCTGAATCCTCCGGCGCTTCCGCTCATGCCGATGCAGTTTGGACGATTCGCGGCTTCGCGCCCCGCAATCGCGCGAATGGTGGAGCGACCCGTTACTTTGCGTTTGGTGAAGGCGTGTCGCGCACCGCGAAGACGAGCGGCAACACCATTTCGGTTCAGGGAATCCTGCCGCCAGCACTTCGCGGCGCCAAGCAAATCTACGTTTCCGCCGATGCTTCTGCTTCCGGTTCCGAAGAATCCGAGGCGCAGATCTCTGCGAAAGCAGTAACGCCGAGCGGCATCCACAACTCCGAGGTCCATCTTTCCTCTCTCAAGCCACAGGACGGTCCGTTTCCGCTGCTCTACGAAGCTTTCCACTATTACATGCTTCCGAGTCCGCGCGATTTGAGTTGCACGGTCATCAAAAGCCTCGGCGACAAGTTCGATTTTCTGCCGTACTACTCGGATTTTCGCGTTGATAACCAGGAAGCAGGCACTCCGAGCAACGGGCCGCTCGGAGCCGTGGGAGATGCCGTCACAGGGATCGGCGCGAAACAACGCGGTCTCGAGTCGTACTGCACTCCGGGCCGTTTTCAATGGGGATTCGCGCAACCCGTGTACGTCGGTTCGAACCAAATGCAGGAGCGCCCGCCTGCGGACGCGCCCATTGGTTCGGATCACGACATTACGTTTTACCAGCAGCAACTTGCGGAAATTTCAGCGGATGGCAAGATGCCTCCCTACATGTACGCGATGTCCCAAATCGCGCACGAAATGGGCCATCGCTGGGCCGCGTTCGTTTCCGCAAAAGTGGGAGACGAAACGATTCCGCTCGGCCCCGTCCACTGGGCCAGAGGATTGCAAGCGCGCGTGGCGTTTCCGTACCGGCGGCCCACGGAAGCGTCCATCATGGGAGGCGGCGTCTGGCATGACAATTTTGACGACACGTTCACACAACTCGACGACGACTACTATGTGCCTGCCACGGGATGGTCGTACCTCGATCTCTACTTGATGGGTTTGGTCTCCGCGGCGGAAGTGCCCGACTTTTTTATTCTGCGCAATCTGGTTCCCGCTGGTAAAGATACGAATGCCCATCCCATTTTCAAAGCAGACCGCACCAAGGTGAAGATTCAGGATGTCATTGCCGCAGAAGGCACGCGATTGCCTGGCGTTGACAAATCGCAGCGGCAGTTCAACACCGGAATCGTGATTGTCGTTCAACATGGCGAAAAACCAAGCCCGGAACTAATCGAGCGAGCCGAAGCGATTCGCAAACAGTGGATTGACTATTTTTCGATCACCACCGGCCACCGTGCTTCCATGACCGCGAACCCTCGCTGAAATACTATGTAAGCTATTCTTCAAGCGCCGTTGCGTCATGAATTAATTTTGGAGACGCCACCTCATCCTAATCCTGCTATAATTTTGTTGGTTGGTCGCTCCCCGGAAGCAGTCCGCGCCAATCGGTTCTCTTCGAAATGGGAACCCAGGAGGAGCCCATGACCACCCATCGTTTCCTTCCGTTTTGCATCTTGCTCTTTTCCTTTGGAATCGCAGCGCAGGAAAATCCAGGATCCAGTCGCGACGACAAATCGCAACTTCCGCCTTCTTACGTTCCGTCCGGTAAAGCCATGTTCAAGCAGTATTGCGCCTCGTGCCATGGTGCCGACGGCAAAGGCCGCGGTCCGGCCGCTCCCACGCTCAACACGCGCGTGCCCGATCTGACCACTCTCACAAAGCGTCACGATGGCAAGTTTCCTTTCGAATATGTGGAAACCGTGCTGCGTTTTGGCCCCGGCTTTGCCGCGCATGGCTCTGCCGAGATGCCCGTCTGGGGCCCCATTTTTCAATACCTTGAAAACTACAACGAAGCGGCGGTCCGCCAGCGCATTCGTAATCTGTGCGAGTACATTGAATCTCTGCAGCAGAAATAGGAGCGGATGTTTCGATTCGAAACACTTTGACCAGCAATTTCCAAAGCCGAACTTTTTGCTCATAAACCCATCTACCGGATCAGACCTGCTCTGCGTCCCACGCAAGGGCTTTAACACTGATAACTGACAACTTAGCGGTCAAACCTGGGTACGAAATTGGGCCCGCGGCAGTCTCGGTGTGGCCTTCTTCTTGCCACAGCAGGTTGTGCGCAGAAGCGGACGCATCCCCAAAGAGATCCCCATCGTCTTGATCGGTTCTGATTTGACGGGCAAGGTTTTCTCCGAGGAAACGAAGACCGTTCTCCTCAGCCTCCATGGCGCCGGCCTTCTTTCCCGGCACAAGCTTTCCCCCGAACAGGAAATGGTTCTTCGCTGGCCCGAGCGCAATAAAGAAGCGGAAATCCGCGTGGTCGGCCAAATCGGTGAGGACTCCGGCGTCTACACCTACGGCGTTGCTTTTTTTGATTCCGTTGTGAATTTCTGGGAGATGGAATTCCCTCCGCCTACGCCAAAGGAACAGGAATTCGGCCACCTCACCCTGGTCTGCAACGTGTGTCAAACGTTCGAACGCTTTGACGATCAGAGCATCGAAGCCGACGTCGTTGCCACCAACGACGGCGTCTTGCGCTATTGCAAACGTTGCGGCAACTCGACCATCTGGAAAGTTGGACAGCCCGGTGCGATCCCAGCGGTCCCGGCCAATGTCGGCGCGCCTTCCACTGCTCCGTCGCAACCGCCAACGCCGGTGCCGCTGTCGCCGCCCCAACGCGTATCATCGCCGCCGGCGTCGTTTTCGGAATTGGGTCCCGCGAATCCCGCTTCTTTTCCGGGCGCGTCTCAACTCGAGAGCAGCACGCCCGCTTACTCGGCGGCGTCGCCATCCGATTTGATCGCAGGAGGGTTGCCCGCTTCTGCGTCGCGGATCTCCGTAACTTCTCCGTTCCGGCCGGCGCAACCGTACACACCGCCGCCGGGTTCTTCGCCATCTGCGGGGACGTCGGTCCTTACTTTGCCTGCAGCAGAAAAGCCTTCGGAGAAGTCAGTGTCGCCCGCGGAAAAACCACTGTCGCCTGTGCAGAAGTCCGCGCAAAAGTCTTCTGCGCCCGGCGGAATCAATCGGCGCAAGTATCCGCGCATCAGGGTGAATTACATTGCGCTCGTTCGTCACGCTGAGCGCGGCGAGGAATTTGTCCAGTGCGAAGATGTGTCGCGCGGCGGCTTGCGTTTCAAAAGCACCAGCAGATACATGGAGCAAACGCTGATTGAAGTGGCGGCGCCGTACAGTTCAGGGCAAGCTGCGATCTTTGTCGCAGCGCGCATTGTTTTTGTCCAAGAGCTGCCCGAGCAAAATCTGTTTCGCTACGGCGTTCAGTATCTGAGCAGCGACAAACCGCGCGGCGCTTTTTAAGGGCTCTTTCTATCTCGGCTGCCAGCTTCTCGAATCAAATTCCTTTCAACCGTCAGATGAGGTCGTCGACGGTGGGGCGGGCGGCGCCTTTCCAGTTGGCGTCGAACTGCTTGCGGACGAAGCCCGCGTCGTAAGCTTTTTCCTGGGACTTCAACGCTTGTTCGAGACCGAAGAGCGAGCGCGGGTTGCGCGGATGGATTGCCAGGTCCGCGCGGAAGGCCTCCTCGGCGCCGGCGTAGTCGCCGATTTTCAGCAGCACAGCGCCCAGCGATTCGCGCACGGGATAAAACCAGTCCTCCGGTTCGTCGTACTTCAAGCGGTCTTGCGCCATGACCGCTGCGCGCAACTGATTCACGGTGGCGTCCATATCATTCTTAGCGAGCGAAATTTTCGCGCCGAGCACGTTTTCCGCAATT
>WNGQ01003282.1_pt1 | contig 16285 bp, 14 predicted proteins | sample 5407661 | NCBI WGS metagenome assembly WNGQ01 (sample SAMN13153382, study PRJNA577476) | soil metagenome | isolation source: 60 cm soil or saprolite under Garry oak tree replicate 2 | place: USA:California | collected 2016-06-15 | reverse complement strand
ACTGACACTCTCCCCGCTAGAAGCGGGGAGGTTCTTCTTTCATCCAGCCCGCTTGCCCGTCTTCCTCTTGCGAGAGAGACAAGTAGAGGTGGGCTGTCCAGAAGCGTTTTCCTCAGATGAGGCGGTTCCCGTCTGCCCGACGGTACCGGCAAAAGCCAGAAGAAGGAGTATGAGCAGTCCAGCTTGCAGAATATTCAGAGCGGCGTTTTCATCTCTATCGAGGACAATCCCACAATTGGGGCAAATGTGAGTACGTACCGAGAGACTCTTTTTCACACGTGTGCCGCACGCTGAACAATCCTGAGAGGTGAAGTGGGCAGGGACAGCCATGACAGGAATGTCATGCACGGCCCCATAGTATTTCACCCATTGCAAGAACTTTCCCCAGGAAGCATCGCTGATACTCTTGGAAAGGTGGCGGTTGCGCACCATGTTGCGAATCTTCAAGTCTTCATAGGCAATGAAATCGCAAGATGTCACCAACGTGTTTGCCGTCTTGCGGGCAAAATCTTCACGCTGCCTCTGGACTTTGAGATACGCTTTCGCTAATTGCTTTCTCGCTTTCTTTCGATTGGCTGATCCCTTCTTCTTGCGAGAAAGCTGGCGATGGAGCCGTTTTAAGCGCTTTTCTGCTTTCCGATAATGACGCGGATTTTCGACGGTATTGCCATCAGAGTCGGTGTAGTAGGCTTTTAAACCCACATCAATGCCCATCTGTCTGCCTGTTGAGACATGTTCCGCCTTGCGCTCTGCCTGAACCCCAAACTGACAGTAGTAGCCATCGGCCCGTTTCACGATGCGAACGCGTTTGATCTTTTTGAGAGGGAAGGTTTCCACCGACTGTTTTTTGTTGCCCACTAGGCGCAGGCGCCCAATCCCGCACCCATCGGTGAAGGTGAGGTGTTTGCCGTCGGGGTCCAGCTTCCAGCCCGTCGTTTTGTATTCGACCGAACGGTTATCATGTTGGAACAGCGGATAGCCCTTCTTGCCGGGCTTGTGCTCTCGGCAGTTCTCATAGAAGCGCGAAATCGCCGCCCAGGCCCGATCAGCCGAGACTTGACGAGCCTGGGAGTTGAGCGAGGCAACAAACGAGTACTCCTGGGCAAGAACCGCACAATAGCGTTGCAAAGCATTTTTTGAGACGCCACGCCCATCCATCCACTTGCGCAGACACTTGTTGCGGATGAATTGCACAACGCGAATGGCCTCATCAATGGCCTGATACTGCTGCTGGTTCCCGTCGAGTTTGTACTCGTAGATAAGCATAGCTCTGTCCCTCTCCTTGCGAGATCCGCTAGAAGACTCTTCTTTCTGCCCGGGCGGAAGGTGGAAGCAACTGAGCGGCAATCCAGCCGATGAGGAACCCGGCGTTGGACCGCAGCCGGTCTTCGTCCAAGAGCCCTTGCTGAACGAGTTCAACGACATTGCCCTGCAAAAAGTCAAGCACGTCTGCTTCCGTGACGGGATAGCAGGGGGTATCACCATGAAAGTACCACAGAGCGCCATCGTTCATCCCCTGCAGGAATAGAGGACTTTCAATCTGAACAAGAGACGTTTGCTTCAGTTCAGTCGCCATAGGATCTGTACTGCCTTTCTGCCAGTTTCTTTGCCTGAACGACTCCGAGGAATACGCCGCTCTACGAGTACAAAAGGAAGCCTCTAGAGACTTGTTGTAACGCATATCCCTGTTCCTTGATGGTGTAGACCTATAGGAAAGTTTAATGAATATACCTTACTGACGAATTGTAACGCATTTAACTTCTTTAAGTCAAGTGCTAGATTGACTAATTTTGCCTTGCGTGCTATTATTAACGTGTAGACCTAAGAAGGAGGAGTCACTTGATGGAAAGAGAAGAAGTCCCCATAGATGCTACTGAGGCAGCGAAAATGCTGAATGTTCTCCCACGCACCGCCATTCGTCTCGCCCAAGCTGGCGAGATTAAAGGGTTTAAAGCTGCGGGAGTTTGGCGTTTTTACCGGAGTAGTATTGTAGAGTACATCCAACGTCAACTCGATCTAGCAAGGCAGCGACCCCCTGAGCCGGAGCGAACCAAACACCCGAACGAGCAGGAAGAGGAATAGGCAGGCGATCACCTGCTTCCTCTTTGAAGAGAGGCAGGTTGATCATCATGGAATACCAGCATGACCGGCATAGTGTGCATCTCATTGTGTCTCATCTGATCTGGTGTCCCAAGTATCGACGTCGTGTGCTGGTTGGGCCGGTTCAAAAGCAATTGGAGCAGATTATCCATGAGGTCATTGATGAGCAAAGCTGGCAGTTGATAGAACTGGCCATTCAACCCGACCATGTCCATCTCTTCGTGAGAGCCAACCCATCCACCTTACCCTCTGATATCCCCAGGCTCATCAGAGGTCGTTCATCGCGCCTGTTGCGCCGTGAGTTTCCTCACCTGAGAAGGCTGCCGAACTTGTGGACCCATTCCTACTTTCTCTCGACCGCAGGCAATGTCAGCAGTGAGACCATTCAGCGGGATATCGAGCAACAGAGCCATACATGAGAGGCGCCATTCATCTCCCGCTTGAAAGACGGGAGCTTTCTGGCGCTTTTTCTGTAATTCGCGAGTTCACGCTTCGCTGACCACTGCTGCAACAACTCTTCACAAGGAGAACCTGTTTGCTTGTGCATTACTTTCTCCCTCTTAATAATGTTACCGATCGCTCGCTGTAATCGTCATAACCTCCATAGGTAGCAACGGGACAGGTGAGGTATGTTGGTGCGATAAGTATGATTGGCGCGAAATTGCTACGTGAAGTGAAGAGTTCAAAAAAGGCGACCAGAGCCAGGGTAGTACCATAAGCCCAGCCTCTGGTCGCCTTTTTATAGAGACAATTACCGCTTCATGCGCGAGGCTAAAAACTTGCAGAAGCCAGCAAAAAATAATGCCTTACTGGCTTCACCGGTTATGGCAGCTATCAGGCCAATAGTTAATCCCAGGGTCAGACCGATTCGGCCAGCTGGATGGTGAATTACCTGTAGAACAGTATTCATTTTCCTCCTTTGGAAACGTTCAATTGCACTAGACGATGCTGTTTACTATAGCAGATTCCGCCGAAATAGCGAAAAGTTCACATTCAAAAAGTGAACTGTGTTAATGTACAGTACGCCTGGAAGGTGTATCCTTAAAACGTACAAAGTTGTATATAAGATACTTTAACAGAGTTAGCTTAACACGCGGGTTCTACCCGTGTCCAGGAAAATAATATGCAGAGAAATATTGTTCTAAATACCAGAAGGTCTGAATCGGACACTACCCAGATGGGGTAGTACTAATGACTTGTTACTGTTTTGCAATCTCTTCCGTCCTATTCTGACATAAGGAACCTTATGGTTCCATTAATTTTTTTTTACAGAACTTATACGCATTCAAAGGGGATGTGGCTGGGATGAAAAAAAATCTTAGCAATTATCAACCAATCAATTCTTATGGAGTCATCGGGGACTGTCATTCAGTAGTCCTTATAAGCCCTGATGGTTCTGTGGACTGGGGCTGTCTACCAGATTTTGATAGTCCAGCTCTGTTCTGTCGCCTGCTTGATGCTGAACGGGGGGGCTACTTCAAAATAGCGCCAACCGACGAGTCCATTCCAAGCTCTCAGCGCTACTTGCGGAGCAGCAATGTACTGCAGACCAGGTTTGCGAGTATCGCTGGTGAAATAGTACTCACCGATTTCATGCCAGTAGAGACATTGAGCGCCTGGCCTTACCGGGGAATGAATAATAATACCTGGACACGTGAGGATGGCTCTTGCCATTGCCTGGTGCGCAGCGTGGAATGTACGCATGGTGAACTTCCCGTCACGATGACGCTCAAAGTCAGCCCCAACTATGCAGCCTCACCCAGTGAAGTGTTCATGGCTGAGGATAACATCGGAGCGGTCATCGCTGGAGGGAATCAGTATGTAGGCCTGGCAATCGTGGGTGCATATCGTGTTTCCTCGTTCAACGTGCGTGTCGAGCAGGATGAGACGGATGGACATCCGTCCATCATTGTGCAAATGACGCTGCGTGAGGGGGAAAATGTCCTTTTTGCCGTCGGAGTGGGGCGCAGCATAATGGCGGCTCGTCGTCTCGTGGAGTATGAATTACAGCAACGCAATTTTGATTTTGAACTGGCGCATACGTTACACTGCTGGCGTAAGTGGGTTAAAGGTTGCAACTACTATGGCCCCTATGCTGACGTAGTAGAGCGGAGCGCGCTCACGCTCAAGATGATGACCTATGCTCCAACTGGCGCTATCGTTGCTGCTCCGACTGCTTCTCTTCCAGAGGATCTTGGAGGGACACGTAACTGGGATTACCGGTATACCTGGTTGCGCGATGCCACTTTTACGCTCTACGCCTTGAATGTGCTCGGTTTTACTGAGGAGGCGCGTGCATTCACCCACTGGTTACGCCGTCTCTCGTACGTAGACGGTGAAGACCTGCAAATCATGTATGGTATACGAGGTGAACGTGACCTGACTGAACAGGTATTGACACATCTCAGCGGCTACTGCGATACGAGTCCTGTGCGGATTGGTAATGGTGCGGCAAGCCAGAAGCAACTCGATGTTTTTGGTGAAGTGCTGGACTGCATCCATCTCTATCGCCGCCAGGGGTGCTTTGAACGTTATGGAGAGACGCTTGATGGCGCCTTATGGGCGATGATGAGAACATTTGTAGAACATGTTTGTGAGCATTGGCACGAGCCAGACAGTGGCATCTGGGAAGTTCGAGGGGGCCTGCGCCACTTCGTCTATTCCAAGGTCATGTGCTGGGTCGCACTGGACAGGGGTATTCGCGCGGCTAAACAACTCAATTTGGAGGCTGATTTACCGCGCTGGTATATAGTGCGTGACCAGATTCGCGCCGATATCCTATCACACGGGTACAATACCTCTCTGGGAACTTTCACGCAAGCGTATGACGATGAAGGGCTCGATGCTTCGAACCTGCTACTACCGCTTGTTGGCTTCATTCCTGCTGATGATCCACGTATGCGCTCAACAGTTGATCGCACCATTGAGCGATTGACAGATGAGAACGGGTTCGTCTATCGCTACCTCTCAGAGGATGGCCTGGAGGGTTCAGAGGGGACTTTTTCCATTTGCACTTTCTGGCTGGTAGATAACCTCGCGATGCAGGGACGAGTAGACGAAGCCAGGTCACTTTTTGAGCGGTTGTTGTCCTACGCCGGGCGCCTTGGCTTGTTTTCTGAGGAGATCGATTCACAAAATCAAATCGCTTTAGGGAACTACCCGCAGGCTTTTACCCATATCGCGCTCATCAATAGCGCGATCAACCTGCAGAAGGCCGAGAGGCGGATGTCAGAACACCACACGGATCCTGTTATTGCCGCGATTAAGCTTCACGCCGGTGCACCCGGGAATGGTTAAGTGAGCGGTGAGGTAGAGGCTATACCAGAAAACAAAGGCAGGGCGAATGCTGTTCGCCCTGCCTTTGTTTTCTGGTGAATGGTGTAAGCATTGTCTCCTGGTTTTGTGCAATAATACCAGTAGCATATGAGCGCAGAAAGAGTTTATTGTGTCATCGCCGGTTCATTACCCAAGCGCCAGTCTCAAACCTCACCGGGAAGAAAGCCTGCAGAGCGGGCACCTCTGGATCTTCTCGGGAGCACTCCAACAACCTCCCCACTGGATAGAGCCAGGTGGGCTGGTTGATGTCAAGTCATCAACTGGAAAGTTTGTTGCTCGAGGGTACTATAACCCGCACACGGATATCGCTATTCGTATTCTGACGAACGATATTGAGGAAGCTATAGATCGTGAGTTTTTACGCAGGCGTATCCGCAGCGCAGTCGAGTTGAGGCAGATATTCGACGCTGACCGAACCAATACCTACCGACTCATTCACTCAGAGGGAGATGGGTTACCGGGCCTAGTCGTAGATCGCTATGCCGATATTTTAGTTGGACAGATTCACACCGCTGGCATGGATAGACTGCGCCCTCTATTGATCGATGCGTTCATGGAGGAAACGGGGGCAGCGGGGATGCTGTTTCGCAACGAGGGCCAGTCACGCCGACGAGAAGGTCTGGAGCTAGAGGAGCCTGTAGTGGCAGCCGGCATAGTCCCCGATCATGTAACAGTACGAGAAAATGGCGTGCAGTTTATCGTTGACCCCTGGCATGGTCAGAAAACGGGTTTCTTCCTTGATCAACGTGATAAACGCGAGGCTCTACGGAAATATGCCCGGAACATGCGGGTTCTGAACTGCTTCAGTTATACTGGTGGCTTCTCCGTCTATGCCGCGCTGAGTGGTGATACAACCACAGTTACCAGTGTCGATATCTCAGCGTCCGCGATCGACATGGTACGCAGTCACTTTGTACTCAATGGGCTTGATCCTGACGCTCATGCCTTTCTTGTCGCTGATGTGTTTGACTACCTGGAAGAGGCACAACAACATGGCGAGCAGTTCGATGTTGTTGTACTTGATCCGCCTGCCTTCGCCAAAACACAAGCTGCGCGTTCACAGGCGTTGAAAGCCTACCGGCGCCTGAATATGCTTGGAATACAGGTATTGCGACCGGGCGGTATCCTGCTTACATGTTCGTGCTCAGGAGTAGTAGGCATGGATGATCTGCTTGGGACGTTATCGCAGGTAGCGCGACACCTGCGACGCCCTGTGCAGTTATTGGAAAGCTACACGCATGGCGCAGACCATCCCATCAACCTGGTGATGCCTGAAACAATTTATCTGAAGGCTGTTTATTGTAGAGTTGGATAGACGTTATTTCCCCTGATACTCTGGTTTGCTCATGAGGAAGGTGTCAGGGCCGATCAATCGCTGATGGGCGTGGTAAACCGCCCCCACGGCCGATCTATTTGGTTGATTGCCCACAAACAATTCATACACCCATCGTGCATCTTTCTGAACCAAAGTAGATGCCAGGCGTGGTATACTTGTAACACTGTCTCTGCTCAATGGGGAGTATTAATGAGGGGGTATTTGCTGTATGGCTCAGAGCATTGAGGAAAGTCGCGCACGGCTAAGTGGAAATCTGCAAATGCAGGCAGGTCAGGAACCCCTCCCATTGAATGGGAGGGGCTTGCGAAACGGCTAGCGCAACGCAAGTTCCTGACTAGTGGGCTTCTTATGCGAGAAGCAGCAGTCCTGTGGGCTACAAGAACGTACGGATGCCACCCTAGTTCGTACCACTTCTAGCCACGCCGGAGCTGATGAGAGGGATACACTCCTCTCTACGCCCGCAGGACCATCACGAAGGGTCATGTTACCCTAGCTTCGACTAGGAGAAGGGAAATCCCTTATGCGCATTGCCGTTGTGGAGAGTCGAGGCGTCCAACTGATGCCTTGTACACCAGCCAAAGCACGCCACCTGCTCAAAGCGGGCAAAGCAAAACCGAAGCGGGACAAGTTAGGGAGGTTCTACGTCCAACTGTGCTACGAACAGGAACCCGATAACCAGTTGCTTGTGGTTGGGATCGATCCTGGCAGCCAGTTTGAAGGGGTGAGCGTGGTGGGCAGCAAAGAGACCGTGACGAACCTCATGGTCGAAGCGCCCCATCACGTCAAAGAAGCGGTTGAGGTACGGAGAACCATGCGACGGGCAAGGCGGTTTCGTAAGTGGCGGCGGCCTAAGCGGTTTGATAATCGGCTCAGGAGGAAACGACGCATCCCGCCTTCAACGCGCAGCCGATGGGAAGCCAAGGCACGTATCGTGATGCAACTGAAGAAGACCCTGCCATTGACCGAGGCAGTGATCGAAGACGTGCAAGCAGCTCCCAGACGGGGGAAGGGAGGCAAGTGGAATGGGGCATTTAGCCCGGTGCAAGTGGGGAAAGAACACTTGTATCGTCTCTTGCGAGCAATGGGACTCGTAGTCCACCTGCGTGAAGGATGGCAAACGAAGGCGTTGCGGGACCGCTATGGATTGAAAAAGACGAAAAGCAAGTCCAGGCCGTGCTTTGAGTCGCATTGTGTCGACAGTTGGGTGTTGGCGGCGTCGATGAGTGGGGCAGAGCAACCAACGTGTACCCGTCTCTGGTATAAGGTGCCTGCCGTGTTGCATCGCAGACAACTCCATCGGCTGCAAGCAGCCAAAGGCGGCAGACGCAAACCCTACGGCGGGACGCGTTCCCTTGGGGTGAAGCGGGGAACACTGGTCCGGCACTCCAAGTACGGGTTGTGTACGGTCGGTGGCTTTGATCGGCAACGCGGCACCATCAGCCTGCACGCCTGTCGGACCAACACCCGGCTCACCCAAGGGGCAAAAAGGGAGCACTGTTGCTTGCGCGCCTTTGTGGCGTGGCGTTCATGGGTGGTCAAAGCCTCGGTCACACAAAGGAAAGGAGCGGGCGTTTCCTCCCGTCGCGTAAACGCAGATGGGTCTCCACGCCCGGTTGTTTGATGAACTAGCGCAGCAGCAAACGCTCTTTACCATTGGTCTAAAAGCTGATTGGGTGATAGAGCAATTGCCTCCCGAAACGGCTTTAATTCACCCATTGCGTTCGATCAAACAGCTCGCCTCTCAGGGAACCGCACAGGTACACGATGCTATCTTTGCTCTCTCTATGACTGAATTGCAAGAGGGTGGCCGGGTCAGTGTGCTGTACTCACGGATTCGTGATTTGCGGGAAGCCACGTCTATCGAGGCTGACCTGGTGGTGTCGGAGCTTGTAGTATCTATACCCGCACGTATTGAAAACGCTCTGCTGTTGGCGAGGCGGCCAATGCGGAGCAGGCACTCGGATTGATAGAACGTCTACGGCCAGAAATAGCATTGCTCGATGGATGTATTTTTCTGATGAAGCGCAAGGATTTGCGCGTTTATGGCTATTTGATGGAGGTGAAAATTTGATTCCTGGTTCCTTTGATTATATAGTAGCGAACAGCGTTTCAGATGCTGTCTCCCTGCTGCAACAACATGGCGACGAAGCCAAAATCCTGGCAGGAGGTCAAAGCCTCATTCCCCTTTTGCGGTTCCGCCTCGCCGCCCCTTCAATACTGGTTGATATTAATCGTATTGCTGACCTGGAGTACATTCAAGAAACGGACAACACATTGCACATTGGCGCGCTGACGCGTGAAGCCACGTTAGATGAATCGCCGCTCATACGCACTCGCTACCCGATACTGCTCGACACATCGTCGAGGGTAGCCGACCCCGTAGTGCGGAACTGGGCCACGGTTGGTGGGAATATTGCGCATGCCGATCCCGCTAACGACCATCCTGCTACCATGCTGGCTTTGGGCGCTCAACTGGTAGCTATCGGCCCAAACGGTGAGCGTATCATCCCGATTGATGAGTTCTTTACTGATTCAACCTTTGAGACCACGCTGCGTCCCAACGAAGTGTTGACGGAGATCCGTATTCCGGCTCCTGCGGAGAAGAGCGGTGGCGCCTATTGTAAACTGGAGCGCAAAGTCGGCGACTATGCCATTGCTGGTGTTGCTGCATATGTCACACTTGATGAGAATGGACGTATCAACTATGCCGGTATGGGGCTGACCAATGTTGGACCCGTGCCGATTAAGGCGAGAGATGCCGAGCAGTACCTGCTGGGTAAAACTCTGGACGATGCAAGTATTCATCAAGCGGCAGATCTTGCTGCGGCAGCGGCTCAACCCAGTAGTGATACACGTGGGCCAGCTGAATATAAACGCGCTATGGTGCACACCCTGGCAGTACGAGCCTTACGCAAAGCATCTGCACGTGCCACAGGAGGGGAATAGTATGAGTAAACATCATATCAGCGTGACTATCAATGGAACCGTCTACGAAGACGATGTCGATTCACGCATGCTATTGGTGCATTGGATACGAGATGGTTTGCAATTGACTGGCACACATATTGGCTGTGATACTACAGCCTGTGGCGCTTGTACAATTCTTGTCGATGGCAAAGCTACCAAATCTTGCACCATGTTCGCTGTTCAGGCGAATGGCCGGCAGATCAAGACCGTTGAGGGCCTGGAACAGAATGGCAAGCTCCATCCATTGCAAGAGGGTTTCCACGAGAAGCATGCGTTGCAGTGTGGGTATTGCACACCAGGGATGATGATGACCGCGTCAGCACTCTTAGAGCGCAATCCAAATCCTTCGGAACAAGAGATCCGTATAGCCATTTCTGGCAATCTCTGCCGCTGCACCGGTTATGTGAATATCGTCAAAGCCGTTCAATATGCAGCGGAGAAGATGCAGGTATCCGAACAGGTTCCGGTCAACGCGGGTGAAGGAGGCGAATAATGGCGACTGAAGTGTTTAAACATGGCCTTGGAGAACCTTACAAGCGCAAGGAAGATGCCCGCTTTATTCATGGGGAGGGCAACTATGTCGATGATGTGCAACTGAAAGGGATGCTCTACGGCGATATTGTGCGTAGCCCCTATGCTCACGCGCTCATCAAGAATATCGATATTAGTGAGGCGATGAAAGTATCCGGCGTGGTGGCGGTGATTACGGGTAAAGATCTGAATGCCGCTGGACTGGCCTGGATGCCTACCCTTGCAGGGGACACCGAAGCAGTGCTCGCGCTGGATCGCGTACACTTTCAGATGCAAGAGGTTGCTTTCGTCGTTGCCACCAGCCGTTATGCTGCGGCAGATGGTGCGGCAGCTGTCGATGTTGAATATGAACCTCTACCAGTGGTCGTTGATCCAAAAAAGGCTCTTGAACCTGACGCCCCCTTGCTGCGACCGGATAAGAAAGATAAACAACCCACAAACCAGATTTACCACTGGGAGACAGGCGAGAGGACTGAAACCGATGCGGATTTCGCCGAGGCGGAAGCCAGTGGCGTCGTTGTCAAGCAGGATATGTTTATTCCGCGTATCCATCCGGCTCCTATCGAGACGTGTGGCTGCGTTGCTGATTACAATAAAACGACAGGTAAATTGACTGTGTGGCTCACTTCGCAAGCCCCGCACGCACATCGTACGCTCTTTGCTATTGTCGCTGGTCTGCCTGAGCACCGTATCCGCATTATCTCTCCTGATATTGGTGGTGGTTTTGGCAACAAAGTGCCCATCTATCCTGGCTATGTTTGTGCTGTGGTGGCATCTCTCACCACAGGTAAGCCCGTCAAGTGGATTGAAGACCGCTCTGAGAATATCGGTAGCACAGGCTTTGCTCGTGACTACCATATACACGCGGAGATAGCCGCCGACAAAGATGGTAATGTGAAGGCATTAAAAGTCCACACACTGGCGGACCACGGCGCGTTTGATGCTGCAGCACAGCCAACCAAATTCCCTGCCGGGCTCTTCCACATCTGTACGGGCTCGTATGACTTCAAGCATGCATTTGTCGATGTGGATGCGGTCCATACTAACAAAGCTCCTGGTGGTATCGCCTATCGATGTTCGTTTCGCGTAACTGAGGCTTCGTACTTGATCGAGCGTATGATGGATATGCTTGCTCATGATCTTGGGAAAGACCCGGCGCAACTACGCCTGCAAAACTTCATTAAACCAGAAGCTTTCCCCTATCGCTCAGCCCTTAATTGGACATTCGATAGTGGAAACTATGAAGGCGCCTTAAAGCTGGCGATGAAGAACATTGACTACGAAGGGCTGCGTCGAGAACAGGCCGAAAAACGTGCCCGGGGAGAATTGATGGGGATTGGTATCTCCAGCTTTACTGAGATTGTGGGCGCTGGCCCTGGTAAACATTTTGATATTGCTGGCATCGAGATGTTCGACAGCTGCGAAATACGCGTCCATCCAACGGGCAAGATTCTCGCACGCATCGGCGTACAGACGCAAGGGCAGGGACATGAAACTACCTTTGCTCAGATAATTGCGGCGGAACTGGGTATGTCACCTGATGACGTGGATGTCGAGCATGGCGATACCGATACAGCACCCTATGGGCTAGGAACCTATGCCAGCCGGAGCACGCCAGTAGCTGGTGCCGCTACCGCGCTGGCGGCACGAAAAGTACGGGATAAAGCAAAAAAGATCGCTGCCTATTTACTGGAGGTCGGTGAAGATGACCTCGAGTGGGAACCAGGGCGCTTCTTCGTCAAGGGGACTCCTGGTAAGGGTAAGACGATACAGGAGCTGGCTTTTGCCGCCTATACAAATTGCCCACCATTTCTGGAGCCAGGCCTTGAGGCAGTGAACTACTACGATCCTCCCAATCTCACCTATCCGTTTGGGAGCTACATCTGCGTTGTAGATATCGATAGAGGTACGGGCCAGGTGCATATCCGTCGCTTTATGGCGGTGGATGACTGTGGCACGATTATTAATCCTATGGTCGTCGAGGGACAGATCCATGGCGGTTTGACACAAGGGCTTGCGCCAGCTCTGTATGAAGAGTTGTCTTTTGACGAAAACGGGAATATCCTGGCTGGGAACTTCCAGGACTACCTGATTCCTACTTCAATGGAGACTCCAAACTGGGAAACGGATAGAACAGTTACGCCATCACCGCATCATCCTATCGGAGCCAAGGGAGTCGGTGAGTCGCCGACAGTCGGCGCTCCGCAAGCGATAGCCAATGCTGTTGTTGATGCCCTTGCACATCTTGGTGTGCGTCACATTGACATTCCAATAACGCCATGGAAGGTGTGGAGTATCCTCAAAGAAAAAGGCATGACGGCGGACTAGTAGTTACAGCTTGCAAATCTTACTATCAAGGCAATGGTGATACGGAAAGGTAAAAGAGACAATACTGACCCTCCTACCTTGCCTATCACCATTGCTGCATGGTATTGCGTTTACCGTTTTTCCTGGAGGATACTATGTCTAAGACACTACTGGAGCTGGCACATCAATTGACCGAGGCTGGTGAGCCATTTGTGCTGGCAACGGTCGTGTGGTGTGAACGGCCCACTTCAGCTAAACCAGGCGCACAGGCTCTTATCCGGGCCGATGGGCAGGTGACGGGCTGGATCGGGGGCAGTTGTGCCCAACCTGTCGTTATACGCGAGGCTGCGCGCATCTTGCGTGAAGGCGGCGATCCTTATCTCTTGCGCTTAGGGACATCTGATACGGGGATTGACCGCAAGGATGTACGAAATTTCCCCATGTCATGTAGCAGTGGAGGCGTATTAGATATCTTTATGGAACCACATTTTCCTCTACCCAAACTCGTGCTGATAGGTGAATCGCCCGTGGGTGCGGCACTGAGTCAGCTAGCGCAGGTGATCGACTTTTCAGTCACGCAGCTGCTTGATGCCGATCTGAGCCAGGTTATTATCAATGAGCAGACGTGTATTCTTGTTGCCAGTCACGGACAATACGATGAAGAAGCTGTAGAACAGGCGTTGGGCAGTCGCGCTCGCTATGTTGGTATGGTAAGTAGCCTCAAACGGGCTGAGGCTTGTCGCGCATATTTGCGTGACGCTGGTTTGAGCGCTCCACAAATTGCTCGTCTTAAGGCGCCTGCAGGGCTTGACATTGGCGCACTCACTCCAGATGAAATTGCGGCCAGTGTGCTGGCAGAACTGGTACAGGTGCGTCGACGAGGTGCAATCGACGATGAGGAAAGCAAGCAGGACACGAAGGAGATACGGTACGAAGTTAGCGCTGGAACTGTTGCCAGTGCTATTGATCCGGTTTGCGGTATGGAAGTGGAAATAGCGAACGCACGACACCATAGCGATTTTGAAGGTCGTACCTTTTACTTTTGTTGTCCCGCCTGTAAGCGTTCATTTGAGAGGAACCCACAGGAATATCTTGTACAGCATGAAAGATGAATGTGAGTATTCGTGCTCTTGCAGCTTCCTATTCTGAGACTCTCCCGGCTAAAGCGCGGGAGGTTCTTGCGTCATCACCAACGCTTCTCGTCTACCGCGTCGATAGGCGAGCTCTTGTCGGGACTGCGCAAAACTTTGAGGCAGACGCGCTCCGGCGCGGGGAATACCCACGCTTCGGGGCAACGGTCGCCCCTCTTTCGCACGTTGGGTGAGTCGCTCCATCACTGCCCGCAGGCGCGTCTCCGCACCCTCCCACTCGTCGTGGGCGATGGAGGGGATAGTGTGTGGCGGGTCGAGGTGGGCCGAAAGCCACGCCGAGTACAGGTCTCGCTGGACGGGGCCAATCCCGCAGGCACAGTGGTGCCAGCGCTGCGACAGCGGCTTTTTGGCGTAGGCCCGACAGCCGTGGCAGTACTGCGACAGTTTGGTGGTGGTCGTGGGGAACTCGTGCAGGGTGCCGCCAGTTTTTGCAACTGTGCGTCTGAGGTGGTCTACGAGCATCCCTGGGGCATACAGTCCCACGCTCCTGCCAAAACGCTTCTGCCACCCTCGATAGGAAACTTTTTCGATACGGATATCGGTACCGATACGGATAATCTCATTCGCAAGCCGACCGTGCAGGCTCTTGCGGTGGGCGGCCAGTGTGCGTTCCTGGTGGGCGAGCCTGCCCCTGGTCGCCTGGTAGCCCCGGCTGTTCTTCCAGGCGAGGCGCCCTTTGCCGCCCGTCTTGACGCGGCCCCGTCCGTCGTAGTTCTCCGGGTTGTTGGCACGGCGCTGCCGGTCAAGTTTGCGTTGCAGGCGTCGCTTTTTCCTCGCATCGGGTCGGAGTTCTTCGCCCAAAGGGATCAGGTGGGCCTCTGCCTCACGCGGTACCACCGCAAGGGTCGAGGGACCCAGGTCCAGCCCGATCACTTCGGTACCCGGCCTGTTCTTCGGTTTCTGGAAAGGGACGCCCTCCAGGACCAGTTGCACAGAGTAGCGAGAGCCCTGCGAGTCCGCCCCTTGCGCCTTCGGGCTCGATGCCTTGCGACGCACGAGGCGCGTGTACTTGATGCGGCACGAGAGCCCGTGTTTGACCAGCGGATCATGCCAGTCGATCTGGGCCGCGAGGCGGTCTTTGCCCCAGATCAACGAGCCCCGGTTGCCTTCATGGGGCGGTTGGAGCACAAAGCGTAGCCCCGTATCGTTGCGCTTGCCCTCCACGCTGTCGAGGCCGCGACCCTTGCTCCTGAACCGCACGCGCTTTGCTTTGCCCAGGCACACCCGGTTGACGGCGCGGTAGGCCCGTGTGGCCAGGGTTTGCGCCATCGTTGCATCGATATGATCAGCGATCCAGGTGCAGTTCGCGTCTTTGGCAAAGGCATGCAGGGCATACTCTGAGAAGCCGTAGGCATGCCGCAGACGCGCGAAAGCGGCCTTGCGCTCCTGCTTGTGCGCCTTGGGGATGGCTGCACACGCCTCTTGCCACTGCGGATCCGCCCGCATCTTGTGCAGACGCGCGAGCGCCTCACCCAGCAGCACGTTGTAGAGGCAGCGCGCCGCCTCGAAATGCGCACGCAGGCGCCTGGCTTGTCCCTGCCCTACCGACAAGGGCAACTCGAGCAGGAAGGTCGGGGTCTTGCTCCTGGTCTTCTTCTGCATAGGCTGAGTGACCTCTCGATCTGCTCTTGAACGCCCTCACGACAGACGTCACGAGTTTGCGTGAGTTGCTGGCGGTCTTCCCTTCATAGAAACCTCCGCTTGCGGATACCCCGCGCCTTTGAGGCCGGGGAGGAAGCAAGCGTTCCCTTTTTTGCGGCGGCAAGAGGCACAAGCCGCGTCTTCCACCGTAACACCTTGATCAGCCTACAATCAGTTACTTTGGCCGATTGGGTGAGCCGCTTGCCTGTCTGAAGGTCGTGCAGGCTCAGTCTCCCATCCATCGTCCCGCCCACATAGGCTTTCCCCCACTTCGGGTGCTTCACCAGCATGCCGCGCTTGATGCCTTGCGAGAACGTGCCGCCGTAGAGCTTCCTCTTGCCGCCTTTCTCTGGCTCAAAGCGATGCAGTTGGCGGTGATGCCAGCTGAGCGGGCTGATGCAGACCAGCCTCGTGTTATCTGGCTTCTTCTGCCCTTCCACAGCACTGGAAGCTAGCACCCAGGCGTCTATGCAGTGCGCTTCCCAGACCTCTGCCACCTTCTTCCCCGTTTTCTTGAGCCCAAACTGCTCGCCCAGTTCCTCGTAGAACCAGTGCTTACCCACTTGCAGAGGAGAAAACCTGCTATTCCAGCGACGCTTGTTCGCTTTGGTCTGGGCTTCGATGTCTTCCACCACAAAGACGCTCACTGGCAAGAGTTGGCACAGAAACGTCGCCAGGCGCAGTTTCCAGTGCCACCGTGCTCTGCTGGAAGGTGGCAGCTTCTTCTTGCTCTGCTTGCGGTTCAGACGTGGCTTGCGACAAGGGGTGTCGCGTCCTCTGCGGCTGCGGCGCATCTGGGTGCTGCGTTGTTCCGCTTCCTTCACGCCGTCTCTGGCCTGCGCCTGGATGTTGAGATAGGTGTGGGCGGCTGAGGTCACGCTATAGCCTTCGCGCTTGCTCCCTGGGTCAATGCCCA
>WNGQ01009745.1_pt1 | contig 16292 bp, 10 predicted proteins | sample 5407661 | NCBI WGS metagenome assembly WNGQ01 (sample SAMN13153382, study PRJNA577476) | soil metagenome | isolation source: 60 cm soil or saprolite under Garry oak tree replicate 2 | place: USA:California | collected 2016-06-15 | reverse complement strand
CGTTAAATGCTTACCGCGACGCAGTCAAAAACATCGAAATAATTTTCGCCGGCAGCATTCGCGCCGATGAATCCCGAACCACATTTCTCGCGAATACGCATCAGGTGTTTGTCGATGCCGCCAGCGCGATGAGCGAAGCATCGCTGGCCGGCGATCGCAGTCTCACCGCCGAAGCTTTTACGATCAATGAGAGAAGCCGCAGCCGTTCCTTACTGGATTTGCTGAGCGAAACCGGCGCCGACATCAGTCAGGGCGTCGCGCCGGAATTGCTCAGGCGAAAGGAACAAAATCTCGCGCGACAACAGGCGATTGCCCAGCAACTTTCCGGCGTTGCGCTCGCAGGTGAACCGCGCAAACAATCTGTCGCCTCGCTGGAAACTGAACTTCAGAGCTTAACTACGGAGTTTGACAATCTCGAAAACCAGATTCGCTCTACCAGCCCGCGCTATGCGTCTCTGGTCCACAATCAACCGCTGACACTTCCGCAAATTCAACAACAGGTCCTGGATGATCGCACGGCGCTGCTCGAGTACTGTCTCGGCGAACAAAACTCATACCTCTGGGTCGTCCAGAGATCAGGCGTGCAACTTTTCCGTCTGGCGCCGCGATCTCGAATTGAAAAGTTAGCAACCGAATTCCGCGGTCAACTAATTCCACCAAAGTTGCAGCGGCGCATTGCAGGGATTGACATAGTCGACGACGAGCAGCGTGGTTTGGGGGTTGTGGGCCCCTCAGAAAACGTGCCCGCATATGTGGCGGCCTCGAATGCACTCTACCGAGCCGTCCTGGAACCGGCAGCGAGTTCAATAGGCGACAAGCGCCTCTTAGTCGTCGCTGACGGCGCGTTGAACTACATTCCGTTTGAAGCCCTGGTGAAAAGCTCAGCCGGCGCTGACTACACATCATTGGATTATCTGGTGAAGACAAACGAAGTTGTCTACACGCCCTCGGCTTCGGTGATCGGGGCACTTCAGCAGCAATCAGGCAGAAATCCGACCACGATTAGCGGAAACCCGACCGTCAGGGGTGCTAAGCGCATCCTTCTCGTAGCCGATCCCGTATTCAATACCAATGACCCGCGTTTAAGAGGAGCTTACGCAACGCAAAGCACAGGACCAACACGCGGCCTTGACCTCGGACTGGAGAGTGCGGTCAATGATGTAACTGGTCAGCAATCGAGCGGATTGCAGTTAGCCCGTTTATCTGGTACCCGCACCGAAGCAGAGGAGATTGCGAAGATCGCGCGCACGGGCGGCAATCAGACCGATACCTGGCTGGACTTGCATGCGAGTGAAGACGACTTGCGGAGTCGAGACATTTCCAACTATCGAATAGTCCACGTCGCCACGCACGGGCTACTGGATGCGGAAAGGCCACAGTTCACCGGTGTTGTCCTGTCGCTCGTAGGTAATAAGATGAATGATGGCTTTCTGCGCACCGATGAGGTTTTCAATTTGAAGTTGGGATCACCCCTCGTGATGCTGTCGGCGTGCGACACGGGTTTAGGAAAAGAAAAACGCGGCGAAGGCGTGATGGGTTTGACGCGCGCCTTCATGTACGCCGGCGCGCCTACAGTGGGCGTCAGTCTCTGGTCGGTGGCAGACAAATCCACCGCGGAGCTGATGACTGATTTCTACGGGCGACTACTTAGCGCCCGCAATCCAGAGTCGCCGGCGACTGCCATGCGTGATGCCCAGCTGGCGATGATCGCGGGTAGGAAATACAGCGCGCCGTTTTACTGGGCGCCGTTTATCCTGGTTGGTGAGTGGCGCTGATTCCGGTTTCGATCGACGGCGCCGCAGCAGGTCGCGGGCGTGCATTTCTGAACTGAGGTTTTAAGACGCTGCCGGCAGTTTCTTCAAGGACTTCTCAATCCCTTTGCGCACCCGTTTTGTCTCAGGGCTCGTAGCGTCGCCCGCCGTCAGCGAATCCGCGTAAACAAGAATCTCGCCCGTATGCGAATCAACGATTGCAATCGTTAGTTGCAAATATGCCGGTTTGCCGCCCACGAGCAAGACATACGTTTTCTTGCCGGACGTTAGTTTTTGTCCGTGGCCGCGAATGAAAACAATCGCATCGGCATTCTTGTCCAGATTCAGGTTCAACACTTCATCGCCCATTGAGAACCTGCCCTGTTTGACGTCTTTTTTCTTCTTCGCAATTTTCGGCAACAGTTCGTCATAGCGAGATTGAATATCCGCCACACTATATTTTTGCTGCGAATCGGTTTCGGAAGATGCCGGGGTGGTTGCCACGGCGTTGATATGTTTGGCGGCCAGGACCTCGGTAATCAGTTGGCTGACGCGCGCGCTCAACGCGTCAGACTCGGCGCCCATGCCTTCGGGCCCTTTCATGCTGTCCCTTACGATATCGACTTTCGCCGGCAGCAACACGACATTCCGAATCGTGACCTGCTTCGACGTGATTTTCGGATGCAGGTACTGGGCGGGAGCGGCAGCCGGAGCGACCGCAGCAAAAAGAAAAACGACACAGATAAGTTGAAACTGCGCGGAGTTGATGAGCCGGTCACGTAATCTCACTTTAGGATCTCCTTAGCGCTTCAAGGCGTCTCTGAATTCTTTCGTGGTCGATGGCCGCGGGCGCGACCTGTAGATACTTTTCATACTCACTTACTGCTTCGCTCCGCCTTCCGAGCTTTTCGTAGAGCATGCCCAGCCCGCGATGCGCGGCGGGAGAGGGACTGTCCAGCTGCAATGCGCGCAAGTACAACTCTTCGGCTTTTTGCTGGTTCGCCTTCCAGGTTTGCTGTCCTGCTTCACCTGCGAGTAGATCACGCTCTTCTTCTTCGGGAGTTCGCTTCGCTCGTTTTTTCACGGCGTCCTTTTTCGCGCTGTTCGTCAGCTCTTTATCAGTTAGTTGCGGCGAGCGCGGCCCCAGGTTGCGGTAGCTTTCGGCCAGCCAAAAAACGTTCTCTGAAGCATTAGGATGGAATTCAACCAATCTTTGACTGAGATAAAAAGCCGAACGAAACCGCGCCGCGTTGATAGCTAACTGAATGTCATGGCGCATGATCGATTCAGCCCTGGCGAAGTAGGCGTTCTTTTCGCGATTGAGTTCCATGGCGGCAGTGACCTTAACGGCGTTACTGCCCAGGTAGGCACTCACGTACTTGATGCGATCCTGCAGCGCGGGATGATCGTTGTAAAAAAGTTTTATCTGTTCGCCTTCGATGTCGTTGCTCAACAGTTTAAGCGCCTGCACCATTTCTTCGGGCGGATACTCGGCATTGGCCATTAGTTCCACACCTTTCAGATCCGCCTCCCGTTCCAAATCGCGGCTGTAACCGAAGATTGTCGCGACCACGATTAACGGGGCCACCGCAGTAATTATGGCTATCGCAGCGCCGGCAATGCCGCCCACCGGATTCCACACGCTGACGGCGTTGATTATGTTGATGGCCAGAACCTTTTTGCGATTGCTGCGGTTTTGCAGATAGGTGTGGCGTCGCATTACGTGCGTCAGTTCGTGCGCGAGCACCGCGGCGACCTCGGACTCGTTGTCCATCAAAGCCAGCAAACCAGTGGTGACATAGACCGATCCATTCGGCAAAGCGAAGGCGTTCGGGACCGGGTCTCTCAGCGCGCGAAATTTCCAGACGACGTGCTCGAGATGCAAACCACGCGGCACAAGTATCTCGCCTATGCGTTTTAGATAGGCATTGGTCGCTGTATCTTCAAGCACCAGGCCTTCGCGCTCGAAACGCTGATCAAGCAGGTTCACCTGATCGAGCAACTCCAGATCGACTTTACCGAACTTGAATTCCTCGTTTGCCGGGGACTGAGAACCGGACGGGTTCTGTGAAGCGCTTTGGGGTACGGCTGGTTCTTGTTTTTCCGCGACAACCGGCAAGCCACATATGGGCGCCGTCAGACAGAAAAACAGCACCGCGATGATGATCAGCCGGGCGTTCGAGGGTTTCATAAATCTGGACATTTTAGTGCAAGTCGAGACCTGGCCTGCGCGAGGCGCAGCTCACAATGCTCAGGCAAGAAATACGGCGCCGTTTTCCTGGGCGCCTTTCATCCTCGTGGGCGAGTGGCAGTAGAAACCGCTCAACCACGAACCAGCAAATACATTTCTTCAAGGAAACTTTTGTGTTGACGAAGATATTTCCGAAAGTGCGCGTTCAATTGCTTCGCGCAGGCGGTCGCCGCTTTGTGAACGTGAGTAGCCGCGCCAGCTACTGACGACGCGGCCATCGACGCCGATTACCAGTGTCTGCGGGATCGCGCCTCTGCCGTTCATTAAGGTAATCGCCGTTTCGCGATCGGCCCAGCCCAGATGAAAGCCGAAATTGAAATCACGCACGAACTTTTTCACTCGGTCGAATGAAGTGCGCGGGTCTTCGGTCGTCAGGCCGACGAACTCGACTGTTCGCCCAGCATATTCTTTGCGAACCTTCTCGTAATCCGGGATTTCCATGCGGCATGGCCCGCACCACGACGCCCATAAATTCAAGACAATAACCTTGCCTGGAAAGTCGGCGAGTCGAAAGCTGCCCTGGTCGAGCGACTTAAGCTGTCGTTTGAGGAGGTCGTCAGGCAGCGCCCGTAAAGCCCGTGCCTCGGATGCCGCAGGCGCGCGATCTGGTTGCGAATAGACGGGCGATTCCACGACCGGAGCCGAAGGCGGCGGCGGGTTAATGTTTCTTCTTCCTGACTGTGCTGTGACGTTGGCCGCAACCAGAACGGCGAATAGGAGCAGGATAAATACTCTTCTCATCGTAAAACCTTGCGAATAGTTACAAAGATCTGTCGCCGGGATTCTATCGTAACGAGGTGAGCAATGAAAGGTTTTGCCGAGGCCCGGACTTGAAATTGCCCCCGGTGGCGTTCCCGCTCAGAATCCCGATCAAGGTCGTGCCATCATCGTATTTAATGTCGTCGATCTTCCAGGCTTTTCCAGATTTTTCCAGCCGAAATACAAGTTCATTTTTCTTGCCAAGATTTTCGAATGTAACGCTGACCTCAGCCTTGCCATTCGAATATTTCGGCGAGCCAATCAGGAAACGTGTGATCTTCATGTCCTGCGCGTTGTACAGAGGGTCACCATCCAACGCACCGACCTCGCCTTTGGAATTGCGCGCATCCTTCCAAATCAGATCAGCCAGCCGCTTTGTAAAGTACCGGTCAACACGCGCGCGACTTCTGGTTTGAAAAAACGGGCTGCGCTTCAGATTGTGTTGCCGGTAAAGGTCGGCGATCAGCGCGTTCGGAGCAAGTGTCTGGCTTCCGCGGGATTGGCCGAAAGCGTGAAAGGAAATACTTGCCATCAAAAGGAAACTTGCCACGATCAGAGTTGAAGTTGCTCGTTTCATATGAACCTCATTTTTCGTTTGCTGGGACTTTGGAGACAAGCATAAGAGCTGCTGTGCCGCTTCGCAAATCCACTGACGGCAGTTATGATAAGCCACAAATCGATGAACGCTCTACCAATCATTGTCGGTGCATTATGTGTGCTGGCCATCGCGTATCGTTATTACTCCGCCTTCATCGCCGCGAAAGTCCTGGCGCTGGATGATTCGCGCCCGGTGCCGTCAAAGACCATGTATGACGGTCACAATTATTATCCGACGAACAAATGGGTGCTCTTCGGGCATCACTTCGCGGCGATCTCCGGCGCCGGTCCGCTAATCGGGCCGGTGCTCGCAGCACAGTTCGGTTTTCTGCCGGGACTGTTGTGGCTGGTGATCGGTGTTTGCCTCGGAGGCGCCGTACATGACTTCATGATTCTCGGCGCCAGCATTCGCCGCAAAGGAAAATCGCTCGCCGAGATTGCCCGCACCGAAATCAGTCCCCTGTCCGGCGTAGTCGCGGCCATCGCGATTCTCTTCATCGTGGTCATCGCCCTCGCGGGTCTCGGACTGGTCGTAGTAAACGCTCTGGCTGAATCGCCCTGGGGAACTTTCACGGTAGGATTCACGATCCCTTTGGCGCTGTTCATGGGCCTTTACATGTATCGCTTTCGCAAGGGAAAAATTGCGGAAGCGAGTGTAATCGGAGTTATCGGCTTGTTGTTGGCAGTCTACTTCGGCGGAAAAATCGCCGACTCCTCGTTCGCTCATGCATTCACTTTCTCGCCGCATTCAGTGACATTGCTGATGGCCGCATATGGCTTCATCGCGTCGGTGCTGCCCGTCTGGATGCTTCTATGTCCACGTGATTACCTTTCTTCATATTTAAAGATTGGAACGATTGCCCTGCTAATCATCGGCGTGATTCTGGTGCATCCGAATCTGCAGATGCCGGCCGTTACACCGTTTATTTCCGGCGGCGGGCCGGTGGTTCCCGGAAAGGTCTATCCGTTTGTGTTCATCACGATTGCCTGCGGCGCCATCAGTGGATTTCATTCTCTGATTTCCTCGGGCACCACGCCCAAGATGATCGCAAAAGAAACTGATGCGCGGGTGATTGGGTACGGCGCGATGTTGATGGAAGGCGTTGTCGGCGTGGTCGCCTTGATCGCCGCGACATCATTATTTCCCGGCGATTATTTTGCCATCAACACGGCGCAGCGGAACGAAACTGAGCGGGCGAAGTACGTGCGCATGGTCGACGCTGAAGGCGCGCAGGGTTTCAATCTCCAACCACAGGAGCTTGATCGTCTGGAGGCGCAGTCCGGTGAGAAAGTGCGCGGACGCACCGGCGGGGCAGTCACGCTGGCCATCGGGATCGCGAAAATATTCGATGGTATTCCCGGTCTGCGCGGCTTGATGAAATACTGGTATCACTTCGCGATCATGTTCGAGGCGTTGTTCATCCTCACCACGATCGACACCGGCACCCGGGTCGCTCGATTTCTGTTGGGAGAATTTGGCGGACGGTTCTATCGTAAGTTGGAACAACCCACCTGGTTGCCGGGATCGATTGTTACCAGCGCGGTAATTGTCTTTGCGTGGGCCGCTTTCATCTGGAGCGGATCGATTTCCACGATCTGGCCAATGTTCGGCATCGCGAATCAACTGCTGGCCGCGGTCGCGCTCTGTGTCGCAACCACGATTATCATCAACACAGGCAAAGCGCGTTACAGTTGGGTGACGCTGGTGCCGTTGTCATTTGTCGCGACGACGACTCTGGTCGCCGGCTACGAATCAATCCGCGATATCTTTTGGCCGCTGGCGCAGAATCCGGTTACGGCGACTCAGGGATACGTCGACACAACCCTCACCGCGCTTATCATGTTGGCAGCTGTCATTGTGCTGATCGATTCTTTACGAAGTTGGATTGGTGGTGGCAAGGCGACGGCGATCTCGTCCGATGCGGCTGTTGCCGAAGCCTAGTTTCCGCGACGCGTCAGGCAATCCTGGCGGCTTTAATTCTCCTTCGCGGCTTTGCGAGAGATGCCGTTCACGCAAAGGCGCAAACACTCAAAGGCACCAGTCAAATAGGCGTCTCAGATTCGAACTCCGGTAGACAGTTCAGCGCTAAATCGGCAATAATAACCGACTCTTTTCAGCTCGGCTTTTATCTCTGCAATAAAGGAAGGATCTTCTTGATAGTGAATTCCATGTCGAAGTTTGCGCTCGTATCGCGCCGCAAACTGTTTAGCTTATTTATCGCAATTCCTGCTCTCGCATTCAGCGCGCCGGTGATTATGGCTCAGACGAGCGAAAGCGGCGGCGGCGAAGCTGCCCTCAAACTTCCGGATCTCTCAGGCGTCAATTTTCTCGGATTTAGCGGCAATCGTTTATTGCTCGCCGGTCTCTTCATTTCCTTATTGGGTTGGATCTTTGGCTTGGTCATCTACGTGCAGTTAAAGAACCTTCCGGTGCATCGCGCCATGCGCGAAATCTCGGAACTGATTTACGAAACCTGCAAGACGTATCTGATCACCCAGGGAAAATTCATTTTGTTGCTGTGGGTTTTCATTGCAACGATCGTGGTCGCTTACTTTGGCGTACTACGCCCGGTTCCCGGCCATCCCATTACGCTCACCGTGCCGATCATTTTGCTCTTTAGTCTGGTCGGCATCGCGGGCAGTTACGGCGTTGCCTGGTTCGGCATTCGCGTCAACACTTTCGCCAACTCGCGCACAGCTTTCGCCAGTCTCGGCGGCAAGCCTTACCCGATCTCCCAGATTCCACTCAAAGCCGGAATGAGCATTGGCATGCTTTTGATCAGCGTCGAGCTGCTGATCATGCTGTTCATCCTGTTGTTCGTGCCGGGCGAGTACGCGGGTCCGTGCTTCATCGGTTTCGCAATCGGCGAATCGCTGGGCGCCGCGGCGCTGAGAATTGCCGGCGGCATCTTCACAAAGATCGCGGACATCGGTTCGGATCTGATGAAGATAGTCTTTAAGATCAAAGAAGACGACGCACGCAATCCCGGCGTGATTGCCGACTGCACGGGTGACAACGCTGGCGACTCAGTCGGACCGAGCGCCGACGGTTTTGAAACCTACGGCGTGACTGGCGTGGCGCTGATTACTTTCATTCTGCTGGCCGTCAGAGATCCGCACATCCAGGTGCAATTGCTGGTTTGGATTTTTGTCATGCGCGTCATGATGCTCATCTCAAGCGCGCTGTCTTATTTCGTCAACGGCGCCATCGCGAAAGCCCGATTCGCAAACGCCGACAAAATGAATTTCGAAGCGCCGCTGACGTCGCTGGTCTGGATCACTTCGATCGTTTCGATCGTGCTGACCTATGTCGTCTCCTACCTGATCATTCCGACGCTGGGCGGCGACACCTCTCAGTGGTGGAAGCTCGGGACCATTATTTCCTGTGGCACGCTGGCCGGCGCCGTCATTCCGGAGCTGGTCAAAGTGTTTACCTCGACTGAATCACGACACGTTCAGGAAATTGTGAAGTCATCGCAGGAAGTGATGGCGATTGCATTTGTGTTCAGCACGATGGGCCTGGGCGGGCTTCCACCGGGTTCGATCATGCTGGCTCCGGCCGTCTTCGCGTTTGGTCTGGTGGCCTTTGGTTTCCTGGGTATGGGTCCGGTCACGATCGCGGTTGATTCATATGGACCGGTCACTGACAACGCGCAATCAGTTTACGAACTGTCCTTGATTGAACATCTCCCGAACGCCGCCGAGGAAATCAAGAAGGAACACAACATCGCGGTGAATTTTGAACGGGCCAAGGATATGCTGGAAGAAAACGACGGCGCCGGCAATACTTTCAAGGCCACCGCGAAACCGGTGCTGATCGGCACGGCCGTCGTGGGAGCCACCACGATGATCTTTTCGATCATCATGGCTTTGACCAACGGGCTCACCATCAACACCGAAAACCTTTCGTTGTTGCATGCGCCCTTTGTGCTGGGATTGATCACTGGCGGTGCCATCATCTATTGGTTCACCGGCGCCTCAACGCAAGCCGTGACGACCGGCGCATTTCGCGCAGTGCAGTTCATCAAAGCCAACATCAAGCTGGAAGGGGTCGAAAAGGCTTCCGTCGAAGACAGCAAGAAAGTCGTCGAGATTTGCACCAGGTACGCCCAGAAAGGAATGTTCAATATCTTTCTCGGCGTGTTCTTCTCGACCCTGGCTTTTGCTTTCGTAGAACCATTCTTTTTCATTGGCTATCTGATTTCGATTGCGATATTCGGTTTGTACCAGGCGATCTTTATGGCGAATGCCGGGGGCGCCTGGGACAATGCGAAGAAGGTCGTCGAGGTTGAACTGAAGCAGAAAGGAACCGCGCTGCATGATGCGACGGTAGTCGGCGATACCGTCGGCGATCCCTTCAAAGATACTTCGTCGGTTGCCATGAATCCGGTAATCAAATTCACGACGCTCTTTGGCCTGCTGGCCGTCGAACTCGCCGTGAGTATTACCAAACAGCAGGGTTCGACATTTAGTCGTATACTGGCGGCTGTTTTCTTTTTGATATCTTTAGTTTTCGTCGCGCGATCGTTTCACGGCATGCGCATCGGATCAGAAACTTAGTTGTCGGAAACCCGCGCATCGGCAGCGGCGCGTCTTGTCCTCGAGATGCCTCGCTGACGTTACGGTTTCTGACACAAACAAAGGAGGTGCTCCCGCACTCCGAAATCATGATTAGTTGGATTGCCCTCAACATGACTCCCGGTGTTGGGCCCCGCGTAACAGCGCGCCTGCTTGAGCATTTCGGATCGGCTGAAGCGATCTTCGACGCGCCCAGGCGCGAACTTGCTTTGCTGCGGCTGCCATCCGAAGCCATCGAGAGCATCGCTACCCGCGAACTACACGACCGCGCCGAAGCTGAAATTGAGCGAGTACGCAGGCTGGGCGGCGAGATCATCGTCCTGGACGACGGCGTTTATCCTTCGCTCTTGCGCGAGACCTACGATCCTCCGGTCGTGCTCTATGTAAGAGGCGCGTGGGCGGAATGCCTTGATCGGCCCTGCGTAGCAGTGGTCGGATCGCGCCGCTGTTCGACCTATGGTCAGAATGCGGCCCTGATGTTGTCGCGCGAATTGGCGCAACGCGGCATCACGATCGTTTCCGGGATGGCGCGCGGCATTGATGCGGCCGCGCATCGCGGCGCGCTGGAAGCAGGCGGGCGAACCGTCGGCGTCATGGGTACCGGTCTCGATCAAGTTTATCCGCGCGACCATAAGAAGCTAGCTGACGAGGTTCTGAAGCAGAACGGAGCTTTGGTGACGCAGTTTCCTCTGGGCACGCCGCCGGTCTCGGAGAATTTTCCTTATCGTAATCGGGTGATCAGCGGCTTGAGCCTGGGCGTGGTGGTGGTCGAAGCAGCCGAAAATTCCGGCTCCCTGATAACGGCCCGGCTGGCGATGGAACAGAATCGCGAGGTCTTCGCCGTGCCCGGCAATATTACTTCGCGCAATTCTTTCGGCACGAATTATTTGATTAAGGGTGCGGGCGCAAAGCTGGTGCAGCAATGGCAGGACGTCGCCAGCGAATTGCCCGCGGACATCGCCGCGCGGATTCTGCCCCCGCCGGGCAGGAAAGCAAAAAAGAAAGGCGAGCTGCTGGATCGACTTCAACTCGCCCCGGCTGATTTGTCGGCACCTGAGCGCGCGATCTTCAAGCTGCTTTCGACGGATACGCCGCTGCAGATCGACGCGCTCGCTGAAAATACGAAACTTTCAATCACGCAACTTACGAGCGCTTTGCTCAGCCTCGAAATGCGCGAGTTGATTCGCGCTCTGCCCGGGAAGTGTTTCGTCCGCAGAATGTGAATTAGAACTTGCCGGCGGCGCACTCAATTAAGAAAAGGCCAGCATTTCCGCTGGTTTTGGCGGACTGTTTGGCTTTCCGGGCGCACTTAATGTTATTTTCGTGGCCGCCCAGCAGCAAGCTAACAAATCAGGTAGTAAGCAACCTCTGTTCATCGAAAGGTCATCAGTGCGTGACCGAAGGAAAGTTAGTTGAAGAGTTAAATGGCAAAGAATCTCGTCGTAGTTGAATCGCCGGCCAAGGCGAAAACGATCAATAAATATCTCGGCAAGGACTTCATCGTGAAGGCCTCGATCGGGCATATCAAGGATCTGCCTTCAAAAGGTCTGGGCGTCGACGTCCAAAACAACTTTGAGCCGGAATACGAGATTATTCCTGATTCAAAAAAGCGCAATAACAAAAAGATAGTTGCCGATCTGAAAAAGACGGCCAGGACTGCCGGGGCGATTTATCTTGCCGCCGACCCGGACCGCGAAGGCGAAGCCATCTGCCAGCACCTGGCCGAAGAAATAGTGCCGAAGAAACCCGCCGTGCCCGCGTTTCGAGTGATGTTCAATGAAATTACCAAGCGCGCGGTGCAAGAGGCGTTCGAGCATCCGAAACAGATCGACGAGAACCTGGTCGATGCGCAGCAGGCGCGCCGCGTGCTCGATCGTTTGGTGGGCTACAAAGTTTCGCCGCTGCTGTGCCGCACTATCGGCGGGCGCTTGAGCGCGGGCCGGGTGCAATCAGTTGCGCTGCGAATGGTTGTCGAGCGCGAGCGCGAAATCGAAGCCTTCGTTAAAACTGAATACTGGACGATCACGGCAAACCTCGGGAGTAAGGAACCGCCGGCGTTCGATGCTCGCCTGCTGAAAGTGGGAGAGCAGACGGTCAAAACCAGCGGTTTCGATCAGAATGTCAAAAAATCCGAGATACTCATCGGGAACGATTCGCAAGCGAACGAGATCGTCTCCGAAGCCGCAAAGCAGACCTTCATCGTTAATGACGTCACCACCAAAGAGCGGAAGCGAAATCCTGTTCCGCCGTTTATCACTTCAAAGTTGCAGCAGGAAGCTTCGCGCAAGCTGAGTTTTCCGGTAAAACGCACGATGATGATCGCGCAACATCTTTACGAAGGAATCGAGATTGGCAGCGAAGGTTCCGTCGGCTTGATCACCTACATGCGCACGGATTCTACGCGAGTGGGCGAAGCGGCGTTAGGCGAGGCGCGTCAGTTTATTGAAGGACAGTATGGCGCTAACTACCTGCCCGAGAAGGCGGTCCATTACCGGTCGAAGAAAGACGCGCAGGACGCCCACGAAGCGATTCGCCCTACTGATGTCACGCGCACTCCGGATTCACTGGCGAAATATCTGAAACCCGAAGAACTCAAACTCTATCGCTTAATCTGGCAACGTTTTGTTGCTTCCCAGATGATGCCGGCGCTCTTCGATCAAACGACCATTGATATTCAAGCCGGAAGGTTTGTCTTTCGAGCAACAGGTTCAGTGCAGAAGTTCGACGGCTTTTTGAAGGTTTACCAGGAGGGTCGTGATGAAAGAGCAGAGGACGAGGAAGACGAGCACAGGCTGCCGCTGGTCAGTAAAGATGAAACCCTGGCGCTGAATAAGATCGATCCGGAACAGCATTTCACTGAACCACCGCCGCGTTATACCGAGGCTACGCTGGTCAAGGCCCTGGAAGAGAAGGGCATTGGGCGGCCGTCAACCTATGCCGCGATTATGACTGTGATCCAGGATCGTGAATACGTCGAAAAGAAAGAAGGGCGGTTCCATCCGACGGCGCTCGGCAAAACTGTGAATGACGTCCTGATCGAAGGCGGGTTTGCTGAGCTCTTCAATGAGGCTTACACCGCGAGAATGGAAGAGGAACTCGATGAAATCGAAGAAGGCAAACTGAAATGGACCGATGCCCTGCACGAGTTCTATGACAAGTTCAAGGACGACCTGGCGAAATTCCAGAAATACGCCAAGGACATCAAAGAGAAGGAAACGCCGACCGACGAAGTTTGTTTGAAGTGCAACACGCCGGGCATGGTGATGAAGCTTGGCCGCTTCGGAAAATATCTGAAGTGTACTAACTGCGGCGCCACGCGAGACGCGGAACCGGTCACCTCTGACGGCGGAGCCACTCCGTCGCAAACCTCTGCGGATGGTGAAGAAGAGATTGAAGCATGCGAACTTTGCGGCAAGCCGATGCAGTTAAAACGCGGCCGCTTTGGTCCGTTTTACGGCTGCTCGGGTTATCCCGAGTGTCGCAACATCCGCAAGATTTCACGAAGCGGCAAGCTCAGCGCGCCTCCCGAACCAATTGATGAGAAGTGTCCGATCGATAATGCGCAACTCGTAAAGCGGCAGGGCCGCTACGGCGAATTCATCTCGTGCTCAAACTATCCCAAGTGCAAATACATCAAGCGCGAGACCACCGGCATCGCCTGTCCTCGTCCGGGCTGCAAAGGCGAACTTATCGTCAAACGATCAAAGCGCGGCAAGAGTTTCTACGGTTGTTCCGAATATCCGAAATGCGAAACGGTTTTCTGGGACAAGCCGATTCCGGAAAAATGCCCGCAGTGCAAGGCGCCTTTTCTTTTGGAGAAGACAAGCAAGAAAGGCATCACCCATTATTGCGCGAGAGAAGAATGTGGATATAAGAGCGAAATTCTCCCGCCGCCTGTTTCTCAAAAGCCCGCGCAACGTACGCCGGCCTGATTGAATTCATCATCCTCCCTCCATCATTTGACCTCATGAATAAAGCCAAAGCTGAATCACTTCTGCGCCAGATGCTCGGCGCGGATAAGTTGTTTCGCGAGGGACAGTGGGAAGCGATCGAAGCGGCCGCCGTGCTCAGACAGCGCGTGCTCGTGGTGGAACGCACCGGCGCGACTTTCTTGTTTGACGTGGACTAAACGCGACATTAACATAACCTCGCGTCTTAGCTGGGTTTTTTCGTAAACATTTACGATAAGACTCTATGCCGGGTGTTAAGCCAGGCTGAATTGCATTGAGCGGGTTTCTTCGGGCGGAGAGCCAACTCCGTCCTCGCTCGAAGACTCGCGCCCTTGAAGGGACGGACGGATTTGTCTCTCCGCCCGCGTTCTAAGTAAGACGCTCACATATGGCCCCATTATTCTCACATCCAGCCGGGATGCGGGTGCTGGAATCCCTGCGGGTAATCTTTCAGAGGAAGCCTGTTTATCTTCGGAAACAACCTTTCTTCATATTTGTATGTGGTGGACAACTGGGGCAAGTGCAGCCATCCCTGCGCCAGCAGTTCATTCAATGGGCCGAACACCAACTCCCGAACTTTGTCTGCCTACTAGCTGAAGACGCACTCAAGGATGGCTTTGTCGCCGGTCGTAGGAAATTCATAAATCTCGCTAGGTTCGAGTCAGTTATAGCCGATATTGCGGACTGTGTTCTCATCTTTCCCGAGAGTCCGGGTTCCTTTGCCGAAACAGGTTTCTTCTCAAACTCCCGCAACGTCCGCGATAAAACGTTGGTAATAAACCCGACCAACAAGCAACGAGATTCTTTTCTAAACCTCGGTCCTATCCACACTATTAACCGCTTTTCCTTTTTACAACCAACTGTCTTTATCGACGCGTCACATCCAACCGATTTCACTGAACTTGAACATCGGCTGATAGACCGCATGAAAGGAACACAACGCGACCAGTTAGAGTACAGACAATTCAGGCTGCTTAACTTTAAGGAGAAATTGTCAGTCGTATTGGAGGTATTGAGGCTACTTCGGTTGGCCGACTTCAAGACGTTAGAACACGCGATCTCTGTTTGTTTCGAAAGCAAGCCTCCGCCTCAAGAATTGTCCGATCTGCTGAGAATCTTGCAGGCAGCAAAGTTCGTTCACAGAGATGAAGAGGCTCCATATTTCAGGGTCATAGGAGGACCGAGGCTCATCGAGATTAAGAACGTCGACATTGATGAAATACTCGCAGGCGTCACCTTGTTTTATCAACAATACTCGCCTCGCCTGTTGAAGGCCTTACAGGAGGTGGTTCCATGATAATCGAGCGAATGGCCACCCAACTCGCGTTCGCCCCATCATTCCTGATAAAGCTGGCAAACTCGGCGTCGCATCGTTATAAGGAATACAGAATTCCAAAGCGAACGGGTGGTGAACGAACGATTCATCATCCGGCAAGAGAACTCAAACTACTACAGTATTGGTTACTCAGAAATCTGCTTATTTCATTGCCCGTCCATTCATCAGCAACTGCCTATCGCAAAGAGTCCAGTATCAGATCGAATGCGGCAAAACACGTAGCCAACAACTACCTGCTGCGAGTCGATTTCCAGGATTTCTTCCATTCGTTAAAAGGGTCGGATGTAGTTTCAGTGCTCCAAGCTAATCGCCATAGATTGGCCGATGTGGAGCTTACGGACGCGGACATAAGTCTCGCAAGGCAAATCGTGTGTCGATTCGATTGTCTGACCATAGGCGCGCCGACATCACCACTTCTTTCGAACGCGATCATGTTTGAGTTTGACGTGGTGTGGTCGGGGATTGCACAGGCTGAAGAAGTCACATACACACGATACGCAGACGATCTGTACCTTTCCACTAATCGGCCGAATGTACTCCAAGGGATATTGGACACGCTTCGGGAATCCCTGAACGCGGGAGGGGCTCCGATTCTGAGAATCAATGACCGCAAGACCGCGTTTTCATCCCGCAAACGACGAAGGCTCGCGGCCGGATTGGTGCTCACATCTGACCGAAAGATTTCTATAGGCCGCCACAAGAAGCGTATGCTCAAGTCACTGGTGAACAAGCTGAAGAATAGGGAACTTGAGACAGAGCAGGTCGCTCACCTCAGAGGCTGGATCGCCTACCTGCACTCTGTTGAGCCCGCCTTTGTGGAGGCTCTGGAGAAAAAATACCAGCTAGATTTCGGCGACAACCTCACTTGGGAGATCTGAATGCGCCGGGCGGGTACAGCTTCTTACTACATGGAAATGCGAAGTTGACGGCAGGTGATTCATGATCGACGCGCACGAACTGTTAAGCGATGACGGCGCGGCGGTAGTCATGCTGTGCTCGCAACTCGCGTTAGGCAATGGCGACGAGCCTGGTGTCTTACCGCTTACGCTCAGAGAATGGAACGCGCTCGC
>WNGQ01003279.1_pt1 | contig 16298 bp, 14 predicted proteins | sample 5407661 | NCBI WGS metagenome assembly WNGQ01 (sample SAMN13153382, study PRJNA577476) | soil metagenome | isolation source: 60 cm soil or saprolite under Garry oak tree replicate 2 | place: USA:California | collected 2016-06-15 | reverse complement strand
GACCAGTTGCTGGTCACCGCGCTCACCAGCCGGCTCGCGGAGGCCGGGGCGCCGCCCGGCACCCCCGTCGTGCTGGCCGCCGCCGGATCGTCGGACCCGCTCGCCGCGGCCCAGGTAGCGGCCCAGGCGGCGTTGCTCGCGGACGACCTCGGCGTTCCTGTCGTCCCCGCGTTCGCCGCCGCGTGGCGGCCGACCGTGCCCGAGGCGGTCGCCGGACTGCGCGCCAGCACCGAAGGCCCGGTCGCCGTGGCAACCTACCTGCTGGCGCCCGGCCAGTTCCACGACCGCCTGGCCGAGAGCGGGGCGGAGTGGGTGACCGAGCCGCTGGGCGATCACCCGGCCGTCGCGGCTCTGATCATCGACCGATACCGGACCCACAGGGCCCCGGCGCGCGCCGCCTAGCCGAATTCGAACACGGTCAGCCATTCGGCCCGGCGCGGGCGGCTCAGGATCGAGACCAGTGTCCTGACGAGCATCCGGTCCCGATCGTCGCCGATCAGATTTGTGAGCGCGGGGAACGCCTGCCGGACCTGGACAATGGAAGCATGACGAGCCGAGAACCGCGCCACGCCGCCGCGCTGCCGGTCCGCCATGCCGGGCGGGTCGTGCTGCTCGATCCCGACGACCGGGTCCTGCTGATGCGGTACGACGACGGGCCGCCCAACGGCGTCCACTGGTCGACTCCTGGCGGCGGCCTGAACCCGGGCGAGGACTACGCGTCGGGAGCCGCGCGGGAACTGGCCGAGGAGACCGGCTGGCACGACATCGTGCTGGGCGGCGAGATCTTCCGGCGCACGCAGGCGATGGAGCACGCCAACGGCATCTTCCGCCAGGTCGAGCGGTTCTACCTGGCCAGGACCGACCAGCCGGGCCGTGCCATCACCGGGGTCGATGCGATGCACGCGTCGGACGGGATCGCCGCCTGGCGCTGGTGGACCATCGCCGAGCTCGACTCCACCGCCGAGGCGATCTGGCCGCGCGAGCTCACCGACCTGATCAGGTCGGCGACGCAGGCGACGACGCAGGCTAACCAGACGGGGAAGACTCCGTCCTGATCATCCTGACCAGCGCCCGCAGTCCGGCCTGCAACTCCGCGTGGTCGCTGATCCCGTCCAGGGTGTCCTCGATCCGCCGGGCGATCGTGTCGATCCGCCGGCCCAGGTCCGCGTCGCGCGCGCGTCCGGCGTCCCGGTCGGCCGCCTGCGCGTCCAGCACCCTGGCCAGGTCGGCGGTCAGCAGGTTCCTGGCGTGCGCGATGCCGTCGGCCAGCGTGGTCTCGGTCCGGCGGAGATCGTCGGTCAGACCGCGGCTGGTCTGCGGCAGGGCTTCCTGGAGGTTCTTGACCGCGGCGGCCAGCCGGTCCACCTGCTGGCGCAGCGAGACGATGTCGTCGCGCGGATGCCGGCTCTCCCGCGACAGCGCCGTGATCCGCTCGCGGAGGTGACCGAGGTAGGCCGCCGCCGGGCGGATCGTCGCCGACAGCAGGTACGAGCCGGCGAAGTAGTAGCCCACCGTGTCGCCGGAGAAGTAGGTGAGCACGGCCGCCGCGGCGGCGGTGGCCAGGTGCCCGCCGAGGGCGAACCACAGCATCCGGCGCGCGATCCGGTCGGCCTCGGCCTCCTGCGCCGCCTGGATCGCGATGCCGCGTCCCCGGGACGTGGCCATCTCGCCGACCATCCGCCGTGCCGCGAAGTACAGGTTCCACGGCAGCGCGACCAGCACGATCAGCCAGCCCAGTGCCGCCGCGACGGCGACGATCGAGAGCACGGTGCGCATCGGGACCCCGGAGACGTGCTCCAGCCAGGCGATCAGCAGCGCCGCCGCAGTGCCGACGACGAGCATCGCCCACCACCTGACAGCAGCGCCGCCCCGGCCAACATTGGTCATGCCGCGAGCGTAGGGTTCCTGACCGGCATGGCGGATCTGCTCGGCTACTCGGAAGTGATTGAGTACCGCTACTCAATGTCCGCCCGAGCTGCTGTTGTCGCTGGTTGTGAGACTCTCGGGCGCGAAAGCGCAGGGTGGAGGTCGAGGTCAGGCGCACGCCATCGGACTCAAAGATGTAGGTCCCGCGAAAGGTCACCAGCCGATCGCTGACGTCGGTCACCAAAGCAGGCGAAGGTCCCTGTGCCGCAGCCGATGTCCAGGAGGACACTTCGCGCGCCGAACTCGTCGGCCATGGCCGCGTACGTGTCCAGGTCACGGCGGTCCGGGTTAAGCGGATCGTAGAGCTGGGCAAGACGGCGCTCCTCGAGGATCCGGTCAACCAGCGCGACCATCGACTGGCCGGCCCGCGATTGCGCGGCTCGCGCTGTCGGTGGCGCACGGCAGTATGGAGACATGCCAGCACGCGTAGCACCGGCGCCGGGGGCAGGTGCCGCCACCGCGACGCTGGCCGGCTTCTCCGAGCCGACCGCGTCGTGGTTCCGCGCTGCGTTCGCCGAGCCGACCGCCGCCCAGGACCAGGCCTGGAGAGCTATCGGCAACGGAGAGAACGCGCTGGTCATCGCGCCAACCGGCTCGGGCAAGACGCTGGCCGCCTTCCTGTGGGCGATCGACAAGCTGGCCACCGAGCCGGTTCCGGCCGACGCGGCGCAACGCTGCCGGGTGCTGTACATCTCCCCGCTCAAGGCGCTGGCCGTCGACATCGAGCGGAACCTGCGCTCTCCGCTGGTCGGCGTCGGCCAGGCGATGAGGCGCATGGGACTGCCAGAACCCCAGATCAGGGTCGGCGTGCGGACCGGCGATACCGCCGCCGACGACCGCCGCAGGCTGGCGAGCAAACCGCCCGACATCCTGATCACCACGCCCGAGTCGTTGTTCCTGCTGCTCACGTCGCGGGCGCGGGACGGGCTGCGCAGCGTGGAGACGGTGATCATCGACGAGGTGCACGCGCTGGCCGGCGGCAAGCGCGGCGCGCACCTGGCGCTGTCGCTGGAACGGCTGGACGCGCTGCGGGGAGCCGGGCCGGCCGGCGCGAGGCCCGCTCAGCGGATCGGCCTGTCGGCGACCGTGAGGCCGCCGCAGGAGGTCGCGTCCTTCCTCGGCGGCGCGCTGCCGGTGACCGTCGCCGCCCCGCCGAGCGAGAAGCGGATCGACGTGAAGATCGTCGTCCCGGTCGAGGACATGTCGGACCTCGGCCCCGGCGGCCCCGCGTCGCTCTCGACGACCGGCCCGGACGACATCGGCGGGCCGCCGCCAGGAGACACCCCAGGGCGCCGGGGGCCGGTCGTCGGTCCGGCCGAGTTCGCGGCCCAGGCCGGCGTCGGCAATCCGGCGCCAGCCATTCCGCCGGCCAGGGCCGCAGCCAGCGCCGGAGGCGACCAGCCGGGCAGTGCGGCGCGGGCGAACTCGATCTGGCCGCACGTCGAAGCCCAGGTGCTCGACGCGATCGAACGGCACCGCTCGACCATCGTGTTCGCGAACTCGCGGCGGCTGGCCGAGCGGCTCTGCGCCCGGCTCAACGAACTGGCCGCCGAGCGCGCCGCCGAGCGGGCCGAGCTGTCCGGCGCCGATCCCGAGGCGATCAGCGCGCCGGTCGTCGCCCGGGCCCATCACGGCTCGGTCTCCCGTACCGAGCGAGCACAGATCGAGGAGGCGCTCAAGGCGGGGCGGCTCCCTGCGGTGGTCGCCACGTCGAGCCTGGAGCTTGGTATCGACATGGGCGCGGTGGATCTCGTTATCCAAGTCGAGTCACCGCCCTCGGTCGCGAGCGGCCTGCAGCGGACCGGCCGGGCCGGGCACAACGTCGGTGATGTCTCCCGCGGCGTGATCTTCCCCAAGTACCAGGGCGACCTGGTGCAGGCCACGGTGGTGGCCGACCGGATGCGCGGCGGCCAGATCGAAGAGCTGCGGATGCCGCGCAACCCGCTGGACGTACTGGCTCAGCAGGTCGTCGCGATGACCGCGATGGACGAGTGGACCGTCGACGACCTGCTCGCCATGGTCCGGCGGGCTGGCCCGTTCAGCGGGCTGACCAGGCCGGTGCTGGAGGCCGTGCTCGACATGCTGGCGGGCAGGTACCCGAGCGAGGAGTTCGCCGGGCTGCGGCCGAGGCTGGTCTGGGACCGGGCGACCGGGACGCTGCGCGGCCGGCCGGGCGGCCAGCGGGTGGCCGTCACCAACGGCGGGACGATCCCCGACCGCGGCCTGTTCGGCGTGTTCCTGGCCGGCCCGGCGGACAAGACCGGTCGGCACTCGCGCCGGGTCGGCGAGCTCGACGAGGAGATGGTCTACGAGTCCCGGGTCGGCGACGTGTTCGTGCTCGGCGCGAGCTCGTGGCGGATCGAGGACATCACGGCCGACCAGGTGATCGTCTCGCCCGCGCCGGGGCAGCCGGGCAAGCTGCCGTTCTGGCACGGCGACACGCCGGGGCGGCCCGCCGAGCTGGGCCGCGCGATCGGCGAGTACTGCCGCGAGCTCAGCGCCGCCGATCCCGGGCAGGCGATGGCGCGGCTGCGCGGTGGCGGGCTGGACGAGCTGGCCACGACCAACCTGCTCGCCTACCTGGCCAGCCAGCGCGAGGCGACCGGCTACTTGCCCGACGACCGGACGCTGGTGCTCGAGCGGTTCCGCGACGAGCTCGGCGACTGGCGGCTGGTGCTGCACAGCCCGTACGGGGCCAAGGTGCACGCCCCGTGGGCGCTGGCGATCGCGGCGCGGCTGCGCGAGCGGTACAGCGGGATGGACGTGCAGGCGATGTACACCGACGACGGGATCGTGATCAGGGTCCCCGACTCCGACGATCCCCCGCCTGCCGGGTTCGCCCTGCTTGATCCCGACGAGGTGGAGCAGCTCGTCACCGCCGAGCTCGGCTCGTCGGCCCTGTTCGCGTCCCGGTTCCGCGAGTGCGCGGCCCGCGCCCTGCTGCTCCCCCGCCGCCAGCCGGGCCGCCGGTCGCCGCTGTGGCAGCAACGCCAGCGTGCGGCCCAGCTTCTGGCGGTGGCCAGCGGCTACGGCAGCTTCCCGATCGTGCTGGAGACCATGCGGGAGTGCCTGCAGGACGTGTTCGACGTCCCGGCGCTGACCGGCCTGATGCGCGACCTGGCCGGGCGCAAGATCAGGCTCGTCGAGGTGGAGACCGCCACGGGCTCCCCGTTCGCCAGGTCGCTGCTGTTCCGCTACATCGGCGCGTTCATGTACGAGGGCGACGCCCCGCTGGCCGAACGCCGGGCCCAGGCGCTGGCCCTGGACTCTGCGCTGCTCGCCGAGCTGCTCGGCCAGGCCGACCTCAGGGAACTGCTCGACCCGCTGATCGTCGCCGAGTCGCAACGGGACCTCCAGCGGCTGTCACCGGCCAGGCGAAGCTCGTCGGCCGAGCAGCTCGCCGACCTGATCATGCAGATCGGCCCGCTGTCGGCCGCCGAGATCGCCGAGCGCTGCTCCGACGCCGAGGCAGCGCCGGGCTGGATCGCCGAGCTGGCCGCGCAGCGCCGGATCATCGAGGTCCGGATATCGGGCGAGCAGCGTCTCGGGGCGATCGAGGACGCGGGCAGGCTGCGGGACGCGCTCGGCGTCGCGCTGCCGACCGGCATCCCGGTCGCGTTCACCGAGCTGCTGGCCGACCCGCTCGGTGACCTGGTCGCTCGGTACGCGCGCTCGCACGGGCCATTCACCGCGGCCGACGTCGCGCACCGCTACGGCCTGGGCATCGCGGTGGTGACCGGCATGCTGCACCGGCTGACGGCGGACGGCAGGCTCGTCGAAGGTGAGTTCCTGCCGAGTCTGGCCGGGCCGCAGTGGTGCGACGCCGGCGTGCTGCGGATGCTGAAGCGCCGCTGCCTGGCCAGGCTGCGCCAGGAAGCGGAGCCGGTTCCGGCCGAGGTTCTCGCCGCCTTCCTGCCGGCCTGGCAGGACGCGCTGCACGGCGCGGCCGCCGGGCCGGGTGCGGCGGGCCGGGCGGGAGCCGGGTCCTGGCCGCCCAGGCGCCGGGCCAGGCAGGCCGGCCCGGACGCCGTCTACTCGGTGGTCGAACAGCTCGCCGGGGCGGCCGTCCCGGCCGCGGCGCTGGAGTCGCTGATCCTCCCGGCCAGGGTCGAGGGGTACGCCCCGGCCATGCTCGATGAGCTGACCGCCGCCGGCGACGTGGTCTGGGCCGGCGCGGGCGCGCTGCCCGGAGGCGACGGCTGGCTGGTGCTCGCGCCCGCCGACTCCGCACCGCTGCTGCTCGCGCCGCCGGGCGAGATCACCATGACCCCGGTGCACGAGGCCGTGCTCGCCGTGCTCGGCGGCGGCGGAGCGCTGTTCTTCCGCGGGCTGGCCGACCGGGTGGTGGACCGCGTGACGGCGCCGGACAGCCCGCAGGCGGCGGCGTCCGGCGCGGTCGCGACCGGGACCGCCGCGAACCCGGCGGCGGCGAGCCCGGCGGCCGCGAGCCACGCCGCCGCGAGCCGGGTGCATGCGCTCAGCCGGGTCAGTGACCAGGCCGTCGCGGCGGCCATCTGGGATCTGGTCTGGGCTGGCCTGCTCACCAACGACACGCTGGCACCGCTGCGTACCGTGCTCGGGGCCGGCCGGCCCTGGGCGCCGGGGCCGAAACCGGGACCGGCGCTCGAGCCGGGCGGCGCGGGTGACGGCGTGGCGGCCGCGGGCCGCCGGGCCGCTGGCGCCCCTGCTGGCCGGCCGCCGTTCGCTGGCGGCACGGGCCGGGGCGGCGGCCGGCTCAGCGCGAGGCGCCCGGGCTTCGGCCGCGGGTCGCTGCCCTCGCACGCGGGCCCGCCCACGGTGAGCGGCCGGTGGACGCTGCTGCCGCCCGCCGACACCGATCCGACCCGGCGGCTGCACGCCCGGGCGCTGTCGCTGCTCGACCGGCACGGCATCGTGATCCGCGGCGTGGCCGCGGCCGAGCGGGTCCCGGGCGGCTTCGCCGCGCTCTACCAGGTATTGCGGGCCATGGAGGAGACCGGGCAGTGCCGTCGCGGCTACTTTGTGGAGGGTCTCGGCGCGGCTCAGTTCGCGCTGCCCGGCGCCGTCGACCGGATGCGGGCGATGGCCGACTCGGTGCTCACGTCCCCGGCAGGCCAGGCCGACGGCGGCCCGGCCGCCCCGGCCGATGCGCCGTGGCCGGTGCCCGGCTCGAACCCGGCCGCCCGGCGGACCGGGGCCGAGCCGACTGTGGTGGTGCTCGCCGCCGCCGACCCGGCCAACGCCTACGGCGCCGCGCTGCCCTGGCCGCCGAGGCCGGACGAGGCCGCTGGCGGGCACCGGCCGGGCCGCAAGGCCGGCGCACTCGTGATCCTGGTCGCCGGCCGGCTGGTGCTCTACGTGGAGCGCGGCGGCAAGACGCTGCTGTCCTGGACCGATGACCCGGCGCTGCTCGGCCCGGCGACCGGGGCACTGGCGGGCGCCGTCCGCGCCGGGGCGCTCGGCAGGCTGACCGTGGAACGCGCCGACGGAGGCGGCGTCTACGACTCGCCGCTCGCCCAGGCGCTCGAGGCGGCCGGCTTCCGCCCGACCCCGCGCGGCCTGCGGCTGCGCGGCTAACGCTGGCCCGGCGCGGCCGGACGGCAGTGCTGGCCCCGGCGCGCGGACGAGCCTGATCGTTTGACCTTGTCCCTGGGTGAAGCGGCAGTGTCGGGATCGCCGGGCCGCCCGCCCGGCGGAGGAGGGCATGGATGAGCCTGCTGACGATCGGGGCCTTCGCCAGGGCGTCGCGACTGTCACCGAAGGCGCTGCGCCTGTACGACGAGCTCGGCCTGCTGCGGCCGGCCGAGGTGGACCCGGCATCTGGCTACCGCTTCTACGACCCGGCCCAGCTCGAGCAGGCTCGGCTGGTGGCCTGGCTGCGAAGGCTCGGCATGCCGCTCACGCGCATCCGGATGATCTGCGACGCCGAGCCGGCCACGGCCGCCGAGGAGATCGCCGCCTACTGGGCGCAGGTCACGGCGGAAGCCGCTATACGGCAGGAACTCGCCGCCTTCCTCGTCGACTATCTCTCGGGAAGGGCCACCACCATGTCCGACGCACAAGCGAGTTTCGGAGTCCGCTTCGCCGCCCAGTCCGACATCGGCCTGGTCCGCAGCCGCCAGGAGGACCGCGCGTACGCGGGCTCGCGCGTGCTCGCCGTCGCCGACGGCCTCGGCGGCCACTCGGGCGGCGACCGGGCGAGCGCGACCGCGATCGATGCGCTCAGGGTGCTGGAGGGTGGCGGCGGATCCGCCGACCCGCTGGCTGCCCTCGGCCAGGCCGTCCAGCGCGCGGGCGCGGAGCTGCGCGCGCTCGCCGAGTCCGATCCGGCGCTGGACGGGCTGGGGACGACGCTGACGGCGTTCTTGTGGTCGGGAACCCAGCTTGCGCTCGTCCATATCGGCGACTCCCGCGCGTACCTGCTGCGCGACGGCAGTCTGTTCCGGCTCACCGAGGACCATACCTACGTGCAATCGCTGGTCAGCGAGGGTCAGATCAGCGCCGAGGAGGCGGCCACGCATCCGCGCCGGCAGTTGCTCGTGCGCGCGCTTGACGGCACCACCGACCCGCAGCCGGACCTGTCCTTGCACGCGGTCAAGCCGGGCGACCGGTATCTGCTCTGCACCGACGGCCTGCATGCCGTCGTGGGCGACGCGGAGATCCAGGCGGCGGTCGGCGTTGCCGCCGACCCCGAGCGCGTGACCGGCGACCTGATCACGATGGCCAACTCGGCGGGCGGGCCGGACAACATCGCCTGCGCCGTCGCCGACATCGTCAGCGTGTGACAGCCCGCGGGGCCGGTCCTGGCCGCCGGCGTCGCGGGCCTAGCCACCCGGCGGGCGCCACAGGTCGGTGACCGACATCCCCAGCTTGGCGAGCATCCGCCTGAGCAGCGGCAGCGAGAGCCCGATGACGTTGCTCGGGTCGCCGTCGATGCCGTCGATGAACGGCGCTCCGCGTCCCTCGATGCTGAACGCCCCGGCCAGCGCGAGCGGCTCGCCGCTCGCCACGTAGGCGGCCAGCTCGCCCTCGTCCGGCCTGCCGAACCGCACGGTCGTGCGGGCGACCTCGCGGGCGCGGCGGCCGCTCGGGCCGTGGATCAGGCAATGCCCGGTGAACAGCGTCGCCTCGCGGCCCGAGAGCCGTCGCCACATGCCGACCGCCTGCTCGGCCGACTCGGGCTTGCCGAACGCCGCCCCGTCCAGGTCGAGCAGCGAGTCGCAGCCCAGGACCAGCGCGTCCGGGCGCCGCCCGGCCACCGCCGCCGCCTTGCGCTCGGCGAGCGCCTGTACCAGCGCCTCCGTCGCCAAAGGCCCGTCGGCGCTCTCGTCGACCTCGCTGACGACGACCTCGGGGTCGATGCCGGCGTCGCGCAGCACCCGCAGCCTGCCCGCCGACCCCGATGCCAGCACGAAGGCGGCCGGTATCTCGCTAGCCGGCACGATCACTCCCTGGCTGTCGGCGGACTGACCTGACCTGCGGCTCAGTATCCCGCATCGCGCTGGCGAGTTCCGCCGCCTCAGAGTTCCGCCGCCTCAGACCGGCGCAAGCCGAACGTGCGGCTCGCGCGGGAGCTCCACGCCGATCTCGTCGCCCGGCAGGACCGGGCCGCTCGCGAGCACGATGCCCATGACGCCGGCCTTGCGCACGAGCCCGCCGCCCTCGTCCCGGTCGAGCACGGCCCGCATCAGCCCAGGCCGGAAGCCGTCGAGCTGCACGCACGGGTTGCGCAGGCCGGTGACCTCGACCACGGCCCGCGCTCCGATCGCCAGCCGCGCGCCGGGCGGCAAGCCAAGCAGGTCAAGGTTCCTGGTGGTGATGTTCTCGCCCATGTCGCCGGGCGCCACCCGGTATCCGAGCCGGTTCAGCTCGTCATGCAGCTCGGCGTGAATCAGGTGCACCTGGCGCAGATTCGGCGCGGACGGGTCCCTGGCGACCCGCGATCTGTGCTGCACCGTCCGCCCGGCGTGCGCGTCGCCGTCGACACCCACCCCGGCGACGAGCAGGATCGACGGCCGGACCGGCTTGCTGAAGGCATGCGCCGGGTCACGGCTGACGGCGGTCACGACGGGCGCGGACACCGGCGCGCGGCGATTCGTATGGCTATGGGAAGTCCCCGCCGATCATGCCGCCGATGCCGCCGCCGCCGATCCCGCGACTGTTCCGCTCCCTGCGCTCGTCGTGGATCGCGTCGATGGCGAGCACGATCGCGAGCAGGAACACGTCGTTCGCCCCGTCGGCGGTGTCGACGACGAACTTCTCCCTGAACGCGAGCTGCCTGGAGATCGTCGCCACGACCTGGCCGGCCTGGCTGATCGTGTAGTCCCAGCCCGTGAAGCTGCCCTTCGCGGTGAACTGCCCGAAGTTCGAGTCGATCTCGTATCGCTCGCCGAGGAACCCCGTGTGGCGGACCTCGGCGACGCGCTGGCCGCCGAGGACTATGTCATGCCTCGTGGTCATCAGGTGCTTGCTGATCTCGGCAAGTTCCTGGCCGCTCTGGTCGCGGAATGACAGCCGCTGGGTGAGGCCGAGGTTGCCGCGGACGTCGAATATCGGGTTCCCGGCGTCGTCGGTGATGACGAAATGCTCGGTAAAAGCCCACTTACTGGACATGACATATCGCATACTGGTCAATCCTGCTGCAGCGTCATCCCGGCGACAAGGTGCGCGGCCCGATCACCACAGTCCGGGAATCAGGCGCGCCGTCCGAGCCGTGTAGGCCAGGTACTCGGCGCCGAGCGCGCCCCCCACCACCGCGACCGCGATGGCCATGACGACCAGGAAGAACGTCCACTCGCGCAGCCTGCCGCCGGGCACTGCCGACCACGTGCGCAGGCGCGCCCGCCAGCCGGGCCGCACCGCCAGCCGCAGCCGCAGCGCCAGCTCGACGGCGCCCCACGCGAGCAAGGTGATCGTCGCGGCGCCGTGCGGTGACCCCGCCGGCAGCCACCTCGCCATGGGCCACCCCCCGTGTCGGGCCGTGAGATTTCTGCAACTTGCGTCTGCTGCCTGCATAATGCTTCGTATGCGACTGTCAGCCCGAGCCGATTATGCCCTGCGCGCCGCGATCGAGCTTGCGGCTACTGACGAAGGTCATGTCACGGCCGAGCAGCTCGCCAGGGCGCAGCAGATACCGGCGAAGTTCCTCGAGGCGATCCTGACCCAGCTACGTCGGGCCGGCCTGATTCGCAGTCAGCGCGGCCCGGACGGCGGGTTCTGGCTGGCCCGCCCGGCCGAGGAGATCTCGCTCGCCGACATCATCCGGGCGATCGACGGGCCGCTGCTCGGCGTCCGCGGCGAACGCCCGGAGAATCTCGGCTATATCGGAGCCGCCGAACCGCTGCAGACGGTGTGGATCGCGTTGCGCGCCAACGAGCGAGCCATCCTGGAGGAAGTGACGCTGGCGCACCTCGTCACCGGCGCCCTGCCGGAGAGCGTGCGCGCGCTCGCCGATCTCCCTGGCTCCTGGGACGCGCGGATCGGGCGCTAAGCCGCCCGGGCGCTCCGGTCAGACGGGAACCATGTTCGTGATCTCGCGGACCGTCCTCGATACCTGGTCGAAAGCCGGGTCGCCGACTGCGAGGTTCGTCCCGATCGGCATCCGGGCCGGGACCGTGATCTTCTGCTGCCCGGGCCGCAGGTTGCCCGCGGCGACGTGGCCGGCACCGAGCTGCCCCGCGCCGATGTGGCCCGCACCGAGCTGGCCCGACCCGAGCTGGCCCGACACAAGGTGGGCGGCGCCGGCCGGGACCCGCGATCCGGCGCTCGCCGAGACCCGCTGGGCGGCCACGCGGTCGACGTGCTCGGAGGCGACCGGGCCGACGGGCACCTGCTCGCCAGCCTTCCCGGCCTGGGCCGGGCTGTGGCCCAGGCCCGTGACCTCGATGGCCGGCTCCATCACGTCGGCGAACACGGGCTCGCTCTGCAGTTCGGCGAGCGCGAAGTTATCCGAGACCTCCCTGAGCACCTGCGACAGCGGCGCACCGAGCGCGGAACAGATGGCGGCGAGCAGCTCGGAAGAGGCTTCCTTCTGCCCCCGCTCGACCTCGGACAGGTAGCCAAGCGAGACTCGCGCCGAGGCGGACACCTCGCGGAGGGTGCGACCCTGCCGCAGGCGCAGACGCCGCAGCGCGTCACCGATCAAGTGACGAAGCAGGACCATCGTCGCAATCCCTTCCCGAGGACTGGGCGCTGACACCTTCCACCGTACCTGGCCCCGGTGACAGTGCGGGAGAGGGCATCGCCGCGTGTTCCAGAGACGTAACACTGTAATCAGGCATTTGCTTCCATGAGCGTCCGCACGAGTAGTTCGAGAACATGGTCGACGGTGGCCTGCCGGATCCCGGCGCGGGTGCCGTCGATCGTCAGCGGCACGTGCACGGCGCGAGCCGGCGTGCTGACCGAGATGTGGACGGTGCCGACCGGCCACCCCTCGGCGGGGTCGGGCCCGGCGACGCCGGTCGTGGCGAGGCCCACGTCAACGCCGAGCCGCTCCCTGGCGCCGTCGGCCATCGCGAGCGCCACATCCCGGTGCACGGTCCCGACCCGGTCCAGCAGGTCGCGCGGCACGGCGAGCAGGGACTCCTTCAGGTCGGCCGCGTAGGCCACGATCCCGCCGCGGAATACGGCCGAGGCGCCGGGAACCATGGTCAGCGTCCCGGCCACCAGGCCGCCCGTGAGCGACTCGGCCGTGCCAACCGTCAGGCCCTGGCCGGCCAGCAAGCCGATCGCCTGGTGCGCCGCCTCGCTGCCGCCGCCGAACATGGTCACTGCCCACCGCCCAGCTCGCCGGACGGGGTGACCGGCGCGGCGCCTGCTCCGTCGCCCGGGGTGTCCTTGACCGGATGGCCGCCCGCGGCCCGCCGCAGCCGGAGCGCCCTGGCCATGTAGTCCGCGCCGGTCACCAGCGTCACGGCCACGGCGGCGGCCATCGCCGCCGACCGCGCCCAGGCGACGTCGACGGGCAGGATGTAGAGCCCGATCGCGATGATCTGGAGCACCGTCTTGATCTTGCCGCCCCGGCTCGCCGCGATGACGCCGTGCCGGATCACCCAGAACCGCAGGACGGTCACGCCGACCTCGCGGACCAGGATGATCCCCGTCACCCACCACGGCAGGTCCCCGAGCGCCGACAGCGTGATCAGCGCCGACCCGGTCAGCGCCTTGTCGGCGATAGGGTCGGCGATCTTGCCGAAGTCGGTGATCATCCCGCTGCGCCGCGCGAGCTGGCCGTCGAGCAGGTCGGTGACCGAGGCGATCCCGAACACGAAGAACGCGACGATCCGCGACCCCGTTCCGCCGGCCACCAGGAACACCACGAACACCGGCACCAGCGCGAGCCGCAGCACCGTGAGCCCGTTCGGCAGGTTGACCAGCCTGGGAGCCGCTGTCGAGGACCTGGCGTCCGAGCTAGCCAACGGTCTCAGGCGGCCTGGTACGTCCGCGTTGCTCCCCGTCAATCAGCTCCGCCACCAGGTCCACCCCCTCTGAGCCCGACACCCGCGCCCGGACGAGGTCGCCGACGGCCAGCCGGCGCGGCGAGAGCACCTCGGTGGCGCCGTCCACCTCGGGCGCCTGGTGCGCGGTCCGCCCGCCGTACCGCCACGGCGTGCCGTCGCGGCCATCGGCGTTCAGCTCCTCGATCAGGACCTCGTGGGTCTCGCCGATCCGCTCGGCGGCACGCTGGTCCATCAGCTCGTCGGCCAGGCCGGCCAGCCGCTCGACCCGCGCGGCGACCTCGTCCGCGCCTAGCTGCCCGGAAAGTCCGGCGGCCTCTGTGCCGTCCTCGTCGGAGTACCCGAAGATTCCGATCGCGTCCAGCCCGGCCTCGCCCAGGAACCGCTCGAGCTCGCTGGCGTCGGCCTGCGTCTCGCCGGGGAAGCCGACGATGAAGTTGGACCGGATGCCCGCCTCCGGCGCGAGCCGCCTGATCTGCTCGATCAGCGCCAGGAACCGGTCGCCGTCGCCGAACCTGCGCATCGCCCGCAGCACCCGGCCGCTCGCGTGCTGGAACGACAGGTCGAAGTACGGCGCCACACCGAGGGTCGACGTCATCACCTCGACCAGCCCGGGACGCACCTCGGCGGGCTGGAGGTAGCTGACCCTGACCCGGCCGACTCCCGGCACCGCGGCGAGCCTGGGCAGCAGCGTCTCGAGCAGCCTCAGGTCACCGAGGTCCTTGCCGTAGGAGGTCGAGTTCTCGCTGACGAGCACCAGTTCCCTGGCGCCGTGGCCGGCGAGCCAGCCGGCCTCGGCGACAAGCTCGTCGGGCGGCCGGGAGATGAACGCACCGCGGAAAGCCGGGATCGCGCAGAAACTGCACCGCCGGTCGCAGCCGGACGCGATCTTCAGCGGGGCGACCGGCCCCTCGCCGAGCCTACGCCGCAGCACTCTGGGCCCCGACGCGGGCGCCAGGCCGTCGGGCAGATCGGCGATCCGGCCCGAGGCATGTCCGGGCACGTGTCCCCCGGCGGCACCTGGCCGGCCCGACGGCGCGACCGGCAGCAGCTTCCTGCGGTCCCGCGGCTCGTGCGCCGGCCAGCGCTTGCCCGCCACGACCTCGTCCAGCCGGCCGGCGATGTCGGCGTAGTCGTCGAAACCGAGCACCTGGGCCTCGGGCAGCGCCTCGGCCAGCCCGGCTCCGTACCGCTCGGCCAGGCAGCCGGCCGCGACCACGGCCGCGCCCGACTCGGCGGCGGTGAGCAACTCGTCGATCGACTCCTGCTTGGCGGCCTGGATGAAGCCGCAGGTGTTGACCAGCACCACGTCGGCCTCGCGGTCCTGGTCCCCGGCCAGGTCCCAGCCGTCGGCCTCCAGCCTGGCGGCGAGTTCCTCGGAGTCGACCTCGTTCCTGGCGCAGCCGAGAGTCACGAGCCGTACCGAATGCCTGGTATCCGATGCCGCGGAGCCTGTCGATGACACACCGGCAGACTACGGTAAGGCGCTGCCTGCGAGGGCCGTCGCACGCCGGGTTCGCGGCCGGCCGGGCGCGCTCTAGTGAGCCAGCCCAGCGTGCAGGCTCAGCGTCACCGTGCTCACCGAGCCGGGCGGCACCGGGTTCTTGCCGTTCACGAGCACCTTCACCCCGGACGGGTTGCCCAGGACCATGGTGACCGGGTGGCGCTCGGTCCAGTTCATCGAGTTTCCCGCGTACACCATGCCGCTGAACAGCGTCGCCCCGCCGGTGCTGGTGAGCTGGACCCAGCAGTCCCGCACCGCGGTCAGCTTGATGCGCATGCGGTGCGGCGCGCGGCTGACCGCCGCCGGCGACGTGGTGATCTTGGGCTTGGACGCGGTGCTCGGGTTCTGCACCCGCGCGTCCTGCTTGGCGGCGGTCGCCGAGTGCGAGGCGAAGTGCTGGTAGGCAAAGACCCCGGCGATCACCACGAGCGCCAGCGCCATCGCCGCGGTCCAGTTGGGACGCCGCCGCTCCTTCAGCCTGACCGGCGTGACCGGCTGGAACACGTCGGCGGCGCTGATCGCCTGCGGCGCGCCCATGGTCGCGTCGTACTCCTCGATCAGGGGCTCGGGGTTGACCCCGACGGCGCCGCCGATGCTGCGGATGTGCCCGCGGGCGTAGAAGTCCCCGCCGCACCCCGAGAAATCGCCGCGCTCGATCCCGCGGATGATGGTCTCCCTGATGCAGGTGCGCTGGCTCACCTGCGTGACGGTCAGTCCGGCCTGGCGACGTCCGTCTGCCAGCGCGTCACCGATGCTCATGCCGCGCCTCCACGGTTCCTTTTCAATGGCCGCTGTCCAGTCAGTTTCGGGCATAGCCACGATCCCGCTCCCCCGTTTCCCCTTTCCGGGGCTGGTGACCCAGTGTAGACACCCGGCTACTGCGCGGCGACAACCGCACCGGATGTCAGGTAGGTCAATGCCAATCAGCAAATTCGGTTACGCAATCCCCACCCCTCATGCCCGCAGCTCGGCCGGCAAACACCCACGCGCCGGGTGACCTTTCGCCGGCCAGCCGGATCGGAACGCCAAAGCCGGTCGCCCGCGGGCCGGCTAGCAGACCGTCAGCCGCGCTGGCTACTTGCCGCGCAGCGAGTCGAGCAGCCCGGCCAGGTCGTCGGGGCGGACGAGCACGTCCCTGGCCTTGGATCCCTCGCTCGGCCCGACCACGCCGCGGCTCTCGAGCAGGTCCATCAGCCGGCCGGCCTTGGCGAACCCGACCCGCAGCTTGCGCTGGAGCATCGACGTCGAGCCGAACTGGGTGCTGACCACCAGCTCGGCCGCGCGGAGCAGGTCGTCGAGGTCGTCGCCGATGTCCGCGTCGATCTCCCGCTGGCCGCCCTCGGCCACCGTCACGTCCTCGCGGTAGTCGGGCTGGGCCTGCTTCTTGCAGTGGCCGACGATCTCGCGGATCTCCTTCTCCGTGACGTAGGCGT
>WNGQ01005738.1_pt1 | contig 16306 bp, 21 predicted proteins | sample 5407661 | NCBI WGS metagenome assembly WNGQ01 (sample SAMN13153382, study PRJNA577476) | soil metagenome | isolation source: 60 cm soil or saprolite under Garry oak tree replicate 2 | place: USA:California | collected 2016-06-15 | reverse complement strand
CTGTTTCGAGACGAAGTATTCGAGCCAGCTCGTCGCATAGTTGTTCGCCCCGTAGTCCTTTTCCCATTTGACGCACCATGCCTTGTACGCTGGCTCGCAGAGCGCGCGCTCTAGGGCCTCGCAGCGGAACCCTGAGTCGACGTGAAGCGGCCCGAGAAGCGCGCGCGGCATCTCTAGGTTCGAGGCGAGCCAGCGGAGCTTCTGGATCTGCTCCGGCGTCGGCGAGTTCTCGATCCCGAGCCGCGCGGCCGTGCTCGACTCGATCAGCTCCCCGAGCGTGAAGTTCGTCGAAAGGCGTTCCGAGAGATTCATCTCTTGCCCCCTGCGCGGCGCTCGATCAATTGGTCTAGCTTACCAGTGATCTCCCGGTTCGTCTCGCTCCGCGTCCGCTTCTCGGACTCGATGTCCGAGACTACCCTCGCCATCTGGGTCTTGATCTCTGTGACTTCGCGCTCGACGAGGCCGAGCTTCTCGAAAATCTTCGTCACGCGGTCCCGCTGTCGATTCAGCTCGTCGGCCTCCGCTTTGTGGTTCACGACGAGCTTCTGGGCCGCCATGCGATCGTGAATCACCTTCCAGGCGAGTCCCGCCAGGCCGAGGAGCGCCGCGAGCATCGTGGCCCCGGCCGCGAGCGCCTGACCCCAGGTGATCTCGATCACGAAATTTTCTACTCAGAACAATGAGAAAATCCGGCACTCTCCGCGACCTCCGACTCCGCCATTTCCGCCGGTCGTCGTGCCGCCACCGCCCCCGGCTCCACCGCCGCCGGGCGCGCCGCCGGCGCCGCCCGTGCCGCCCGTGCCGCTGAGGTTGCAACCTCCGCTTCCGCCGCCGTTTCCTATCCCGTTCGCGGCGACGCTGCTCGACCCGGTCGCGCCTCCTCCGCTCGCCCCAGCCGAACCAGTTCCGGGAGAATACGTTCCGCTCGCACCGCCAGCAGTCGCGCCCAAAGCGAAATTACCAGAATTGCAAATTTCGCCAACAGCGCCGCCGCCGCCCGCAAAAAGCGATCCTCCGCCCTTAAATTGACTGCCGCCTCCTCCGCCTCCGCCGCCAGCGCCGCCACCCCACTCTGCTCCGGGAGGATCGGCAAGATTGACCGACCCGGCACCTTGTCCGGCTATTCCGGCCGCGCCGCTGACCGATGCCGGAACGCCGCCGAGATTGGAAGTCGACGTCGAGGAGCAGGTCCCAACGACGCCCGCGCCGCCAGTCCCGGCACCAGAACCGCCAGTGCAGATCACGCTTTGCCCGCCGTTCGTACCGCCGCCGCCGCCGTAGGCGATGAGGCGCGCACCGAAACTGCTGCTACCACCCGCGACGCCATTACCGCCCGTGGTCGAGATCCCACCAGCCCCAGCCGCGCCGCTCGCGCCCACTGTGACGGTCTCGGTCGCGCCAAGTATAGATGCTGGAAATCCGTACGTCGTGACCGAACCCCCTCCACCGCCAGTCCCGGCCTCGCGATTAGTTCCAGAGCCGCCACCTTGACCTCCTCCTCCTCCTCCTCCGGCGCCGATGCAAGTCGCTTGCACCCACCGCGCCCATGTCGGCTTCGTCCAAGTGCCCGTCGCCGTGATGATTTGAAGATCGCTCGCCAGGAGAGCGAGACCGTTCGCGCGTTGAAACTGCGTCACCCGAACGACGCCCGCGCCCTCGCCGCGGAAGGTCGCGGCGTCGCCCGCCGCGAGCTGAATGCTCGCCCCCGTTGGGAGGATGATGCTCGCGTTACTCGTCAGGAGCGGCGCACCGTCGAAGACGACCGTCCTCCGCTCGCCCTGAGCGAGCGTGACGGCCGTGATCGTCGTCGAGCCCGTGACGTGCCCGTAGTCCCCGGAGACGGCGTCGAGGTTGAGCGTCGCCGCCGAGGCGATCGCCGTGAATTGCGCGTACGGCCGCGCGCCGACGATGACGAACCGCGTCCCGTCGTCGACGAGCTGATAGACGTTCCCCGCGACGAGGTCGCCCGCGGCGACTGCGAGCGGGCCGGAGGACGACTGCTTGAAGACGTTCCGCGCCCCGAGCGGCGTCGCGATCCCGCCGACGTTCCCCGTGATATTGAGCGTCGCGGCTCCCGTGTTCGTCGTCCCGACGAGGAGGAGCCAGCGCCCGCCGGCGACGTACGAGGCGGGCGCGATCGCGAGCGGCGCGACCGCTGCCGTTATGGTGTTCGTCCCCGCGACCGAGGAGAGCCAGATCGAGTTCGAGTTCTGAACCATCCGGATCACGTAGCCGATCAGGTTGGTCAGGTTCCCGTCATCGAGGACGCTCTGGCCGTTCGCCTGAGAGATCGCGTTCGCGACTGCGGCCGAGATCATCGACTGCTGGCGCAGGACCTTGTTGACCTGATTCGATTTCGCGATCCCAGTCTGAAATCCATTCTGAAGCGCCACGGGGTTCGCGAGGTCCGCGAGGTACGCGGCCTGAGTCTCGACGTTCGCGAAGGCCCCGTTCGCGAATGGCTGATAGTCGATCGTCTGCCCGAACGCGAGCACGGGAACAAGATAGAAGAGAGCGAAGAATTTTCTCATGGATTTGCTCCTTTTAGAGATCACGCCAAGCCGATCCCCGCGGGCCTGAACGAGAGATACCCAGTCGTCACGAGTTGCTGAACGAGAATCGAAAGCTGCGAGCCGTTCGCGATCACGGACTCGGTCATATCGAAGTTGTCCTTCACGGTCACTTGCATCCCTGGGAAAATCGCACCGAGGAGCGCGTTCGCGGCCCCGAGCGTCCCGTCCCAAGAGTTCGCCGCGATCTTCGCCCGGAGCATCGTTCGATATGTGTCATCGTCGAGCGAGATCACGCCGGCGTCCGGATTCTCGGTCGGCTGCCAAGTGCCTTGATCGAACCCGAGCCCGGCCGCGTCGAATGAGAAATAGACGGTCGAAATCGGGACGCGGAGCGACCTCGGGAATCCGACCCAGAGGCCGATCACGTCGAGCTGAGTCCCGATCGCGAGATCCAGATCGAGGTCAGCGACGAACGCCTGAAACTGATTCATCGCGTCGACGAACGGCTGAAGGAACACGCGGAGCAATGCGATGAAATTCGCCTTGTCCCTGTGTTCGCTCGTCACCAAAGCGATATAATCGTCAGTCGAGACCATTTATTCCTTTCAGACGATGTTGACGGTGACGTCTGCGGCGACCATCTTCGCCGCCTTGTTGAACAGGATCGGGACGTCTATCCCGGCGCCGTTCAGCGTGATCGAAGTGATCTCATAAGTGGCGCCTTCGGCGAGGCCGTTCAGGTACGCGGGCACGGCGAGCCGCGAGAACTGAACCTTCTGCCCGATCCCGAGCCCGTTGACGTGCGCCGCGACCGCCGCCTGAATGTCGGCCGCATTGGCGGGCGACCAGCCGGAGAGAGCGACGCCGTTCACCGTGACGACGATCGCCGTGTAGGTCAGCACGAAGAAGTTGATCGCGTAGTTGATCCCCGTGTTCGGGTCGACGTAGTTTTGAACCGTCGTCCCATACGTCCCTGCGCCGGGGGTCTTCCCCTGGCCGATCGTCTTCGCGATCATCGCGAGGTCCCCGCCTTCGATCACCACGGAGATCGAATGAGCCGGTAGTCCGTTCCCATCCGGCGCGCCTCCGGTGTTCTCATAGATGGCGAGCCGCGTGACTCCGGCGATCGCCGCGAGCTGCGCGAGGAGGCTCGCGAGCGCGGTCTTCGACGGCGTGGCGACGGAGATCGCCTGCCTCTTCCGGAGCGCGGCGTCGGTCTCGATCGGCAACCCCGGGAGGGCATCGGCGGTCGAGGCGAACGACTGCCAGCCGAGGACCGGGGTCAGAATCTTGTTGATGATCCCGGCCGGCGCGACGATGTTCCCCGGCTCCTGATTCGCGGTCGAGAACGAGGCGACGTTGCGGCGGAGGCCGTTCAGCTTGACGAGCGCGGAGAGTCCCGCGCCCTGCGCGAAGCTCGGCGAGAGCTGCGAGAACTGAGCGATCGCGTTGTTGTTCATGTCGTTGATCACCGCCGCGAGAATCGCGATGAGTTGACCGTCTTGCGCATCCGGCGAGATGTAGGCGTCGCTCCCGTAGATCGCCTTGACCGAGGCCTGAAGCGACGCGAGTATGTCCGCGTAGATCGGCGCCGAGATGCCAGCCGCCGTGATCTTGAACGCGAGTGTCGCGAGGGGGAACGGGCCGGGCACCGTCTTTTACCTCATCCGGCGGCAGCGGAGCGTGCCGTATGCCTTCAAGGTGCCACCGGCAGCGGCCACGTGGCGTCGGCCGTCGCGGTCGGCACGTTGGGCGCGGTCTCGTAATCGAACTTCGTGTCCTGCCCGCCGAGCGTCGCCGAGGTCGTGCTGATGCCGCCGACGAGGTTCGTGTAGCTCGTCGTCGCCCCGAACGTGTAGTCGACCGCGCCCGCGCAGTCCCAGTCCCCCGCGGGCAGCGTATTGATGCTGCAGATGTTCGCCGTCGTATTGGTCGTTAGGGCCACCGACGCCCCCGTGGCGACGGTGCAGGACTGCACCTCGCCGACGCTGCCCGCGTTCGCGTTGTTGTTCGTCGTCGTGCCCACGATCCCACCTGTCTGCGAGGTCGTGAGCGAGCCGAGCAACGTCGCGTTGCCCGCGTCGGTGATCAAAAAATTATCAGCGGTATCTGCGTTGTTCCGATGCGAGATCGAGGTCGCGCCGGGGATGATCCTCGAGGCGGCCTGCCCGAGGTTGATGTTCGGCGTGATCGCCAGATTCCCCGCCGTCACTCCGATCGTCGGGTTGCCGCCGTTCGAGCCGGTGACGGTGACGTTGCGGGTAGAAGAAGCAGTATGAAGGACCTGAAACTGAGGGACGTTCGTAGTGAGAACGTCGGTCCTAAATCCGATGGCGCCCGTGCCCTTCGTCCGCACGTCGAGGTTGACGTTCGCGTCAGTGCCTCGCGCATCGATGGTGACCGCGTTCGCCGTGGCGCCGCCAGAAACATTGAGGACGTTGACGGAGGAGGCGTTGTGTAGGACTTGGAATTGCATCGTCCTGTTAGTATTGGCATCGCCAACGAAAGTGCCCGCCGTCGCGAAGTCCAGCGAGCCTGAGCCCTTCGTGCTGAAAAGCAACCCGATGTTCGTATCGGCACCGTTTGCAAAATAAACAGGAGCAAAGGTTGTTGCCGAGCCTTCGATGTTTGCAAAGTTCGTCCCATCACCCACATTGACAATCTTGGCCTGCGTAGCCCCGCCGTTCGTCCTGAGCGCGAGTGACCCGGTCGTGCCAGAGTCAATAGCTGTACCAGTAAAACTAATCCATCTGTGAGTGGGATCACCGAGAAGAGTCGTGTTATCACTATTAGTGCTGATGGTCCCTGTCGCAGAGCTAAATTGCAATGGTCCAGAAGCGGACGCTACCAGCGGCGTCACCACGCTCGTCGTGGCGGTGAAAGTAGGTACGTTGGACAAACCGGCGGCCGTCCACAGGCCGACCTGCGCGCCGTTGATCGTGATGCCGAGCTGATTGAGCGCCGGACGGTAGAGGCCCGTCGCCGAGTCTCCGAAGTAGAGACTCGGCGCGCCGACGGTCCCCGCGCCGACGTTGAGCGGCCCTCCGATCAGCGTCACGAGTCCTGTGGCCGTCAGCGAGGTGAACCTTCCCGTCGATGCCACGGACGATCCGATCGGAGCGCCGTCGATCGTTCCCCCAACGATCGTCGGGCGCGCGAGCGCCGCGTTGAGCGCGTTCGCCGAGAGCGTTTGTCCCTGCGCGAACTGCGCGAGAGCAGAAGTCGGGAGCGCGACCGCGAGGGCCGCCGCGAGGAAGAGTTTGATCGGTCTCATTGGAGCACGTCTCCGCTGTCGAGTTGAGAGATGTCGAGCACGAACGGCTTCGGCCCGGTCGGGGCCGATGGCGTCGCGTTGATCGGGATCGAGACTCCGAAGATCGTGTCGACGACGCAAGTTATCACCAAGTTCCGGTTCTGATCCAGGCTCGACGAGTAGGAAGCGATGTCCCTGACGCCGATCGTCCCGAGGATGCGATCCTGGATCGCCTGATCGTAGAGCATCTGCGTCCCCATCCCGAGCACTTTGGTCGAGTACGGCGTGCCCTCCGTGCGATCGAGGAACCACTCGCCCTCCCAGAGGTTGAGCCGCGTCCGGATCGCCTGAGCGACCGCGAGCGGCGAGTCCACGAGGAACTCCCCCGGGCCTTGGCCGAAGACGAAGTCCCCGTTCGCGTCGAGCATGCGGTAGCGGATCGTCATTGGGCGGTCAGGACTGTGGTCTCCGTTCCGTCCACGGGAGGATTCAGCGGCACGACCGGGACGCCCGTCACGCCGCCGCCAGCGAGAACGCCTCCATGAGTGTGCGCGTTGAAGAGCGCGACGAACGTGTCGTTGATCAGTTTCTTCAGGGCGCCGCCATTCCCGAGCTTGATCGCTGGCGCGACGATCTCGACGGAGGTCCCGTCCGAGGCGATCTTCAGCTTCACGGTCCCAGCGTCATTCCGGAGTTCGACCGCGGTCGTCGAGATCGCGGGATTCGGCTTCCGCGGCAGAGACCTCGGGCCGACGATCGCGAACCCGTCCGAGAGGTCGTGCATGCGGAGATCGGCCTGGATGTCCACCTTCCCCGACTGCCACCAGGCATCTATGCAGCGCGACGCGAAGATGACGAGCGCCTCGTCGCCGACGGCGATCGGGAACGTGATCGACCAACCCCCTCCGCCGGGGAAGACAACCGGCACGTCGACGAGAAGCGGCATGGTGACCCACCACCACGGTGCCTCATCGAGTTGCGCTCCGGGAATCGGAGGCGTGACGTCGTCCTTCGATCGGACCCGCGCCTGAATCGCCGGCTGAACGACGCAGGTCGCCTTCGTCGGATCGAAGCTCTGAACGATGCCCGGGAGCGCGACCCACATCCCGGCCTCGTGACCCTCAAGGGCCGCGAGGAGCGCCTCGTTCGCGCTCTCGACTCGTTCCTCGCGCCTCATGGGACCTCAGCCATAGGGGGCGACCTCGTTCGAGTTCACGGCGAGTGCGACGAGGTCCGAATACCATTCCTGCCCGCGCGTATCCCCCGAGTGCTCGACCGCGTAGATCCGATAGAGGCCGTCGGCCGAGAGGCTCGGCAGGACCTGAACGCGGAATGCGTCGAAGCGCGTCGGGTCGCTCGCCGTCCTCTGAAAGAGCTGAACGATGTCGCCGTTGTTGATCCGGACGAGTCCCCCGACGCGGAGCTTCGGGTTGAGTAGCGCGCGCGCGCGGACGCCCTGATCGGTCAGCTCGGGGATGCCGATCATCCCCGTGAGCGCGTTCAGCTCGACGGCCTCGCCCGGGAGATAGCCGGATAGCGGGACGAGCTGCACCTCGCCGTTCGAGATCGACCAGGTCGCGTCGATCGAGCGCGCGGCGTCGCGGAGAACGTCGCGGCCCATCGCGAAGAGCACTTTCCCCCGGATGAGCTGCGCGCCCGAGAGATCCGTCGGCAGGTTCTGCTCGTCGAGCGCGAGTCCCATCGCCTTCGCCGCCGCGGAGACCACGTCGGAGAGCGTCTGCCCGGCCGCGAGCGTCGAGGCGATGACCCCGAAATTGTACCCGACGTCCCCGTCCGAGACGAGCAGGTCGAGATACGAGTCGACGTTGCTCTCGCGCCCGATCCGGAATTGCTTGATCGTTCCGGCGAAGATCGTCCCGATCGACCCGTTCCGGTATCCGGCCTGAAGGACCACGGAATCGTACTCCCGCCTGATCTCCCGGACCGTGTCCTCCGAGAGGTTGTAGACCCTGACCTCGGCGTGATTCGGCGATTCCGCGTCTTGCTGATGCGTGCGGAACCGGAAGCGGAGGTCCGGCTCGGAGGAGTCGGCCTGAGCGAGCGCCCGCCCGACTTGCTGATTCTTGACGACGAGGTTGACGCCCCGGAGGTATTGCTGCTCGCCGAATTGGGAGAGGTCGCTCACGGCGTCACGAAGTACAAATGCCCGGTCGAACCGAGGTTCGCGAGCGTCGGCGGCGCGTCCTTCTCGTGATCGGTCTGCGCGATCAATTGTCCGCCGAAGTCGAGATGAGCGAATTGCTCCAGGAGATCCACACCAGTAACCAGCGGAACGCCATCGAGCAGGTCCGCGCCGTTCACGTCGAGGAAGTCGATCACCCAGGCGGCCTGCGGATCGCACCAGCGCGTCCGGAGCTGCCAGACGACGCCGGCGAGCGTTATGGTCAGGCGCCGTGGCGCTGGGCCGAGCGGGATCTCGCGGGGCGTGCTCATGGCGAGGAGAAGTTCGGCGCGGCTTGAAGCTGCTGCCCGCCCGCGTTGACGGTCTGCCCGGTCCTCCCCGGGAAGAACTGATCGGCCGCGTCGCCGAGGCCGGCGACGGCGAAGACCTCCGTCGAGACGATGATGATCTGCCGGAGCGTCATCGTCACGAAGAGCGCGTTCTCCGACGCCTTGTCCGTCGTGACGTCGAGCGCGCGGAGGAGCATGTCCGCGTATCGCCGCTTCCCCGTGACGACGTCGAACGGAATCCTCGCCTCCTGAAGCGCGAGGAGGCTCTGATAGATGGCCCTGACCTGATCCGGCGCGTTCCCCGAGAGGAGCGAGGAGAACCCGGCCGCGATCCCGGTCGCGGCCGAGAGGAACGACGCGGGATTGCGCAGGCTCGGCGAGAACGAGTTCGACCAGCCGCAGCGGATCACGACCTCCGAGGGCCGCTTGAAGGCGTGATCCGCGATCTCCGCCCCCTGCTCGACGGGGTGCTCGGTGATCTGAACCTCGTCGCGGTGCCGCTCCTCGATAGTCACCTGCGCGATGATCGGCAGGGCGAGCGCCGGGAAGAGCCCGCGCGACGGTCGGATGAGGAGCGCGTCCAGCCCTATCGATGCGACCGGCAAGAGGACGCCGAAGCTCACCGGATCGCCCCGGAGAGGTTGCGAACGAGGTCGCCGTTCACGCGGCTCTGAGCCGCGCCGACCTCGCGCGCGACGGCCGCCGGATCGCCGGCGCCGAGCACGTGAATGTCGGTCTTCTGATCGATGCTTATCCCGAAGGACGCGGTGGCTCCTGACCCGAGGAACGCCCTCGGGCCGAATCCCCAAGAGGGCAAGCCGAAGTCCTCCGGTCTAGCGCCGCCGGTTCCCTTGCCCAAGCTCTGATCGACCCGCGCCTCGGCGAGCGACTTGAGACCCCGAACCGCGTCGCCGATCTTCTCGAACAAGTCCGCCAGGTCCGACTCGGCGAGGCGCGCCATCTTGCGGGGCAGCGTCTCGAAGTCGATCCCCGCGCCCTCGACAGTCTCCTTGAGGTCGGAGTAGAGCAGCTTGATCTGCCCCGCGAGGGGTTTTAGGTCGACGGCGGTCAGGGCGCGGAGCCCCCGGATCGCGAGATCGTTGAAGTCCCGGAAATACGGCAGGAGGTCGATCGAGAGCTTGTCCCCGAGCACCTTCACGCGCTCCCACAGCTCGCCGAGCGAGTTCGCGTATTCGCGCGAGGCCGCCGCCGCGGCCTGAGCATCGATCCCCGCCTCGCGGTTCATCTGCCGGCGCTTCTCCTCGGCGGCGGCGAGCCGCGGGAGCTGGTCCTTCATCATGAAGAACGTCCGCTCGTCAATCCCGAACATCTGCGCGAACTGCGCCCCGACGAAGTGGGGCATGGCCGAGAGCCGCTGGATCAACTGCATCATGACGCGCATCTGATCCATCTTCTCGGTCTTCTTCCCGAGGAGCGAGTCGAGGAGGCCCCGGAGGCCCGGGTTCGTCCGCGTCGCCGCAGCCATCGCCTCCAAAGCCTCCTGGGCCGTCTCGGCCGCGATGCCGATCTGAGCGGCCCCGAAGCGCAGAGCCTGAAGGTTCTCGACCGACGCGTGGGTCCTCCGCGACGAGTAGTAGAGCTTCTCCATCGAGAAGGCGAACGTGGTGACCATCGCCTCGGCGGCGACCGCGACGCCGGCGATCGTCTTCCCGAGGTTGGCCGCGACCTTGGACGTCGACGCGATCGAGTCGAGGAACTTGCGAGCGCTCGGCGCATCGACCTGATACCCGAGCGACGCCAGAAACTCTTTTATGACCTCGCGCTGATCAGTCACGGGAGGCCCTCGCGAGGCGAATTTGATTGATCAGCTCGACGTCGATCGCCTCGTTCATTCGATCTACGTCCGAGAGCCCGAGCGTGCCGTCGAGCAGGCTCTCGTACTTGCACATCCCGCGTAAAACGGGCCTCATCAGAAAATCCTCTCCGTCCCTCATCGACTCGAACGCGACCCCGCTCGGGGCTAGGATTTCGGAGTGAGCATGCCGCCGAGCGGGTTGAGAAAAAAATCCCCGAGATTCTCCTTTATGACGATGAACGTCAACCTCGCGATCGCCGGGAAGTCGAGGTCGTCGAACATCAATCTCCCGGCCACGCGGAGCGGCGAGAGCGCTCCTGCGGTCGGGTCCCGGACCTGACAGACGTCGAGGCAGGCGCCGACGACGTATTCGCGGTCCTCGTTCGACATCTTCGCGAACGCCTCGATCATCGGGTTCGATAATGAAGCAAAGAATTCCCGGACGAGTTCTATGGCTTTCGCATCGTCGGTCTTCGCCGCCTCGAAGTCGGCCGGATCGAGGCTGACTATGGACTTCTGAAGCTCTAGCATCATGGGCGAGAGCTTCGCGACGATGTTCATCTGCTTGAAGGCGTCGAGGCGACCCGTCACGTAGGTCCTGCCAGCTATTTTCATCTCCATTCGACTTGGCTCCTATCGCTCAGGTCCCCGAACCGAGGATGCGGAAGATCTGACCCGCGGAGAATTCCCACTCGTTGATGCCGGCTTCCTTCGCGTACGTGAGCGTCGGCTCCTTCGAGAAGGCGACCCCGACGCACGTGATCACGTCGTTCGTCGCGACCTGCCTCAAGGTGATCGTGTTCACGCCGTGAAGCGCCCCGCTGGAGCGCTGGAGATTCTTCATCGCGTCGAGCTGCGCGTTGACCGGCGAGGTCTTCAGGAGCCTGATCGTGAGCTTCCCGCTCCGGTCCATGTGAAGCGAGTGCATCGCCTGACCGTCCGCGCCGATCGTGAGCGTGTCGAAGTCCTCGCGCGCCTCAACCGTGATCCCCTCCTCCGCGGCCCCCGCGCCGGCGCCGATCGGGAACGACCCGCCCGGGCCAACGATGGCGGCCTTGACTTCGTTGAACGAATACGTGATCGGTGTGGGCATGGCGATGCTCCTATCTATTGACCGAGATCGTGACGTTGACCGTGTGGACTGCCCCAGCGAGTTTCGCCGCGACCTGAATCGGGACGCTCTTCCGCGCCGCGCGGTCCGCCTGGCTCTGAGTCGAGATCAGCGGCGCGAAGACGTAGAACCCCTTCGACATGAAGTCCCCCTGATGAAGCGACCCGAAGCCGTTCGAGTTCCAGACCCCGGGCGCGAGCAGACCGTTCGTCGCGAACTGAGAGCAGACGCTCTCGATCGTCGTGACGAGCAGGTGATTCCCGTCGTCGGTCTGCGGGATCTTCGTCGGCGACGTGAAGAGCAGGTTGTAGAGCGCGTTCTGCACGTTGATCGCCAGGACGTCCGTGCCGATGATCGTGTCGACGAAGTCCCCCGAGGAGACGACCCCGGGCTGAATGATCGCCGTCGCGTTGGTGTACGCGACGAAGACATTCGCGTTGTTCGCGACGAGCGCCGCCATCTGACTCGGGTTGAGGTTCTCCGCGACGATCCCCGGCTCCTGCTTGTACATCAGCGTGATGACCGTGTTGTTCCCCGTGTAGTCGACCGTGAGGATGCGCCCGAGGAGCGAAACGACCGAGTAGCGCGACTGCGAGCTGTACTGGACGACGGTGTGCTTGTACCCGAGGGCCTTCAGAACGAAGGCGATGTTCGTCGCATCGACCGAGGAAATGACTCCGGCCTCCTGAGTCGAGACCCCGTACATGTGCTTGTTCGTCGTCGCCTCGATGAACCCGGCGACCGCCGCGTGGTCCGCGTCCGACGGGCCGCCAGTCACGACGCCCCCGACGAGTCCCTCGACGAGGGTCAGGCCGTACCATTTCTGCCCGAAGTTCGCATCGAAGAGCGTCGCCGCCGCGAGCGCGGTCTCGGCCGCGATCCCGTTCGCGACGTAGGCGCCGAGGAGTGCGGTCCCGGCGAGCATCCCGGAGATGTCCGTCCCGCCGCCTCCGAGGAGCGTCGCGGCGGAGACGGCGAGGTTAGCCCCGTTCTTCGCGAGCGTCAGGACATTTCCGCCGGCGCCGGTCGCCGTCGCTTTCAGACCGAGGACCGTCGCCGTTCCGAAGAACTTGAACTTGACGGTCTGAACTTCGACCGACGCCGAGAGGGCCGCGACCGCCGCCGCGATCGTCGCCGCCGTGTTGGCTCCGATCTGAATTTGATTCCCGACGGGCGCCCCGGCCACGAAGGTCCAGACCGTGCCGTTGAGCGTGATCGTGTCGTTCGCTGCCGGCTGCCCGGCGAAGGTCACGGCGCCGGTCGCGGTGGGCGGATTCAGGAGGCTGACGAGCGAGAGAATGCCGGTCGAGCCGCTCTCGATCTCGAAGCGGTTGTAGACCGAGTTGTAGACGCAGGTCGAGTTCGCGACGAACGCCGCGACGGCGGCCTGAATGAGCGCCGCGACCGCGTTCAAGTTCGCCGAGGCAGCGAACGAGGCCGGCGCGACCGAGCGCGGCAAGCCGTCCAGCTCGAACTCGAAGGACGGCGTGATGATCGCGTTCCACGGCGCGATGACCGAGTTCGCCCCAGAGAGCGCGCCGCCCACGAACTTCGCGCTCGTCGCGTTCTGCGCCCACCTCCCGATCCTTAACTCCGTCGGCTGCGGCGCCTGCTGAAACCAGAGCGCCGCCGCGAGCGCCTCGGGGGCCGCCGCGCCGAAGTCGTTCTGAACACCCGTGATGGTCGTGTACGTCCTCATCCGCTCGTTGACGTCGATTACGTCGGTCGAGCCGAGGATGAGCAGGTCGGAGATGTTCTGCGCCTGCGCCGGGAGCGGCGAGAGGTTGATCGAGACCGCGATCAGGCTGGAGATCGAGAGCTGTGCTGGCATGGCGTTTCCCTTCGTTTACGGTCGGTTGAGCGACTGATTCTGCAAGACCTCGGAGGAGAGCGTCCCGACCTCGCCGAGGAGCGAGAGGACCGAGAACTGACGCTGAATCTCGCGGCGCATCGCGAGCGACAGGTCAACCCGGTAACGGAAGCGGTCCTTGACGAGCACGGGCGCGGGGACCGCGCGGCCGCACTCGACGAGGCCGAAGCCGCTCGCGACGAGCGCCTCGCGGTTCTGCGCGATCTGAAGGCCGTCCCGGATCGCGCCTGCGGTCGCCCAGGCCCCGGGACCGAAGCAGGAGACGCGCCACGTGATCACCTCGTGGCGGATCAGGAGGTTGTCGCCGTTCCCGGCGACCTCGTGCATCTCGACCGCGTTCACGTCCGGATCGGAGTCGATGATCGCGTGAGCGACCCAGTTCGTCCCCGCGGCCGGCATGTCCGGCGGCTCGGGCTGCCACGCCGGGCGAACGAGGCTCTGATCGAACCCGGTCAGGCCGACGAGGAGCACCGATATGAAGTCCTCCAGCGCCGCGCCTTCGAGCGGGACCGGCGCCGGAGCGCCAGCTGGTACGAGGAAGCCCGCGACCGAGGAGTCTGGCATTACGGCGTCACCTGATCCTGAGCCGCGATCGCGCCGGCGATCGCCTGAACGAACCCCGGCCCATATTGAGGATAAGGGTCGACGAGCTTCACGACGTAGAGATCGCCGGTCGCCGACGGCCACGTGACGATGTCCGGTTTGAATCCCGCCGTCGTCGCGCGAAGCCGGAACTGAGTCACGATCGAGATGTTCCTTGCCGTCCGATCCTCCTCGGGAAGGCGCTCCAGGTCGTTCCCGGAGGCCGCGCAAACCACAGCGTCAACGCCGACGTTGTTCACCGGCGCGGGAACCGTCGAGCGACCGGCGACGATCACCTCCGGGCGCTGCTGAACGTCGATCTTCGTCGAGAGCGCCGGGTCGAGCAGGGCGTCGCTCACGTCCGCGTATGGGGGCATCTAGGCGAGCCTCCCGGTGAATCGTCCGACGCGCACGCGCCTCAGGACCCAGGTGATCGCCCTGCGCAATTGACCAGTGTCGATGAGGGGCCGCGTTCCCTTGCGCCCGCGGCGCCGGCGAGCGGCGAGCGTGGATGCGGCGAGCGGCGCGAACGGCCCGGTCGTGATCTTCCTCTGAACCGAGGACGCGGCGACCTGCCCCGCCGCGGAGAGCGCGCGATCGACCCGCCCCTGATCGCCGTCGAGCGCGCCCTGCGCCCCCTGCTTGAGGTAGCGCGCGAAGCGTCCCTTCGCCTCGCGGATTCCCGGGAAGAGGAACGGCCGCGCCGGGATGTTCGCGTCCGGCGCCCCGAACTCGTGAATGTAGCCCAGCTCCGCGTTCGTGATCGGCTCGCCCTCCTCGCGCGGCGCGCGCTCCGACGGGACCCCGACGAGGACCTGCGTCGCCGGGAGTTTCGAGATCGATTCCCAGACCTTCTTCACGCGGTCGCGCTTGACGGTCATTCCGGACTTGATCACGAGCGCGCCCTCTGCCTGACGATTTCCCAGACCTTCGGACCGGCCGTGCTCCGTTCCTTCGCGTAGGCGATCGCCTCTTCGAGCGAGTTGCCGCGCTCCAGAGCATAGCGCACGTTCGGCATGACGCGCTTGATCATCTCTTCGAGATACGCCTCCGAGCCGGCGTGACCTTCGGCGATCGCGTCGCGCGCGTTATCAAACTCGATCTCGGCATGCTCTTCCGCCTCGTAGCGACTCTTGAATTTCCCGATCACGGAACCACGATATTTCAGGGCCCACGTTCCGGCATCTGATCCGACGCCCTCGATGATTTCGCAACCAGCGATGCGCGAGACCACGAATCCAGAGAAATCATGCACATCTTTTATCGCTCTCGAAAGATCGAAAGTCTTCCCGGATTGATGAACGATCACGCGCATGGGAGATCAGCCGCTCGGGTTCGGGAACTGTGAGAACGGCGGCCCGGAGAAGGCGAAGATGCTCCCGAGCGGGTTCAGGTCGTTCGGGTCGATGATCTGGAACGGCCCCGCGCCGACCAGGTTCATGAGCCGCTTGAACCGCGTCCCGTAGGTCGTCAGGTTCCAGTGCCCGGCGCCCTCCTCGATCGCGGCGGTCGTGTCGTAGCCGACCGTCGCCTTGTCGACGCTCGAATTGTTTACGAGTCCCCGCCCCCAGCCCGGGACGCCGCCCTTCGCGCCCTCGTCGAGCGCGCGGCGCTCAAGAGCGAGGTTGTGCGCTACCATCAGCTCCAGACCGAAGTCGAAGAGCGTCGAGTCGCCGTAGGCGGGCGTCAGGTTGAACGTCGCCATCCCATTCCCCGAGCCGCCCGTCGCCGCGGCCGGGTTCGCCGGGAGGACGACGTAGTCGCCGAAGATCGTGGCGTGCGCCGCCGCGATCGCGCCGGCGTTGACCGCGTCGACCACGAGCTTCGTCGCCTGGGAGAACTTCCCGCCGGAGATCGTCAGGGCATCGCCGACGACGTAGCCGGCGCCGCCGGCTTGAACCGCCGCGGCCATCCCGGAGAGTGAGACCGGGGCGCCCCAGCGATCCTGATTGAGGAGCAACTTCCCGAACGAGATCCAGAAGCCGACGAGGGCGTCCGGATACTTGGCGGTGTCCGCGAACTCCGCGAAGTCAGACCGAAGGAGGGCGGTGGTGATCACGGGGAGGGCTCACCGCTTCCTCTCGTCCTTCTCGACCGGCGGCTTCGAGTCCCCGTACGAACCGGACGGCGCAGGGCGAGCGGCGCCCTTCTCCCAGTGCTCGCGGCTCTTCGCGGCGAGGTCCGCGTGAGACATCGAGACCGGCAGCGCCGATTCGAGCCCGGCCTCGTCGACGCCGGTGATCTTCCCCGCGTTCTTCGAGGCATAAAACACTTCCTTGCCCTTCTCGGCGCCGTATTCCTTCTGCATGTTGGCGAGGATTTCCTCGCCCTTGGCGGTCAGGGGCATCTGGCTATGCCGCCGCCTTCGCCTCGGCCGCTGGGAGTCCGAGGATCTTGACCCCGTTCGCCTTCGAGTAGGGGTGCTCCGCGTGCTCGCGCGGCAGGGTCGTCGAGCCAGCCTTGATCGCGTGCGTCTCGACCGTGCCGTTGTCGCGTCGGATGCTCAGGTTGAACGACGAGGGAACGCTGACGAGCACGCGGTTCTCCGCGTCGGCGAGCGCAGCGTCGGCCTTCAGGCGGGCGGTCTTCGCGATCTCGGCGGCCTCGGCGGCGAACCGCTCCGCCTCGACGGCCTCGGCGACGAGCTTCTCGGCGAGCGCCTTCTTCTGCCCCGCCTCCGAGTCGTCCG
>WNGQ01003276.1_pt1 | contig 16311 bp, 19 predicted proteins | sample 5407661 | NCBI WGS metagenome assembly WNGQ01 (sample SAMN13153382, study PRJNA577476) | soil metagenome | isolation source: 60 cm soil or saprolite under Garry oak tree replicate 2 | place: USA:California | collected 2016-06-15 | reverse complement strand
GACCTTGCCGGGGAATTGTCGCGCGGCGTTGCGCACCAGATCCGGGTTGCGCACCGCGGCGGTGCCGATGATCACGCGCCTGACGCCCTTGTGAAGCCAGCCCTCGATCGTCTTGAGGTCGCGGATGCCGCCGCCGAGCTGCACCGGGATTGCGACCCGCTCCAGGATCCGCTCGACCGCGGCTGCATTGACCGGCCTGCCGGCGAAGGCGCCGTCGAGATCGACGATGTGCAGATATTCGAAGCCCTCCGCCTCGAAGGCCTGCGCCTGCGCCGCCGGGTCCCGGTGGAAGATGGTGGCGCGCGCCATGTCGCCCTGCTCGAGCCGCACGCAAAGGCCGTCCTTGAGGTCGATGGCAGGGAAAAGGATCAAGGCGTCCACTTGAGGAAATTGGCGATCAGCCGCAACCCAAGCCGCTGGCTCTTTTCCGGGTGGAACTGGGTGCCGACCATGCTGTCACGGCCGACGATGGCGGTCACCGGGCCGCCATAGTCCGCCTCGGCGACGAGGTCCGAGTGCTCGGCGGGCTTGAGGTGGAACGAGTGCACGAAGTAGGCGTGCAGGCCCTGCGGGCCGACCGGGATTCCATCGAGCAGCGGATGCGGCGTGAGCTCGCGCAACGTGTTCCAGCCCATGTGGGGAATCTTCAAGCTCGCATCGGCGGGGGTGATGCGGTCGACCTCGCCGGGAATCCAACCCAAGCCTCGGCTCACCTCGTATTCACGCCCGCGCTCGGCCATCAGCTGCATGCCGACGCAGATGCCGAGGAAGGGGCGGCCTTGACGGCGCACGCGCTCGTCGAGCGCCTCGACCATGCCGCTGACCGCGTCGAGGCCGCGGCGGCAATCCGCGAAGGCGCCAACGCCCGGGAGCACCACGCGGTCGGCGCGCGCCACCTGATCGGGATCGCGCGTCACCATGATCGGCTGCTCGTGTCCGGATTCATGCGCGGCGCGCTCGAACGCCTTGGCGGCCGAATGGAGATTGCCGGAGCCATAATCGACGATGGCGACGGTCACCGCGGTGCTCCCGGCTCGGGGAAGAGGCCGATGACGTCGGAGGCGGATGCCGGCATCCGCACCACTGGCGTGCCCGGCGCGGGCGGCGGCGAGCGCGGGAATTCGCTCCTGATCCACGAATCGAAGAAGCGCCGCTCGGCGAGTTCGCGATCATCGCCGACCACCACGCCCACATTGGCAAAGCGGCGGCGCGCGAGCGTAAAGCGGCGCAGCGTTCCGGCCTCGAAGCCGATGAGCAGGGCCATCAGGGCGCCGGCCACGAGCCTCACTCCTGCCGACGCGCCGAGCAGATGAAGCGCGAACTCCAGCGCCCCGACCGCCGCGACATAACCGATGAGCACCAGCCACATGCGGTGGCGCAGCATCCACAGTGGCCCGAGCAGGAAGGCCCAGAACGAGAAACCGTCCCGCACGAAGACGAAGCGGTCAGGATCGGCCGAGGATTCATAGCGTTTCAGCGGCGGTTCGTGCACGGTGTAGACAGCCATCATTCTTCTCCACGCGAATTGCTCGCCACGCCCGCCCTCTTCGACCTCCCCTGTCAACGGGAGGTCAAGGCTTCCTGACCTCTCACCCTCCGAGCATGCCCTTGGTCGAGGGCACCTCGTTGCCGGCGCGGGGGTCGATGGTGACTGCAGCGCGCAGCGCCCGCGCCAGACCCTTGAAGCAGGATTCGGCAATATGATGGTCATTGGTGCCATAGAGCGTCTGCACATGGAGCGTCACGCCCGCGTTCATGGCGAAAGCCTGAAACCATTCCCGCACCAGCTCGGTGTCGAAGCTGCCGACCTTGTCGCGCACGAACTCGGCCTCGAATACCAGGAACGGCCGTCCGGAAACATCGATCGCCACCCGCGTCAGCGCCTCATCCATGGGCACGTGCACGTCGGCGTAGCGGGTGATGCCCTTCATGTCGGCGAGCGCCTGCTTCACCGCCTGGCCGAGCGCGATGCCGACATCCTCGGTGGTGTGATGCTGATCGATGTGGAGGTCCCCCTTGGCCTTGACCGTGAGGTCGATGCGCGAGTGGCGCGCCAGGAGGTCCAGCATGTGGTCGAGGAAGCCGATGCCGGTCGCAACCGACGCGGCGCCGGCGCCGTCGAGATCGACCGCGACCTCGACGTCGGTCTCCTTGGTCGTGCGCTTCACCGTTGCCTTGCGCATGGGTATCCCGGTTCGAATTCGCGCGCCTTTTATCAGGGGTTCGCCGATTTCGCCACCCGCACCCTCGCCCCGAACCCGTGCCCGGCCCGAACGACCGAACTCGGCCAGCCCCGCTCTCGGGCGGGGAGCGCCGCCAGCGTTTGCATCAATGGCTCGTGCCGCCTACATCATGGCGAGCACCAAGGTTCGCGTATGCAGTCCCCGCCCATCGAGCCGTGGCACGGCACCACTGTTCTGACCGTCCGCAAGGGCGGCGTGGTCGCCATCGGCGGCGACGGCCAGGTGTCGATCGGCCAGACCATCGTCAAGTCGAACGCCAAGAAGGTGCGGCGGCTCGGCAAGGGAGACGTGATCGGCGGCTTCGCCGGCGCGACCGCGGATGCCTTCACTTTGTTCGAGCGGCTCGAAGCCAAGCTCGACCAATATCCCGGCCAGCTCACGCGCGCCGCCGTCGAGCTCGCCAAGGACTGGCGCACCGACCGCTATCTGCGCCGGCTCGAGGCGATGATGATCGTCGCCGACGCGCAGGTGTCGCTCATCCTCACCGGCACCGGCGACGTGCTCGAGCCCGAGGCCGGCATCATGGGGATCGGCTCCGGCGGTAACTACGCGCTCGCCGCCGCCCGCGCGCTCACCGACGGGCCGCTCGACGCCGAGGCGATCGTGCGCCGCGCGCTCGACATCGCCGCCGACATCTGCGTCTACACCAACCGCAATGTCACCATCGAGACCTTGAAGAGCGCCTGACGCATATTATGACCGACTTCTCCCCCCGCGAAATCGTCTCCGAGCTCGACCGCTTCATCATCGGCCAGACCGACGCCAAGCGCGCGGTCGCGATCGCGCTGCGCAACCGCTGGCGGCGGCTCCAGCTCGACGAAAGGCTGCGCGAGGAGGTGCTGCCCAAGAACATCCTGATGATCGGGCCGACCGGCGTCGGCAAGACCGAGATTTCGCGCCGCCTCGCCAGGCTGGCCGGGGCGCCCTTCCTCAAGGTCGAGGCGACCAAGTTCACCGAGGTGGGCTATGTCGGGCGCGATGTCGAGCAGATCGTGCGCGATCTGGTCGAGATCGCGATCACCCAGACGCGCGAGCGCAAACGCAAGGACGTGCAGGCGCGCGCGCAGCTCAGTGCCGAGGAGCGTGTGCTCAATGCACTGGTCGGCGAGACCGCCAGCGCCGCCACCAGGGACACCTTCCGCCGCAAGCTGCGCGCCGGCGAGCTCAACGACAAGGAGATCGAGATCGAGGTCCAGGCTTCCGCCGGCATGCCGCTGTTCGAGATTCCGGGCATTCCCGGCGCGCAGATGGGAGCGATCTCGATCGGCGACATTTTCGGCAAGCTCGGCGGCGGCCGCACCAAGACCCGGCGGGTCACGGTCGCAGAATCCCACGAGCTTCTGATCGCCGAGGAATCCGACAAGCTCCTCGACAACGACCAGCTGGTGCAGGAATCGATCAAGGCGGTGGAGCAGAACGGCATCGTCTTCCTCGACGAGATCGACAAGATCGCCGGCCGCGAGGGACTGCGCGGCGCCGACGTCTCGCGCGAAGGCGTGCAGCGCGACCTCCTGCCGCTGATCGAAGGCACCACAGTCTCGACCAAGCACGGGTCGGTGAAGACCGACCATATCCTGTTCATCGCCTCGGGCGCCTTTCACATTTCGAAGCCCTCCGACCTCCTGCCCGAGCTGCAGGGACGGCTGCCGATCCGGGTCGAGCTGCGCGCGCTCACCCGCGACGATTTCCGCCGCATCCTGACCGAGCCCGAGGCCTCCCTGATCAAGCAATATGTGGCGCTGATGGCGACCGAGGGCGTAAACCTTGAATTTGCCCCCGACGCGATCGACGCCATCGCCGACGTGGCGGTGGCGGTCAATTCCAGCATCGAGAACATCGGCGCGCGCCGGCTGCAAACCGTCATGGAGCGCGTGCTCGACGAAATCTCCTTCGCCGCCCCCGACCGCTCCGGCGACACCGTGAAGATCGACGCCGCCTATGTGCAACTGCACATTGGCGATCTCGCCAAGAACGCCGATTTGAGCCGGTTCATTCTGTAACTATTCGGCAAAAATCCAACGTAACATCGCGAGGGCGGCGTCCACGGTTTTTCCGTCAAGCTTGCCTACGCGGCGCAAGAGTGTTTTCTTGTCGACGGTACGGAGCTGATCCAACACCAGGAGACCAGAGACGCCTTTGAATGAGGCGGAAATCCGAAAGGACGCCGCGTGGCCTCGGCTCGTCAGGGGTACGACAATGACCGTGCGCAGCCCTTGAATCATCACGTCGGGCGAGACAAGCAGGCAGGGCCGGGTCTTCTGGATTTCGCTGCCGACCGTCGGATCGAGCGCAACCAGCCAAACCTCGCCTCGTTTCATCGTCACACCAGCTTGTCATCGTCCTCGTTGCCGAATTCCGGCCAGACGAGACCGTCCTCGCCCGCTTCGGCAACTATCCTGCATTCCTCCGCCCAGCCCGCGCGGGGGTCATTCTGCAGAGGTGCGATGACAATTCTCCCGCGTTCGACCTTCATGTCGACCCGGTCGTTCGCCTTGGCGCCGATTTCCGCAAGCAAGGGCTTGGGGATGATGACTCCGTGCGAGTTTCCCATTTTGCGAATAGCGGTCTTCATGGCCACATCTGCATTGTTATGACATTGTTATAACAGAAAGCGGCCCGGAGTCAACCCGGGCACGACAGTGAAAAGCAACGCCGCCTATGTGCAACTGCACATCAGCGATCTCGCCAAGAACGCCGATTTGAGCCGGTTTATCCTCTGACGGCCATCGTCATTGCCGGCCGAGCGCCCTGAGCTCGGCACTGGCGGCGCTCCATTCAGTGGAACCGCGCGGACAATCGCTTGCCGCGAGGCGAAACAAGCGCGCCGCCTCCTCCCTCTCGCCCCGCAGGAGGGCAAGCTCTCCGCCGTAGAAATTCGCCTCGCAAACCTGCCGCTGTTTCGTCTTCGGGTCGGAGTCGTTCGCGGCGGCGAGCACGCCGGCCGGCGTCGCCTGACCGAGGAAGAGGCGGATCACCGGGGCAGGCCAGGCCGACATGTCGAGCTGTGGGATCGCCTGCTCGAGATGGCGCGGAACATTTTTGCGCCGTTCGGCGATGTCGAGCCAAAGCACGGCATAGGCGTCCTGCGGGGCCAGTTCATGCGCCTGCCGCAGATCGGCCTCAGCGCCCGCAAGCGAACCGCTGAAGAGGTAGGCAAGCCCCCGGTCGACGTAGGCGTCGGCGTCTTTGGGATCGAGGCGGATCGCCTCGTTGTAGTCGGCGAGCGCGCGCTCGTAGTCGCCTTTGTCGCGGTAGGCGTTGCCACGGTCCTTGTAGACGTCGTCATCTTTGGGATCGAGCCTGATCACCTCGCTGTAATCGGCAATCGCGCGGTCGAATTCGCCCATGTCGCTGTGGGTCTTGCCACGGTTGTAATAGGCAATGGTGTCCATGGGACTGCGCCGGATCGCCTCGCGGTAGTCGGCCAAAGCGCGCTCGTAATCGCCCTTGTCGCTGTAGGCGACCGCACGATTGTTGTAGGTGCGGGCGTAGCTGGGATTGAGCCGGATCGCTTCGCTGTAGTCGGCAATCGCGCGGTCATAGTCGCCTTTCTCGACATGGACGTTGCCCCGATCGCGGTGCATGCCGGCGTTTTTGCGATCGAGCCTGATCGCCTCGCTATAGTCGGCCAAGGCACGGTCGTGGTCGCCCTTCTCGCGGTAGGCGTTGCCACGCCTGGAATAGGCGAGAGCGCGGTTTTTCGCGCTGGCGCCCCGACCCCGGATGATCCGCGTGCAGACTTCGATGCGGCGGTCGGGATCGCCCGCGGCGCATTCATCCGATCCACGCTGGCTGGCAGCCGGGACCGGATTTGCAACCAGCCCAACCGCATGGACCGAAACGATCACTGCCCAGAAGCGCATGACCCATCCCCCGCGCGGCTGGCCTCAGCGTTTCCGCCGCATCCGGATGTAGAGCGCGCCGGCGCCGCCGTGGCCGAAATGGGCATCCTCGAGGCCTGCCACATAGGCGCGGAATTCCGGCAGCGTGAGCCATAGCGGCACCTGCCGCTTGAGCACGCCACGCTCGCCCGGAAAGTCGTTGCCGCCCCCGCCCTTGCCGGTGATCACCAGCACGACCTTGGCGCCCTCGGCCTGCGCGTGGCGCAGGAACCGCAGCAGTCCCGCATGCGCCTGGCTTTGCGTCTGGCCGTGCAGATCGATGCGGGCGTCGATCGACTCGATGCCGCGGGCGAGGCGCTGCTTGAGCCTCCGGTCGAGCGGCATCAGCGCCCGCAAGGGCTTGGGCGCGGGCGGCGGGCGCCCCGCGGCGACGTGGCCGCGCGCAGCCGGCACCGGCCGGGCCTTGCGATCCGGCGGCGCTCCATCCGCAAAATCCGGCAGGCGCGGCCTTCGCTTGAGCGGCGCAATCGAGCGCGTGACCCCGCGCCAGAGCGCATGCTCGGCATCGCTCAACCGTCGCCGCCGCGGCTTCTCGTCCGCGGTCATGACCGAGGCTTCGATTTGGTCCTGGCCGCCGGCTCGGCCTGCAGGCGCGATTTCGGCAACGGCTTCTTGGCCCCGTCGATCTTGTCGGCCTCGGCCTTGGCCTTGGCCTTGCCGGCGACCTTTTTGGTTGCGTTCGGCGCAGGGACCGCTGGTTTTGCTCGCGGCAGCGGCGTGGTCTTGCCAGCCTCCACCATGTCGAGCTCGCGCGGGATGAGGATGACGAAGCGGCCCTGGTGGCGGATGCGGCCAGCGATGCGGCCGGCATCGTCGCCAGCCCCCCAATAGAGGTCGGCGCGCGCCGCACCGAGGATGGCGGAGCCGGTGTCCTGGGCCACCATCAGCCGGCGGAAATTCGTCGATGGCCGCTCGCTCGCGACCGGCAGATCGGCCTCGATGAAGAATGGCGTGCCATAGACATGAGTCCGGTCGACCGCGATGGAACGGCCGGGCGTGAGCGCAACGCCTTGCGCGCCCGCCGGCTCGCCTTCGTCCGAGAGGCTGGTGATGCGGAAGAAGACGTAGGAGCGGTTGGTCGCCCGCACCTCCTTGGCCTGGTCGGGATTGGCCTGCATCCACCGCTTGATGCGCTCCATGGACATTTCGTCCCGCGGCACCAGATTGCGCTCGATCAGGATGCGCCCCACCGCGGTATAGGAATGGCCGTTGTGGGCGTCGTAGTTGATGCGCACCGTGGTGCCGTCCTCGAGCTTGACCCGCGCCGAGCCCTGGATCTGAATCGTCATCGCGTCGAACGGATCCTTGACCCAGCAGATTTCGAGTTTTTGGCCATCGAGCGCCCCATCCTCGATGGCAGCGCGGTCATAATAGGGTTCGAGCTCCTTCTTGGCGTTGAGCCGGCTCACGCTACCTCGGTTGGGGACCGGACCGGTTCCAGGCTTGTGGCCTGCGACCACGAGATCGCGCGGCCGCCGGTAGAGCGGGGTATGGAATTCCGGATTCGGGAACCGCGAGCCATCGACGATCGGCTCGTAATAGCCGGTCAGGAGGCCGGTCGTTTCGCCGAGCCGCGCGATCCGCACCGGCCGGAAATTGTCCTCGAAGAAGGCGCGCGCCTTGTCCTTGTCGCTGCCGGGCTTCCCTGCGGCCGCCGCGCGCTTGCACACTTCTCTGAGCGCGCCATGGATCGGCCTCCCATCGGCGCCCTGCCGCTGTCTGAGCAATGGCTGGCAGCTCGCCCGGAAGGTCGCGAAGGCAGCCGCGTGGTCGTCGGCGGCCCAGCCATCGAGGTCCGTCCATGAAACGGGTTCGAGCTGCGTGTCCGGGATGTTCAGCGGGTCGACATTGTCAGCCAGCGTCGCCGTGACCGCCGCGAACTGGCAGAAGAGCGCCGCCGCGATCGGTCCGAACGAGGTGCGAAGACGCGCCGGCATCGTATCCGGCTCCGGTTATTGCCCGGCCTCGGTCGCGACCAGCTTCCAGTTGGGATCACGCGAAGAGACGTCGCGCGCGAAAGTCCAGACATCGGTCACGTCTGTGACCTTGTCCGGGCTGCCCTCGATCACGGCGCCGTTCCTGTCGCGGGTGACCGAGATGAGCTGCGAAACGAAGCGCACGGTCACCTGCGCCGTACGCCCGCGCATCTCGGCCCCGGTGATATCGGACTTGTCGATCGACACGAAGCGGCTCTCGACCGTCTCACCCTTGTTCTCGCGCTCGCGGATCGCGGCCTCGAATCCATCATAGACATCGCGCGAGAGCAGATTCTTGAGCGAGCGCCGGTCGCCTTCGGCATACGCGGTCACGATCATCTCATAGGCGGCGCGGGCGCCGGCGACGAAAGGCTTGCCGTCGAAACTCTTGTCCTCGCGCGCGATCGCGTCGAGGCCGCTGGCGACCGCCGAGCCCTCCTCCGCGATTCCCTTCCAGCGTTCCGCGGATACCGGCGGCTCGGCGGGCTTCTGCGGGGCGTCGGCGCCGCGGCCCGGCAGCGTCACCACATTGTCGTTGGTGGAGGGACGCACCGCATCCCGCGCCGAATAAGGATCATAGGGCGGCCGCTCGCGGCCGGTGCGCTGGCCGAGCACGCTGCGCAGGCGCAGGAAAATGAACACCGCCAGCGCCAGGAAGATGATGGTCCAAGGATCGAACAAGGACATCGCACATTGTCTCGCATGCGCTTCGGCAGTCTGACGACCGGACCCGCGGGGGCCAGCAGGCAGTCCGCAGACTCAAATCTGCGGAGCAGAAGTCGTTCCCGCGCTATTATGTAAGCACGCGACCGAACTGATCCAGTGGCTTGCGCCGAACCGCCGACGCAGGTCGCCGCTCGGGACCGACCATAGACGATCCCGGCGGCAACGCCAACCTCGTCCATGCAGGATTCGGGCCGATGTCCTTGGTGAAATGGGCTTTTGTCGGGCTGGTGACGCTTCCCGCGGCGGAGATCGCCATGTTCGTTCTGGTGGCCAGGATAATCGGGTGGTTCTGGGCGCTTGCCCTTTTTCTCGGCACTTCCCTCCTCGGCGTGCTGGTGCTCAGGCGCTCGGGCCGTGCCGATCTCGACCGTTTTCACGCCGCGCTGACCAAGGACGGGCTGCGCGCGATCCATCTCGAAACCCCCGGCCTCGCCACCATGATCGGCGGGATTCTTCTTGTTTTCCCGGGCTTTATCACCGACCTCGCGGGTCTATTGCTGTTCCTTCCGCCGTTCCGGCGATGGGCCGCCGCGGCGATCGGACGCGCGCTGCGAAAGCGCCAACGCGATCGTTCGGTCGTCGACCTCACGCCGGATCAGTGGCACCAGGTGCCGGACAACCTCATCGACGACGGGCAGGGCCGAAACCGCACACCTTAAGCATGATTTTGCCGTGATCCTTGTCCCGGCCCAAGGTCGTGTGTTAGCCACGCCGCAGAATGTGGCAGCGCCAATGTCTCGCGAGCGGAGGTAATTTTTCATGACCAGCACCAACGGCGGCCAGGGCTCACAGCCACCGCAAGACCAGCAGACCCTTCCGCAGCTCAATGTGCTCGGACAATATGTGAAGGATTTCTCGTTCGAGAATCCGAACGCGCCGCGCTCGCTGGCGCCGAGCCAGACCCAGCCCGCGCTGAACATCCAGATCAATGTCGGCGTCGGCCAGCTTGCAGCGACCGACTACGAGGTCACCCTCACGCTCGAAGGCAAGGCAGAGGCCGCGGGCTCGGTGCTGTTCGCCTTCGACCTGACCTTCGCCGGCATGTTCCGGATTCAGAACGTGCCGCCGGAGCATCTTCAGCCGCTGGTCATGATCGAATGCCCGAGGCTTCTGTTCCCATTCGCGCGCGAGATCATCGCGACCTCGGTGCGCAACGGCGGCTTTGCGCCGCTCCTGCTCGATCCGGTCGATTTCGTCGCGCTCTACCGCCAACGGATGGCGCAGGCGCAAGGCGCCCAGCCAGCCGCGACCGCCACCTGATCGCGCGGAGCCTACCGGTAATCGAGCCAGATCGCGTGGCCGCCGAGCGTGGCGAGAAACTGCGCATGTGCTTCGCGCTCCGCCTCCGATAGGCGCGGCGCCAGCGGAAGCGGCCGCAAAAGCGCTGCGCCCCCGCCATTGCGTGCCGTCGCAGCGCCCCGGCTGGTCTCGACCAGAACAAGTTGCGCCTGGCGTCCGCCGATCAGCTCGACATAGACCTCGGCCAGGATTTCGGCGTCGAGGAGCGCGCCGTGCTTGCTGCGCCGCGAATTATCGATGCCGTAGCGCAGGCACAGGTCGTCTAGCCGATTGGGCCCGGCCGGGTGTTTGCGGCGGGCGAGCAGCAAGGTATCGACCAGCCGCTCACGCGCGACCAGCGTTTTCCCGGCCCGTTCCAACTCGGCATTGAGGAAGCCGAGATCGAAGGCGGCGTTGTGAGCCACCAACGGCGCCTCGCCGAGGAAGGCGATCAGCTGGTCGACGATCTCGGCAAACAGCGGCTTGTCCTTGAGGAATTCGCCGGAGAGGCCATGGATCGCGAACGCCTCGGACGGAACATCGCGCTCGGGATTGACATAGCGATGAAACCACTGCCCGCTCGGGATGCGGTTGACAAGCTCGATGCAGCCGATCTCGATCAGCCGGTGCCCCCCCACCGGGTCGAGCCCGGTCGTCTCGGTATCGAGCACGATCTCGCGCATTTCGAATCACGTCCTCCGCTTCGGCATTTTAGCAACAGCGCGCAGGATTTCCCGCACCTGAGCCCGGGCAGCGTCGAATCCCTGGGATGTATCCACCACGAAATCCGCCCGGCGCCGTTTTTCCGCGTCCGGGATTTGCTTGGCCAGGATCGCATCGAGCTTTTCCGTCGTCATTCCAGGACGATCCATGAGCCGCGACCGCTGCAGCTCGGGCGGCGCCGAGACCACGACGACAGCGTCCACCCGCCGATCTCCGCCGGTCTCGAACAACAGCGGAATGTCGAGCACCACCACCTTCTCGCCACGGGCCTCGGCCTCGGCCAGGAGCCGCCGCTCCGCCTCCTGCACCAGCGGATGGACGATCGCCTCGAGCCGCTTGAGCGCAGCGTCGTCCCCGAGCACTCGCGCGGCGAGCCGCGCCCGGTCGACCTTTGCGCCCTTCGTCGTGCCCGGGAACGCGGCAGCAATCGCCGCCACAGCCGGTCCCTCGTAGAGCCTGTGCACCACGTCGTCGGCGTCGTGCACGGGCACGCCCGCTTCGGCGAAGAAGCGCGCCGTGGTGGACTTCCCCATCCCGAGCGAGCCGGTCAAACCGAGCACGAACATGGCTTCATCGAAACATCATTCCGCCAGCCAATTCTGGTCGTGAAGGTATTTCAACAGCGCCAGCAGCGGCAATCCGAGAATGGTGAAATGGTCGCCCTCGATGCGCTGGAAGAGCTGAATGCCGATCCTCTCCACCTGGTAGCCGCCGACGCTCGCGGTCACCGTGCCGCCGGCGGCTTCGAGATAGGCCTGCAGAAAATCATCCGAGAAGGCGCGCATGGTCAGCCGCGCGACCTCGCAGTGCTCGAACAAGATCGCGTCATCGCGGGCGAGCGCGATTGCCGCATGCAGCTCGTGGGTGCGCCCGCGCAGGACTTTGAGCTGCTCGCGAGCACCCGCAAGGTCGGCGGCCTTGGTGAACCTGCGCGGCCCTAGCGCCAGCGTCTGATCGGCGCCAAGCACGAGGCGACCAGGCAGGCGCGCGGCGACAGTGCGTGATTTTTCCCGCGCCAGCAGCACCGCGATCCGGCCGGCATCGTTGGTCCCGGCACCTGTCTCGATGGCTCGCTCATCGATGTCGGCGGCTGAGACTTCGATCGGGATGCCCGCGGCGGTCAGGATCGCACGCCTGACCTCGCTCTTCGAGGCCAGGACCAGCGGTTGTTCGGCCAGCCAGAGCGGCATGCTCACGATGCCGGCTGCCGCCGGCGCTCGGTCAAGAGCTTGAGCACCGCGGCGGCCGTTTCCTCGATCGAGCGGCGGGTCACGTCGATGCTCGGCCAATTGTGCTTGGCGCAGAGCCGCCGGGAGAACGCGACCTCCTCCGCCACTGCCTTGCGATCGATGTATTGATCGTTGTCCTGATGAGCCTTGAGACCCAGCAGCCGGTTCTGCCGGATCTGCACGATGCGCTCGGGGCTCGCGAACAATCCCACCACCAGCGGCCGCGCCAGCTCCTCGACCAGCGGCGCAATGGCGATGCCGGGAACCAGCGGAACATTGCCGGTCTTGACACCGCGATTGGCGAGATAGATCGAGGTCGGGGTCTTGGACGTGCGTGAAACCCCGACCAGCACCACGTCGGCGTCTTCGAGGTCCTCGATGTGCTGCCCATCGTCATGCAGCATGCTGTAATTGAGCGCGTCGATGCGCCGGAAATACTCGGCGTTGAGGGTGTGCTGGGCGCCGACCCGATGGCTCGTCTCGGCGCCGAGATAGGACTGCAGGAGCTGCAGGACCGGCCCGAGTATCGACAGGCACGGCACGCTGAGCTCCCGACAGTGGTTTTCGAGCCGCCGCACCAGGTCTTCTTCGAGTAGCGTATAGAGCACGATGCCCGGCGCTTCCTCGATCTCGGCCAGCACCCGGTCGAGCTGCTTCTGAGTCCGCACCAGAGGATAGACATGCTCCACCGGCATCACCTTGGTATATTGTGCGGTCGCCGCCCTCGCCACCGTCGTCAGCGTTTCGCCGGTCGAATCCGAAATGAGATGCAGGTGGAAGTAGCTCGCACCGCGCTGGGGCATGATGGTGGGGCCGGGACAGGCTGTGGATTCATGGGGAGGAGGCCATGCCGAGAGCCACAGCGCAAGCTCCAGTCAGCCTCATGGCCGCAATCTGTCCACATCACCCCGCTGTGGATACAGATCGGAGGCAAGCCATGCGGAGAGTGGTAAGATGTGGATCACACGTGAGTCCCCGCATCGAGCATGCAGCAAATTCCCTCAGAATCGAGGTCAGAACCGCGTCAACATCACCGCATTACCCACATTGCATACGACCCGGATATATCGCAAGCACTTGAATACAGTGTGGATGACGATGCATGAGTCCAATCAACCGTCAAATAACCACAACAAGAAGAATCTTCTAATTTTAGATTGGAAGAGCATTTCGGCAGGCATTCGGTGAACAAGCCTCTCCTTGACGTCCTTGATCGCCGTCGGCATGACCCGCCGCCAGTCTGGCTGATGCGGCAGGCTGGGCGGTATTTGCCGGAATATCGTGCAGTGCGGGGAAAAGCGGGAGGCTTCCTCGACCTCGTGTTCACGCCTGAACTCGCGGCCGAAGTCACGCTTCAGCCGGTGCGGCGGTTTGGCTTCAATGCCGCGATCCTGTTCTCGGACATTCTGGTCGTCCCGCACGCGCTCGGCCAGCAGGTGGGCTTTGCCGCAGGTGAAGGTCCGCAGCTCGATCCGATCGAAGACCGGCGCGGCTTTGAGCGCCTGGCCGCTGAGATCGATCATGATGTCCTTGCGCCGGTCTATGAAACGATTGGCATCGTGAAGGAAAACCTCGACCCCGGCATCGCCCTTCTTGGATTTTGCGGCGGCCCATGGACTGTGGCGAGCTATATGATCGCTGGCCGTGGCACGCCTGACCAGGCGCCAGCGCGGTTGTTTGCCTATCGCGACCCCGCAGGGTTCGCGGTGCTGCTCGATGTTCTCGTCGAGGCTTCGGCGAGCTACCTGGTGCGCCAATTGCGGGCGGGTGCCGATGCAGTGCAAATTTTTGACACCTGGGCCGGCATCCTGCCGGCTGAGGAATTCGACCGTTGGTGCGTCGAGCCGACGGGGCAGATCGTCGCCAGGGTCCGCGCCGAGGTGCCGGGGGCGAAGATCATCGGATTTCCCCGCGGCGCCGGGACGCTGTTGACGCGCTATGTGGACAAGGTAGCGGTCGACGCTGTCGGGCTCGACTGGATGTTCGACCGCGCCTTTGCGCGCGAGCACATCCAGAGCCGCATGCCGGTGCAGGGAAATCTCGATCCGCTCGTTCTGGTCGCGGGCGGGACGGCGCTCGATCGGGCGGTCGACGCAGTGCTCGAGGCCTTCGCCGGCGGACCCTTCATCTTCAATCTCGGCCACGGCATCCTGCCGGAAACGCCGATTGGGCATGTGGAGCAAATGCTCGCCCGGGTGCGCAAACGGTGACCGGCATGGCGGTGCTTGCATTCGTGCGACGCTGGGCGCAGGCGGAGATCGCGCTCATGGTCGCGGCTGCGCTCCTGGGTGTGCTTGTGTTGACGCGCCCGTCCGGGCTCTATCCGTGGCTCAAGGCGCTGCACGTCATCGCAGTGATCGCCTGGATGGCGGGGATGCTCTACCTGCCGCGGCTCTTCGTCTATCACTGCGAAGCCGAGCCCGGGTCGCGCCAGTCGGAAACCTTCAAGGTGATGGAGCGCAGGCTCCTCACCATCATCATCAACCCGGCCATGGTGGTCACCTGGGTGGTCGGCCTGTGGCTGGCCTGGGATGGCGGTTTGTTCGCCTCGGGCTGGCTCGAGGCCAAGCTGGTGCTGGTGCTGGTGCTCTCGGCTGTGCACGGTCTTTGCGTCCGCTGGGTGCGTGAATTCGGCCTCGATCAGAACCGGAATCCGCAGAGATTCTATAGACTTATCAATGAAGTACCCACAGTTTTGATGATCGGGATCGTGATCTTGGCGGTGGTCAAACCCTTCTGACGCGACCCTTGATTCGCGGCTATCCGACCACGCGGCCCTTGCGCATGGAACCGTCCTTTCATATGTTTCGTTTATCTCCCCGAACGTAGGCAGATGCATTCGAGTACCGGCCCGTGTCGTGGGACCGGCCGCTGCATCGGGCCAGATGGCCTGCAGCCTCGCCGCAAGACCTGCACTCCCCTCCCCTTTCGCGTCGATCGGACATTTCTTCGTTCCCATCGCCGCCCTTCCCAGGACGACCCGCATGCGGGAAATGAAACTCCAAGACCTCAAGACCAAGACTCCAGGCGAGCTCGTGTCGTTCGCGGAAGAGCTCGAGGTCGAGAACGCCAGCACCATGCGCAAGCAGGAGCTGATGTTCGGCATTTTGAAGCAGCTCTCGATGCGCGAGACCGACATTGTCGGCGAAGGCGTGGTCGAGGTGCTCTCCGACGGCTTCGGCTTCCTGCGCTCGCCGGAAGCGAACTACCTGCCCGGCCCGGACGACATCTACGTGTCGCCCTCGCAGATCCGCCGCTTCGGGCTGCGCACGGGCGACACCATCGACGGCCATATCCGCAGCCCGAAGGAAGGCGAGCGGTACTTCGCCCTCCTCAAGGTCAACACCATCAACTTCGAGGATCCGGACAAGGCACGCCACAAGGTCAACTTCGACAACCTGACTCCGCTCTATCCGGACGAGCGGCTGAAAATGGAGCACGAGGATCCGACCAAGAAGGATCTCTCGCCGCGCGTCATCGACATCGTTGCGCCGATCGGCAAGGGCCAGCGCGCGCTCATCGTGTCTCCGCCACGCACCGGCAAGACGGTGCTGCTGCAGAACATCGCCCATGCCATCACCGCCAATCATCCGGAATGCTACCTGATCGTGCTCTTGATCGACGAGCGGCCGGAGGAAGTGACCGACATGCAGCGTTCGGTGAAGGGCGAGGTCGTGTCCTCGACCTTCGACGAGCCGGCCTCGCGCCACGTGCAGGTCGCCGAGATGGTGATCGAGAAGGCCAAGCGCCTGGTCGAGCACAGCCGCGACGTGGTGATCCTTCTCGATTCGATCACCCGCCTCGGGCGCGCCTACAACACGGTGGTGCCCTCGTCCGGCAAGGTCCTGACCGGCGGCGTCGACGCCAACGCGCTGCAGCGGCCGAAGCGCTTCTTCGGCGCCGCGCGCAACATCGAGGAAGGCGGCTCGCTCACCATCATCGCCACTGCGCTGATCGACACCGGCAGCCGCATGGACGAGGTGATTTTCGAAGAGTTCAAGGGCACCGGCAATTCGGAATTGATCCTCGACCGCAAGGTTGCGGACAAGCGGACCTTCCCGGCCATGGACATTACCCGCTCGGGCACCCGCAAGGAGGAGCTGCTGGTGGCGCCCGATCAGCTCAAGAAAATGTACGTGCTGCGCCGCATCCTCAATCCGATGGGCACGATGGATGCCATCGACTTCCTGCTCGACAAGCTGCGCAACACCAAGAGCAACGCCGAGTTCTTCGA
>WNGQ01015895.1_pt1 | contig 16314 bp, 17 predicted proteins | sample 5407661 | NCBI WGS metagenome assembly WNGQ01 (sample SAMN13153382, study PRJNA577476) | soil metagenome | isolation source: 60 cm soil or saprolite under Garry oak tree replicate 2 | place: USA:California | collected 2016-06-15 | reverse complement strand
AGGAACGTGTCCTCCCTGCGCTGCGTGCGCTGCTCGAGCTCCCGTTCGAGCATGTGATCGTTTCGCACGGAGAGCCACTCCACAATCGAAACGCTTTGAGCGAGCGCTCGAGCTGCCGCCGTTCTCCGACGACTAGCTCTAGTCGGCGAGCTGGTCGATCCCCGTGGAGTCGGGCTGTTGGTCACACGCGCGCCGCGTAGAGGCGTCTTGGCCCGACTCCCTTCAGGTCGACCTCGCCACGGTCTGAGAACTCGAGCCCCGAGCCGGCTACGAGGTCGCTCGTCGTCGACGTGACGAGAATCTCGCCCGCGCCGGCCTGAGCGGCGACCCGGGCGCCGACGTGGACGGCGATCCCGCGAGGCGCCCCGCCCGGCGGCCGCTCCACCTCGCCTGTGTGGATGCCAGCGCGGATCTCCAATCCCAGTGACCGCACCGCGTCGCGGGCGCCGGCCGCGCAGCGAACAGCGCGAGCCGGTCCGTCGAAGAGGGCGAAGAAGCCATCGCCGGCGGTGTCGATCTCCTCACCGGCGTAACGCTCGATCTCCTGTCGCACGAGCTCGTGGTGTCGGCTGAGCAACTCCGCCCAAGCGCGGTCGCCGAGTGTCTGCGCCTGGCCGGTCGAGTCGACGACGTCCGTGAATAGCGCGGTCGCGAGAACGCGGTTCTCGAGGCGCGTCGGGCGGACGCCGGTAAGGAACTCCTGCACCTCGTCGACGAGGTCGTCCGAGTCCCACCACGGAACGTGTGTCTCGCCGGGCAACTCGACGAATCTCGCGCCGGGGATGTGCTCTGCGACGTAACGGCCTTCTTCAATCTTCGAGTCGCGGTCGTCGCGGCGGTGGAGCACCAGCGTCTTCGCCTGAATGCTCGCGAGGATGTTGCGGACGTCGATTTGCGAGTTCATCAGGACAAGCGCGCGGGCCGCCGCAGGGCTGGCCGACGCTCGGGCTCGCGCCATCCACCAGCGCGCGAGGCTCTCGTCCGCCCTCGGGGCCATCCGGGTCATGTCCGCTTCGACTCCCCACTCGCGCTCGACGGCTTCCGCGTAGCTTTGGCGCTGCTTCCAGGTCTCGCACCAGGGGTAGTCCTGGTCGGGATCCGCCCGCTTGGCGTACGTCCCGTACAGGGCGAGCGCCCTGACCCGCTCCGGATACGTCGCCGCGTACAGCATCGACATCGGGCCGCCCTCCGAGTACCCGAACAAAGCGGCCGTTTCGCTCTCGGCCGCGTCCATCACCGCCCGGACGTCATCCATCCGCGTCTCCAGATCGGGCAGCCCGACCGTTCGATCGGAGAGGCCCGTCCCCCGCTTGTCGAATCGGATCAGGCGAGCGAATGCGCTCAGCCGCTCGAGTAGATGCGCAGAGGCGGGATGGTCCCAGTCGTTGTCGAGGTGTGAGACGAATCCCGAGACGAGAACGAGGTCGAACGGTCCGTCGCCCGTGACCTGGTAGGCGATGTTGACGTCGCCGCTCTTCGCATAGCGAATCGGAGCGTCCACGGTTCGATTGTCGTGCCGGTTCGGTCGAGCGGCAACTCCTATGAAGCAACCGCGGCGGGGCGCTCGGCGCGGCGGTACTCGACCCTGTAGCCGAGCGCGCGCGGGATCGCGAGCAGGCCCTCGAGGTCGAGGTCGATCGTCGCGCCGGCCTTCTGGGTCACCTCGTCCTCGATCGGCAGGTCGAAATCGTCGGCGCCGTAGTCGAGGGCGCGGAACGCGTCCTCGTTCTGCGTCAGCACCGATGTGCGGATGTGCGGGATGTTGTCGAGGAAGATCCGCGAGAGAGCGATGTGCCGCCAGTACTCCTGCGGCACGATCTCGCGGCCGCCGAACGCGGTTCCGTACGGCTTGTACGTCCAGCAGAGGAACGAGAAGAGCCCGCCGGTCTCGTCCTGGAAGTCGCGCGTGCGCTGCAGGTGCTCGAGGCGCTCATCGAGCGTCTCGTCGAAGCCGATCACCATCGTCGCCGTCGTCTTCATGCCGCTTTCGACGACCGCACGCTGAGCCTCGAAGTAGTCGGCGACCGTGTACTTCCACTTGGCGTGCCTGGCGCGGAAGTCCTCGGTGAGGATCTCGCTCCCGCCCCCCGTCACCCAGTGGACGCCGGCATCACGGAGCCGCGCCGCCGCCTCGGCGTAGCTCAAACCCGCGCGGTCGGCGAGGAAGACGAACTCGGCGATCGTCAGCGCATAGAACTCGACCCGGTCGCCGTAGCGTTCTCGCACCGAGGCGAAGAGGTCGCTGTAGTAGTCGAGCGGCAGCCGCGGGTTGAAGCCGCCGTTGAAGGCGACGAGGTCGCCGCCGAACTCGACCAGCTCGTCGATCTTCGCGAAGACGTCCTCGCGCGAGAGCACGTAGCCGCCGTCCTGGTTCGGGAGCACGTAGAAGGCGCAATAGTCGCACTGCGCGACGCAGACGTTCGTGTAGTTGATGATCCGCATCACCATGTAGGTGGCGCGGTCGGGCTCGTGCCAGCGCGCGCGCACGCCTTGGGCGAGGCGCTTCAGCTCCTCGTCGGAGGCCTCTTCCCAGAGCGTCCTCGCCTCGTCGACGCCGATCCGACTCATGCCGGCACCGCCTCCTGGGCCGGGAGCGCGTCCATGAAGGAACTGACGGAGAAGACCGCGTTCCCGGCGCCGGCGACGCCGTAGCCCGGCGGCGGCTTCAGGCCGTGCTTCTCAACCGTGTCCCGGTAGGCCTCGAGCAGACGGATGTGGTACTCGAGCGGCGCGCCGTCCGGGTTGTCGCGTCCCAGCGGCGTCGTCGGCTCGGGGCACCAGGTGGTGAAACGGGGGGTGATGCCGCGGCTCATGAAGTAGTCGAGCCCCTCGGTCGTGCTCGCGATTGCCTCGTCGACGGTCTCGAAGCCAAATGGCTTTGCCATCTCGACGCCCGCGACGAAGTTCGGGATCACGTAGCGGGCGCCGAAGACCTCGGCGGCGTCGAAGATCCGCCGATGCCACTCCTCCCGGCCGACGTAACGCTCTTTGCCGGGTGAGATCAGCGAGAACAGTCGCTTGTCCCAGACCTCGTAGTTCGGGTGGTAGATCGTGATCCCGTAGTCCTTGTAGCGCTGCACGTCCTCGCGCGGCAGCGCCTGCGCGACGACCTTGCCGATCCAGCGCTTCGGGAAGCGTTCCTCGATCGCCTGTGCGTAGCGCCCGTAGAAGTCGGCCTCGGGGAGCCCGTCGACCGTGCTCGTCACCGAGCCGCCGGTGAGCGTGTAAGCCTTGCTCGCCTTCGCGTCGTCGTAGCGGTCAATGATCGCGAGCGCCTCGAGCACGTCCTCGACCGGCTTGACGCCGGTGTAGGGGCGGCCCTCCCGCTTGTGCTGGCGCCAGTTGTGGTTGATGTCGCAGAAACCGCACTCCTCGTGTGCCCCGAAGTACTGGCAGAGCCGCAGCACGGTCAGGTAGATCAGATAGCCCCACTGAATCGTCGGTGCCGTCTCCATCACGGTCTTGCCGTTCGCGAGCGTATGGCGGTAGTACTCGGGCATCGGCGGCAGGCCGACGCCTGCAATCTCACGGCCCTCGAGCGAGAGGGTCAGCTGTCCGCCCTGGCCGGAGATCCGGTACGGCGATGCCGGGTTGACCCGGACCGAGACGATCGTCCGGCGCAGGCCGTAGGGGCCGCCGGTCAGCGCGACCTCCTCGGGCGGCCGGCGCTTCGCCGCCTCGCCGAGCTCGGCCAACGGCTTCTGGTCGAACGAGAAGATGAAGTACGACTTCGGCTTGACCTCGCCTTCGAGGTTGTCGGTGAGCGCGGACTCGTCAAAGGCGAAGCCGGTGCGCAGCAGATCCTCCTTCAGCACCGCCTCGCGCGGGATGTGCGGAAACCGTGCCATCAGGTCCTCGACGAGGTCGGTGCGAGTGGTGATCGCGGCTTTGCTCACGCCACAAACCTAACCATAGGCGGCGAGCTTCGCGGCCAGGCCCGAGACACCGTCCGAGCCGTCGACCCGGATCCGGGGCAGCGTCAGCAGGCCGTCCCGCGGCGAAGCGGGGCCGAAGCCCTCGATCGTTGCGCCGAAGAAGCCGGCTGCGCGAACGGCGGCGACCACGCGGGCGTCATAGCGGCCCGACGGGTAGCAGAAGAACGCGGCGGGGACGTGAAAGCGCCGCCGGATCCACGTTCGTGAGCCGGCGACCTCGTGCCGGAGGTCGGAGGAGCTGAGCGTCGTCAGGTCGACGTGGTTGATCGTGTGCGCGTCGATCTCCCAGCCCTGGCGGATCATCAGCTTGATCTGGGGAGTCGTCAGCTTGCCGTCGAGCAGGTTGCGGACGGCGAGATTGAGCACCGCTGGCCAGTGGCGGCGTGCCAGCAGCGGGCGCACGTTCGTGAAGTCCTCGCGGTAGCCGTCGTCGAACGTCAGCACGACCGGTTTTTGCGGCAGCGCGTAGCCGTGCTTCCAGTAGTCGTAGACACGGCGCAGCGAGACTGCGTGGTAGCCGTGGGCACGGAGCCACGCGAGCTGCCCGGCGAAGTCGGCGCGTCTGACGTAGAGACCGGGATACGGCGCGTCGGGCGGGGCCGTGCCGACGACGTGGTACATCAGGATCGGCACGGCGTGGTTGTGCGGACGGACGATTCGCGGCTTCGCCGGAGCCTGCCGTCGCGGCGCCGGCTTCGTCGTTTGCGCCGTGGTGGGCGCCGCGCTCTGTTGCCTCGCGGAGCTGCACCCCGTGACTGCGACTACGGCCGCCAGCAGGACCGCGAACTTCGCCACAGGAGGAATCTTGTCGGTCATGGAATTGCGCTACCTTCCTGCGGGGTCAAGTCTTGCTGCGCCGGGTCCTCATCGCAGTGTTGCTGGCGGGCGTCTTCGCCGCGCCGGCGGACGCGTCCTCGCAGACGCTGATCCCGGGCCTCAACTACTCGCGCCAGCTCTTGTTCACGCCCCACGGGCCCGTCGTCGTCCACGTGCTGGTGGCGCCGCGGCCGGGAGGGCTGTGGAGCCTGGATCCGGTGCTCTCCGACAACGCGATCTCCGGTAAGCAGCGCCTGACCGGGATCGAGCGCGTGGCCTCGCCATCCGCGACCGTGGCGGGCATCAACGGCGACTTCTTCAACGCCGCCGACGGCCGCCCCGACGGGATTGTGATGCAGAACCGCGTCCTGCATTCGGTTCCGAACTCGGGGCGCTCGAGCATCGGGATCGAGCCGAACGGAACGCTCGACATCCGCCACGCTTCCTGGAACGCCTTCTGGCAGGGACGCGGCCAGCGCCGGCCCCTGACCGGCTTGAACGAGCCCGCAAACCAGGGCGGGATCACGCTCTATACGCCGGTCTGGGGACCTGCCACGCCGCCCGCCGCCGGCGCCACAGAAGCGGTCATCTACCCATTTCCGGCGCTGACGCCCGGAGGCGACGTGAGCGGCAACGTCGTCCAGTTCACCCAGGGCGGCAACACACCGATTCCAGCGGGCGGGGCGGTTCTCTCGGCGACGGGCGGCTCAGCCCAGAAGCTCGACGCCGAGGCGCCGCCGGGGGCGCGCGTGGTTATCCGGTACGTGCTCAGCTCCGGCTGGGCCGACGACATCGACGCGCTCGGGGGCGGGCCGTTGCTCGTCCGCAACGGCAAGGCCGTCTTTCGCGCATTCGAGGACTTTTCCGCAACGGTGCTGGCGCCGCGGTTGGCGCGCTCGGCGGTCGGCCAACGCCGCGACGGGTCGATCGTGCTGGTCGCCGTCGACGGAGGACAGGTCGGCTACAGCGTCGGCCTGACGAACTACGAGCTCGCGCAGCAGCTTGTCCGGCTCGGCTGCTTGACCGGCTCGGGATCCGAGCGGGGAGCGCGCGATCTCGGAAGCCCTGCTCGTCTCCTACGCGGGTGTGTACGCGCCACCTCCCTCGGAGCCCGTGCTCTCGCCCAACGGCGACGGCGTCGGCGACCGCGAGCAGCTCAGCTACAAGATCGTTCGGCCCTCGACCGTGACCGCGAAGATCGTCGGCGCCGACGGCGTCGCACGTTTGACGCAGAGCGGGCCTCAGGCACCCGGCACGTACAAGTTCTCGTCGACCGGAACGAAAACGGACGGCACGATCGACACTGAAGGGCGTTGGCATTGGCTCGTGACGGCGGTCGACGATCTGGGCCGCCAGTCGTCCGCCGACCAGCCGTTCTGGCTGAACAACACACTCGGGAACCTTCGCGTCCCGCGGACCGTGCTCGTGCGAGCCGGCCGGCGGCTCACGCTCGGCACCTTCAAGCTCACCCGTTCGGCGACGGTGACGACGCGATTGGAGAGCACGAACGGCGTCGTCGTCCGGAAGCTCGGGAGCGCAAAGATCGGGGCAGGCACCGCAAGCGTGCGCTGGGACGGGCGCGACCGGCGCGGGAATCTCGTCTATGGCGGACGGTACGTCCTTCGCGTCAGCGCGCAGAACCAGTTCGGACCGACCGACCTGACGCAGGCTTTCCTGGCGCACCGCTAGCCTCCACGCTGCGTGGTGCTCGCTTCTCTGACGAGCTCCGTGACGACGCTGATCGGCGATCACGGGCTCTATGTCGACGCGGTCTTTCCGGCGGCGAGCGAGCTGGTGATGCTCTACGCCGGCGCCCTTGCCGCCGGTGCCTTCTCCGGCCAGCACGTCGTTCTCTTCGGCGATCGAATCGACTCGCACTTCTGGGCGTACGTGGCGATGTCGTTCGCAGGCACGATCGGCTACACGCTCGGTTCGCTGGTCGGCTGGGGGATCGGCGCCTACGCAGGCCGACCGCTGCTAGAAGAACGCGGGCGCTGGTTCCATCTCGACCGGGCGAAGCTCGACCGAGCCGACCGCTGGTTCGAGCGCTGGGGCGATTGGGCCGTCTTCCTCGGCCGGCTGACACCCGTGGTGCGCTCTTTCATCTCGATCCCCGCCGGGGTCGTGCGGATGCCGATCGTTCGCTTCACGGTGCTCACCTTCCTCGGCTCCGCCATCTGGTGCTTCGCAATCGCCGGCGTGGGCTGGGCGCTCGGGTCGAGCTACGAACGCTTCCATCACGATTTCGCCTATGTCGAATATGCCGTCGTTGCGGCCGTGATCGCCTTCGTCGTCTGGCTGATCCTCCGCTGGCGCTCGTCTGCGGCCGAGGCTCGTTCCGAGCGTTCGTAGCTCCTTTAGCCTGGTGGACTACACTGGCTCGCCGTGCCGGTCCCTCTCGTTGACGTGCGGGCGCAGTACGAGCGCCTGATTCCGCAGATCCTCGAGCGGTTCCAAGCGGTGCTCGAGTCGGGCACCCTGATCCTCGGGCCGAACGTGCAGGCCTTCGAGGAGGAAGCGGCCGCGTACCTCGGCGTGCCGAAGACGGTCGGCGTCGCCAACGGCACGGACGCGCTCGTGCTCGTCCTCGACGCGCTGGAGATCGGCGCCGGCGACGAGGTGATCTGCCCCTCGTTCACGTTCTACGCGACGGCGGAGGCGATCATGCGAACCGGCGCGACGCCGGTTTTCGCCGATATCGACCCGGTCTCCCTGAACGTCGACCCCGAGGACGTGGCCGCCAAGGTGACCGAGCGGACGCGGGCGATCATGCCGGTGCACCTGTTCGGCCGCCCGGCCGACCTCGCGGCGCTGACACCGCTCGGCATCCCGATCATCGAGGACGCTGCGCAGGCGTTTGGCGCCCAGGGAGTTGCGACGACCGGCGTCGCCTCGACCTTCAGCTTCTTCCCGACCAAGAACCTGTTCGCCCTGGGCGACGGCGGCCTTGTCGCCGCGACCGACGAGGAACTGGCGGAGCGCGTGCGGATGCTCAGGTTCCACGGCTCGCGCGACAAGAAGACCTTCACGTACGTGGGCACGAACTCGCGGCTCGACGAGCTCCAGGCCGCCGCTCTGCGCCTCTTCCTCGGCGAGCTCGACGGCTGGAACCGCGCGCGGCGCGAAGCAGCGGCGCGCTACGCCGAGCTTGGGCTCGGCGAGTTCTGCGAGCTCCCCGAGGACGAGCCCGGCCACGTCTACCACATGTACGTCGTCCGAACGCCCGAGCGTGGGCGGCTCGCCGAGGCGCTGTCCGCGGCCCGGATTGCGAACGCCTCCTACTACGTGACCCCGACGCACCTGCAGCCGGCCCTCAAGCAGTTCGGGCACGAGGAGGGTTTCCTGCCCGAGACCGAGAAGGCCTCGCGCGAGAACCTGGCGCTGCCGATGTGGGCGGGCATCCCGGCCGAGATTCAGGAGCGCGTCGTCAGCGTCGTCCGAGAAGCTTCGACCGTGGGAGCGGCAGCCTCATGATCCCGATCAACCGCCACCGGATCTGGCAGCTCGTTGCGGATGGTTTGCTGGTTGCGACCGCGTGGTGGCTGGCGTTCGAGCTGCGCTTCGACCACGGCGTGCCGCCGTATTACGACACCCTCTTCAAGCGGACGCTGCTGATCGTCGTGGGGATCAAGCTGCTGGTCTTCATCCTCTTCGGCTTCTACGACCGCTGGTGGCGCTACGTGTCCACCCGCGACATGTGGGGAGCGGCGCGCGGCGTCACGGTCGCCTCGCTCGTCGCCGACGTGACCGTCTACTTCGCCTCGCCCGTGGCCGATGTCCGCCTCCCGCGCTCGATCGCGGTGATGGACTGGCTGCTCCTGCTCGCGTTCATAGCCGGCTCGCGGCTGATCGCGCGGTCGGTGTTCGAGCGGCCGACGCCGGGCCGCCTCGTCGCGCGCGGCAAGGAGGTGCTCGTGATCGGAGCCGGCGAAGCGGCGCGCGACACGATCCGCGAGATGCACCGCAACCCGCAGCTCGGCTACACGCCGATCGGCCTCGTCGATGACGACCCGCGCAAGAAGAACATCCGCATCCACGGCGTCCGCGTGCTCGGCACGACCGCCGACCTGCCGCACCTGCTGCGCGACAACAAGCCGGACGAGATCCTGATTGCGGTCCCATCGGCCTCGGGTGAGTTCCGCCGCGCGGTCGTGACGACGACGCGCGAGCTGGGCGTGCCCGTGAAGACGCTGCCGGGCCTGCACGAGCTGATCTCGGGGGAGATCGACCTCGCCGTCCAGATCCGCCCCGTTCAGGTTGAGGACGTGCTCGGCCGCGACCCCGTGGACGTCGACCTCGACTCGGCGGCGCCATACGTCGAGGGCAAGACGGTGCTCGTGACGGGCGCGGGTGGCTCCATCGGCTCGGAGCTCTGCCGTCAACTGACCCGGCTCGGCCCGCAGCGCCTGATTCTCGTCGAGCTGGGCGAGACGGCACTGTTCGAGATCGAGCGCGAGCTCGTCGACGAGCGCGGTTTCTCCGCCGCCGTCCCCGTGCTCGCCGACGTCGGCAACGCGACGAAGATGCGGCAGGTCTTCGAGCGCTACGAGCCCAGCGTCGTGTTCCACGCCGCCGCCTACAAGCACGTGCCGCTGATGGAGGCCAACCCGCTCGAGTCTGTTCGAAACAACGCGCTCGCGACGAAGGTCGTCGCCGATGCGGCTGTCGAGCACGGCGCTGATGGGCCAGTCGAAGGCCGTCTGCGAGTGGGTCGTCGAGGCCTACGGCGCCCGCGAGGACATCGCGACGCGGTTCGTCGCCGTTCGCTTCGGCAACGTGCTCGGCTCGTCGGGCAGCGTGATCCCGATCTTCCGCCGTCAGATCGAGAAGGGCGGCCCGCTCACGGTTACGCATCCCGAGATGACCCGCTTCTTCATGACAATCCCCGAGGCGGCGTCGCTCGTGATCCAGTCCGGCGCGATCGGCGGCGAGGGCCACGTCTTCGTCCTCGACATGGGCGACCCGGTGAAGATCGTCGAGCTCGCGGAGCAGATGATCCGCCTTTCCGGCAAGGATCCGGGCGAGATCGGGATCGATTTCGTCGGTGCGCGCCCCGGCGAGAAGCTGCATGAGGAGCTCTGGGGCGAGAACGAGAAAGTCGTGGCCACTGCCCACCCGAAGATCCGCCGCGTGAGCGGCCTGGTCGTCGACCCGGTCTGGCTGGAGGACGAGCTGGGCGAGCTCGAGCGCCTGGTCGAAGCCGGGGAGACGCTCAACGCCGTCTCGCGCCTGGCGGCGATGTCACGCGACCCGCGTTACGTGGTCGTGCGTGATCCGGGCGCGGTTCTCGAAGACACACTGCACTGACGCCGCCCCAGGAGTAATGCGCGGCACGGAGCGGTAAGGACGCCTGATGCGATTCCGCCGAGGCGCTCCTCTCGATCCCGGTCAGGTCACAGATCTGCGTGGGCGAAGCTTCGGCCGCGGCGGGCTTGTCCGCCCGGCGGCGTGCGACACATTCTCCGGAGCGATTTAGGCAAAGACGGTTTGGCGAAACACCGTCGGAGACGGCCCGTGGGAGCGGCCGTCCCCTTCCATGCCTCCGGACGACCGTTGTTTCATGTGCTCCTCTTCTCGTGGTTCGCTGCCGCCAGTTCCCGGTTGAAGTGGCGCACCGCGACGTTGGGAAGAGCCGTGAGCTCGTGAAGGTGCTCGTTGCTAGCCGCTGCGAGATGGGAGGCCAGGTCGGTCGACTCCGTCTCTCCCTGGAGTCGGGCGCGGAGCTCGCCGTTGACGGCCTGCACGTAGCGGTCGGCAGACACGGCCCAGCCGGCGAAGAGCTTGCTCGCCGCCGTGATCGAGGCGAGCTGAATCCGAGCGATGTGCATCGCGACGTCGCGCGCTGTCTCGGCTTGCGTTGCTTGTTTGGTGGCCATGTGGGCCTCCTTTGGATTTGAGGATGGCTGACGGGTCATTTGGCGCCCCGGAGCGCGTCGAAGGCCCAGCCGCCCAGGGCGAGCAGCACGAGGGCCAGCACGAGGGAGGCAAGGAAGAGCCGGCGTTTCATGCCGCCTCCCCCGTCTGGAGGACGGGCCCGACCGGCGTGGCCGGGTGCCCGGTCGCCGACAGCGCCCGGCACCAGGCTGTCGGATCGGCGGAATCGCCCTCGTAGAAGACGACGAACCGATCCTTAGCCGACCAAGGCGTCAGGCCGTGGACTTCGGGGAAGACGAAGAGTTCCCAGCGGGCAGTCGCGAACGAGACTGCGTCGTCGAGACCGTGGATTGTGAGTTCGTAGGCGTTCACTTGCTCAGGGCTCCTTGAGGAGTCAGGGGCCCGCTCCCGGAAGGAAGCGGGCCCGAGGGAGGGCAGGACTCAGCGGTGGTCCCGCCCGTGGGGGAGGAGGAAGTTGGTCGTGACGTAGTCGGCGATCTGCGTGCCCAGCTGCTCGCCGGCCACTTGGTCGAAGCGGAAGTGCTGCCCGGCGTAGATGCGGCTGAGGCTGGCCTCGTCGGCCGCGTCGGAGAAGCTCGTGAAGGTGCGTTCGACTCCCGGCAGGACTTCGGAGGTGACTGCGAAGTCCTCGTTGTTGCCGAAGAACCTCGAGAGCACGTCTGCGCCTGCCGCGCTGACGACCGCATGTGCGCCCGGGTAGGAGGGGTCCAAGGCCGTCGTGGCGAGCGGCGTCCAGTTCGGGTCGGCGGCGGTTGCCGGATTTCCGTCGTTGTCCGCCGCCCGGATCGCGGTGATCGGCCGCCAGAAGTGGTACGTGTACTTGGCGTCGTAGAAGGCGATCACCGAGTCGGCGAGCGTCAGGTCGAGGAGGGCGAAGAGGCGCGCGTTCTGCTCCAGGGCCGTCCCGTGTGCCAGCGCTGCCGTCTGGGCGATCTCGTTCCAATAGTTCTGGATCGGAGCCCCCCAGAAGCGGGCGATCTGGGTCTGGTCTGCCGTGCGCGTCAGGCTGCCCACTGCGCCGAGCGACTTCACCTCGTCGAATGAATCGGTGTACGAGGGGCTCGTCAGCGCCGGGGGCGGCGGGGGCCGGAACTGGTTCGCGCTCCGCAGCGCGAACGGCTGCACGAAGGGCCAGTGCGTGAACACGGGCTGCGCGAATGCGGGCGGCGTGAGCTGGTAGTCGCCGGGATTCGACCCCGGCACGAACGGGATCGGCGTGGCTGCGGAGCCGTCGCCGGCGCGCAGCGTGAGGATTGCCGCGGCGGCTTCTTCGCCGACCCTGACGCCCTGATCCTTCGCCTTACCATCCGGAACCTGAGACAGCGCCCCGGCGAGGTCGGCGTCGAGGATGGCTGCTTGGGCGGGATAGAGCCGCACGAGTACCGCGTGTGCCGCGGCGGCGGCAGCCGCCGGTTCAGAGGCGTGCCGCGGCGCACTGAGGTCGACGAGGTAGGGCGCGTTCGTCTTCGCGATCGCGTTGACGGCGTCGTAGACCGCCGCGTGCAGAATCGCCATGCTGCGGGTCGGGTGGATCGTCGCCGGCTGGGCGCCGGGGGTCCTGAGGATTCCGAGCAGGATTCGGTTCCACTGGATCACCTGGTCGGGTGAGGTCGCCGGCGCGGCAGTGGCGGGTGGTGCATTCGTCGAACGAGTCGGCCGTGCGACGCGCGCATAAGCGTTGGCGGCGAGGACGACTGCCGCCCCGACGGCGCCGAGGGCCATCCCGAAGGCGAACAGCCGGAAAGAGAAACGTTTCACTGGAGAGCTCCTTTTCTGTAGATGGTCGGGTCTGGTTGAAGCGTCCGGATGAAGGAGTCGAAGGTCCACCGATCGCCGTCGAAGAGCACGGCGAGCACGTCTTCACGCGCCGTGACGAAGACGCCGCGGACCTGGTCGCAGGCGACGAGCGCCCACTGCACGGAGCGCCGCTCCCACGCCGTCGCCGCCCAGCTGATGTCGAGCTCGAAGACGCTCATGAGATCGGGTCGAGCGGGTAGAGGAGCGACTCGGGCCCCGACGCAGGCTCGCCGTCGCCGAGGCGTTTGAAGCTGTGGATCCGCGCGGTCCCGGCTGCGCCGTCGACCCGGCTGACGCTGTAGATCGGGCCGAGGATGAGGCGCCCGTTGCGAATCGAGAACTGGTAGCGGTCGAGCGCCCGCGGGGCCGGCCCGGCCGTGCGATTGCCCTCGGTGTCGAACTGGCTGCCGTGACAGGGGCAGCCGAAGCCTCCCGCGGGCAGAGTCGGTACGACCTTGATCTCGCCGACGTTCGTCCGCCGGAACTCCTCCTTCTGGACGAAGATCGGTCCGTTCGGCTGCGTCGGACAGCCGACGTGCGTGCAGCGGCTTGACATGATCGTGAAGCTCGGCGACTTGCCGACGAAGCCGTTGTTCCGGACGAATGCCGCCCGGCGAGAGATCTCGCCGGCCTGAGGGTCGGACAGGAACGTGGCGATCACGAACTCGCCTTCCGGAAATGCGCCGATCGGCCCGAGGTCGATCGCCCGCGCCTTGGTGTGGCTGAACGCCGGCAGGACCGCCGCGCCGATCGCGGGCAGCGCCACACCGGCGGCGACCAGGCCACCGAGGCCTAGGGTCGCACGCTCGAGGAGACGGCTGCGCGGGAACCTCTCGCCCTCGTTGGTCGCGGGTTCGAGCGACTTGGTCTGAGCCGGGGATCGTTTTCCGCTGCCGCGAATCCACGCGACGGCTGCCAGCACGGTGATCGCGACGCCGGCCGGCGCGATCACTTCGAGGTTCACGACGAGGCCGGCCAAGATGACGGCGACGCCGATTGCGAACACGATCGGCGCCAGCGTCGGGCCGGCTTGTTGTTCGTTGAGCTTGGGGTCTGGGGCCATCTCGCCTCTCCCGTAGGACTCCGCGTGAGCCCTCGAGGCTCCGCGTAACTCCGCGTGAGCCCTCGAGGCTCCGCGTGGGAAAGAGGCGACCTTGGCCTCGCCGGCACCTTTCGTGGGTGCCGCTTCTCGACCGTAGCAGCAGCTGCCGACCCTGCGGCGGTTCGTCTATTGCTTTTGCGTTAAGCCGGCTTCAGCGGGAACACGATCCCGTCCGCTGTCGTTGATCGGCTTGTGGGGAGAGACCTCCAGGGTTTAGTGACCGCGAACAATCTGCCCGCGAGTCTCGAGCTTGACTTTCGCGTGTCCGCGCTCCGAGTCGGTTGGTGGCTGGGCTGGGCGGCGCTCGTATCCGTCGTCGTTGGGATCGCCGTCGGAGCCGATGCAGGCCACCGCTGGCTGTTGCTCGCACTCGCGGCCGCGGCTGCGGCCGGCAACCTCGCCGCGATGGTCGTCCCCTGGCGGGAGTGGCTCGGTAAGGGGCGAGGGTCTGCCCTGCTCGACGTCTGGTCCGGCGCACTGATCGCATTCGTCGTGCTGCTCGTAGGCGTCGGCGGTTCGTCCTTCTCGCTCCTTCTCTTCCTGGCGGTTCCCTTCGTTGCGGTCGTACAGGTGGGGCGCCGGCGTGTTTTGTGGCTTGCGACGACAGTCGTGGCCTGCGTGATCGTCACTGTGGTCGTGTCACTGCCAGCCGGAGCGACTGCAATGCGGCTTGCGATTCTGGCCGCGGTCGTCGGCGGCACGCTCGTCGTCGCGCGTGCGCTGCGCCGGGAAGCTGCGGCGGGTGCCGAGGCTGCGGCACGCGCGGAACGGGAGCGAACGCTTCTCGCGGATGCAGAGCACAGGGTCAAGAACAGCCTCCAGACCGCGGCCGACCTGCTCTTGCTCGGACGACCCGACGGCAGCGCCGGGCTTCAGTTCGATCTCACCGCGTCACGGATCCGCTCGCTCGCGGCAGTGCATCGCCTGCTGAGCGAGACGCCTGAGGAACACGTTCGCGCCGACCAGCTTCTCTCGCAGATCGTGGAGGACGTCGACGTGTCTCTCGTCCTCGACGCCGAGCCCGTGACCCTCGATGCTGCGTCCGCCCAACGACTAGGGCTTGTAGCCAACGAGCTGGTGACGAACGCGGTTCAGCACGGTTCTCCGCCCTTGTTCGTCAAGCTCGAAGGCGGTTCGCGAACCCGTTTGCGCGTCGAGGACGCTGGCGGGGCGCGCAACGGCAACAGCTCTGGGCTCGGCCTGGAGCTGGTGCGGCGAATGGCCGAGGAAGGCCTCGGCGGCTCGTTCGAGCTCGTCGAGCGAAGCGGCGGCGGGACGCGCGCGGAGCTCGTTTTCTGATGCGCATCCTGATCGCCGAGGACGATCCGGTGATCGCCCTCGCTCTCGCCGAGCGGGTCAGGTCTCTCGGCCACGAGCCGCTCGGCCCGGTCGGCGACGGCGAGCAGGCGGTTGCCGAAGCGGCGGCGACTGGGCCTGATCTCTACCTCTTCGACGTCGAGATGCCGAAGCTCGACGGGCTAGCGGCCGCCGCCGAGCTCACCGCGCGTGGCCTGGGCCGCCCTGTTGTCGTGATCACCGGGGTCGACGACCGCGGCCTGATCGAGCGATCGGTGGCGACGGGCGCCGGCGCGTACCTGACGAAGCCGGTCGACACGCGGGAGCTCGAGGCTGCGATCTCGCTTGCCGCGGCTCGCCACGCTGAGCTCGAGGGCGTGCAGGCCGAGCTTGCTCAGACGAAGCAGACGCTCGAAGAGCGAAAGATCATCGAGCGCGCGAAGGGCCTGCTGATGAAGGCGCTCGGGCTGGCCGAGCCCGATGCGTTCCGCCGGCTTCAGCTCGCGGCGCGAGAGCGGAATCTGCGGCTCGTCGACGTGGCGCGCGTGATCGTCGAGCAGCAGGACATCTTGGAATCGCCGGCAGCGAAGAAATAGCGCGCTTCTGAAGCAGATCCGCCACAGCGCCGTCACGCGGCGGGGCTAGGGTGGCCGGGTGGACGCGTCGGCGATCTTCGAGGGGTTGAACCCCGAACAGCGGCGTGCCGTCGAGACGGTGCGCGGGCCAGTGTGCATCCTCGCGGGCGCCGGCTCGGGCAAGACGACGACGATCACGCGGCGGATCGCAAACCAGGTCGCCAAGGGTGCGTTCTCAGCAGACCAGATCCTCGCCGTCACCTTCACGGACAAGGCAGCGCGCGAGATGCGGAGCCGCTTGGAACAGCTCGGCGCCGGCGGCGTCCGCGCGCGGACGTTCCATTCGGCCGCGTTCGCGCAGCTGCGCTGGTTCCGCGGCGAGCCGCCCGGGCGGGTCCTCGCCTCCAAAGCTCTGATGCTCCGGCAGATCGGCAACACGCTGCCGATGCCGTACAAGTTCCGGCCCGCGGTCGATCTCGCGACCGAGGTCGAGTGGGCGAAGAACCGGCGGCTGACGCCCGAGACCTACCGCCGCGGTCTGAACGGCCACGAGCCGCCGATTCCGGACGACCTGATGGCGCGCGTGTTCCGCGAGTACGAGCAGCGCAAGGAGGCCTCCGGCGCGCTCGACTTCGAGGACCTGCTCGCGTTGGCGCTCTAGTTGCTCGAGGACGAGCCCGAGGCGCTCGAACAGGTGCGAGATCGCTACCGCGCCTTCACCGTCGATGAGTACCAGGACGTCAACCTCCTCCAGCAGACCCTGCTCGAGCTCTGGCTCGGCGACCGCGACGAGCTCTGCGCGGTCGGCGACGACTACCAGTCGATCTACGCGTTCACGGGCGCGACTCCCGAGTACCTGCTGGCGCTGCCGCAGCACTTCCCGAATGCGACCGTCGTT
>WNGQ01008354.1_pt1 | contig 16322 bp, 14 predicted proteins | sample 5407661 | NCBI WGS metagenome assembly WNGQ01 (sample SAMN13153382, study PRJNA577476) | soil metagenome | isolation source: 60 cm soil or saprolite under Garry oak tree replicate 2 | place: USA:California | collected 2016-06-15 | reverse complement strand
GGGCACGTCGCCCGTCCCCGCCGCTATCCCTTGCGGGTGAGGGCGACGAGGGCGAGCGCCGCGAGGACGATGGTGGACGCCCCGCCGGCGGCGGCGGGGAGCGAGACGCCGAGGCCCGCGAGCCGGGCGATCGCCGCCACGATGACTGCGCCGGCGATGGCCGGCAGCGCGCTGCGGCCGAGCGTGGCCCGGCTCGCCGTCACGATTCCCCCCATCCAGGCCAGGAACGTGCCGAGCATCCACCATACGGGGAGGTACCACCACGTGCTGCCGCCGCCGATCGCGTCCCACGTCCAGGGGTAGGCCTGGAACGGCCGGAGCAGCACAATATCGATGGCGCTGAACACGACCGTCCCTACGAGCCCTACCGCGGCCGCTCCGGCGATGCCGTCGGTGCTGCGAGCCGCGGTCCACCGCGCCGGAAAAAGGGCAACCACGATCGCCGCGGCGACGACCAGGAGCGCTTCGACGCCCTCCCGCGCGGCTCCGCCCGGGAGGGTGCGGGACGCGGCTACGAAAAGCACGACCGCGACGCCCGTCACGAGGCCGACCAGGGCACCGCCGGTGGTGACAGTGCGGAAGTCCGAACGGTCCTGCGCGGGTGCCGCGGTGGCCGACATGCGTCGCGTCTCCTTACTGAAGAAAAGGCCCGGGGAGCTGACTCGCGGAAATCTAAGTCTCTGGTCTCACCGGGCAAACACCAGCAGGACCGCGAGATCGGTGATGGCCCACACGCCGAGCGCGTAGTACATGCCCCGTTGCTGCAGCGCGGCGGATAGCGTGTCGCGGCGCCGGTACCAGGGTACGAGCACCGCGAGCCACAGGATCAGCGGCACGAGCAGCAGCCAGGCGCGCACCCACAACAACGCCGCCGCCCAGGAGAACAGCGCGAATGCCAGCACGATGCACGCGATCGCCACGGCCAGGCTGGCGCGCGTCCCGAGCATGAGCGCCAGGGTGCGATCACCGCGGCGGCGATCCTCCTCCATCTGATACAGCTGCGTGAGCGGATAGAGCCCCGCGAACAGCGGGCAGAACCCCAGCAGCACCAGGGCGTGCCCGACGTCGAGCGGTCGCCCGGTGGCGGCCCACGCGGCGAACGGCGTGAGCGTCCCGAAGCCCCACATGTTGATCACCCAGTCGACGCCGGCCACGGCCTTGAAGCGGAACGGCGGCACCGAGTAGAGAATCGAGAGCACGAGGCAGATCGCGTAGTCGACGCGGAAGGCAGGGGGAAGCGCGAAGCCGAGCAGCTGACCGCCGGCGAGCAGTGCCACGCTGAAGCCGAGCAGGTGCGGCGGCGGCGGCGGCGGCGCCCGGAGGTAGCCGATGTCCCCTTCGTCCTGGTCGAACACGGAGTTGATGGCCAGCGTGCCGCCATTCAAGAACACGACCCACACGACGAGCGCGGCGATCGCCTGCGGCAACCGCGCCCCGCGCGCCGCGCCGCCGATGCCCACAGCCAGCACGTACCCCACCAGCGTATGCCCGGCCATGATGGGCCACTCGGCGGGCCGCAGGTGCAGCAGGTAGGAAAACAGGTCTCCCGGGAGCAGCCGGTAGCCCCAGCGGCGCCAGGAGGTGAGCGTGCGCGCGTCGGCTACCACTTCAGCCCGAGGGCGCCGGCGGCGATCCGCAGTCCCGTGAGGGTGAGGTCGGGGTGCACGGCCTCGATCTCCCGCGCCAGCGGCGCGACCAGACTCGCGAGCCCGCCGGTCGCGATCACGTGCGGCGCCTTGCCGTTCGGCCACTCGGCCTTGATGCGCCGCACCAGACCATCCACCGCCTCCGCGGTGCCGAGCAGCACGCCGGCGCGGATCGCCTCGTCCGTGCGCCGCCCGATGGTGCGCGTCGGCGGAGCGAGATCGGTGGCGGGGAGCTTGGCGGTGCCCCGGATGAGCGCGTCCGACGCCGTGCGGATCCCCGGCATGATCACCCCGCCGAGAAAATGCCCGTCCGCCGTGATGCAATCGAAGGTCGTGGCGGTGCCGAAATCGACGACGATGGTGTCGCGGTGGAACAGCTGGGCTGCGGCAAGCGTGTTGAGAATGCGATCCGCGCCCACCTGCAGCGGCTCTTCCACGTCGAGGGTGATGGGCAGCTTGGACCGTCCGTCCACCACCGCGGGTGTCAAGGTGGTCGCGCGCTCCACCGCTTCGCACAACCCCTGTGTCACGGGCGGCACCACCGACGCGACGACGGCGGCGCGAACCTCCTGGGTGGAACGGCCCGCCTGGGCGAGGTAGGAGGTGAGGGTCGACGCCCACTCGTCCGGCGTGCGCTGCGGCGTGGTGGTCAGCCGCCAGTGGGACTCGAGGCTGTCCCCCCGGAACAAGCCGACCTTCGTTTCGGTGTTGTTGATGTTGATGGCGAGGAGCATGGAGCAAGAAGATGGTAGAAGGCGGTAGAGGATGGTAGAGGATGGTAACGGTAGAGGACGGTAGAAGACGGTAGAGGACGGTAACGGTAGAGGACGGTAGAGGACGGTAGAAGACGGTAGAGGTCGGAAAAGGAAGCGCTCACTGGCCTCGGGCGCCGAGCGACCGATACAGTCGCCACGTCAGAAACCCCGCGCGCCTTCGCAGATCCTCCAGTCTCTGCCAATCAGAGCTCGACAGCATCTCGAGCTCTCCTGCGACCCGAAACGCGTACCCGAATTCCGCCAACGAACCGATGGCGATGTCAAGAAACCGCCGACACTCTCGCGCGCCGTGCTTGGCTGATCCCTCGACGATATTCGCGGCTGCCGAAAACGCGGCCCGTTGCGTCTGAGATGTTAGGCCGTACAACTCGTCTCTCGGGAACGTCTTGGTTGCCCGGTACGTCTCAAGCATGAGCTTGTGACACTCTTGCCATGCTTTGAGTCGCTCATAGGGTGGCATGCATGCTAAAGTACCGTCCGGCGTTGCGAACAGTTGCATCGTTTCATCGCAACTGGTGGCCAAAAAATGCAGCGACATCCGATTTGCAACCCTCTACCGTCCTCTCCCGCCCTCTACATCTTACGCCAGCTCCACATGTCCCTCCCGCACGGCGACGGTCGCGGCGCCGAGATCGACGAGCAGGGCGCCGTCCGGCCGGAGGCCGCGCGCCCGGCCCGCGGCCGGGGCACGCAGCTGACGCCCCAGCAGCCAGTCGCGCGCGGCGAACGCGGCGCACTCGCGCTCGGAGAGCGCGGCCGCTCCCGCGGCTCCAGTCAGACCCGCCAGCGCCGGCACGAGGCGATCCAGCAGGTCGATGCGCTGCACGGCCGGCAGCCATTCGGCCAGCGCGACGGCCCGGCGCGCCACGGCGCCGGGGATCGGGTTGCACACATTCGCGCCCACACCGACCGCGAGCCACTGCAGCGCCTCGCCCTGCCACCGCCCCTCGCACAGGATGCCCGCGAGCTTGCGCTCCGCGAGCAGCACGTCGTTGGGCCACTTGAGACGCGCCTCCGCACGTCCCAGCAGCGCATCGACCGCGTCCGCGACGGCGAGCCCGACGCGCACCGACATCACGCCCAGCTCGACGCGTGCGGGGCGCAGCAGCATGCCCAGCCACACGCCTCCCATAGGTGAATGCCAACTCCGCCCGTCGCGCCCGCGCCCCGCCGTCTGCTCTTCCGCGATCACGGTGGTGCCCGCGGGCGCGCCCTGCGCCCCCAGGTCGTGCAGGGCGTCGAGCGTCGAGCCCAGCCGGCGGAACACGCCGCACTGCGGAACGCCCCAGCGCGGGGCGAGATCGACGGCCGAGACGCCGTCGAGCACTACCGGCGCCACAAGGCGTAGAGGATCGTCAGCACGCCCACGGTCCAGTTATACGGCGCGAAGCGGTAAAAGTGGCCGCGCTGGAGCAGGGCCACGAGAAAACGGATCGACCAGATCCCGCTCGCGAACGCGAGCGCGAAGCTCACCGCGAGGGGCACGGCGCCGACGGCGGCCACGCTCACGACCATGTGACGCCCCTCGACCAGCGCCGCCCCCGCGATGACGGGCACGGCGAGGAGAAAACTGAATTCCGCCGCCGCGGCCGGGCCGAGACCGCCCCACAGCGCCGCGCACACGGTCGAGCCGGAGCGCGAGACGCCCCGAAACACGGCGGCCAGCGCCTGAGCAAAGCCGATCCCCACCGCCACGCCAAGCGTCGGCTCCGGGCGAGCGCCGGCGAGGCGCCGGGTCGACCAGTTCATGAACCCCGTCACGATGAAGCCCGCCCCCACGAGCAGGAGCGAGGCCGCCGCCTCGACCTGGCGATGGAACGCGACCCCGACGACGCCGGCCGGCAGCGTGGCGAGCACGAGCAGCCCCGCGGTGCGCAGCTCGGCCGGCCGCCGGGCCAGCACACCGCGCGCGATGGCCCACAAGCGCGCGCCGTACACCACCAGCACCGAGCCGAGCGTGGCGACATGGAGCGCGACCTCGACGAACACTCCGGGCGTGTGCACGCCGGTCGCCACCTCGAGCACGCGCAGGTGCCCGGAGCTCGAGACCGGCAGGAACTCGGTGAGTCCCTGCACCAGTCCCAGCACGATCCCTTGCCACAGCGTCATGCGACCCGCCCCGCGACCAGCGCCACGATCCCCACGAGCATCGCTCCTTTCAGTAGTAGACTGTTGCGGGCGCTGTGCCCGGCGAACAGGCGGCTCGCGACCGCGAGCACCGCGAGCTGGGCGAACAGCGCGATGAGAAAGTATGCGCCGCCATAGTGGGCCTGCGCCGGCAGCGCGAGGGAGAGCGGCACGAATGCGGCCGCGAGGGCGCCCGCGACGACGCCCGCCCGCCGCGCCCCCAGCACCAGCGGCAGGGTACGCCGGCCCAGCACGGCATCGCCGGCCTGGTCGTCCAGGTCCTTCACGATCTCGCGCACCAGGTGCAGCCACGCGGCCAGCGTCCAGGGCACGAGGCCCGCAGCCGGTCGATCCACCGCGATGGCGCCGTACAGGAGCGGCAGCCCCGCGACCAGCGCCACGGCCACGTTTCCCGGGAGGCCGAGCCGCTTGAGCAGCGGCGAGTAGGCGATCATCACCACGAGCGCGGCGGTGCCCACCAGGACGGCGGCGCCGTTCACCAGGGCGGCGGCCGCCAGACCGACCAGCGCCCCCGCCACGACGCACAGATCCGCGGTGCCACGCGCGAGGCGACCGGCGGCGAGGGGGCGCTCGCCGCGGGGCCGGTTCACCCGGTCTCCCGCGCGGTCCCAGATGTCGTTGAGCGCGTTGCCCGCCGCTCCGAAGCCGATGGCCGCCAGGCTCGCGAACCACAGCACGCGCGGCGTGGTGACGGAGCCGAGCGCGATCCAGCCGCCGGCGAGGACGCCGAGCGCGGCGAGCAGCAGGTTGTGGGCGCGGACGAGCCGCAGCACGTCAGGCACCGAGCACGTCCGCGTACAGCTGCTCGTAGCGGGGCACGACGCGGTCGGCGGCGAAGTCGAGCGCCCGCCGGGCGGCCGCCGCGCGCAGCCGCGCGTGCAGCTGCGCGTCGCGCAACGTGCGCACGCCGTGCGTGATCATCGCGTCGATGTCCCCCGGCGGCGTCAGAAAGCCCGTCTCCCCGTCCACCACCACCTCGGACAGACCGCCTACCGCGCTCGCCAGCACCGGGACGCCGCACGCCATCGCCTCCAGGGCGGCGAGCCCGAACGACTCGGTCTCCGAGGGCAGCAGGAACAGATCACTGCCCCGCAGGATGTCGGCGACGTTGTCCACCTTGCCGAGAAACCGAACGTCGCGTCCCAGCTTCAGACGGTCCGCTTCCTGCTCGGCGGCATCGCGGTCCGGTCCGTCGCCCACCAGCACGAGCGTGGCGGGGAGCTCCCGACGAATCCCGGCGAAGACGCGCACCACGTCGCGCACGCGCTTGACCGGCCGGAAGTTCGAGACGTGCACCACCACCTTGTGGCCGGCCGGCGCCAGCGAGCGGCGAGCGCCGCCGTCCGCGACCGGGTGATACTCGGTCACCGCCACGAAATTCGGGATCACCACCACGTCGCACCCCGCGCAGCCGAAGGCGCGATAGGTCTCCTCCCGCAGGAACGCCGACACGGCCGTCACCCGGTCCGACTGCTCGATCGAGAACTTGGTGAGCGTGAAGTAAGAGGGATCCTGGCCCACCAGCGTGATGTCGGTGCCGTGCAGGGTGGTGACGATCTTCAGGTCCTGCTGTCCCTTCAGCATCTGCTTGGCCAGCCACGCCGTGGCCGCGTGGGGTATGGCGTAGTGCACGTGCATGATGTCGAGGTGCTCCCGCATCGCCACTTCGTGCTGCTTCACCGCGAGCGCCAGGGCGTAGGGGGACGACTGCTCGAACAACGGATACTCGGGCTGCGTGACCTCGTGGAAGGTCACCCGCTCGGCGTAGCCGCGCAGCCGGAAGGGACTCGCGTAGGAGACGAAGTGGATCTCGTGCCCGCGGCGCGCGAGCTCGAGCCCCAGCTCGGTGGCCACGGCACCCGAGCCGCCGTAGGTCGGGTAGCGCCAGCGATCCACGATGCGTGCAGCGAGCACTTCGGGCGCCTCCACCGCATCGAGCGTCCAAATCGACCCCTCCCTCGTCCCCCGTCCCTCGTCCCGCACCTGGTTTCGGAACCAGGTATCCTGTCGCTTCGCGTAGCGCCGCGTGGCGACGATGATCGCCTCCCGCAGCCCCTGCTCCGGCAGCCGTCCCGCGAGCATGGCCGCCACCTCGCGGTAGCCCACGCCGTCCAGGCCCGGGGCATCCGGTGGGACCGGTCGGGCAAGCGTACGGCGGACTTCGTCGACGAGCCCCGCGGCGAGCATCGCGTCCACCCGGTCGGCGATCCGCCGCTGGAGCGCGTCGCGCGGCAAGGTGAGATGAATGTACCACGGACGCATCGCGCCGGTCGCGCGCGCGTGCTCCTGCCACCAGCTCAGGCCGCGTCCGGTGAGGAGCGCGACCTCGATGGCGCGGACGGCACGCTGCCGCCCCCCGCCCGCGAACCGCCGGTCCAGGCGCGCCGCCCAATGTGCAAGACGCGCCGCCGGCAGCCGCGCCGTCCAGGCATGCAACCGCTCGCGTCGCCCGGCGTCGAGCGGCGGCTCGTGGAACAGACCCTCCGCCAACGCCCGCACATAGAATCCCGTTCCCCCCACCACCACCGGTTGGCGGCCGGCGCTCCGGATCTCCTCCAGCCACACCGCCGCATCGCGCGCGAATTGCCCCGCGCTGTAGCGCTCTCCGGGCTGCACCACGTCGAGGCCCACGTGCGGTACGCGGGCCAGGAGCGGGGGGGGCGGCTTCGCGGTCCCGATGTCCAGGCCGCGGTAGGTCTGGCGCGCGTCCGCGGAGACGACGGTGATGGGCTCGAGCGCGGCCCACGCCGCGGCCACCGCCGTCTTGCCGACGCCGGTGGGACCGACGATAACGGGAGTGAGGGGAGGGATCTCAGGATCGCCCAAATCTCCGCTCCAGCTCGCCCTTGGGCAGCTGTACGATCGTGGGCCGGCCGTGCACGTCGTGGGCCGGCAGTGTCGCGCTGAGCAGGCGGAGCACGAGCTCTCGCATCTCCTCCACCTCGAGCCGCTGGCCCGCCTTGATGGCCGCGCGACAGGCGAACGTCGCCGCGAAGCGCTCCAGCCGGTTGGCGAGCGCGCTGAATCGCCCTCCGGCGAGATCGGCGACGAGCTCCTGGAGGCAGCGCGCCGCGTCGAATCGGGGGTGCGGGTTGGGCGCGGTGTGCACGACCACGCTGCGTCCGGAGAACGCCTCCGCCTCGAACCCCACGCGGCGCAGCAGCTCGCGGTGCGCCTCGACGGCCTCGAGCTCGGCACCCGAGAACTCGAGCGTGAGCGGCAGCAGCAGCCGCTGCGCCGGGGCGCCATCGCCCGTGAGCTGGCGCATCACGCGCTCGTACAGCACCCGCTCGTGTGCCGAGTGCTGATCCACGATCGCGACGCCGGAGTCGGACTGGAACAGGATGTAGGTGTCGAAGACCTGAAGGAGAGGGGCTAGGGATCGGGGGTCAGGGGTTAGGGGTCCGGAGCCGAACAGGTCCTGTGGTGCACCACCGGCCAAGTCGGCGCCGGGGCCAGCCCATGAGCCCCCAACCCCTAGCCCCTGACCCCCGACCCCTAATGGAGCCGCCGCCGCCAGCGGCCCCAGCGCCTCCCGCACCGCCTCCTCCACCACCTTCTCGACGAAGAACTTGTCGCGGAACCGCACTTCCAGCTTGGACGGATGGACGTTCACGTCCACCGCGTCCCCCGGCAGATCGAGGAACAGGATCAGCGAGGGACGGTCGTCGGGCGCGAGCGTCGAGCGGTAGCCGGCCTCGGCCGCGCGCAGGATGAAGGGGTCGCGGATCGGCCGGCCGCGCACGAACACGTAGCCCTTCCGGCCGGTGGGCTTCGCCTGCGCCGGACGCTGGGCGAAGCCGCGCACCTCGAGCGGGCCCTCGCGGCGGGCGATCGGGAGCAGCGTATCGGCCAGCGCCACGCCCCACAAGGCGGCCACGCGCTCGATGGCATCGGCCGCGGGGCGCACGTCGATCAGCGTGCGATCGTCGCTCGACAGCGTGAACGCGGTTTCGGGCCGGGTCAGGGCCAGCAGCGTGACGGCCTCGGCGACGGCGCGGGTCTCGGTCGCCTGGGCCCGCAGGAACTTGCGGCGCGCCGGCATATTGAAGAAGAGCCCGCGCACGGTCACCGTCGTCCCCCGCCGCCGCACGGCGTCATCGACACCTTCGCGCTTCCCGCCGACCACGCGCAGCCGGGTGCCGGTGGCACCGTCGGGCGAGGTCTCGAGCTCGAACCTGGATACCGAGGCGATCGCGGGCAGCGCCTCGCCCCGGAAGCCGAACGTGCCGACCCCGATCAGGTCGGCGGCCTCGCGGATCTTGCTCGTGGCGTGCCGCGACAGCGCCAGCTCCGCGTCGGGGCGGGCCATGCCCTCGCCGTCGTCGCTCACGCGGATGAGGCTCTTCCCGCCGTCTTCGATCTCCACGCGGATCGCCCGCGCTCCGGCGTCGAGCGCGTTCTCGACGAGCTCCTTCACCACGGAGGCGGGCCGCTCGACCACTTCGCCGGCCGCGATCTGATCCGCCACCTGTGGAGCCAGTACGGCGATCCGTACCGCGCTCTGCACCGTCACAGCCGTGTCACCTCGGTCGCGAGCACCCAGCCGCGTACGCCGTCCTGGCGATGCACCTCGATCCAGCCGCCGAACGACCGATCGACCAGCAACGCGGCACCGGCTTCGACCGTCGCCGCGGCGCTGGCGCTGCCATACGGCGCCACCCGCACCGACGTCGCGGCATGCACGACGATCGCGACGGGCTGGCCCCGCCGCAGGGCCTCGCGTGTGGCGAGGCCGATCATGCCAGCCGTCAGCACCGCGACGCTGACGAAGACCACCGGTCGGCGCCTCCTCCCGGCGGCGACGATCCACAGGACGACCCACAGCAGGGCGGCCAGGAGGGCCCACTCACCGGGCGTGGCGAGCCCCACGACGAGCAGCGGCTCGCTGGGCGCGTCCGGGGGCGGGAGCAGCTCGCGCGCGCGCCGCACGGTTTCGTCGCGCGGCGCGAGCCGCGCCGCGATGGCCCACGCGGCGATCGCCTTGCCGTCCGCTCCAGCGCGATACAGCGTGGCGCCCAGATTGTACCAATGCGCCGGGGCGCGCGGCTCGGCGGCGGCGCGCGCAGCGAAGGAGTCCGCCGCCGCGCGCAGTGCGCCCGCCTCGTACAACGCCTCCGCGCTCAGCGCCTGGGCGGCGGCCGGCCGCGCCAGCGCGGCGGCCAGGAGCGCGACGGCCACGACCCGGCCGTCCCGCCCCCGCCGTCCCGTCCGGGCCGGATCGCCGTCGAGCACCCGCAGCACCTGCTCCAGCTCCGACGCGAGCTGCGCCGCGTCGCCCGGCGCGCGCGGACCGTAGCGCGCCGCGCGCAGCCGGTCCCGCAGCCGCATAACGTGGTCGGCGACGGCGCTCTCGACGCCCGCCGCGCGCAGCGCGCGGCCGAGTCCGTCGCCATCGCGGGCCTCGGCGTCGGGGACGTGGCTCGCGAGCAGCGCGTGAAACCGGCGCTCCGCCCGGCCGATCGGGCTCGGCGGCGCGGGCGCGACGGTGGCGACGCGGATCACCGAGGCCGGCCCGCGCCGCCGCCACAGCCACGCGAGGAGCGGCGGGCCGACCAACAGCACGAGCCAGCCCCACGGCACGAGGTCGTGCGCCAGCTCGTCGGTCCACACGGGACCACCGCCGCGCTCGAGCGGGGGGAGCGCCCGGGGCGCCCGGGGCTCGAGCCCGGCGGACACCAGGAGCGGACGGGGTGCGAGTGTCGCGGCAGCCGCCTCGCCCGCTGCGAGGTCGTAGTAGGGATACCGCACCGCCGGCAGCAGAAACGAGCCGGCGGAATCGGGCATCACGAGGTACTGAAACGTCTTCGCCCCGGCGATGCGACCATCGCGGGCCTCGACCCGCGTGCCCGTCTCCCCGGCGTACGCGCGAAACCCCGCCGGCCAGCCGATCCGGGGCTCCGGCCACAGCGCCACATTCCCCACGCCCGACAGCGTGGCCGTCACGGCGATGGGCTCGCCCACCCGGCCATTGGGCGGATCGAGCCGGAGGTCGAGGCTGAGTCCCCGCGCCACGGCGGGCGGATCGCCCGCCGCCCGTGCACCCGGCAGCGGCAGCACCTGCACGGGCACGGTGTCGCTCCGCAACGAAAAGCGGTCCTCGCGACTGAAGAACGAGAAGCTCGCGGGCACCGCGTACTCCACGGTGGCGGGCGGAATGACGATACGGCCCGGCGCGAGTGGAAACACGGCCTCGTGCGCGACGAACAGGTCGAGCCAGCGACCGCGCACCAGGCGCGAGGCGGCGACCTCGCTCGGTGCGGCGCCGGGATACGACCAGACGCCTTCCGGCGTCTGCAGCGTGAGAATCGGCGCGCGTCGCAGGCGCGCGCGCAGCTCGCGCGGGAACCATGCGACGGCGATCACGTCGAGCTGCTGGCCCACGAGCACCGTGTCGCCGGGGAGGAGCACGGTGAGCGCGACGTGCTCGCCCGGGTCGCCGGCGGCGGGCGGTGTGGCCCCCTCGATCAGCCGCCGCGCGATGGGCGACACGGCGGTAGCGAGCCCGGCCCTCGCGCTGTCCACCGTGACCATGAGGGCCGCGGTGGCGACGCGGCGGCCATTCTGCTCCACCCGCACGGGTCCGATCACCAGCGCGCCGGGGCGTTGCGCGCGCAGCTCGAGCTCGCGCGTGGTGGTGCGCACCGGGCCGCCCAGCGCCTCGAGCGTCACCTCCGTGACCTCGCGCGATCCGACGACGGTGAATCCCGTGAGCGCGGGGAGAGCGAGGGTCACCGGGGCGGCGGATCGCGTGCGCGCGCGGATGGTGAGCAGCAGGTCGTCACCCGCCGCGACGTGCGTCCGGTCCAGGCGCGCGGTGACGTCGGGCGCCGGCCCGCTCTGCAGCGCGGCGAGCACCCAGAGCGCGAGGATCACCAGTCCTTCACGCCGGGCTCCACGGCGCGGCGCGTCTGCCCGGTGCGGTCGCGTCGTGTCTTGAGCTCCTGCTGGCCGATCGAGCGCAACACTTCGTCCGCCTGCGCCGGGCTCATGCCACCCTGCACGCCGGCGCCGCCCTGGGCGCGCCCCTTGCTCGATCCCCCCCCGCCCCCGCTCTGGGGCGCGCCCCCGCCGCCCCCGGACGGCGGATTGCTCCGGCTGCTGCCGCCGTGCTGGCGCCGCACGGCGAGCTCGAGGTTCCATTTGGCGCCCAGGTCGTGCGGCCGCAGCAGCAGCGCTTCGCGGTAGGCGCGCTCGGCGTCCGCGAGACGCGAGTCGCGTGCCGCGCTGTCGGCCATGGCCTCATGCAGGGCCAGCAGGCCGAGATTGAAGAGCGCGCGGAACCGCACGTCGGGGTCGAGCGACGCCGCGGCGTGCGTGAGGCTGCCCCGCGCCGTCTCGGCATCCGAGTCCGCCAGCGCCGCGGTGCCGGCGTTGTACCACGCCGTGTCGTCCTTGCGGCGCGCCGCGAGCTCGGCCAGATAGGCCGCGCGGGCGCCGGCGAGGTCGCGGCGATCCCACGCCTTCTCCGCGGCACTGCGGGGTCGTACGGGCTTCTGTGCCGCGGCCGGCGGCGGAAGCAGACACCACATCGCGATGCCGATGAGGGCGGCGGTGCGCCGCGTCGCCGCCTGCGTGACGAGCAGCGCCACCGCGAACAGCAGGGGGAACCAGGCGCGCAACCGGCCCTGCTCGGTACGCGCCTCGCTCGCCCGGGCGCGCCGGTAGGACGCGACCAGGTCGCGCACCGCGCCGGCCTGATCGGGGAGGTCCGCCGCGACGAGCGTGCCCTGCGCCGCGTCCGCGATCGCGCCCAGCACATCGTCCCGGCGGGCCGTCTGGATGACGCGGCCGTCTTCGTCCCGCTGGTAGGTGACGAGCGACCCGTGCTCGTCGCGCACCGGGATGCGACTGGGCGTGCGGCCGCCCTCGGCGACCAGGATCAGCTTGATGCCGCCGGCGCGCAGCTGTTGCGCCTGCTCGGCCACCGCGGGAAGCGTGTCGTGCGCTTCGCCGTCCGTGAAGACGACCAGCACGCGGTCGGCGAGGTCGGAGCTCGACCGCAGCAGCTCCCCGCCCTGACGCAACGCGCCGGCCAGCCCCGTTCCTCCCTGCGAAGCGACTTCGGGATCCAGCGCGTCGAGGTAGAGCGTGAGCGCCGAGCCGTCAATCGACAGCGGGGAGAGGATGTAGCTCGAGCCGGCGAATGCCAGCAGACCCACGCGATCGCCGTCCAGATCCTGCACCAGCCGGCGCGCTTCGCGCAGCGCCCGCCCCAGCCGGCTGGGACTCGCGTCCTCCGCCAGCATCGAGCGGGAGATATCCATCGCGATCACGACGGACAGGGCGCGCGTTTCCGCCACGATCGTCGCTTCCCCCCAGCGCGGGCCCGCCAGCGCCACCACGCCCAGGAACGCGGCCACGGCGAGCGCCGTGGGCCCGAAGCGTCCCGCGCCGATGGCGCGCCGCACGGTTTCCTCGGACCACTGGGCCGCCCGCCGGATACGGATGCGGCGCGCCCACGCGGCCGCGAACCACACCGCGCCGCCCACCAGCGGCGCCACCGCGAGGACGATCGGCGCGTCGAACGCCATCAGGGCACACGGACCGCGAACGTGCCCGCGACCACGATCTCCAGGGCCAGCGCCACCAGCCCCAGGGCGAGCGGCGTGCGATACGCTTCGTCGAACCGCCGATACACCACCTGCTCCACCGGCGTCTTCTCGAGCCGGTTGATCTCGGCGAACACGTTGCGCAACGACTGGGCGTCGGTGGCGCGGAAGTAGCGCCCGCCGGTCATCGAGGCGATCTCGGTCATCAGCGGCTCGTCGATCTCGACCGGCATCATCTGGTAGCGCAGGCCCTCGAGGCCCTGCCCCGTGGGCACCGGGGCCTCCCCCCGCTTCCCCACCCCGATGACGTAGATCTTGATCCCCAACGCGGCCGCGGCCTGCGCCGCCGTGCGTGGGTCCACGGTGCCGCGGTTGTTCACGCCGTCGGTGAGCAGCACGATCACCTTGCTCTTGCCGGGCGCGCGCCGCAGCCGGTTCGCCGCGGTTGCGATCCCCGTGCCGATCGCGGTGCCGTCCTCCAGCATCCCGATGCGCAGGCCCTTGAGCGCCTGCTCCAGCACCGCGTAGTCGGTGGTGATCGGGACCTGGGTGAGGGCCTGGGCGGCGAACGCCACGAGCCCGATGCGGTCCGACTTCCGCGCCCGCACGAACTCGATCGCGGTCTGTTTGGCGACGTCGATGCGGTTGGCGGGAGCGAAGTCCTCGGCGAGCATACTGCTCGACATGTCGATGCCGAGCACGATGGAGATGCCCTCGCTGTGCGTCTCCGAGCGGGCGGACCCGATGCGGGGGCCGGCCGCGGCGACGATCCACGCGCCCAGGCACACGCTCCGCAGCGTGACGGGGAGACGCGCGATCCAGAGCCGCTCGGCCGCACCCGCCACCGGGCGCACGTCGCTCATGCGGGTCCCCGCCAGCCGGCTCAGCCGCTTCGTCCGCAGCCACCACCACAGGGGCAGCACGCCCAGGGCGAGCAGGAGGAAGGGCCGGGCGAAGCTCAGGGGGCGAGCTCCTTGGCCAGGCGACGCGCCCGCGCGGCGAGCGCCACGACATCGCCGTCCTGGGCGCTGCCGAAGGCGACGCGATCGAGCTGCTCCAGCAGGTCGCGCAGCTCGGCGACGGGCGCTCCAGGCCGGGCCCGCTCGACCACGCCGAGACACTCGTGGGTGTCGAGCGCGAGATGCGCGGCGGGGACCGCCCGCGCCAGCACGGCGCGCAGCCGCCAGGTCGCGCGCGTCGCCACGGCGCGGGGCTCGCCGGCGGCGAGCCAGCGGGCATCGGGCACCTCACGTTCCAGTCGAACCGGAGGCGCCGGGGGCACGTGGCGCGGCGATCGGCGCCGGGCGGCCACGCCCGCCGCCAGCAGCCCGATCGAGACGAGGGCCGCGGCGAACGGCAGCCCCGGATTGCGACGCTCCAGCCGCAGCGGTCCGAGCGGTCCGCGCGGGTCCGGCCCTTTGAGGGTGTCGGGGATGACGCTCGCCACCGCGATGCTCGCCGCACCACCCGCGCTCGAGTCGCTGCGGCCGTCGGGGCCGAGGCGCCAGAGCGGCGGCAGCGTGAGCGTGTGGTTACCCGGCGTCCACACCGCGACGCCATAGCGCACCACCCACCCCGCACGGCTGCGCAGCACCGCCGGATCGCCCAGCGGCTCGACATCCTCCCGCGCCTCGAGTTTGCCGGCCCGCACCTGCCACCCGGCCGGCACGGGGATCTCCCGCTCGAGCCAGACCGTATCGCCGACAGTGGGCGTTGCCGGACTCGCGGTCCAGGTCGCGCTCTGAGCCGCTCCACGACGCCACGACGCCACGACGCCGAGGATCGCGAGCACGGCGACAAGTGGCTTCATCGTTTCAGGCGCTTGGCCCGCTCGGCGAAGGCGCGACGGAGTGGGACGGCATAGGGAACGCTGGTCTGCAGCGCGACGCGGTCCACACCCGCCGCGAGCAGCTTGCGGCCCCGCTCCTGCAGCTGCCGCTCCGCGGCGACCCGCACGCGGGTGCGGGTCGGGGCGTGGCTGGTGTCGATCAGGACCCGCTGGCCGGTTTCGGCGTCCTGCATGTCCACCCAGCCCGTATCGGGCAGGTTGAGCTCGCGCGGATCGTCGATCGTGATCGCCACCACGTCGTTGGCCGCGGCCAGCTGCGCCAGCGCGTCCTCCCAGCCGTCCGCCCGGAAATCGGAGAGCACCACGACGATGGCGTGATGGCGCAGCAGCTTGGCGGCGTAGCGGAGCGCCTCGGCGAGGTTGGTGGCGCGGCCGCGCGGCGTGAACGCCACCAGGTCGCGGATGATGCGCAGGGCGTGCGGGCGACCCTTCGAGGGCCGCACGACGTATTCGACCTTGTCGGCGAACATGAGGGCGCCCACGCGGTCGTTGTGGCGCGCGGCGGCGAGCGCGAGCACCGCGGCCACTTCGACCGCCAGGCCGGCCTTCGTGTAGGGGCGCCCGAACTGGCACGAGCCCGACTGGTCCACCACGAGCAGCAGCGTGATCTCGCGCTCTTCGTGGTACGTCTTCACGAACGGATGCCCCATCCGTGCCGACACATTCCAATCGATGGCCCGAAAATCGTCACCCTGCTGGTATTCGCGGACCTCCGCGAACTCGATGCCTTGCCCGCGGAACATCGAGCGGTATTCGCCGGTCAACAGCGAGTTGACGAGGCTGCGGGTGCGGAGCTCGATGCCCTTGACCTGGCGCAGCACCTGCGCGGTGACGGCGCGCCGGCGGCGGCGCAGCGGGGCGTGCTCGCCGCTCCGGCGATCGACTCCCTGGTACGTCACGGGACGCCCACGGCCTCGAGAATCTTGGCGATGACCCGGTCCGAGTCCATGTCTTCTGCCTCCGCCTCGAACGTGAGCAGCACGCGGTGCCGCAGCACGTCGAACGCCATGGCTTTCACGTCTTCGGGGACGACGTAGGTTCGGCCGCGCAGATACGCGTGCGCCCGGGCCGCCTGGGCGAGGTAGATCGAGGCCCGCGGGGACGCCCCGAAGGCGATCAGCGGCTTGAGCTCCGGGAGGCCGACCGCCTGGGGCTCGCGCGTGCCGCGCACCACGTCCACGATGTAGTCCACGACCTTCTGATCCATGAAGAGCTCGGCGATGGCGCTGCGCGCCGCCATGATGTCGTCCGCTTCGGCCACGGTGCGCACCGCGAGCGTCTTGGCGAGGCCCGGCACGCCTTCGAGCAGGATGTGCCCGCCCGTGAGCAGCCCCACCAGCAGGCGCTCCAC
>WNGQ01019016.1_pt1 | contig 16327 bp, 13 predicted proteins | sample 5407661 | NCBI WGS metagenome assembly WNGQ01 (sample SAMN13153382, study PRJNA577476) | soil metagenome | isolation source: 60 cm soil or saprolite under Garry oak tree replicate 2 | place: USA:California | collected 2016-06-15 | reverse complement strand
AGCCGCCCGGCAGCGGCGGCGGCACGGGCCGGGCCAGGTAGCGGGAGTAGGCGTTCTCGTGCAGGTCGAGGATGGTGTAGAGACCCTCGGCGCGGGCCCAGCCCACGACCTGCTCCACCCGCTCCCGGTAGCGCTCGTCGTACCGGCCCGGCCGCGGCTCCAGCAGGCTCCAGGACAGCGCCAGGCGGACCACGTCGAAGCCGAGGGCCCGCATCTGGGCGATGTCCTCGCGGCACAGCGGAGGCTGCCGGACGGCCGCCGAGCTGCTGGGGCAGCGCCCCTCGTAGGCGGCGGGGTCGACCGGGAAGAACGGCGGCGGTCGGAGGTCCCGGGGGTCGGTGCCGGACCAGTAGTCCACGAGCCCGGCGCTGACCGCTCCCCGCAGGATGACGAGCCGGCCCTGGGGGTCCGCGATGAAGGGGCGGCGGCCGGCCGGGTGCTCCACGTGGAGCCACGGCAGCGGCCCCACGGCAGGCGGCCGCACGGCCGCGGCAGGACGGAGCGCTGAGGCCAGGGCGGTGGCGGCCGCGCCGGGCAGGCCCGCGGCCGCCAGCAGGCCGAGGAGCAGGCTGGCGACCAGCCCGGGGATCGGGCCCCCTCGGCGCGGCATGGCGGACATTGTTGCCCATCCCGGCGCGCCGGCGGCAGCCCGGCGGAGCCGCGGGGTCCGTCCCATCCGGCGGGCGCGAGGGCGGCGGCCGCTTCGACCTCCCACCCAGCAGACGCGCGATCAGCATCCGATGCTGGCACTTCAGGACGGCTCGGTGAGAGCCGGCCGGGGAGTCACGGCCACGCCCAGCGCGGAGAGGACCAGGGCGCCGGCGGTCATGGCCAGGGCCGGCCCGTAGGTGCCGACCCGGTCGTAGAGCACGCCCGCGGCGACCGGGCCCAACGAGGCGGCGACGGCGGCCGGCATACCGGAGGCGGCGGTGATGGCGCCGTAGGCGTGGCGCCCGAACTGGTCGGCCATCGTCCCCGCTCGGAGCGGCGAGATGGCGCCGAACGCCGCGCCGTAGACCGCCACGTAGGCCCACACCAGCGCCGGGCTCGCAGCCACGGCCAGCAGGCCCACCCCGGCGGCCTGGGCCACGTAGCAGCCGGCCAGCAGCCCCTGGGGGCTGAACCGCTCGCTGGCGCGGTTGAGGATGTAGCGGCCGGGCAGGCTGGCCATGCCGAGCAGCCCCGCCGCCGAGGCGGCCAGGACGGGATCGAAGCCGCGGCCGACCAGGTACGCGACCTGGTGGGCCGTGATCACGGCCTGCGCCAGGAGCCCGAGGGCGAACGCTGCGGTGAGCGTCCAGAACGGCGGCGTGGCGAGCGCCTGGCGCAGGCCGGTCCCGCCGGCGGACGGGGCTTCCGGCACGCGGTCGCCGTCGCCGTCCGGCCGCAGGCCGACGTCCTCGGGCCGCCGGCGCACGACGGCGACGTGCAGCGGCAGCGCGACCGCCAGCTGCGTCAGGCCGAACAGGACCAGCGTCTCGCGCCAGCCTGCCGTCGCGACCAGCACGCCGGCCAGCGGGACGAAGACCGGCGAGGCGAGGCCGCCGAGCAGCGTCAGCAGCGCGAGCGCCGAGCCGCGCCGGCGGGAGAACCAGTTGGTGATCACCGTGAACGTCACGGGGTAGAGGGTCAGAGCCATCGAGAGTCCTCCCACGCCCGACCAGAGCACGAAGAACTGCCACGGCTGGCGCACGGCCGCGGCCGCGACGAGCCCGACGCCGCCGAGCGCGGAGCCCAGCGCCATCGGCCACCTGGCGCCGTGACGGTCCACGAGCCGGCCCACCGGCAGGCCGAGCAGGCCAGACACGACCAGCGAGAGCGAGAAGGCCCCCGACAGCAGCGTTCGGCTCCAGCCCAGCTCCCGGCCCATGGGCACCACCAGGACGCCGAAGAAGTACTGGGTCGTGCCGTAGGAGACGATCGTGGTGATGCCGAGCCCCCAGACCAGGACCCAGCCCTGGTAGCCGCCGGCGCGGCGCCAAACCACGAGGGAATCGTAGCCGGGATGGGGCAGGCTGCCCGAATCATTGTAAGCTAACGCTTACAGACCGATGGAGGCCTACGACGCGGTGCTGGATGCGCTCGGCGATCGGACGAGGCGCACGGTGCTGGAGCGTCTCCGGGCCGGTCCGCTCCCGGTGGTCGAGATCGCCAGGGGCCTGCCGGTCAGCCGGCCGGCCGTGAGCCAGCACCTGAAGGTGCTGAAGGACGCGGGGTTGGTGGTCGACCGCCACGAGGGGAACCGCAGGATCTATTCCGTCGACCCGAACGGCCTGGCGCTGCTGCGCGCCTACGTCGAGGCCTTCTGGCAGGGGGCGCTGCTGCGCTTCGCGCAGGCTGCGGAGGCCGCCGACGCAGACCAGCCGCGGGAGCCGCTAGCCTAGGGCTCTTGGCGCAGCAGTATCCGGCACCCGGGGGGCTGCTCGAACCCGTCCGGCAGTCGGTCAAGGTCCGGCGGCCCATCGAGGCCGCGTTCGAGTTCTTCACGCGCGACATCGGCAGCTGGTGGCCGGTCGACACGCACCACGCCCGCGGCCAGGTGATCGCCGTCGTCTTCGAGGGCCGGGTCGGCGGTCGCATCTACGAGCGCTGCGCCGACGGCGAGACCGCCGACTGGGGCGAGGTGCTGCGCTGGGAGCCGCCCACGCGGGTGGCGTTCACCTGGCTGCCCACTCGCAGCCGCGGGGCCGCGGCGACCGAGGTGGACGTAAGGTTCATCGCCGAGGGACCGGCCACGACGCGCGTCGAGCTCGAGCACCGCGGCTGGGAGCGGCTGGGCGACAGGGCCGAGGAGATCCGGACCAGCTACCTGAACGGCTGGCCGGGCGTGATGCGCCGCTTCGCGTTAGCAGCCGGCGGCATCGAGCCGTAGGGGCGTCCGCGCCGGTCGAGGACTCTCGCCCACCGGGCGTTCGCGGCGCCCAGCTCGGCCGACTCCCGTGTACCGCCTGCCGCTGGCGGTGTGGAGCGTGCGCACGGCGCTGCGGGTGCGGCAAAGTTCGGCAGCCCCTCTCTTCCTGCACGTTTGGGAGCAGCCCAAGCTCTTCCTCGTCGCCGTAGACGTACCGCTCCCGGCGGCGCACGACCTGCCGGAGTCGCCCACGATCGGCTGATCACCCAGGCGCCTGCCGCGCGTGCCCGGACGGCGGAATCCGGGCGGCATCGCAGGCGACGATCTCCACAGCACGCAGGATATCGGCCACCTCCCGTGCGAAGTCGTCGCGTTCGCGGCGGTCGACGACCCAGCCGCCGGCCCTCGAGGCCCAGCCCGTCAGTCCGCCTGCAGCAGGTGCTCGTACCGCCGCAGCCCCTCGACGATCCGGCCGATCGCGCTGGGGTCGACGAACGTGGCCGTCCCCACCTGGACCGCCGGGCAGCCCGCCAGCAGGAACTCCATCGCGTCCTCGGCCGTCGCGATGCCGCCGACGCCCACCACCGGGATGGACACCGCCCGCGCCGTTCGGTACGCCAGGTGGACGGCCAGCGGCCGGATGGCCGGACCCGACAGGCCGCCGGTCCCGAAGGCCAGGCGGGGGCGGCGGGCGCGGAGGTCGAAGGACATGCCGACGAACGTATTGACCGCGCTGAGCGCGTCGGCGCCGGCCGCCTCGCAGGCGCGGGCGATCTCGGTGATGTCGGTGACGGCCGGCGTCAGCTTGACCCAGAGCGGCAGGCCGGTGCGCCGCCGCGCCGCCCCCGTGACGGCTGCGGCCATCCGGGGGTCGTTGCCGAAGAACATGCCGCCCTCGCGCACGTTGGGGCAGGAGATGTTCAGCTCCAGGCCGGCCACGCCCGGCACGCCGTCGAGACGGGCGGCCAGCTCGCCGTACTCGTCCACCGTCTCGCCGTTGACGTTGACCAGCACCGGGAAGGCCCACGTCGCCCACAGCGGCGCGTAGTCGCGGAGCAGCGCCTCGACGCCGGGCCCCTGCAGGCCGATCGCGTTGAGCATCCCGGCCGGCGTCTCCACGATCCGCGGTGGGGGCGTGCCGGGCCGCGGCCTGAGGAAAATGCCCTTGGAGACCATGCCGCCGAGCAGCTCCCGGTCGCAGAGCGGCACCTCCGTGCCGTAGCCGAACGTCCCCGAGGCGGCCAGCACCGGCGAGCGCAGCCGGATTCCACCGACCTCCGGCGTCACGGCGCCACCGCGTAGTGGAGGTGGGAGGGCAGCTCCTCCCAGCGGATCGAGCCCGCCCGGTAGACGGGGCCCTCCGTGCAGGCCCGGTCGTAGACCCCCGAGACCCGCGGCACCGCGCAGCCCAGGCAGACGCCGGTGCCGCAGGCCATGTACGTCTCCAGGGCGACCTGGGCCTCGGGCCAGCGCGCGGCCACCGCGGCCAGCATGCGGTTGGGCCCGCAGGCCAGCACCTGGCCAACGCCGTCGGGCACCGCGGCGAGGGCCGTCCCGCGCACCCCCCGGCTGCCGTCGTCGGTGGCCCAGTGGACGTGGTCGCCCTCCCACTCGGTGCAGAGCTCGTCCGCGGCGCGCGCCCCGTGCACCCAGTGCACGGTGAGGCCGGCCGACCGTGCCTCGCGCGCCGCCAGCGGCATGGGCGCCACGCCGAGGCCGCCGCTGACGAGAGCCACGGCGCCGGCGGCCTGGTCCAGCGCGAAGCCGCGGCCGAGCGGGCCCAGCGCCCGCACGCCGTCGCCGCGACGGAGCGCCAGCAGCAGTCGCGTGCCCTCCCCGACCGCCCGCAGGAGGACCTCGACGACCTCGCCGTCGGCCCGGTGGACGCTGAACGGCCGGCGCAGGAGCGGCCCCGGGCGCACGAGCAGGTCCACGAACTGGCCGGCCCGGGCCGAGCGCGCGATCGCCGGCGCCTCGAAGCCGAGCACCCAGGTGTCGCGGGCCACCTGCCGCCGGCCGACGAGCGGGGCCGAGACGTCGAGCATCAGGCGCCCACCCCCTCCCGCCACTCGGTGAGCGTCCGCACCTCCAGCCCGCCGTTCGCGCGCCACGCCGACTCGACCAGGGCCGAGGCGGTGTCCAGGGAGGTCAGGCAGGGGATGCGCCGCTCGACCGCCGCCCGCCGGATCTCGAAGCCGTCCCGGAGCGCCGGCAGACCCGGCCGGACCTCCTCGGTCACCCCGGTCATCGTGTTGATCACCAGGTCCACGTCGCCGCCCGCGATCAGGTCGAGCACCGTGGGGCCGGCCTCGCCGATCTTGCCCACGACCCGGGGCGAGAAGCTGGCCCGGCGCAGCGCCGCCGCCGTGCCGGCGGTGGCGTAGACGCGATAGTCCAGCTGGGTCAGGCGGGAGACGATCGAGAACATCTCGGGCTTGTCCGCGTCGGCGATCGTGAGCAGCACCCCGCCACCCGGCTTCACGGTCATGCCGGCAGCCTGGAAGGCCTTCCGCAGCGCGGCCGGCAGCGTCCGGTCGACGCCCATCACCTCGCCGGTGGACTTCATCTCGGGGCCGAGGTAGGAGTCCACCGCGGCCAGCTTGCTCATCGAGAAGACGGGCGCCTTGACCGCCACCAGGGGCCGGGCCGGGACCAGGCCCGTCGTCCAGCCCAGGTCGGCCAGCCGGTCGCCGAGCATCACCCTGGTGGCCAGCCGGACCATCGGCACGCCCGTCACCTTGGACAGCATCGGCACCGTCCGCGAGGCGCGGGGGTTGACCTCCAGCACGTACACGTGGCCCCGGTGGACGACGTACTGCGCGTTGACCAGCCCGCGCAGGCCCAGGTGGCGCGCCACGCGGACCGTGTAGTCGACCACCGCCCCGGTCTCCTCCGGCTCCAGGCCGGAGGCCGGGTAGACCGCGAAGGAATCGCCGGAGTGGACTCCCGCGCGCTCGACGTGCTGCATGATCCCGGGGATCACCACCGTCTCGCCGTCGGAGATCGCGTCCACCTCGACCTCGGTGCCCAGCAGGTACTTGTCGACGAGCACCGACCCACGCGGCAGCGCCTCGCGGGCCCACCCCATGTAGCGGCGCAGCTCCTCCGGGCACGAGCACCGGGTAGCCCACCCGCTCCGCGATCGTCAGCGCCTCGTCCACCGACGTCGTGGTGTCCCCCACCGGCTGCGGCACCCCGATGGCGCCCAGCGCGGCCGCGAAGCGGCGCCGGTCCTCCGCCAGGTCGATGGCCTCCACCGACGAGCCCAGGACCGGCACGCCGGCGGCCGCCAGCGGGTCGGCCAGGTTGATCGCCGTCTGGCCCCCGAACTGCACCAGGGCGCCGGACACGCCCTCGGTCCTGGCCACGGCCTCCGCCGAGGCCACGTCCAGCGGCTCGAAGTAGAGCCGGTCCGAGGTGTCGAAGTCGGTCGAGACCGTCTCCGGGTTGGAGTTGGCCATGATCGCCCGCACGCCGGCCTCGCGCAGCGCCCGGGCGGCGTGCACCGAGCAGTAGTCGAACTCGATGCCCTGGCCGATTCGGATCGGCCCCGAGCCGATCACCAGCGCGCCGCGGCCGCCGGCCGGCCGGGCCTCCGACTCCTCCTCGCCCGCGCACGAGTAGTAGTAGGGCGTCTCCGCCTCGAACTCGGCCGCGCAGGTGTCGACCAGCTTGTAGGCCGGCGGCCCGGCCGCCGCCGGAGTGCGCAGCATGGCCTCGATCCGCTCCAGGAACCAGGGGTCGATGCCGCTCCGCCGGGCCAGGTCGGCCGGGGCGGCGCCGCCGCGCAGGGCGTGCACCAGGGCGAACAGCCGCCGGTCGTTCGGCCGGTCGACCAGGGCCGGGTCGGCCAGGTCGGCGGCGTCCGGCTGGCGCTGCTCCAGGGAGCGCAGGGCCTTCGCCAGGGCACCCTCGAACGTGCGCTCGATGGCCATCACCTCGCCGGTCGACTTCATCTGCGTGCCCAGGCTGCGGTCGGCGCCGGGGAACTTGTCGAAGGGCCAGCGGGGCACCTTGACGACCACGTAGTCCAGCGCCGGCTCGAAGGCGGCGGACGTCCGGCCGGTGACCTGGTTGCGGATCTCCTCCAGGCGGCGGCCGATCGCCACCTTGGCCGCCACCCGGGCGATGGGGTAGCCGGTCGCCTTGGAGGCCAGCGCGGAGGAGCGGCTGACACGCGGGTTGACCTCGATCACGTGGTAGTCGGAGCTGTCGGGGTCGAGCGCGAACTGGACGTTGCAGCCGCCCTCGATGCGCAGCGCCCGGATGATGCGCAGGGCGGACGAGCGCAGCATCTGGTGGTCGCGGTCGGAGAGCGTCTGGGCCGGCGCCACCACGATGGAGTCGCCGGTGTGCACGCCCATCGGGTCCAGGTTCTCCATGTTGCAGACGGTGATGCAGGTGTCGGCCGCGTCCCGCATCACCTCGTACTCGATCTCCTTCCAGCCCCACAGCGAGCGCTCGACCAGGACCTGGCCGATGGGGGAGGCGGCCAGGCCGCCGCGGACCACCCGGTCCAGCTCGGCAGGCGTGGTCACGAAGCCGCCGCCCGTGCCGCCCAGCGTGTACGCCGGCCGCACCACCAGCGGCAGCCCGATCTCGCGGGCGAACGCGCGCGCGTCGTCCAGCGACTCGCAGACGCGGGAGGGCGGCACCGGCTCCCCGATCTCGACCAGCAGCTGCTTGAAGGCCTCGCGGTCCTCCGCCCGGCGGATCACCTCGGCGTCGGCGCCCAGGAAGCGGACGCCGTGCCTGGCCAGCACGCCGGCGGCGTGCAGCTCCATGGCCAGGTTGAGACCGGTCTGCCCGCCCAGCGTCGGGAGCACCGCGTCGGGCCGCTCCCGCTCGATGACCTTCTCGATCGCCTCGACGGTGAGGGGCTCGATGTAGACGCGGTCGGCGATGTCCTCGTCGGTCATGATCGTGGCCGGGTTGGAGTTGACCAGGACCGTCCGCACGCCCTCCTCGCGCAGCGCCTTGCAGGCCTGCGTGCCGGCGTAGTCGAACTCGGCGGCCTGCCCGATGACGATCGGTCCCGAGCCGATGATCAGCACCTTGCGGGGCCGCGGCTCGTCGACGGCGGCGCCGCCGACCGCCCTCAGCAGGGGCCGGCCGGCCCGTGCCATCTCCACGAACTGGTCGAAGAGATGGTGGTTGTCGGTCGGGCCGGGACAGCCCTCGGGGTGGTACTGGACGCCGAAGACGGGCAGCGAGCGGTGGCAGAGACCCTCGACCGAGCCGTCGTTCAGGTTGACGTGGCTGATGAGGAAGTCGCCGTCCGGCACCGAGGCGGCGTCCACCTGGAACTCGTGGTTCTGGCTGGTGATGTGGACGCGGCCGGTCCGCAGGTCCTTGACCGGGTGGTTGGCGCCGTGGTGGCCGAAGGGCAGCCGCGAGGTGGTGGCGCCGGCGGCGCGGCCCAGCACCTGGTGGCCGAGGCAGATGCCGAGCAGCGGGATCCGTCCGATCGCCTGCCGGCACAGCTCGACCGGGCCCTCCAGCGTGGCCGGGTCGCCGGGGCCGTTGGGCAGCAGCAGCGCCTCCGCCCCGGTGGCGCGGACGTCCTCCCAGGTGGCCGTGTGCGGCAGCACGAGGACCCGGCAGCCGCGCTGGCGCAGCGAGCGCAGGATGTTCGTCTTGACGCCGTAGTCGGCGACCGCGATCGTCAGCCCGGTGCCGTCCGCGCAGCCGCGCCAGCGCAGCTCCGCCGGCAGCGGCTCCAGCCACTCCGCGGCATCGGTGCGCGAGACCTGGGCCACCAGGTCCTGCTCGGAGAGTGGCACGACACGGCGGGCCAGCCCGTGCAGCTCCCGCAGCCGGGCCTGCGACGGCGGCTCCGCCTCGTGCGAGAGCACCGCGCGCAGGGCGCCGTGCGCGCGCAGGTGACGGGTCAGCGCCCGCGTGTCGATCTCGCTGATCCCGGGCACACTATGGGCCCTCAGGAAGCCGTCCAGCGACGCCGACGACGAGTGGTGCGACGGCCGCTCGCAGGCCCAGCGGGCGATGAAGCCGCGGGCCCAGGACCGGCCCGACTCGGCGTCCGCCGGCCGCGTGCCGTAGTTGCCCTGCAGCGGGTAGGTCATGCACAGCATCTGGCCGGCGTACGAAGGGTCGGTGAGCACCTCCTGGTAGCCGGTCATCGCGGTGTTGAAGACGACCTCGCCCTGGCCCAGGACGTCGGCGCCGAGGGCCCGGCCGGAGAACGAGCGGCCGTCCTCCAGCACCAGGACGGCATGGCGGGGCTCAGTGCTCAACGATGACCACCGCGTCGAGGCCCTCGCCCTCCCGCAGGCAGACCTCGACCCGCTCGGACTCCGCCGTGGGCACGTTCTTGCCCACGTAGTCGGGCCGGATCGGCAGCTGGCGGTGGCCGCGGTCGACCAGGACCGCCAGCTGGATCGCACGAGGCCGACCGAACTGCATCAGGGCCTCCATGGCGGCCCGCGCGGTGCGGCCGTGGTGGATGACGTCGTCCACCAGCACGACCGTCCGGTCCGCCACCTCCGGCACCGTGGACGAGCGGCCCGGCACGCGAGGCCGGCCGTCGTCGCGATGGCCGGAGGCGTCCACCGCGCCCACCGGGACGGCGGCGCCCTCCAGCTCCGTCAGCTTCGCCGCCAGCCGGCGGGCGAGCACGTCGCCCCTGGAGATGACGCCGACCACGACCAGGTCGCGGGCGCCCCGGTTGCGCTCCACGATCTCGTGGGCGATGCGGGACAGCGACCGGCGCACCGCGTCGGCGTCCATCACGTGCGCCTTGATGCGCCGCTCCGGCGCCTGGTGGCGCGGCGCGACGCTCACGAGAGGACCATGTCCAGCAGCGCCATCCGGATCTGGACGCCGTTGCGGGCCTGGCGGAAGTACGCGGCGCGCGGGTCGGCGTCGACCGCCGGGTCGATCTCGTTCAGCCGGGGCAGCGGGTGCATGACGATCGCGCCGGGCCGCAGGCGCGCCATCGCCTCGGCGTCGATCAGGTACACGCCGCTGACCGCCCGGTAGGCCGCGTCGTCCTCGAAGCGCTCCCTCTGGATGCGCGTCTGGTACACGACGTCGACCTCGGGCAGCACGGCGCCCAGGTCGCGCGTCTCGTGCCAGCGGATGCCCTGCGCGTCCAGGTGCTGCTTGATGTCCCCGCCCATCGCCACCTGGGGGGGTGCCACGAACCAGAGCTCCACGTCGCGGTACTTGCTCAGGAGGTAGGCCAGCGAGCGGGCGGTCCGGCCGTTGGCCAGGTCGCCGACCATCGCCACCCGGACGCCGTCCACGTGGCCCAGCTCGTCCTGCACCGTGTAGAGGTCGAGCAGCGACTGGGTGGGGTGCTGGCCCTTGCCGTCCCCGGCGTTGATGACCGGCACGTCGCTGACGGCCGCCGCCCGCCTGGCCGCGCCCTCCTCGTGGTGCCGCAGGACGATGACGTCGGCGTAGCCGGCGACGATCCGGATCGTGTCCTCCAGGGTCTCGCCCTTGGCGGCGCTGGAGAACTCGCGGGCGTTGTCCGTGCCGATGGCCCGCCCGCCCAGCCGCAGCATCGCCGACTCGAAGGAGAGCCGGGTGCGGGTGGAGGGCTCGTAGAACAGCGCGGCCATGATCCGGCCCTGCAGGCGGCCGGCGGCCCGGTGGGGATCCTCCCGCATCCGGTCGGCGCGCTCGAAGAGCTCGTCCAGCAGTGGTCGCGAGAACTGCTGCGACTCGACGACGTGCCGCAGCCCCGCAACAGTCTACCAGGCGGTCGGGCCTGCACCCGGGCCCGGCCGCCCGGCGGCGGCACGCCCCGGGCGGGCATCGAAGCGGTGCCGGGCCATCTCCACGAGCCGCCCCCGGGCGATCGCGGTCGCCGGCCTATGTTTGAGGGGATGAGCCTGGACAGCCGCGAGCTCGCCGCCGCCGGCACGCACCGGTTCCGGGTGCGGCTGGCGATCGGCACGCCCGGCCCGGTCGCGGCCCCGCGGAGCGTGTGGGACGTGGTGGCCGGCATCCGGCGCGCGAGCGGCCTGCTGACCGCACGGGCCGAGGCGGTGGCCTCGGCGGCGGAGCGGCTCGGCGAGCGCGGCTGGCGGACGCTGAACGAGGCTCCCAGCGGTCGCGAGGTGCTGGCGACGCACGGCTTCGCGGTGCCGGAGGGGACGGCCCTGCCCGAGGCCGTCGGCCTGGTCAAGGAGGCGACCGCCGGCGAGGCGGCGGCGGACCTGGCGGATGCCGGTCCGCTGGCCGGTGAGCTGGAGGAGAGCCTCACCGTCCGGGTCGAGGGCCTGGACATCCCGGCGCGGCTGCGCCCGGCGCCCGAGCTCAGGTACTCGCCGCGGGAGTTCCTGGAGACGTTCTCGATCCCGACCTGATGCCCGCCGCCGCCGTGCCTACGCGAGCCGCGCGGGCGCCGGCCGGTACTGGTCGCAGACCGGCGCGCCGGCCTCCGTGTGGTAGTTCCAGCGCCGGCACCAGGCGAGCCCGTCGAACTGCCGGCAGGACCCGCAGGTGACCCGGGGATTCGACACGGGCAGCTTGCGCATCAGCCGGTCCGGCCGCTCGCCGGGGAACGCGCCCCACTCGTCCGGATCGTCCACGACCCGTCCATCGTACCGGCGCCGGAGGACCCGGGCGGGCTCGAGCCGCAAGCACGCGCTCAGTGCCGGAAGTGGCGCTCGCCCGTCATGACCATGGCGGCGCCCGCCGCGTCCGCGGCGGCCACCGCCTCGGCGTCGCGGACCGAGCCGCCGGGCTGGATCACCGCCGTGACGCCGGCCTCCAGGCAGGTCTCCACGCCGTCCGGGAAGGGGAAGAAGGCGTCGGACGCCATGACGGCGCCGGCCGCCCGGTCGCCTGCTCGCCGCACGGCGATCTGCGCCGCCTCCACGCGGCTCATCTGGCCGGCGCCCACGCCGACGGCGGCGAACTCGCGGGCCAGCACGATCGCGTTGGACTTCACGTGCTTGACCGTGAGCCAGGCGAGCTCGAGCTGGTCCCACTCCTCGCGGGTCGGCTGGCGGCGGGTCGCCACCCGGTAGGCCTGGCGGTCGAAGCCGCGCCGGTCCCAGGTCTGGGCCAGGAAGCCTCCCGGCACCGACCGCACCTGGAAGCCGCGCTGACGGACGGGGCCGACCGCCAGCACGCGCAGGTTCTTCCGGCCCTCCAGCACCCGCGCCGCCTCCTCCGACACCGAGGGCGCCAGCAGCAGGTCCGTCTTGATCGCGCGGACCAGGTCGGCCGTGGGCACGTCCAGCTCCCGGTTCACCGCCACGACGCCGCCGAAGGCCGAGCGCGGGTCGCATTCGTAGGCCTTGCGGTAGGCCACCGCCAGGCTGTCGGCCACCGCCAGGCCGCACGGGTTGGTGTGCTTGACGATCGCGGTGGCCGGCCGGCGGAACTCGCTCACCAGCTCGTAGCCGGCCGCGGCGTCCTGGATGTTGTTGTAGCTGAGCTCCGGCCCCTGCACCTGGCGCGCCGAGCCGAGGCCGCCCGGGTCGGCGCCGATCCGGTAGAACGCCCCTCGCTGGTGCGGGTTCTCGCCGTAGCGCAGGGGCCGCGCCAGGCTGCCGGCCACGCTCAGCTCGACCGGGAACGCCTCCGGGTCGTCGGTGTCCGTGGCCTGCAGCCAGCCGGCGATCTGCGCGTCGTAGACGGCCGTGTGGGCGAACGCCTCCGCGGCCAGCCGGCGCCGCGTCTCGGGGACCACGCCGCCCTCCTGGAGCGCGGAGAGGATCTCGCTGTAGCGTTCGGGACGGACGACGACGATCACGCCGGCGTGGTTCTTGGCGGCCGCGCGGATCATGGCCGGACCACCGACGTCGATCTGCTCCAGGAGGTCGGAGAAGCCGGTGCCCGGCCTGGCCACCGTCTCGGCGAAGGGGTAGAGGTTGACGCAGAGCAGGTCGATCAGCTTCAGGTCGTGCGCCTGGACCTCGCGCATGTGCTCGGTCAGCTCGCGCCTGGCCAGCAGCCCGGCGTGAACGCCCGGGTGCAGCGTCTTGACGCGGCCGTCCAGCAGCTCCGGGAACCCCGTCAGGTCGGTCACGGGCAGCACGTCGACCGACGCCTCCTCGAGGGCGGCCGCCGTCCCGCCCGTCGCGTAGAGCTCGTAGCCGAGCCGCGCCAGCCCGCGGGCGAACGCGGGCAGCCCGGCCTTGTTACTGACGGAGAGAAGTGCTCGTCTTGGCAATGTGCTCGATGGCCTCCGGGAGGATTCGGCGCTCCTCGGCCTGGATGCGGGCGTGCAGGCTCTCGACCGTGTCGTCCGGCAGCACCGGCACCGCAGCCTGGAGCAGGATCGGACCGGCGTCCAGGTCGTCCGTGACCAGGTGGACCGTGCAGCCGGTGATCTTGACGCCGTGCGCCAGCGCCCGCTCGACGGCGTCCATCGTACCGGCGAAGGCCGGCAGCAGGGAGGGGTGGACGTTGATGACCAGCCCTGGGAAGGCCGCGATGAAGCCCGGGCTCAGGATGCGGTCGTAGCCGGCGTTCACCACCAGCTCGACGCCGCGCTCGCGCAGCCAGTCCCGCATCGCCGCGTCCCGCGCATCGAGGGAGGGGTAGCGGCTCTGCGGGAACTCGCCCAGGGCCAGGCCGAGGTCGCGCGCCATCTGCGCCACCCGGCTGCGGGGCCGGTTGGTGGCGACCGCGACGACGCGGTAGCCGCGTGCGACCAGGTTGCGCAGGTTGGTGCCCTGGCCGCTGGCCAGGACGCCGAGGCGGGTCTCCGCCGTCACAGCACGCGGACGCGCTGCGGGCCGGACTGCTCGACCACCCGCCCCACCACGGGCAGGCCCGGCAGCGGCTCGGCCGTCACCAGGACCATGCCCAGGCCCATGTTGAACGTCCCCAGCATCTCGTCGTCCGCCACGCCGCCGCGTCTAGCGATCAGGCGGAAGACCGGTGGCACCTCCCAGGTCGAGCGGTCCAGCTCGGCGGCCAGGCCCTCGGGCAGCGCGCGGTGCACGTTCCCGAGCAGGCCGCCGCCGGTGACGTGGGCGGCCGCCTTCCAGGGCAGCGTCCGCAGCTCGCGGAGGTAGGACCTGTGCGGCTCCAGGAGGACCTCCCCCAGCGGGCGGCCCAGGTCGGGGAAGACCTGGTCCAGAGCCACGTCCTCGAACACCTTGCGGACCAGGGAGAAGCCGTTGGTGTGGAGGCCGCTGGACGGCAGCCCCACCAGCAGGTCGCCGGCCCGCACCGGCGGCCGCGGTGGGCCCGGGTCGACCAGGCCGACCGCGAAGCCGACCAGGTCGTAGTCGCCCAGCGCGTACATGCCCGGCATCTCGGCGGTCTCGCCGCCGAGCAGCGCGCAGCCGTTCTCCGTGCAGGCCTCGGCCAGGCCCGCCACCACCTCGCCGAACACGCCCTCCTCCAGCCGCCCGCTGGCGAAGTAGTCCAGAAAGAACAGCGGCCGGGCGCCGGCGGTGGCGATGTCGTTCACGCAGTGGTTGACCAGGTCGTGACCGATGCCCCGGTGCCGGCCGCAGGCGATGGCGACCTTGGTCTTGGTGCCCACGCTGTCCGTCGAGGCGGCCAGACGGGCGCCGCCCACCTCGTAGAGGCCCGCGAACGGCCCCACCCCGGTCACCACCTCGGGACCGTGGGTGGCCGCGATCAGCGGCCTCACCCGCTCCAGCATCCGCTCGTAGGCCTCGATGTCGACGCCGGCGGCCGCGTACGAGAGACCCTCGTCCCCCGTCACGGGTGGGTCACGGCCAGGCCGGGCTCTTCGAACGCCATCTTGTCCATCTCGAGCTGCTGGGGCACGGGCACAGGGTACGCACCGTCGAAGCAGGCGCGGCAGAACTGGTCGATCGTGCCGTGCCCGACCGCACGCATCATGGCCGGGATGGAGAGGTAGGCCAGCGTGTCGGCGCCGATGTGCTCGCGGACCTGCTCGACCGTGCGTCCCGCCGCGACCAGCTGCTTGGTGGAGCCGATGTCGACGCCCATGAAGCACGGGAAGCGCATCGGCGGGCTGGAGACCCGCATGTGGACCTCGCGGGCGCCGGCCCGGCGCAGCACGTCGATGATCCGGCGCGAGCTCGTGCCCCGCACGATGGAGTCGTCGACGGCGATCACCCGCTGGCCGCGCAGCGAGCGCCGCAGCGGGTTCAGCTTGAGCACCACGCCGGCCTCGCGCAGCGACTGGTCGGGCTGGATGAACGTGCGGTTGATGTAGCGGGACTTGATCAGGCCCTCGCGGAAGGGGATGCCGGACTCGTCGGCGTAGCCGATCGCGGCCGGCGTCCCCGAGTCGGGCACGCTGATCACCATGTCCGCCTCGACCGGCTGCTCCCCGGCCAGCTCGCGGCCCATCCGCACCCGGGCCTCCTCCAGCTCGCAGTTCTTGATGATCGAGTCGGGCCGGGCGAAGTAGATGAACTCGAACACGCACATCGCGTGCCGGCCCGACTCCTGGAACTGGACCGAGCTGAGACCATGGTCGTCCATGACCACCATCTCGCCCGGCTGCACCTCGCGGACGAAGGTCGCGTTGACCGTGTCCAGGGCGCAGGTCTCGGAGGCGACCACGTGGGCCGGCTGGCCGCGCAGCGGGATGTAGCCGAGGGAGAGGGGCCGGAAGCCGTAGGGGTCCCGCAGCGCGATCACGGAGCCGGCGGTGACGATGGCGCAGGAGTAGGCGCCCACGACGCGGGCGAAGGCGCGGCGGATGACCTCCTCCCAGTCGGAGCCGTGGGTGCGCTCCAGCAGCCGCGCCATGACCTCGGTGTCCATCCCGGTGTCGAAGGCCGCCCCCTGCTCCTCCAGCTCGCGCCTGATGGCGTCGGAGTTGATCAGGTTGCCGTTGTGGGCGATCGCGCCGGGGCCGAGCACAGGGTGGTGGAAGGGCACCGGGTGGGTGTTCTCGGCCCGGCTCGCGCCCGTGGTGGAGTAGCGCGTGTGGCCGATGGCGACCACGCCCTTCAGGTCCTCGATCGCGGCCGGCGAGAAGACCTGCGCGACCAGGCCCATGTCACGGTGGACGCGCACCTGGCGTCCGTCGCCCACGGCGATGCCGGCCGACTCCTGGCCGCGGTGCTGGAGCGCGAAGAGGCCGAAGTAGGTCAGGTTGGCGACGTCCGCCTGCGAGCTGTGGATGCCGAAGATGCCGCACACGGCCTAGCTCCCCCCTCCGCTGGCGCTCCGGGCGCCGGGACCCCGGGCCGGCTGGCGTCGAGCCGCAGCGCCCTGGAACCGGCCGCGCCCGGCTGCCCTCACCGCTCGGGGCGAAGCCGTGCTCGGGGATGGCGCCCGCCCGCCGGGGCGCGGGTGCCAGCGGCCCACCCACCCCGGCCCTCCCCCATCAGCGTGGAGGGGGCCACGCGTCGCGCGTCGTCGGGCGCGGCGGTCAGACGCCGGCCGGCCCCGGGGTCCCGGCGCCCGGAGCGCCAGCGGAGTGGGGAGCTAGGCCGTGTGCGGCATCTTCGGCATCCACAGCTCGCAGGCGGACGTCGCCAACCTGACCTACTTCGGCCTCTTCGCGCTCCAGCACCGCGGCCAGGAGTCGGC
>WNGQ01003268.1_pt1 | contig 16333 bp, 23 predicted proteins | sample 5407661 | NCBI WGS metagenome assembly WNGQ01 (sample SAMN13153382, study PRJNA577476) | soil metagenome | isolation source: 60 cm soil or saprolite under Garry oak tree replicate 2 | place: USA:California | collected 2016-06-15 | reverse complement strand
CGGAATCCCTTTGGCTCCCGCGTAGGGCGTCATCATTTGCACGTGACGAAAATGATCGATCCCAGCAAGCAGGAAGAACCCACCGTAGAGAACACGACCGGCCAGAAACAAGTACTGCATCAGGGCCTCCTAGGGCGCGGCTTAGCGAATCGCGATTACAGTTGGACGCCGTCTGAAGGTCACGGCTTGGCGGGCCGGCTCTGGGGATCGTCCGCGGGATTGACGTACGTCATCCCAAAGGGACCCATCGCACTCACCGCGATGACGGTGGCGCCCTTCGCAGCGGCGAAGTGGTGTGCGTTAGCCGGCACCGACCCCGTATCGCCGGCCTTCATCGGTTTCGCCTTCGACGCGTCGAACGTGTCACCCATGCCGACGAGGAGCGTGCCCTTCTTGACTTCGACCTTCTCATCGGTGGGGTGGAAGTGCGGCGGGATCTTGTAGCCGCCGGGCATGGCCAGCTCGACGGTAAAGGGCGCCGCCTTGCTGGGGTCACCGCTCACCACTGCCATCTTCGCGCCCTTGGGGAAGACAGCTGGCGCCGGGCCCCAGTGCAGCCCGGCAGGTTGCGCCGCGGGAGTCGCTTGAGCGTGAATGGTGAGAGCCACCGAGAGCAGGAGGCACGCCGAGAGGCCGAGAGCACGCATGAAACCTCCGAGAGGTTGTGAGGGAGCATTGGGATGATGTAGCGGCGGACGCATAAACGGAAGAGCGGCGTCCAGTTTGAGTCGTTGCAAGGGAAGTGAACGATAGCGCCCGCGACATGGCATGAGGGGCGGACTCATCGCTACGTGCCTACAGGACTTCCTCTGGCAGCACGACAACAACGGGCTGAGACTCTTACAGATCCGCTTCTATCCCAACCTGAGCTAGCGGGTTGGTAGGGGCAGTCGGCGCTCAGGAAGGCGGACGCCGACTGCCCAGGGAGCGCAGCAGCGGGCGACTCGCCCGCCGCGAAGGCGGTATCATCGACCATGAAGGCGGTCCCAACGAGGCGACGACCCACCGGCAGGCGAGGCCGCCGTCGATGGAGCGGACCTGAAGCGCGAGCCAGCCCCAGACGAACACGAAGCCCGTCATGTAAAGGAGTGCACGGAAACCGGCGAAGATCTGCGTCATCTCGCCTCGCTCTGCCGCGAGACCCGCACGCTCATCGTCGGGGCCTCGAGGGATCCGGGGCACCCTAGCGCTGCGGGCCCACACGGCGCGCTTCGGGTCCCTGCGCCAGCACCCGTTCGGCGAAGTCCAGGCGCTCGTGCATCTCGCTCACCTCCTGCCGCAGCCTGCTCACCTCGGCTTCGAGCGCTTCGAGCGCTTCGGGCGGAGCCTGCAACTCGCTCCCGCCGCGACCCCGCCGCAGGCGCCGGGCCCATAACCCGAACGCCAGCGCGAGCGCTGCGTGAATCGTGGCATGCCACGGTTGGACTGGCCCGACCGCGAACCAGACTCCAACCAAGTTGATGACGCTCAGCACGACGGCGATCGGGTACCAAATCGCGGGCTTGAAGGTCATGGCGAGATCGGAGGCTTTAGACAGCTCTGTTGAGTGAGGAGAGGGCGAAGAGAAAGCAGAGAAATGAGATCACGTCGAGCGGCTCTCTGAACCAACTCCAAAAGGTCCACCGCGCGACTCTCGCTGACAACTCCGCAGATGGAGAAGCAGCAGTCGGCACCTTCTGAAACGCGAGCATCTCGCGAATGAAGAACAAGCCGCTCCAGACACGCATAACGATGTACGAGCCCAATCCTATCAGCAGGAGCCGCCGAACTTGGTCATCCCTCCCCGTCAAAGCAAGCGACAGAATGACAAAAATCGTGATAGCGGCATGCACTGGAATCCAGAACCGTTGCAGGGGTACACCAGTGCCGGGTTGGATGATGGCAAAGGAGGCGGGTGGCGCCTTACTCCACATCGGCGTAAGGACGATGTGTTCGTATAGTCCCCCGCCGATGGCGCCGGCCATGGAGAAACACAGCAGAATCAGGGACCACTCGGCGAACGCGGCGTTCATGAATCCTCTCAGTTCTGCCTAACGGAGCGCGGTTTGATCTCGTCGCGGTGCTCGGCCTCAGAGCCCTCGGGCCAAAGGGCGTGGCGCAACTGAAGCCACGCGGCCGCGTCCCGCGGTTTGGCGGGTCGAACTGTGATCATTGAGGTGCTGCCGCCTAACCGGGCGCCGTTCGCTTCAAACGCTTGTTAGGCAGCCGGCGTTTCTCAACCAGGGGCACGATCGCGGTACTCCAAGTAGGTAAGCGATCCGGTACTCGGGGTGAAGCCGAGTTGCGTGTAGAGGGGCGCGGCATCACGCGTCAGCAAGCCGACTCGTCGAAGCCCCTGAAGCTGCGGATGGGCTAGCATTGTCTCAGATAACCATCGGCCGATGCCCTGTTTGCGATACGCCTCGGCGACGACTACGTCCGTCCAGTAGGCATAGGTCGCGAGGTCGGTAACAGCGCGCCCGAAAGCGATCAGGACTTGATCGTCGAAGACGGCGAAGCAGATGGAGTTGTCGATTGCCCGCGCAAGTACCTCGGGTGTCAGCGAACCGCCCCAATAGGTCGTGCCAAGCAGAGCGAGTACGGCGGCGTGATCGAGCCGCCGACGGTCGGTCGACAGGCAGAGCGTGCCGCGTCGGACCTCGATTGGCACATCCTGCATGAGCTCCCCTTCCTCGCGTGGAGGCCACACGCCACGGTTCACTCGCCTAGACACCCGGCCGCTTCACGCCGAGGCCGGCGGCCACGGCGAGGGCGACAAGAAACGCTGGCACAGCGGTCAGAAAGGGCCAGGCGACCAAGGCGATGAGCATCCGGGGTCGATAACCCGAGCTTGACCCCAGGTCATGAATGTTGGCCGCGAGTGCGAGCGCGAAGGCACCGAAAGCGACGGCCACGGACGCGTGCCATGCCGTTGGCCGCGCGGTGTTACGAAGTCGAAAGTGCTCATAGGCTATGTGGGCCGCGAACACCGCACCGCTGATGACAAAGGCAGACAACCGCCAAAGGGATCGCATCTGATTGGACGCAGCTGCGCCGGCAAGTGCGGCGAATGCGATGCCAACGGCGAGGTAGAGCCCGCCGACGAGTATCACCGTGCTGGGCCATCGTTTGCGGCCGGAGTCGTCCATGCGTGTGGGCTACCTTCGCGAAGTGCCCTGTGAGCGCGCTCGAAGGCTCTTTAATGTGGCGGAGGTCCTAACCGGTCGGCCTCGCGATGCTGGGCCAAGAGGCGCTCAGTGAAATCAAGCCGCTCTTCTAACTCTCCCAAGCGGTTCTGCATCGCGTCGAATGCCTCACGTAACTCGCCAATCTCGTTATCCGAGGCAGGCGGCGTTCGAACCGAAGCCCGCAGCTTCGTCACGACGATCTGTGCCAGGGCGACTGCGAATATGATGACCCCAACACCGATTGCCCACTCAGGAATGAAACCCATGTCTTCAGGCTCGCTTTCAAACCTCGGAGGAGCCGCCTGACGGATCACGCTTAAGCTGCGGGCGACTCGCCCGCCCGCGCAAGATGAACTGGACGACAGGCCGTGCCCGCCAGGGACAACGCTCCGCTTCAAGCGCTGGTAGGCGTCAGCGCCCCACGTTCGCCCCGCGCGCCTTCCATTGCCAGAGCCCGCCCGTGGTCGCCCTCGGCAAGCGGTGGCCCGTTTGGCGGGCCACCATGACGATCTGACCACGGTGATGAGCCTCATGCGCGACGAAGTAGGTTAGCACATGGCCAACGTCGAGGGATAGGTTGCGCCATCCGTATCCCCTCGACGGCGGCACTTTTCCGTCCGCAGCAAGGCCCAACTTGAGAAGAGCCTCGATCCCGTTGGCACTGCGTTTCAGTGCAGCAACGAGTTGCCGAGGTGCGACGCGACGATGATCGACGCGAATGGGAGCGGTAATACCGTGCTCTCGCCCGAGCGTCTTGATCCACATGCACCGGGCGTTGTGAAGGTGCGCCAAGATCATTCGGATCGTGCGCCGTGGCGCTCCAGGAACGGCCACGTCCCAGAGCACGGACGGCAGCTGCTGGACGAGGTAGACGGTGACCCGGTTGTTGGTCCTCCACGCGGCAACCAGCGTCGCTCGCAGATCGGGTGGCGGACGCAAACCAGAGTCTCCCGTCGAGAGTCGTGCTGACGCCTAACGGATCGCGCTTAAGCTGCGAGGCGGGCACCGGCGGGCGCAAGGCACCCTGCCTGTAACCGTGAGCGCGCCGGCGACCGGACCGGCGTATCAGCCTCTAAGCGGTGCCACGCAGCTGCTGCTGGTGGTGGCGCACATGCAATTCCTGAAACCTTGCAAAGTCTGCTACCGAGACCGCGCCGAAAATCGTACTCGCGACTGCTTGGCCGCTTGCCGCCCGCGCGCGACACGCTTGCTCGAACCGCGTCAGCGCCTCGTCCAAGCGAACACGCCCCCTCGCCGGGGTGTCGGGTCCCACGGCGGGCTTGAAGGCTTCGATGGCCTTCATTTGCAGAAAGGCCCCCCTCCTGAGGATGCGCCTGAAGACCAGCAACCGGGCGACGGGCCGAAGAACGATGGGAAGCGTCGGGAACTTGGACGGGGCACCAGACACCACGTTCGCGGATTCTTCCATGATGCGCGCGACATGTTCGACGACTTGGGACGGCGACCATTTACCGGGCGCGCGCGGCACCGTCCAGGTCGCGCCGACACTGTCCGCGGTGGCGAGGAACGTGGCAACTGCGGCATGGAGGTCAGCGAGGGATTGGAGATCGGACATGTAGACCCTTGAACAGGGGGCGGTGCTTCCAGCTACCCGCCGTCTAACGGACCGCGCTTAAGCTGCGGGCGACGCGCCCGTCGACGGATCCGACGCTGAACGATAGTTCGTGCGCGCCAGCGCACAACACTCCGGTTCCCTTAAGGCGATCACCGCGCGCCAGTTTCAAGCACCTGTTAGGTCGCGGCCTCCGCGCGCCTGAACTGCAACTCCAGTGTGTGGCCAGGCGGAAGGGCAGCCCACTGCACGAAGAGCTCGCGGCGCTTCTCGCGAATGCGCCTCAGGTCCTCGTCCGAGACTGTGCAGCCGCCCGGCACACCGTGTTGGGCATAGTACGTGGCGGCGGTTGCGTTGAAATCCGCTGCAGACCACTCCACTCCTGCTGCCCGCTCCTGATCCAAGAAGCCGACTGCGAACTCCGACGCGAGGGCGTCAAGGGGAAGCGGACCCCGCGGCCAAGGCGCGCCGAAGTCGGACAGATTCCAACCCTCGGCGACCAGGCCGTAGAACCCGCGCCGACCCCCGAGCACAGTCTCCACTGCGTAGTGGGTGAGGTCATGGAGGGGGAAGAAGCGGCCCTGTTGCCCGTCCTGCCGCTGCCAAGTCACCGACCGGTCGGACCGCTCGCGACTTAGCGCCGCAGAACCGTCGGTCTTCTTCTTGATACGGATGATGAGGTCAACCATGTGACGAAAGTCGTTCGCCGTGGCCGAACGGATCGTGCTTAGGCTGCGGGCGACAATCGCCCGCCAGCTTCAAGCGCTTGTTAGGCGGGCGCGCAACGGCTAGAGCGGCTGAATGCTGATGATGTCGACAATGGGCCCGGCCATATGAAGGCTGATGACGTCGGGACGCAGCCTGGCTTCGAGGCGCACGCGTAAGCCCTCGTGTTGGAAGTCGGCCGGAAGTGCTCCCACAGGGTCATACGTTGTGCCGTTGTCACCGCCCACCGCCCAGAAACCGCCCTCGAACGTGTAGTAGTGGACGGCCCCCGTCACCCGAACGATGTTGCTCGCCGTGGGTGGCGTGGTGCAGGCGGCGAGTACTGCGACAGCGCTGAGGATGGGGCTGGCTCGACGCATGGGGCACCTCCTTGAGGTTTTCTTACCCCGTTACCACCGCTACTGCTCCGCCTAACGGATCGCGCTTAAGCTGCGCGACTTCCACACCGCGGGCGCGCCTGAGTGCAGAAACGGGCATCATATACGCGCGCGCCGGCAGCTTCAAGGGCTTGTTAGGCGGCTGCCCCCTCTAGCGGCCCGGCTGCCACACGAACGAGTCCCGCGCGTTATACAAGACCTCTCCGCTCTGAGCACGAACCGTCACGACCGCAGACACGGCCGGGATGTCCAGTCGGTTCGTCGCCAATCGGGTGAGAAACTTGCCCTCGATCGTGACGATGCCCACCTGAAGGGATTCACAGCGGAGATGGATACTAACCGCACTGATGGTAGCCTCGAGGCAGGCCGCCGCCTCCTCAGTACCGGACGTCGTTTGGGCGAACGTGACGAGAGCCTCCGGACGAAGGCTAAACCCAGTGAATCGGAACCGACCTACCGAAAAGCTATAGCCTGGGACGTATTGCCCTGCGGCGTCTGCCTGAAGCGCTGGCTTGCGCGGCTCCACGGCTGGTGGTGGAACCGGCGGTTCAGAGATGGTAGACCTGGGCGTGCGCAGTTGCCGTACGGCGAGAAAGCCAACCGCGAGACCTACCGCGACGAGCAGGACGAGTAGAAGGTGACGCTTGCCGGACATGAGCCTGTGGTTAGTGGCGGCCTAACGGATCGCGCTTAAGCTGCGGGCGCGGAGGCACGCGGCGCACCGCAGGTTGAATTCGTTACCGCGTCTCATCTGGCGCACAAGGGGAATTCTACCTTAGTCGGCCGCCCTCGCCAGCTTCAAGCGCTTGTTAGGCCTCGAATGCCTTAGGGCCAGTCTCAGTCGACTCTCAGGACGGCGCAGTCGGTGAGCCTGGGATCCGCAAAATGGGCGACCTCGCCAGCCGTTTCGCCGGGAACGAGGAGGAGCCGGGCTGAGAGTGGCTTGCGTAGCTTGCGCGAGAGTACCGCCACATCCCGAATGAGGCCGGCTACTGTCTCTGCCGGCGTGTCACCGGGAACAGGCACCACGTCGAGACCCGTACCACAAACGCTTGAGTACAGCAGGAGGTCACGCATGCCATACCGTCCTTCGGTGGCTCGCTGCGCAAGGATCGGATCCTCCAGCACCGGGAGCATCAAGCCCGCATAGCCACAGGTCTTGACCTGCAGAGTCTTGAGCGCGGTGGTGATGGCAGCGCAGGCTTCGAGCGTGGAGGCACTGCCAAACGGCACGTGGGTGAGCGCTTCGATAGCTGCCCCGATGCTCCGATCCTGCGCCGGCGCCGGTGAAGGATCGATGCCTAGGTAGAGGCGGCGCTCCCGGCGCGCGAAGGCGGCGGCGAGATCACCGACCGGCGCGAGATCGACCTCCAGCATGCTCCGCAGCCGGTCCGTGGCGTCGTGAGCATTGGTTGCTGCGGCGAACGCTTCTTGCACCACGCTCGCGGACTCCAGCCCGACGGCCACCGCCTCCGGCCCTCGATGGTAGGCGACCGGGAAAAACGGGGTGCCTGGTAAGATGTTCGCCGCTGCCGCGAAGCGGAAGTTGGCGACTCCGTCCGCCGTGACCTTGGCAACCGCGACCATCGTGTGAGCCGCAGTTGCAGCTGCCTGCGAGTGCACACCCAGCTCGGGCGAGGCGACCACGATCGAGAAGCTCAGATTCTTGGTTGTGCGAGTCAGCTCAGCTGCCCACGCAGGAAGCGCGGCATCCGCTCGATCCGTAACAAGCACCGGGCCTATGCTGACCGCGATGCCCTTCGCGACCGCGAGGCTATCGAAAGCCTGAAGCTGCGCCAAGGCGCTCTCTCGATTCCGGTCGCTCAGGGCCGCGATGAAGGGCGAGGTCGCAACGCGAAGCGTCTCGACCTCGTAGCCAGCGGCCGCGAAGTCGCTCTTCCCTCGCTCCAAGGTGGCGATCGCGGCCTCGACCGGGCGCAAATCCACCGCGTCCCTGAGTTGGATGCCTGCCGTGATCGTGCGGACCCTGAACGGCCGGGCGGATGTCGTGATGGCTCTACCTAGACTGGACGCTGCTGCAAAGCGGTCGGACGGGACCGCGGCCACGGCCCCCAACCAGCCTAGGAAGTCTCTCCGTGACGGGCCAGGCATTCTCACTCAACTGCACTGAAAGGATCGTTCGAGGCCTACCGGATCGCGCTTATGCTGCGGGCGACATGCTGGCAGGCGGATCGGTCGTTGAACGATAGTTCGTGCCCGCCAGAGCACAACACTCCGCTTCCTTATAGAGCGATCGCCGCCCGCCAGCTTCAAGCGCTTAGACCCCCAACCTTAGGCTCCCTGGACGACTCGCTCACCCAGCTGTACTTTGGCGGCGCCGATTGAAATTCGTAAGATGACAAACTCACGGCCGCACGGCACGGGCAACACGACCCGGCCGCACGCGTGGCACCGGCGGCGCTCAAGATTGCAGCACTCCCTGCCCCGCCCCTACTCGCCGGGATGATGCCACTGCTGCTCATCGCAACGTCCACCCTGATCGGAATCGCCGGCTTCGCGGGACTCCTCCACTTGATCCCCCGACTCGGCGCCGCCGGGACCGGAATCAGCGCATGCATCTGCCGCGCCCCGGGGCTGGATCTTGTCGTCTCCCTCTTTACCTGGATCCCCCCCACCGTCCTGGGAATCCGCTATGGCTGGCGTGGCGTGATGGGATCGATCATCGGGCAGGTGCTGGGGATGCTGGTCTGGATGTTCGCCCACGAACTTGCCAACCGCAAACACGTAAACGGGCCGCGAATCGTCACCTTCCTCAACCGCACCGTCGGACGGTTCAACAACCACATCGCCCTCTGGGCGACTGCGGTCGCCTTCCCCGTCTTCATCTTCATCCGCGCGGCGGAACTCTGCATCTACCCCATCCTCACGCGGCTCGTCGGCCTGCCGCGATACCGCCACGCGGACTGGGTGAACGTCAGCCGCCAGAAGTTCCACGGCCTGGTGGGACACGACCTGATCTGGTGCCTCTACTGTGACTGGATGACCGGTGTGTACGCCCTGGGCGCGGAAATACTGCGCAACGTGGAGAGTTTCTGGTGCCCTATCAGCTTCGCCAACGGGAAGAAGTGCGACAACTGTAAGCTCGATTTCCCCGACATCCACGGCGGATGGGTCGCGCCGGAGGGAACGATGGGTGACGTCGTGGCGACCTTGGAAAAGATGTACGGTGCGCGGGCGACGGCGGACCTGCCGCGGGACCAGCGACACCCCTGGTTCGGGCATCCAGTGCGCACGACGGTGGAGGAAAAGGCGACGGATGTGACGTAAGCAGCCCTAGGCGCACTTCCGCGATTCGGAAGAACCCCAGCGGGGGAATGCGGCTGGCCATGTGACCCCTCGCTCGTGGCTGACCGCTTGGCCACCTGTCACGGGCGGTCGGAGGTTTTGAAGACCAGTCAGGTCACCAGGCCCAATCGGCGCCCCGCCCCGACCTGCCGCGCGCCGATGCGGTTTGACGAAGTTGGTGGTGCGGCGTGCGCGGGCAGCGCAAGAGCGCATGCCGGAATAAGGACGTCGGATGAGCAAGCCGCATAGGCTCACTCCGCTCAGGTGCTAGCGCCGAGCCCTCGAGCAGACATCCGTCGGATGGTGCCGGCGCTTCATGCAACCCCCGCGCCGCCGGGACTCTCGTGTGCTAGGGCCACGCGCTCACGATGATCGGTATCACCAACATCTTCACGAGCCAGTCGCCGGCATGGATCGCGGCCACCTTCCACGGGATGTTCTCCCAGAGGATCGATCCCGTGAGAAGGATCACCGGGAACCCGATCCACAAGAAGAGGCCGAAGTGCACCGCGCCCATCCACGTGCTGATCCCGAGTAGTGCCACGAAGCGCGCGATTACGTAGGCGAGGACGAGGCACCGCACCAACTCGACGAGCAGCTTCCCCGCGGGCATCTTTGCGCCGGCCATGGCCGCGACCGGATCCATGCCACGCAGCCGCATCCAGGGCTTGAAGAACAACAGCGGACTGTACCAGAGCCAGCCCAGCACGAAGACGGCGACGGCTGCCACAACGACGGCCAGGTAGTTCACGTGCACCATCGTTCACCCTCTCCCTTCACTCTGCTCATCGCGGGCTAGAACCCCACTGAGAAGAGACTGTGCGAGTTGTTCTGGCATGCTAACGCCGCCGCCTAACGGATCGCGCGTAAGCTGCGGCGCCGGACCGTACAGGCGCCACCACGGTTGAGACTAGCGACAAGCTCGTGTATCGCGGATAGGCACCGTTCCAGGGCTTCCGGCCGGACTTCGTAGCGCGCCAGCTCTCGGATCTCATAGCTATTGCCCTGAATGTAGGTCACAGCAGCCTCCCTGATCGCTGTCGCGGAAACCGCCCAGTCGAGCGAAGAACGCCGCCTCCTTGACAGCTTCAGGCCCGTGTTAGGCGGCTGGGCGGCCAAGCGCCAACCTGATTTGACTCAGGTGATGTTCATTATGAGCGGCGACCTTGTCAAATTCATCCCGCAACGTGCGCACGCCGTCTACACTATGCACGAACTCCAGATGGCCACTCCGCTCATAGTGGACCCCCGCATAATAGATGATTGCGTTGCGAACCGATTCGTATACCTGTCGGACGATATCGAGCGGCACCTGCGAATAGTTGAGTCCCTTCGCCCACGCATCCTGATCCATCACCCATAGGACCGGACGAGGCTCGCTCAGCACTCGACGGATGCGATCGAACAAGACGGTCTCGCTGTCGGAGAGGTGGTGCAGGATATAGCTAACTGACCACTTGCCCGGCGCGTATGTGCGCGCGAGGTCGCGATGATCGAGCGAGAAGCATTTCAGCGTCTCGTCTCGGGTCCGTTCAAGCTCTCGAATGAGTAGCGTGCTGCCTCCAGCCGCCTAACGGATCGCGCTTGAGCTGCGGCGCGCTGAAGAAAAAGTCGTCATTCAATATTCTACGCTTTCTTCGCCGGCGGGCCATTCTGGGCCACCGCGGCCTTCACGAGCGCCTTGAACGCGCCCGCGTCGGCCCTCTCCCCTTCGTGGATGTCGATCGCCCTTCGCGTGTTGCCTTCCAAGCTGGAATTGAAGAGGCGCGACGGGTCTGGGATCCTGGCCCCCCGGGCGAACGTGAGCTTCACGACCTTCGTGTACGCCTCCCCGGTGCAGACAATCCCGTGGTGCGACCAGACCGGAGTGCCCATCCACTTCCACTCCTCGGTCATCTCGGGGTCGGCTTCCAGGATCAGCCCCCGCATGCGGGCCAGGGCCTCCCCGCGCCATCCCCCCAGGTCGCGGATCCGCTGGTCGATGAGCCGGGAAGCGGGTTTCCCGGTCGCTCGCTCCCGGCTCCTCATACCCGCTAGGACCGCTCCTTCGATGGGCGGGGACTTGGACTCGGTGGCCGACTTGCGTGGCTTGCTTGCGCGTGACGTGCCCTTGGCCTTCGGCTTCGCCTTGCCTGGCGTGCGCACGGGACCCGGCGGCGCCTTCATAATGATGGCGGCTCCACGTAGAGGTTCATGATCTTGAGGCTCATTAGGGTCTCTTGCGATACCGAAACCGTAGTAGAACTCCCAGTAGGTCCTCGTGACTCCCGCGAATGCGAAGCGCTGCGATTTCATTGCGTCCGACTGCCACCTCGCCCGCGCCTTTCACTGGCGTCCAAGGAATTCCCGACGTGTGCCCCGCACAGTGAGGGAGCCTCAGGGCGGAAGCGATGCGCAGAAAGAGCGATGGTCTCATGCAGAGAACGCGCCTCGAGGTGGGGTGGGGCGCCTAACGGCCCGCGCTTAAGCTGCGGGGCGAGCGCCCGCTGGCGCAAGGCGCTCTCCTGTGAAGCGTCAGCTCGCGGGCGAACAAACCTACGATTCCTTTGAAAGCAGGCCCCGGCAGCTTCAAGCGCTTGTTAGGCAGCGCCATTGCTTACAAGCCGGAAGCGAGCAGAGCAAACGCCAGCCCGCTCAGGAGGCTGCGTACAGCGCGCAAGCGATTCCACCTTGCAAGAAGGGTACCTGCTAATGCGCTATTCGGACTTAAGGTCGGGTTGAGGAGCTGTTTATTCGTCGGGAAGATCACGCTAAGCGTGAACGGCACCACGAGGCCTAAGAGCAGGGCTGCGACGGCCGTGAGCCCATCGCGTAGCACCCAGGCGGCCACGAGCCCGATCGAACAGCCGAGGACGGCAAGCGAGCCTTGCATAACCGCTGCACGCTGGTAGCTTGGCCCAAACTCCCGCACCGCCAGTTCGGGCCCGCAGGACACCCGAGCTGGATGTTCGACGAGGTTGATGTAGATGGCCGCCCCGAAAACGATGCCGGCGCAGGCAGTGGCAAGCGCGAGAAAGAGCATTCCTCTCCTTGATTGGCGCTGCGTAAGCCAAGCAGAGTGCGCTTGAGGCAGCCCGCCATCCTATCTCACCTTGATGACGACCTTGCCTTTTGCACGCCCCGTTTCGAGGTAAGCCAAAGCCTCTTTGGTGGCTTCGAACGGGAAGATCCGATCCAGGACCGGCCGGATGATGCCAGCTTCAATGAGGGACGTGATCTTGCTCAACTGCTCGCCGTTCGCTCGCATGAAAACAAACGAGTAGCTCACGCCGTGGTGCTTGGCCTTCTTCCGGATGCCGCAGCTCAAGAGGCGCATAACCTGTTGCAAGAACCAGTTCGACCCGTTCTCCTTAGCGAACGCTGCATCCGGCGGACCGGAGATGGAAATGAGCTTTCCACCGGGCTTCAGCACCTTGAGGGACTTTTCGAGCGTGTCCTTGCCCAGACTGTTCAGGACGACGTCGTAGCCGCTCAGGACCTTCTCGAAATCCTCTTTCTTGTAGTCGATGGCGACATCCGCGCCGAGACGTTTGACCAGATCGACATTCGCTGTGCTCGTCGTAGTCGCCACCGTTGCGCCGATGTGCTTTGCCAGTTGAATGGCGAATGTGCCTACTCCACCGGAACCCGCGTGGATCAGGACTCTGTGGTCCTGCTTCAGGTTGGCGCGTTCAATCAATACTTGCCAGGCTGTCAGACCCACCAAGGGGATGGAAGCTGCCTCTTCCATGGTGAGATTCTTGGGCTTCAACGCCACGTCAGCTTCATTGATCGCGATGAATTCCGCGAACGTCCCGATCCGGTCCTGATGCGGCCGCGCATAAACCTCGTCGCCCGGCTTGAACCGTCGCACTTTGGACCCGACACGGACTACGACCCCGGCCACGTCGTTGCCGAGAATCACCGGCAAGCGATAGGGCAGAATGAGTTTGAACTCGCCGTCCCTGATCTTGGAATCCAGCTGGTTTAAGCTGGCTGCGTGGACTTGGACCAGTACATCATCGTCCCGGACTTCGGGTTCCGGCATTTCGCCGAGCCGTAGGGCGTCCTTGCTCTTATAACGATGGACGACGAATGCCTTCGTGGCCCTTTTCTCCAGTTTGATGGTAACGGCCGGCGTCAGGCGAGTAACGTCGAGCGAAACGATTGCACTTTCGTCGCTACGAGGCGACCGACGGACGATGCCTAAGAGTCTGAGGAGAACTCGCTAGCCTGACTCGCCTCCACACAGCCATGCGGCAACCGAACCGACACCAGCGACGGTAAGACCGGCTTTGCAGTATCCACGCACCCGTTGGATGTCGGTCATTGGCGCTGCCTAACGGGATGCGCCTAAGCTGCGGCGCCGTGAATGATCGCAAACAGAATTCTACCATAGACGACGGGCGCCGTCAGCTTCAGGCGCTTAGTAGGCGGCACGCTCGCGCCTGCCCACGGCGAGCCAAGGCATGCCGCGGTAGGAATCGACCACCACCCAAGCAGCGGCCGTCAACGCCCAAGAGACGACGAACTCGGTCCAATCGGAGGCGCTGGGTCCTGCCACCACGACGGGTATCCACACCAGTAGGGTGAACATGCCCAGCTGCAACACCGAGAGCATGGCTGCCAGCCGTGCATACACGCCGATGAGCACCGCTAAGCCCGCAGCGATGAAGGTACAGCCAAAGAAATACGCCCAGGCCAAATGCCATGGCAGCCAACCAGGCACCATCGAAGTCGTTCTCTCGATATAGGTGAAATGCGCTATCCCGAAAGGGATCAAGGCCAGACCGTAGAGCGCCCTCGCGATGCGCAGACCCTTGTCGCCGGTGGCAAAACCGAGGCGCTGCCGGTCACGGTCGCCGGCGAACCAGACGTACAGAACCCAGGCGGCCGCCACCATCACCGCGGTCTTACAGGCTGCCCAAGTAAGTTGCATCCCGGGATCAAGGACGAGGTGGGGCACATCCAATAGCAGGAGCCAAGCGAGGATAAAGGAGAGCAGAACGCGAGAAGCAACGGCCGCTGTGCGCTGCCAGAATAGGCCGATGCCAGGCACCAGAGAGATGAAGGCGCAGACATAGGTGAGTACGTCACGCGCGGGCGCACCGTTGGGCACGGGTAGCCATATCGGGGTAAAATCGCCTTTGATCAGGCCCAAGATTCCGAGGGCGATCATGGTCACAGCAAAAACCGCGTGACCCAAGCTCGCGATGCGCATAGATGATGGTGCCTCGGAGATCCGCGTGCCGCCTAACGGATCGCGCTTAAGCTGCGGGCGACCCGCCCGCCGGCGCAACTGTTGTTGAACGATAGTTCGTGCGCGTTAGCGCACAACACTCCGCTTCCCTTAGAGCGATCACCGCCCGCCAGCTTCAAGCGCTTGTTAGGCGGCACGGCTGGCCTCGGCGAGGCCACGCAGCGCCAACGCAAGACTGGTGCCGCTCAACACCACCGCGAGGAGTGCGTAAGGCGCGCCGAGCGAGGGTGGTGCGGCAGTCTGGAAGAACAGCAGCGCAACGCCATTGTTGACCACATGTATGGCAATCGCCGCCCAGAGACTGCCGGTGGCGAGGACCACCGCTCCGGCAGCGAGCCCCAATGCGAACCGTCCCACCATGCCTCCGAACTGCCCACCGTGAAGTGCGGCGAAAAGCACCGCGCTGGTGACGATTGCACCCACACGACCCAGAGACGGTTGTAGAATGGGCAGTAGCCGCCCGCGGAAGATGGTTTCTTCGACGACTGGTGCGTACACGAGCACCACGAAAGCCATGAGGGCGAAGCCACCCGGGAGCGCGAGATACTTCTCGATGAGCTTGGCACCTGAGGATTCGCTCTGTGGAACGAGCAGAAGCGCGCAACTGACATTGAGTGCGGTCGTGGCGATGGCAGCGAACGCCAGCCAGGAGAAGTGCAGATGTGTGGGGGTGAGCCGAAAGGACCGCCACAGCGCTCGGCGGGCCGCAGGATCGCGGCGCCACAGATATAGCCAGGTGAAACCGGCCAAGGAAATGAGCACCCACGGGGCGGCGAGCGCGGGTGGTATTTGCAACGCAAGCGGCACGCCTAGGAGAACTGTCCAGAGGACCGCCGTGAGAACCCACGCAAGACACCGAAACAATGATCCCATTGACCGCCTGGCATCGGTGCCGCCTAACGGATCGCGCTTAAGCTGCGGGAGGCGAGCCCGTCGGCGCAACTGGTGGTGGACGGAGGCCTGTGCCCGCTAGGGCACGACACAATGGCTTCCTCTAGAACGAGAGCGCCCGACAGCTTCAAGCGCTTGTTAGGCGGTGCGCTGCCCTGCACCTGGAAGTGCAGCGACCTCCTCAGCTCACCGCTTTCTTCACGAGCGCGCCGATCCTTGCCTCGTCGGCGGCGGTCAACTCCTTCAACGCGAAGGCGACCGGCCACACGGTGCCTTCGTCGAGGTTCGCCTTGTCGCTGAAGCCGAACGTCGCGTACCTCGCCTTGAACTTGTGCGCGCTTTGGAAGAAGCAGACGACATTGCCGTCCTTGGCGTACGCGGGCATCCCGTACCAAGTTCTCGGCGAGAGGGCTGGCGCGCTGGCTTTGATGATGGCATGGAGCCGCTCGGCCATGGCGCGATCCGGTTTCGGCATCTCGGCAATCTTCGCGAGCACGTCGCTTTCCCCGTCCGCTTTCTTCGCGCGCGGGCCGCGGCGCGCTTCCGCCTTCAGCTCTTGGGCGCGCTCTTTCATCGCGGCTCGTTCCTCGTTCGTGAATCCCTTGACCGCCTTGCCGGTCACGGTGGCGCTCGTGGCGGACTTCCGTGTATCCGTCTTTGGGCTCAGAGAGCCTCCTCATACTGACTTTGGTTGGACACCTCGCCGCAGTACGAATGCGGATCCGCGCTATTCTAACATGCGCCGCCTAACGAATGGCGCCTAAGCTGCGGCGCCGAGCTGGAACGTTCACAAACGCAATTCTACCACAGACGACGGGCGCCGCCAGCTTCAGGCGCTTGTTAGACGGCGCGGTCAACACAACGGCACCCGGATAATCATCACAGCACATCGCCGGACGCCACCTCACTTGTGCTGCGCCCCGGTCTGCGCCTCTCGAAGCCGATGCGCACGAAAGAACGCCCACATCAGGCTCGATGCGTCGATACTGTTGCTGGTGCGCCCGACGAACCATTCCGGCAGCGGCTGGCCACCGGGCCAGGTGTGGCCTCCTCC
>WNGQ01003679.1_pt1 | contig 16338 bp, 7 predicted proteins | sample 5407661 | NCBI WGS metagenome assembly WNGQ01 (sample SAMN13153382, study PRJNA577476) | soil metagenome | isolation source: 60 cm soil or saprolite under Garry oak tree replicate 2 | place: USA:California | collected 2016-06-15 | reverse complement strand
TGACCAGGAGCGAGGCGCACACGCCAGCAATGCGACCGCAGGCAGGCGAGGCCCTCGCGCAGGATGGTTCAACGGAACCAGGAGCGGCCAGGCCGGTTGCGGGAGGGATGCTGCACCCCTTCACGGTGCGGAACTTCACGCTGCTCTTTAGCGGGCAAACCGTTTCGATCATCGGCGATGCGCTCTATGCGGTGGCACTCCCATGGCTGATCCTGACGACTGGAGGCAGCGCCCAGGAGCTGGGCCTTGTCCTGGCAGCCTATGGTATTCCCCGCGCGGGGAGCATGCTGGTGGGTGGCTGGCTGAGTGATCGCCTGCGCCCGCGGCGACTCATGCTGATCGCTGATACCGTGCGTATGCTGCTGGTTGGTATCCTGGCGGCGCTAGCCCTGTGGGGACATCCCGCGCTTTGGCAACTCTGCGCAGTTGCCGTGCCGTTGGTATCCTGGCGGCGCATTCATGCCCGCCTCCATGTCCATCTTGCCGGAGACGCTGAGCAACGAGGACCTGCAAGCCGGCAACGGGCTGATGATGTCTTCGATGCAGGGCGCGAACCTGGTGGGGTCGGCCTTCGCGGGCGTGGTCGTGGCCGCGTTCACCGCGGGCGCGGGTCTGGCCATCGACGCGGCTACCTTCTTCGTTTCGGCGGCTTCGCTCGCACTGATGCGCACAGCCCACCGCGCCACACCCAGCAAACGAGAGGCAGGAGAAAGCCAGGAGCATCCCTCAGCCAGCACCCAGGAGCGAGGTGCGCAGGTCAGCTTCTGGCGCTTTCTGCTCACCTCGCGCTTGATTCAGGTCATCCTGCTGATGTTCATCGTGATCGGCCTCTTTTCGGGCGGATTGATAGAGGTGGCGCTGCCCACGCTGGTCCACGGTCCCATGCACGGGGGCGCGAGCAGCTATGGCATCATCCTGGCGGCCTGGGGCGCGGGCGCGCTCGTTGGGAGCCTCTTCGCCGGTATGCTGGGCAAACACACACACAAAGGGCTGGCCATCCTCCTGGCTGGCCTGATCGTGGCCGCCTCGATCGCGCTTCTCCCCACCTGGGGGGTCATTGGAGCCATGGCGTGTATGCTGATTGGCGGCGTCGCTAACAGCGTCATCACGGTCCTGCTCTTCACCGCGATCCAGCTGGCCATTCCGCGCCAGCTGATGGGGCGCGTCATGGGCCTGCTCATGTTCAGCTCATTCGGGCTGTATCCTCTCTCGGTAGCTCTGGCTGGCGTGCTCTCGAACCAGTTTGGCCCGGCGATCCTCTTTCCGTTCGGCGGACTCCTGCTGGGTCTGGTGATGGTGTTTGGAATGACCCAACGAGCGTTGAGAGAGCTATAGCAAGCGTTCTCAACGCGATGAAGTGTCTCAAGCCGCTTCATTGTGTTGAGAATGCTTCTCTACGCAACCACCTTACCAAGTCTCCATTCTCGATCCAAACAAGAACTACTTTGACACAGTACCTGTTGAGCTAGAACAGGCAGCGTGGCTCGATGGAGCTACGCAAACACAGGCTTTTTTGCATATCACGTTGCCCCTGGCCGCTCCTGCACTGGCTGTTTCAGCTCTCTTCTCGTTTATCGCTGGTTGGAACGAGTTCGCGCTTGCCAATCTCGTCTTGAACGCAAATAACACAGGAAGTAATCTGACCTTTTTGTTGGGTCTTTACAGCCTGCAGAGTAATTTTTATACACCGCTCTGCTGCATGCTCATACAAACTCCTTCTCCTTGCGTCTTTCCGTATTCTTTCCGAAGCCGACCCTGTATGACAGGTGAGTACACAATCAATGTGAAAGTGGTAGCCAGCGCACTTTCTTGAGAAGACGTTCACTGCCTATCATCATGCTTTTATTCTTCGACTTCCATAATTGACTCACCTATCCCACCGAACAGTAGTATCAGAACACCTGAAAGTTGACAACTCGCTCAGGAAGGGGATATCATGACTGCGCAGATAAGAAGAAACCATATGGTTTGGCCGAATATTTGTGACGATAAGCGAGGTTTCGCCAAATATTCGTGAAAAAAGCTGCCAGAAATTTCTGACGATAAGCGTCATCTCACGCTCAACATTGCTGAGTTATTGCCAAATATCTATGACAATCACCATTGTCGGATCTCAAAGATAGTGAGACTGTGATCATAGTTACTGAGAACCACTTCTCAAAGATAATGAGACCGGGCTCAGATGCCTGTAGGATCTCAAAGTTACTTGGATGAGCCAATTGCAGGGCTCCAGTGTAAATTATCGCAAAGCATTTCGCCCGGCTTATCACGAACGTTTAGCGGGCTAGTGTTGGAAGTCATAGAGACAGGGAGAGCTGGCCAAACCTTGAGCAGGGACTATACATGGAATAGGCACGCTACTTAGTTAAGAGTCCAGCTGTGCCTGAGCTGGGATGAAATTGATAGAAATCCTTTAGCTTTAGGAGCAGTCTCGGCCTTTCAAGGTACAATACTATCGACCCACCTTGTCAAGGGTGGCTAGTTTAAGATAATGAAGAGATTGGCATGAGTTACACTACGAACCCATTCGTCAAGTGGCTATTAGCTCGTTCATACGGGCAAGGTGGTGCGGTCGCTCTACCAAACTCTAAATCGCCCGGCCCGGATAATGATGGTGTCTCAGTCCCCATCACAAGAAGTCCTGCCGGTGTCCAAGATGTGCTAGATCAGCTCTGTAATCAATGCGCTTCGTGGCCTCTGCCAGAAGGTACTGATATCGGGTGGTGCTTCCTGGTAGGGGGACCAGGAAACGGGAAGTCCGAGGCCTTGCGTGCTTTGGCCGGGGCTCTCAATATTCCCCTTCCACCTAAAATACTGGGAGAGCCTGCTCTCAGATCTATTCCCGCCGATTGGCCAGAAAATGCTTGTCAAGTTGTCCCAGGCCCAGAGATAGTTTTCATCAACGATGCTTCCATTCCACGCCCTGGGACCGTAGGTAACAAGCGGTCTAGCTCCTTGTGTCTTGATATTATCGATGGCATCAACCGATTCCTCGGTGAGGACACACCAACCATTTTGTTTGTTAATGTCAACCGGGGGATCCTGGTCGAAGAGCAAGCAGCTTTACAAATTGCACCTTCCTCCTCGCAATCTAGAGTCAGTGACCTAGCGAAAGACGTGATAGACTGGCTAGTTGACCCACTAGCTCTGACAACTTCGCCCAGTAGTCGGAATGACGGTAATAGGCGCATTGAGATTCTTGCTACTCCGGAGAGTGTTCAGCCATATTACGGTCAAGTACGCATCCCTCTCAGGAACCAGGGAGCCAAGTACAACATTGTTGTTCACGCCGTGTTCTTGGATGCCCTTTCGCTCCTTGAACCCACTCCCGGGGTTCCTGGGCCCGCCATTGATTTTTCTTCTAACTCTATAGAGATTGCTCCTTATCAAACCATCGGGGGGTTCAGCGATAGAGGAACGTCGAGGGACCAAACCATTGCAGGTGAACGGCTCCTCTCTTTTTTAGAAGACGAAAATTGGCATGGCAAACACTGCGTCAATCCTCGAGATGGGACGTTATGCGAAGCCTTTTCCTCTTGTCCTTTCGCCCAAAATGCTCGGTGGCTTCGAGAACCGCTGCTGAGGCAGAGATTCTTGGATACTCTCCGGGCGACCGAAATCGCTGCAGCGCGCCGCTTAACATACCGCGATATGCTTGGCTACTTCTCGCTTGCTGTACTGGGACAGCCAGAAAGAGAATGGTTGACAGGTACACATCCTTGCAGGTGGGTTGAGAGCAAATTACAAATTATCGCCTCTGGAAGAATTGGGAAAAAGAGCGCGGTTGCAGACTTAGCAAGCCATAGGATTTATACTAATCTTTTCACGTTGGCCGATGTACGTGAGCTTGCTAGCGCGAGACCTCTCCAGGGGGAAACTCTTTACAGAAGTATAATCAATCGAATAACGCTCACAGGTGAATCGCCCCCTTCGCGCGCCTTCGAGTGGGCTCTTAGCCAGATCGATCCCGCGCGTGATTTTGATCCTTGGCAAGACAGAATTCGTTTAAGGGTACTGGAAGCGGTGGAGTCGCTCGAAATAGTATACCCATCAGACCAGATATCCAGATGGCCTGAGTTGCCTGTTGAAGTGCATAGTGAAATCGAGCGTGCCTTGGACCAATTACTGCAGGGAGAAATGATTGATGAGCTGGGGGAACCGGGGAAACGGTCCCGCGAGGCGACACTACGTGTCCAGTTTTTACGCAAGTGGCGAAGTATTCTTCTCCTGAGGCAGGTTGGGTTAGCTCTTGGCCAGATGACTTTTCGAGATGTGTTTGTTGCGTGGCTCGCTGAACAAGAGAGCGCGCTTCAAAATCGAGAATTGTTAGACTTGGGTCTAGGTATCCAGGCCTTGATTCTTCCTCCTCCAGGGAAGAGCGAGTTCTTGCTAGCTCCATTGCGCGCTCGTACCTATAACCTTAGTCCAGATTCTCTGAGAAATACCGTCCTCGTAATCATTCCCGCTGGTGATTTGCGCGTGTGGATCGTCCCCCGAGGCGACATGCTTGTAGCAGAGATACAAATCTCCAGGCCACGCGAAAGGAAGCCTCCAGAACTGGTAGCTTCTCTAGTGATTGATCTCCCAATCGCGAGGGAGGCTCTACTTCACGCAGATGGTAAGAAGGCATCTTTCACAGAAATCGGCGACTCAGCATTTGCACGAATAGAACGTGTCCTCGCTTCTCTCGTCGGGCGAAGTTTAATGAGAAACCCAACACCTTACTTCGCTGATGAAATGGGAAACCTTTACCGAGTAACTAAGAATTCTGCAGGGAAAGTTCCTCTGCGTATATCACCGAGTGAGAGGCAAGGATGAGTACATCTACATCATGGATAAATACAATCCTTCCTTTGCCAAGACCAGAGTATGCAAAACAACCCGAGTCCCTGCTAACAGACCTGCTCTGGCACTCAAAGGGTTCTAACCTTTCCAGTATACCAACTGGAAATGGCACGTACTTAGACGAATTGACAAAATTACGGCAGGACAAGAAAGATCCGCCTACCGACCGCTTGATACCTCTGCGCGCCCGTGGAGGCAAATCGAGCACAACAGAAACTATCCCAATTGCTGAAGGAACTTCCATAAGCGCGACAATCGCGTCAGATAGTGCAAGTCAGGAGCTATTACGTGCCTTGCTCGAATCTATCCTTGCTCCCCGCTCGCGGGGGGATCGATCCCTTACCTGCGTGCCTATTCACCCCGATGCTGTTGTCTTGCAGACACTACAGGGTTTAGTAAACAAGGACAACCCACCTGATCTAGCAAAGGCAATAGAGGTGGTGGGATGGCTTGGTGGTTCGAGCGGTCAAGGCCACGTAGCTTCACTATTCTTAGAAGCTTTTAACAGGCGCTCAGGCATTTCAGAGGGGCTGACTGGTCTGCTGGATAATAGCTTTCCAGTTGTTGCCCAGCATACCTGGTCAACACTAATTAGCAGGGCTGCATCCTCTTCCCAGCGGCCTCCAGCTTGGCCGAGCGTTTCATCCTTGCCTATCAGTGTTGCCTCTCCATCAGCTCTGGCAAATAGTACGAGAACTCCCTTTTACTGGTTTTGGAAAAAGTGGTCCGTGCTATGCAACGAAGCAAATGGATGGTATGATAGGCTTCCTACTCGCCGCTTCGTTGACTGGGCGACCTGTCTTCTTCGTACGGGATTGGCGTTTGCTTACTTGTGGGAGGCAAATTTTTTCTGCCAGATCCATAGTGTTATTATGGAGCAGTCAAAATCACCCGGTGAAACACAGGCCATGTCCTCTTTGCGTTCTATGATTAGGCAGGGCAGTGTGTTAGCGACGATAGAATCGCCCCAATTGCCCGCCACGAAGAAAAACGTTTGGAATGCTCTCAGTAATTTGCTCGCCAGGGGATACGTGGCGAGAAAGGCCTTCGAGGATCACTTCTTAGAAGAAGATGTCCCTTTTCCCGCATCTCCCGGTGATGATGTCGAGGTGACGGTAGAAAAATGGATAGACTCGCTTGCTGCTTCGGGTACACTAGCTAAATTTGCTGTTCCTTTGCAAATAGGATCCCAGACGGCGAATAATGCCCGGGAGTTTGTTAGGTACTTGTTACAGCCACGCTCATCAAACGATGACTCGGCGGACCAAGCTGACTTTTACTACTTGGCGCGGACCAATTCAAGAAGCTCTTGGTTTCAACCAGGGCCAGAGTGGTTAGTCGTGGTGACGAGCCTATTGTGCGGGCGTGTTGGCGGTCAATGCACCCTGGGTATGCTTTTAGACGATTTGGCACAACTTGGTATACGAGTTGAGCGGTGGATACTTGTCGGTATGCTGGAAAACGCTGGCCTTAGCGTAGATAGCCCAGACGCTGACAATGCACTTTTAATTCACTCTGGCTTTTAATCAACTAGCCGTGACTAGAGGAAGAAAGAGATGGTTGTATCTGTGCTAGGTGATGCGATTGCTTCCCATCTTTCAAAGCGCGAAGGTCTTTATTCTGTCGAACTACCCGCTTCATTAGAAAGCGAGATACTCGGTTTTGTGCATAATTGTAATTCGACCGAGCCAACACGGGCTATATTGGTGACTGATAAAGCATACACAAGTGATATTCCTACATCTACATGGGCAGAAGTTCTCAAATGGAGAACCGACGATGACCGTAGTTTTATATGGATGCGGGGACCACGTGAACCCGATAGTTCATTCCGCAGTGCCGTAAAGCCCTTTATCTCTAGCCGCTTTCCCGGCGACTTGGGATGTGAATGCACACTCGATTTACTCGCAGAGATAAGTGTGAGCGAACTGTGGAGGCGGCGAGGAAGGCAAACTATAGAAAATGCTTTCGAGACTTTTCATCGAACAATGCAGTGGGTAGCAGGTGTCCTTTCGAATTCTTTTGAGCAAGCGGGCAGCGACCTCAACGTTCACTGGAGCGATAAATTCCTGGTTCACTGGGCTAAACTGCTTAAGCTACTCGACGAAGGAATTGCTAACTTTGGCCAGATACTTGAGCCCCGCCACGCCTGGGAAATTATTCGCACAGCTGGCCTACCTGTCCCTTACCAACTCGTACAGGGGAGCAACCCATTTTGGGGGGCCCCGGACAACTTGTCCGAAAGAGAGTGGCCGAGCTTCGTAAAGCAATGGCAACAAATCGCCGGGGAGTTTATGCAGGCAGACGGGCGGATCGCAGTTCTTCTAACATCTCTGGATGCAAGAGTTCCCGGGGCCAGGAAGATTAGCTCCTGGAGAGGACTACCCTGGGAACTCTTAGAGTCACTTCCCGCGGATGCAACCGCTCCTGAGCGGGGGATGGCGATTTTTGCAGCACCATCCTCCCCGACGATGCTGACAGTGGAATTCCCGCAATATCCTGTTGCCCCCGTTCCCTCGTGGTGGGGAGTTACTGACAAACACCTCGAAGAGGCTGTTCAAGAACTTCGACAGGCTATCACATTTGAGCCTGATTCCTCGTGTACCAGTCTTGTACCCGTCTTCCAAGCACCCTCGACCGTATACTGGCTAGACGTGGGCAACGATATGCCCATCTATAACACAACCACCCGAAAATGGAACGCTCGCTTTACGGTGCAAGACATCCGCCTGGTTTATAAAGAGAATTGGCGCAACCTGTTTGTATCTCCGCTACCTCCAAGTGGAATGTCCGATGGAGACGCCTGGATCAACCCAGATCGGCTGTCTCTAGACGTCAAGGGCAGACCAGTGGTGGTGGTTGACCGGAGAGCGACTGCCGGACCAGGAGGCTCACTTATCATACGGTGCAATCTTGTTGTCGATTATACTGCGGCCATTAAAAGCGGCGCGGTGGTGCCAGACGTAGACGCGGCAGTAGGCAGTTGGAACCCTCTTTCCTCTCTACACTTGGGGGGATTTGTGCAGGATTGCATTGAAGGCAGTTGGGGAGCTGGGCGCCGTATTAACTCGTCCGTATCTTTGGCAATTCCCAGCCCCCACAGCCCGACCATTTTCATACGGAATGAAAAAAACATGGTATTTGCGCCGGACAGTCAAGATACTTTCGCAGCTAATATTGCTTCAGCAAGCAAGTGGAACTCACTCTCTACGCCAGATATTCTTCTTCAAGAAGAAGGGCCGTACGAGATAAGCGTATACGACGGTAGCCTCGACCCAGCAAATCCCCGTTTTACACAAAGTACAGGAATAAGTATTAACGGTTCTTTACTAGCAGCTAAGTCAACCAGGACCTGGGGTACAGAGTCTGAACTGGACGATGGTGATGTGTTTGGAGCAGAAGATTCTAGCGGCGGTACCTCCGATATTGCCGTGGTAAAAGTCAAAGAACGCGCCGGAAATTACTCTTCCGGTCTGCTTTCCGCTGTTCGCGGGCGACCCGCCGGGCGAAGGCCCCCGTCGAGTCAGGCCAGAAGCAGTTTACTTGGGCAATATCAAGACCGGGTGGCTGCCGCGCTAACTAAACTGGACAATAATCTACCTAACTCGCTCTATCAGTATGTCATATCGTCCGCAGAGACTCCCATCTCATGGTCTGAGCACAGAGGATTACCAGCTCCAGAATTTCTTTTTAACCGTCCATCACAGTTTTCTCTGCCCGGTATAGGCAATGGACCCAGTCCAGAGATGGTGATTTGCCCCGAATGGGGTGATTTCATGAGGTCACTCGCAGGAATATGTAGTGATATAGGACTTAATCCAGGGTCGAGAGATTTCTGGCTATCCGGCTTTGATCCTAGTGCCATAAGTGCTGTTCGCCTCAAAGACTACGTCGAGGTTCACCGAAAACTTGTGCGGGCGGCCAAGGGCATTAGCAAAGCAGATACCTTTTGGGCCTCGTATCCACTATCACTAGTGATAGTAAACGGGTCTCCGGGGTCCTCGCTTGGCCAACTCCTCGCGGTGCTCCTTTCTCCACTGCATCCCGCAAGGTTGGCCTGGGCATTTGCCGTTGCATTTACTGCAACGAAAGGGGGAATGAGTCAAGGACTGCTCGGTTTCGCAGAGGGGTGGAACATACCCTATACGGGCGTTGCTGTCAACTCCACTGGCCAGGAGATTCCACTAGTTGCTGTTCCAACTGACCCCGGTATAGAGCAGGATTTCGCGGCGTGGAGCGCACTCGCTGTGCTCACTAATACGGGCTTGGCAGCGCTACCTCCATCTGCTGCCGACCTGCCTTTACCATGGGGTGGTCGTACCGGCATAAATCAAAGGGTCGTGGAGCGGGCCCTCAAAGATTACCTAAACGTGCATTCTCACATAAACTCTTTAGAAGTTGCTATACGGTCGGTAACCGAGGCTCCCAGGTCCCAGGAAATCGATGACGCCCTATTGCTTATGCTCGGGGGTGGAACACTCGGCGAGGCGAACAAACTGAGCGGAGGAATACGCATTTGGGACTCGGATTACCGGCGCGGAACTGCGCCGACGAGGGATAGGCTTATCCAGGTTCGAGGTGAGAGTGAATATCGTCGGCCTTTCGAATGGAGGAGCTATCCTCCCGCCACGCCTGTGAGCGCCGATGTTGCCTTTGTAGAAAATGCAAATGTCCTTCTTGGTGTTCAGGATGGAGAAACCAGCGGGTTGCTAGGGCCTCTACCATTGCGCAGATTCTGCCCTCCCGTGCTGAAAAGCCTCGGCCCAAACAACCTCGTTCTGGACCAAAACTATTCTACCGCTTCTGGTGACGACTTACTTGGCCTTTCGGATCTACTTGCTGAAATTGAGCAAGAGGGATTGCATGCATTGAGGTCTTCACCAGAGTCTCAAGCCCTGGGAATAGGCCTGGATGCTCGGTGGGAGGTGCTGGGTACTTTTAACATGGATCCCTTACTACTGTCTTCGGTCGTAACTAAAGCTTCTAGTTCGCTGAGTACTGACAAGAGATTACTCTGGGAATGGCGTCCGTCTTGGTTGAGCCAGGGACAGAGAAATGAAAATGACCTGGCCAAGCGGCCATATTACGTAATAGCCAGAGTACCCTCGTCCTTGCTCAAGGCGCTAGAGAGCCGGCAAGGTCTTTCCGAGGCGCAGGCAAGTGAATTACTCTCAGAGTTAGGATACCGAGGGATAGGCCTAGCTTCTCTTTATGCCATTGGAGGGTCTCAAGAGAGCGCCGCCGCTGGTTTCTTTTATGCCATGAGGCTGCTGCTGCCACCAAGCGAAATTTTTCTCCAGCCATCTTGGACGGCGAGGACTGATGTGCGTGCGATTCATTGTTTGCTTCCTATAGATCCCGTGTACTCTGTCCTCGCCGAGCTTGCCGGAAACAGGGCTTCGGAACAAAGGGCTGATTTACTAGCGATCCGGGTCAGCGAAGAAAGTGACGATTTTACCCGGGTGTGTCTGGTTCCCGTAGAGATCAAGCACCATGGAAATCCCCAAAATCCAGAAGCGCTGCCACCTAATACCGACCCAGAGCTGAAGCGCGCTAGGGAGCAGTTAGGCCAGATGTCCATGATGATCGAGGCAATCTCAAAGGCTATCCATTCAAGGGGAGACGCGGACGATGATTTCGCTGCCTGTTATACAAAAAGATTAGGGTTTGCTATGCTACTAGACCTAGCGATGAGTTTAGCACAAGTCCCACTGCAAGCTGCTGACAGAGCCAGGATCATCCGTAATGTATTGAATGGCCGAGTTTCCGTTGGCTGTGGAGGCTCATTGCTCTTATGGTTTGCTCCCGGCTCTGTAATTATTAACAGAGATGTATACTCCGTCGATCCTCATGGACCTCAAGTGCAGAACAATCGTCCTCTGCGGGAAATCTTCCTCGATCCCACGCCTATCTCAGGTCTTTGGTGGAGTAGCGAAAGTGTAGGTCCTGGATCTAACGAGGAGTTCATTAGAAGAGCCGTTGACCAAGTAATGACCGAGGTAATGTCTGAGTGTTCTCCGCCAGGAGATTCACCCGTTACCGACCTTCGCGCCGAATTAATGCAATTGCTTGGCCTTAGCTCCTCAGGCAGTTTAACGGATCAACTCACTGAGCTTCCCATTCCCAGTGAAGGTGATGGTGTTTTAGACGTGCCAATTATGCCTCCTGCACCCAAGAAGAGTGATCAAGACCGGGTTGATGAGAGCGCAGGGAATGGTCTGAGTTCGGTGAAGGAGATTGCTAAAGGGCCTGAACCTCTTACTCTATGGGAAGATAGATCAGGAGAAAGCCACTATCCCGGCCTCAGAAGCAATTCATCCGCAGGCGTTTCCATGGAGGGGAGCCTGAAGGGACCAAAAACCGTGGATGGGCCGCGCTCTTTTATTGGTTGGACCTCGGAAACCTCCCGGTGGACGTTGATAGGTAACCTTGAAGGCACTAGCGAATATGTAGCCCTAGATCTTGACCATCCAAAGGCCATGGGGATCTTTGGTTATATGGGGTCTGGCAAAAGTTATCTACTTGGAACATTGATAGAGTCCTCCTTGGAGGCCATTCCAGGGATAAATATGCTCCCTGGTCCACTATCCGTTATCATTTTCAATTACCGTCGTAATGCCTTTGACAGGTTCGAGTTGTCTTCACTAGTCCAGCCAAACGAGAACGGAGCCGATATGGAACGGCTCGTAAATGAGTACGGAACACTCCCTCGTGCTCTGCGTGACATTTACGTGCTTTGCCTACCTGGGCAGCGCATCCCGGCACGCTTGCGAGAATACAGTGAAATTCCATCTTCGGAATTGCTCTTTGATCCTTCAACATTGACCGTGGAAGACTGGGAACTGTTGATGGGCGATCCCGGAAGTGAAGCACTCTTTGCTCGCACTATACGACATGCCCTCGGGGAGTTGCGAACTACGGGAGAAATCACCTTAGAGAAGCTGGAAGAATATGTCCGACCACTGCTTCCTACACAAAGCCGTAGATCTGCTGACATTCGTTTTAGGTTTGTTCGCAAGTATCTTTCCCCTGCCAATGGAACCAGATTTGACGAAATCCTCAAACCTGGCCGAGCTGTAATAATTGACTTACGTGATCCCATTTTTACTAAAGAGGATGCTTTACGTTTCTTCCTCGTATGTGCCAACCACGTCAGCAGGGTCCAGGGGCGCTTCAATAAAATGATAGTTTTTGACGAAGCCCATGAGTACTTGAGCAACGAGTTCGGTGAAAAAATTGAATCGCGCATCCGGCTTATGCGCCACGAGGGCACATCTTATGTTTTTGCAACCCAGGACGTGGCATCGATACCTACAGCTATACAGCGATTCATTACGACCAAGTTTGTCTTTAGCCTTGGTACCCGTCAAAACATCGAGGACTTAGTACGTTTCTCCCCGGAGTTCAAAAATCAACAGTTGCTCGGGATACCTCCTGGCTATTGTCTTGTCCAGTCCAGCGAGTCTGCAGGAAATCTATTTGCGCGCCCTCGCGTAGTTCGTATCCGGCCGCGAATTACCCAGCACGGTGGAGCTACGCGGATCTTCTCAGCGGGTGGTCACGAGGAGGGCAAGTCATAAAATTTCGAAAGAATGATATAGGACGTAATTTAAAAATGGAACCTGACTTTGAAGTAGAAATAGAGTATGCTCGTTCATAGCTCTTGGCGGCAGTAGACAGGGGCAAAGTGGGATTATATGGGGAGCGAGTGATCCAAATTGCGTAATTATTACCCCTGGTGGTCGCCACTCAAAAAGCGCTGGGTAAGGCAAGTAAGGACTCACCTGTTTGACGAAACAAAGTAGAATTCTACCTGAATACAACTTGGAGTTCGAGGTTGTCAGTCGAATTCCCTGGTTTCGCGCCAAGTTACTAGCTTGGTTTAGCATGCATGGTCGTTCTTTTCCTTGGCGGGAACGGGGAAGTACTGGCTATGAGATTTTGGTCGCCGAGATTTTACTTCAGCGAACGACAGCAGCCAGAGTAGCGCAGGCGTATAACGCTTTTCTTGGTCGCTACCCCTCTTGGAGCACACTGGCACACACAAGCCCCAAGGACCTGAGAGAGTATCTCAAGCCTCTAGGCCTGTGGCTACAGAAAGCCCAAGCTTTTCAATCACTTGCCACTGCCATTGAGGAACGTGGTGGTTCACTTCCCGCGTCACGCTCCGAGTTAGAGCGACTCCCAGGGATAGGGCAATATATCGCTAGTGCTGCCCTCTTAACGCTCTACAACCAACCTGAGCCTTTAATAGATGTCAATATGGCAAGAGTTCTCGAGCGCTTTTTCGGCCCGCGCAAGCTAGCAGATATCCGCTATGATCCCTACTTGCAGACATTGGCTCGACGCGTCGTGAATACAGAAAAAAGTTTACAAGTGAATTGGGCAGTTCTAGACTTAGGTGCTTTGGTATGCAAGAATGGTATCCCGCTCTGCTTGCAGTGCCCCTTAAGGGCGAAGTGCGAGTTCTACAAGCAGAGCGCAGCTAGACAAGAAGGGCTACCGATGATGCGCGTAGCAGAAGCGCCAACGGTCTATGGAGTCGCAAGCAGTTTAGGCACCTGCATCTCCGAAGCATCAGCTTCAACCGAGGTAAGTTCTTCGCTATGCTCTACTTCTGAGCTACCAGTGGTCAATCCTCCTCCTGTGACAGAGTAAGAAGTATCTGGAGTAAGTAGGAGTGATACTCTTGCCAAGTATTCCCGCAAGGCTAGTCCAACCGCTTCAGCTAATAGCGGCGGAACTGCGTTCGCCACCTGTGTGTAACGCGGAATTTGTTCGCGCCGGTACTTATCGCCCGTAGTATACTTCGCTTTAAATTCGAACCAATCGGGGAAAGACTGAATTCGTGCGTATTCTCGGACAGTCGGTATGCGAGGTTCGCTGTAGTGGACAAGGTCATCTGGTAAGCTGGTTAAGGTATGGCAAGCCTCGCCAGCAGCTAAAGGAGCAATTCGGTGCTTGTTTAGTCCTAATTTTTTCCGCTCCTCGCTGCTTAGTTGGATACCTGGGCGAAACTCGTTAATAATCCGGCGAAACCTTGCCTCGATCTCGGGTGTGTGATTCGCAAAGCGGTGGCTGTCGGCAATCTGGCCCTTTGGTATTCGGTTTCCATCCCGGCATTGCCGCATAAGCGCTTGGTACGAGTTACCCTTCTGGGTGGGTCCATATTTACCTTGACGGAAGTGCTCCATGCTTGGTTCAACGCATGGTGCGTCCCCGTGAACCCTTTCGAGGTCGGAGATTGCCTCTCGCAATGTGATTTCTCCGTCTTTCGGTAACTCTCGACGTCCTAGGAATTCTTCACGCAAGTTCCCATACAAAATCTTGAAGGGGTCAGGGAAAGGGATAGATCTCAACAAGTCTTTGCGAACAGCGATGAGAATATAACGGGGACGGAGTTGTGGAACACCGAAATCTTTGGCTTTCACGTTAGCACGTACAAATGGTATATAACCCAGTTTAATGAGTTTCCGTCTCAGTTCCTCGTCAGCATTGAAGCCATCCTCTTCGTACAATTTCTCGCCCTTGGTGCCCCTCTCGGTTTTTGTGAATGTTTTCGCGAAGCCCTGGACATTTTCAAAAAGTAACAATTGAGGCTCGATCAGCTTGACAAGCTCAAGATACTGTTCAAATAATCTGTTTCGTTCATCCCCATTCTGGCGTTTTCCGGACGAAGAGAAGCCTTGGCAAGGAGGACCTCCAGCGAGTAAGTGAATGCCTTTGAGTTCTTTCAGTTGTTCTTTGTATTTTTCTAGGAGCGTTTGAATGTCGATAGCCTCTTTGGGTAACCAGTCAGGCCAATAAAAATTGCAGTTATCTTTCTGATCAATGAGATTATGCTTTAACGTTTGGAAGGCCATGGGAGATTTTTCGACAGCAAATAAGCCCTTCCAACCAGCCATCATAAGACCCAAGGACAGGCCCCCAGCCCCTGCGAATACGTCTATAAAGGTGGGCACAGTCGTTTCCATGCAAGTCGTCGCTCCGTGTAACAATTTATCCACCCCTCGCCGCGCACGTCTGCCAACCGACTTGTTAACAAAGGTAGCCCAAGGGAAATAAATAAATGATTAGAACCCAAGTACTACCATCATGACAAGTATACACTATTGTAACGAAGATGACCATGTGCTAAGAAAGAATTTGGCGAATTTCCAAACTATGATGCTATCTTACTTAAACTGGCTTGCTCTCGTCTTTTGCTCGCAGCATCAAGATAGCTTGTCTTGAGAAACCGGTGCTGCTTTCCCACATGTCATCTTATGGCATGATCTCTCTATCCAGCGGTACAAAGTCAAGTTACTCATACTCAGGAGTCGTGCTGCTCTACCGAAGATAGCCGTTCTGGTACCACTGCAAGGAATCATCTTTCAATATTCATGTAGTAATATCATCTCTGAAAAAGGGCTTGTCCTATTCCAAGGAGGGTTGCTGTTTGACGACCTAGCAAAAGCATCTACTGTTTTTTTGCTGAAGCAATGGAGCAAACATTTCAGATCATGCAAGCGAAGCCGCGTCAAGAGAGCCTGCGACCTTGACACGGATGAGTGGCATGATACACTCCCGGACGCCATCGCTTACTGGATGATAATCGTCATGAGTAGGCAAAAATAAAGGTCGTTCAACAGTTGCTTCTCTTCATAGAGAGGAAAGCACGCTGATCTTGTCCAGATCGCGCTGGACTTCGAGCTAACACCCTTCCTCACATCCCTTCACCCCAACTTCTCCAGCAACCCCCTAAAACGTCCCCGGTCAAACACCTTCTGCTCATGCAGCACGCCCCAGATTTCTTCCACCAGCGCAGAACCAATCATCTCCATAGCCTGCTTCCGCGAATATCCTGCCGCCAGGAGCCGCTCGAACGTCTGCCGCGTCTCGGGAGGATCACTGGCACGTACCTGGTTCTCGACCACCTCCAGGATCGTCGCCTTCAGGTGAGGATTGAAAGGTGTCTCCTCATCGTACGGTTGGTCGACTCCTCTGGCCTCTCGGCTTAGCCCACGATTCCTCTTTCGTTTACTTCTCACCTTCTCTGACTCGCTTTCCTCTAGCAAAACGCTCGACCAGAGATACCATATCACCTCTCTGCCATGCCTGCCATCCCGCTCCTGACGCAACATTTGCACCACTCTATTATACTAATAATAAGTCACCAATGGCGATAGTGCCCCCACCGCCATATGACCTGGGTCCATGTCGCGGAACCCATTAACAATTGGGAACCCTGTCCCAACTGTCCCAATTGTCCCAATTGTCCCAACAGTAACAAAGCCGTGCTATGACACATCGTATTATTATTGGAAACCCTGTCTCAACTGTCTCAACCGTCCCTCAGCTTTTAACCTCAGCAACGGAAAAATGGGCTGAATCATGCAAGGTACCTGCAAGGCTTCGACCCGCGCGCCGCCACCAGTCCATGAACCATGCCTTTGGTAACCTCTCATGTTGTGGACACGTACTCCATACTCGCTACATGCTATAATGCCCAGG
>WNGQ01003265.1_pt1 | contig 16350 bp, 21 predicted proteins | sample 5407661 | NCBI WGS metagenome assembly WNGQ01 (sample SAMN13153382, study PRJNA577476) | soil metagenome | isolation source: 60 cm soil or saprolite under Garry oak tree replicate 2 | place: USA:California | collected 2016-06-15 | reverse complement strand
GAGAAGCGGGCTAGGACTTCAGTTCTCGCAATAATTGTTTCGCGATGGTAAGTCTCTGAATGTCGTTGGTGCCTTCGTAGGTCTTGATTATCTGCGAGTCTCGCAGAAACCGTTCTACAGGATATTCTGTAGCAACTCCGTAACCGCCGTGAATCATCATTGCTAGCAACGACAGTTTTTCCGCTGCCTCAGTTGAAGTAACCTTGGCGATGGACGATGCTTTTACAAAGTCCTTTCCCTGATCCTTCAATGACGCGGCCCAGTAAGTCAACAAACGTGCTGTGTGAAGGCCCATAGCCATCTCCGCGAGCTTGTACTGTACTTGTTGAAATTCGATCAACGGCGTCTCAAAACTGGTCCGGGTCTGCGCATAACTTATGGCCGCTTCATATGCGGCCTGACAGATTCCGACGCCCTGTGCTGCAACGTCGATTCTGCCGCGGTCATATGTCTTTACCCCGACATAGAAGCCTTCGCCCTCATTCCCTAGTAGGTTGTCCTTGGGAACTTTTACGTGATCTAGAACTAGCTCTGATGGTTGCGAGCCGCGTAATCCTATTGTCTCGATCTTGCTTGCTGCATGGAATCCTTCGGTTCCTCTCTCTACGAGAAACGCGCTTAGGCCCTTGTGCCTTTTCTCTCTATTCGGGGCCGGGCTTGTCCTCGCGAAGACTAGGTAGAGATCGGCTATCTCGCCATTTGTGATGAAGGTCTTTCGTCCTGATATCTCCCAGTGTGTCCCGTGGAGTTTTGCTGTGGACTTGATTCCTGCTACATCTGATCCTGCGCCGGGTTCGGTCATGGCGTGTGCCCCGATCTTCTCGCCCGCGACCATCGGGATGAGGTAGCGTTTCTTCTGCTCCTCTGTTCCCCACTCGTTCAGTGGCTCTGAAACAAGATGGCTAGCAACGAAGACTGTCGAGCAAGCGGCTGAAACGCGGGCCAATTCCTCGAGTGCGATAACCATCGATAGCAGGCCGGCGCCTAGCCCGCCATATTCTTCCTTGTAGGTAATAGCGGTGAGTCCAAGCTTCGCGATCTGGTCGAGCAGTTCTCGTGGAATGTGGTTCTTCCGATCAATTTCCGCCGCTATCGGCCGGATCTGTTTCTCAGCAAAATCACGGATCGTATTCCGCAGACTCTCATGGTCGGGAGTCAGCTTCACTTCATAATCGGCCGAACGTGGAAGAATGGTACTCGTCATTGCGAACAGATGCTCGGAGCGATTGGGAGCCTGTCGTTCCTTTAAACTTTGAAACCCAAAAAGATCCTCATTTGCATACTAGAAACGGACCTCAGCTTTTGCTGGCTCTTTCTAGCGCTAGGAAAGTGTCTAATAATGGGTATTTTCGAGACTGTCACCGATATCCACCTCGTGAAACATTGGACGCTCTTAGAATGCTCTTGAATCCGGAACTGAACTCTTAGGAGATACTGGATTGTCTAGCCCTTCTATTGAAGCAGTAAATCTGTCAAAACGGTATGGCTCGTTTTCCGCGTTATCCAGTCTCAACCTGAAGATTGAAGGTTCGAAGTGCGTGGGTTTTCTCGGGCCGAACGGAGCTGGGAAGACAACTACTCTGAAGCTCTTCACCGATATGATTCGAGCCTCCGAGGGAAAGGCGCTAATCAACGGAATCTCGGTGCACGAGAACAAGAAGAAGGCTCTCGCCTCCGTCGGATCACTTATCGAGAGCCCAGAGATCTATCCCGCTCTAACCCCGAGAGAAGCGCTCTCTATGGTCGCAGAAATCAGAGGAATGCCCCGTTCGGAACGGAAGAAGAAGATCGAAGAAGTAGTTGCAGAAGTGAAGATGGAAGAATGGCTGGACAAGAAAGTTGGAAAATTCTCCAAAGGAATGAAACAGAGGATCAACATATCCGCAGCCCTCCTATCCGAACCTGAAATTCTCCTTCTGGACGAGCCGAGCACAGGGCTCGACCCTAGAGGAATGTCCGAGGTTAGAGAGATCGTGAAATCGCTCAAGCAAAAGAACCGGCTCATCTTCATGAGCTCCCATCTCTTGAACGAGGTTTCTGACATATGCGACGAGGTCGCGATGATCGACCATGGGAAACTCCTCGTCTACGACAAACTTAGCAACGTTGTGTCACGGTTCTCCGGAGCCAACGGAGGCGCAATCATCATCGACGTAGGATTATCCAGAGAAATTGATGAGCAAACAGTGAGCAGGACCATATCCTCTCTCCCCGGCGTAGTGTCCGCGGAAAAACTGGAAGGAAAGAACTTACGATTACACTTTTCGGGTGGCATAGAAAACCAAGAAAAACTTCTCTCAGACCTTGTAACGATGAAAATCGGCTTGATCAGCTTCCACCCATCCTCATCAGCGCTCGAGGACACGTACCTGAATCTGATCAAGGCAACACTGTGAGAAGCACATGAGCAAGCCCTCTCTCAAGTCGGTCGGGTCCGTAGTAGCGCCTAGTCTCCCAACGAGCATTGCTCAAGTAGGAACGATCACGAAATACGAGCTGCTGAACTATTTCAGATCGAGAAGGTTCTTCGTCCTTCTGATAATCGGGATAGTGATCAGCGCAATTTTCACAGCAGTAGTAGGCTACTACGGGATTGCCTACCTGAATCTGACGTCAGCTTTAGGATTCTACTCCTTCTGGTGGGGCAACTCCATAACTTTGGTCGTCATACTCTCAGGAATATTTTTTGGGGGAGACGCGATTTCTGGAGAGTTCCAGAACAAGACAGGGTATTTCCTGGTAGGGAACCCCTTGCGCCGATCCTCGATCTACATCGGCAAATGGATTGCTGCGCTAACAGCATCTTTGATCATATTCGCGATCTATGCGGCAATTGCGGTAGGCAATGGTATCTACTATTTCGGCGCAAACATACCTTACCAGTTCGGTGATTCTCTCGTCTTCTCAGTGCTCTATCTGATTGCCGTGCTCGGGTTCACCTTCTTCTTCAGCTCGCTTTTCAAGAGCAGCTCAATGTCGATTCTTGTCACCGCAATCCTGTTTCTATTTGCCTTCTCGCTCATCGAGCTGATAGTGTCAAGGCTTGCGCAGATTGAACCATGGTTTATCATCACGTATGGCGCAGGGATAATTGGCAACGTGCTGATGGATCCGTATCCGTTAACTCAGAGCACTAGAGGACCCGGAGGAAGGGAGGTCTCAACTTTCGCCGTGACCATTCCTCAGGGGATCGAGATACTAGTCGGCTACTTCGTTATCACCGCCGTAATCGGCCTTCTACTCTTTGAGAGAAAGGAATTCACATAACGAATCTTCCAAACGCATAGCCTGAAACCTCGGGCTCGATCAGCTCAAGTATTCTCCGCGCCGTCTCTGCCTTTGAACACTCCTTACACGCGCCAGCAGACATTGAGAACCTCCTCCTCTAGCATCCCCTGTCCTACCGTCTCGTAGTGCAACATCAGCTCGCCATTCTTGAGACTCTTGACTGAGAGGAGCTTCAGGGTCTGCTGTTTGAACATCGAACACCAGTGATGGTTCCCGCGTCCGAGGATGACCGGCCAAACTGCGACCCCGTAGTCATCGGCCAGACCCCGCTGGATGAACTCCTGGATGAGCGAGGGGCCTGCGTCAACGATGATGTCCTTTCCCGGTTTTCGCTTCAGACATGCCACGTTTCGAGTAAGATTTCCCTTCATGATCCTGGTAAGGCGACCTTTCACTTTGCCAGAAGCCCAGCGACTTGTCGCCCTCCAAAAAACGGTGATGAACCGTCAGAGTTGCTCGCTCGTTGAGTCCTCTGTCGGGCTTGGAAAGAGGTCCAGCCGCCAAATGTTGCAACGCAAGAAACTGCTACTGCCAGGGGGATACTCGAATTCAGATTCTCTCAAAAGAGCAAAGCCCAATTTTCTACAGATAGCATTTGATGGATCATTACGCACTGATGGAAAAGCCATGAGGTATCTATAACTCCGAAGCTTCGCGACTAGTCGTATTACAAGAGCAGTGGCGGCAGTAGCGATTCCTTGCCCTTGGAACTCCGGCAGCACGCTCCATCCAGTTTCCCACACTTTCTGTCCGTCCCATTCCTTTTCCCAATATCCAACGGTACCAGCAGCAACCTCTCGATTGCCGACAAGTATCACGAACACGCAGCCAGAGGTAGGGTCCGCGGACAATGCACTGAACTTTCTGTGACGATCTCGAAGCTTTTCGGCGCTCTCTGGCCCGCCTAGGTGCGTCATCATTCTAGGGTCTCCTAACGTTCTCTCCAGCACCGCCAGGTCGCCGTCGGAGTAAGGACGGACGGTGACGGCGATTCTCTCGGTCATAGACTCTTTCATTACGAAAGCGTCACTTGCCTTTAAGACTCCCTTGCGTTATGTCACTTGGTCAATCATCTGGGCACAAGTCTGACCAACACCCGTTAGGGGGATAACAGGATTTGGCCAATCGATGCTTTGGAGGATCTTGGTCGGTGCAACCCCACTGGGGTCGCATTTATGGTGGGGCGGGTGGGATTTGAACCCACGATGTTCGCTCCTTCGGAGACGAACGCTCACTGGTGCCTGATAAATCAGTCATACCATACAACTACTCTCTCCCTAGTTTTGAATCTTCCGGCGTCTTTACCAAGCATCTTCGAAGAAATGAATTCTCATGCCATACATGACTGACGCAAGTCTCGCGGATATGGCTCTCGAACTTCGACAGAAGGGAATAGACTGTCAAACGTGCCACAAGCTAATGCGCAACACAGAAGATTCTCGGATTCCTATACCGGATGGCGAAATTGCTCAGTTCCTCAGAGAAGCCAAAGGGTCTATCACTCTGATTGTGATGGACCACGACCTCGCTGAACATTGCAAGTTTGGCAAGTTGCCTCATATCCGAGTTCAAGATGCAGCAGCTGATTACGTTCTTCGAAACCCGGCTCGCTGAACTTGACTTTAACCGCATTACCGGATAGAAACCTGCTCTGGTAACGCATAGGGCAGCTATTGTAACTCACCAACTAAGTGAAACTCGATTGTGAGGATGCCTGAAACCGCTGGATTTCGCAACAGAGCTTTTGACTGCGAAGACCATCAGGTCTATCCTATTGCGTAGAGGTTACCCTCGCTGGTCCCGACGTAGATGGTTCCGTCGGAGCCGATCGCCGGGTCCGACATAGCGAAGATCGGTTCCTCACAAGAACCACACGACCCAACGGCTGACCCTATTGTGAACTTCCACACCAGAGTGCCATTCGGACTGACCGCATAGAGACTGCCAGCCCCGATGGCACTGCTACCGTCCTCTCCACGGGTGACTGCACTTCCAAAATAAACGATCCCGTTGGATCCTACAGCCGCATCGGATTGTTGAACGAATACGTAAAAACAGGCGCCATAAGTACAAGAAAAGCTACTTCTGTCGATAGGGAACCGCCATTGCAGAGTGCCGTCTGGGTTATTTGCGTAAAGACCACCATCTACAGGACCGTAGATTGTTCCATCCGGTCCTATGGAAGGAGAAAGGAACGTTCCATACAGCCATTTTATCGTTCCATCAGAATTAAAGGCCCCACCACTGATGTAGATTGTCCCGTCTGAACCGATAGCGGGGGAAGAATAGCCGGGATCGTAGCCTAGTGCACCCCATTTGACCGTCCCATTTGGATACAATGCCTCTAGACACTGGAAACACAATCCAGCAGGATCGGGGTCGTCGATTCCAACGTATACAGTGCCATCGGGGGCTACAGCGGGAGAGTCGTGAACTAAAGCGCCTGCGGCCAACTCCCACTTGAGAGTGCCGTCCGGGCATATGGCAACTACGAAGACCCCCATAGCCGAAACGTAAATGGTTCCATCGGGCCCAATAGTAGGAGAAGAGATAGTGGGATAGGAGCCATAGCCCGCTAAGGGTGATATGGTGACGCTCCATTTCAGTTTCCCACCTGGATTGATTGCGTAGAGAATGCCTTGGCTATTCTCATAACCTAGATAGCCTGCTAGATAGATTGTCCCATCGGAACCTATTGTCGGAGATGTTCTGATAGGAGAGCTGGTCTGGAACTTCCAAAGCAAGACTCCTTGCGGGTTTAGGGCGTATAGGTTACCGTCCTCGCTACCTACATAGATTCTTCCATTGCCAACTGCTGGTGGAGAATCGACTGCACCACCTGTATGGAACGTCCATTTTAGAAAGGGAAGAGTGGGACCTAGGAATGGAGACAGCCCTGTGTGCTGCGCGTTTTGGTGGAACATTGGCCATGAACTTGGAGCCATTGAAGCATTGGAAAGCTGAATCAATGGTGACGACGAAAGGGAGAGTATAACCAAGGATAGTACAACGAGGCTGGTCAAGACAATTGTTGCAATTCGCCTTCCTAGACTCTTATTTGTTTCGCATTGGCTTCGAATTTGCTGAAGATGCAGTCGGACTCTACCCAATGGATGTGTCGTTCTCGTTGGACCAAAGTGAGCGTGTTTTTTTCTCAGACACTACGGTGTAGGATGTGTTGCTTTTTTGTCCGGAAAGTCTACAGTATATAGTGAGTGTAAGTAAGCGCTTCATGGTTTGGGGCATAGGCAAAACCCCCATCTGAAATACGCACTCTTACACCCTTTGCTGAGCGAATCTGCAAGTCTTATCAGGCTTAATACTTGAGGACTTTTCAGGCTCACTTTGATGAGCCCTCCCTCCCGTGAGGAGATTGAAGCAGGCGAACAGGCGGAAAGGCTGTTTCGCGATTTCTGTGACAAGTTCGGAATAACATATGTCTACCTGGACCAGTCATCATTCAACAAGTCCAGTAGACTGGTGCGAGAAAATGCCGCACGCCCTGACTTTCTTGTAATGGAACCTCACAAAATGCCCTTCTTCGTCGACGTAAAGGCTCACAAATTCAGTAAACCCACGGGGGATGCTTTCTACTTTCTTGGAGACACAAAGTATCAAGCGGTTTTCCTTTCAGTTGCACGGGATTTTCTTCCGCTTCGCAGATTTCAAACCTTCGTGGGTATACCAGTATGGTTTGCCCTCTTTGAGCGATCCGGCAGCGGTGTGCGACCTGAGGAAATGCACATTGCCCCTGTAAACGCCCTCAACGATTTCCTGCGGGGCCAACCAATGTGGGAATTCATGCAAGTCCCCCTGGAATGTTGTACAACCATCAATCTGAAGAAGGGTGGAGCACTCGTGTATGATGTTGACGAAAGTAAGATCGGAAAATTCGTAACGCTGCTTGACAAGTACTTAGAAGAGCGAGGCTGGAAGGGATAGGGATTGTAGCCTAAGGGTGCCGTTTCAACCACTTTCGGGCAGCCTCGCGGCCTATGCCTCGTTCTAACATCACTCTCGTGATTCTGGGGTCTGGCGGCCTTCCAAGTCCTTTACGGGCGAAGCTGCGCTCAGCTGCGAGGACTTCCGGGATACAATGATACGGTTCCGTTCTGTCTTCACGAAACCCTCTTTTGGGGTCAGAGTCTCCCTCTTGTACCATCCAAAGATCGGTGTCTATGGGCTCCCCACAATAATGGCATGGGGGGTCAGTGGGAAACATGATGGGAATCGTATCCTCGATGGGATATTGTTGCCCACAGGCAGAGCATTCCAGGGTTCCTTCAGCAATTTCTTCGTCATTCTCGCTCGATACAGTTAGGTCGAGAGGATAATGCTGGCAAATTACGCAAACGAGGATATCCAGTAGCCGGCGTTTCATAGGACTAACTTGGCTTTGTCTAACGTTTTTCTCCATTTGAGACCGACATAGCCGAGTCGTCCTCGTGGTCCAATAATGACCGCTCTTATCCAGTGCAGATTGTTCGTCAAGTAGCTCAGCGCTCTAACAATCGTTCGTCCGGCTACATCGAAACCTTGTTCCTTGAATCTCTCTCTTGCCAAAGCAACGATTACTTCTGCGTTCTGCGGAGTTTCAAGTCCTTCCACCAACTCCTTGATTGCCAGCAATATCCTTGGGCTGTACATCGAACGGCACTTCCAACAACTACTAAGGTGGAACAGAACGTTAAGCTGAGTTAGGGAAACCAGAAAGTGCGTTAAGCGCTCTGGTGGTCGAACTTATCTAAGGCGGATTTCAGTTCTCGGTACAGAGCCGTACCCTTAGCTGTGACCTTGTAGTGTCTGGTCCTCGTCGCAACCGAGTTTAGGTTGCTTCGATAAGAGTCCGAATTCGAAACCAAAAGACCGTTCGCCTCCATGCTGTCCAGATAGAGTCGAATAGTGGCCGGGTCATTGGGACCGAAATGATATCGTATCTTTGACCTTATCATGTATGGTGATAGGGATGGAGCTTCAATCACTCGGTTTGTCGGCAAGAGCACTTCTAAGATGTTAGCCACAAGGCTTGGGTTGGGAAACCTCGGGTAAGATTCAAGGGCATATTTTCCTATTCTCCCGCTCTCCTCCAAGAGCAAGTCCTCTGGACAAAGATGTTTCCCCGGTTCCCAGCGTCCACTGTGTCCACATAGGACCTGAGTATACGCAGTCTCGGGGACATTCCTAACAGAATTGTCTGCCATATTTCTATCACAATAAGAATATAGCAATTTTTCCTACTTAAGGGAATCGTCACTCTCTAAATTCTGCTTCGACATCGTTTCGGCACATCCTTCTTAGCAGAGCTAACCAATTCTCTTAATAATCGGCAAGATCATTTTTCAGTTCGGGTCGCCGTCCACTGTCAACTTGTTCTAAGTGCGGGTACCTTAATCCCGCAAGTGCAAGGTTCTGCCAGTCATGCGGGTCGCTACTCGAACGCCAAATATTTTCAACACCAGCCACTCAGCCAACAACCAAGGGACTGACCAGCTACCGAAAACGTTGGATATACGGGGCAGCTTTGGTTTCAGTACTGGTGATTATTGGGGTGGTCGCCTCATTGTCGTACAATCCAAGCCGAATCGCGCCAACTTCTAATCAACCGAGCTGGCATACAATTAGTTCTTACAGTGCGGTATCAAGCGAATCAACCACAGCATTCAACATTCAAGGAACCCAATTCAGAATAATATGGCAATACACTGCCCGCAACAACTATGCATCTTACAGCTTCTTTGTCTACCCTCAGGGGGAAACTGCATCCTACGTTGATCGAATAACCGCGCCACTCGGACCCAATGGTCCAGTCACGAGCGGTACCGAATTGGTACACGCGGGACCGGGAGCTTTCTATGCTGACGTACTGGCAGCCAATCTGGCGAATTGGAGCATCACTGTCGAGGACTATTATTGATGTGACAAATACCAGCCTCCGACTACCTCCTTTGCAAGACCTACGCGGACAAGTAACCTTAGAGGTCCCGATTTGTCGCTTAATGCGTAAGAGTTTGACGGGTGGGGTTATGCGCCCCAATGCCATCCGAGTCCGTGGAAGATCAGCCATTCCAAGCGGCTCATGAGCCACTTTTTCTCTTGTCCATGGACAGTTTTTCGGTGCATTGTCAAATCGTTCCAATTGTCGAAGGGCGCTCCGCAAGTATAACAATGGTACCGTGCCATGGCTACTTTCGCTTCTTGAACAGCTTCACGCCATCAAGCTCGGTTACATAGTCAAAGCCCAGTTCTATCAGAGCTGAGGCTTGCTCTAGGGTCTTTGCCGCTTTGCACGTGAATTGTTCGCTTTCTTTCCAGTCTACCAGTTGAGTGTATCTCAAAGTATTGCTGATTGACTTGTGTCCCAGAATCTGCTGAACGTACAACAGATCCCTCGTTTGGTGGTAGAGCATGGTTGCTTTGAAATGTCGGAAAGTGTGTAAGTGGATATTGAGATATCTTGGGTTGCCTTCCGACTTTGCAAGAATCTTGCGGGTCTTCTCCAGATACGTCCGAACCGTCTTTTGATTTGGCAATGGCTTCGGAAACCGTGTGTAAGCTTCCTTCAACATAGCGCAGAGCTTGTCTGAGAGTCTGAGTTCTCGGGCTCTGCTTCCCTTCTCCGGACTCACTCTGACGCTGTGTTTTTCGAAATCGAGGTCTTTGAACTGTAGGCGTGTGGCCTCCCCGATTCTCACGCCTGTCTCGTAGAGGAGCCGTAACATGGTGGCTTGTCGAAAGTTCCGGGTTGCCTTGAGAATCGATTCCAACTCTTTTTGGAGAGGAATGAAGGGTAGAGTGTCTTCTCGACTGTATCTTGGCTCTGAAAACGATAGACCGAGCGTCTTTGCATATTTGGCGTAGACGTCAACTAGATTCTCCTTCCTTCCGAGTGAAGACTCTCGGTTAGCAACGAATTCCTTGACGTTCTCTGTGTCTTCAAGTGGGCAATGTTTTGACAGGAAGCGGAGAATTTTACTGTGGCTTTCGATTGTGGAGGGTCGGAAGCCGTCTTTACGCAGTTGTAGCAGATAGGCTACTATTCGGCTTTGGTTTTGTTCCCGATTGAAAAATGGCGGGTGGGTTTCTAATGGGGCGGGTGGGATTTGAACCCACGATCACTGGTGCCCGAGACCAGTATCTCTAGTCGGGTCAGGTCCCTTTGACCAAGTTGTCCCTGCTTCTTCAGGCAGCCTGGACCACCGCCCCCGAAAATCCGAGGTATCTACGGAGGAAATAAGTCATTCAACTGGTCCGAAATTGTCATAACGGGACCCTTTCTTACGAGAATGATGGCTTCTCCACTCAACGCCGGCACGCGAAGAACCAAGAGTCGTGGCTAACAAGAGCACTTCTTCTGCAAGTTGCTGCTTTCTACGGATTGCGAATCCGATCTTATCAACGAACAGTTTAACATCTCTGATCCTCTCGATTCGGAGGGTGTACGAATCTCTTCTTAGAACGACTACTTTGTGGCCGTTCTTCCAAGTTGTTCCCTTCTTCTTGCCTAGGTAAGTGTTGGAATGAATGTCAAAATGCATTCGAAGTATGGACTCCGCTAACTCTAACAGCTTCAGATCCGAGTTTCCGAGTACGATTTGAAGCCTCAGACGGTTACGATCATTCGAAACTCCAGCACAACCATCTGCGGAAAACAGGCCCTTCAAGAACGCGGTGGGGTAAGTCCGCGTAACAACGCAGGTCTCCCAGATTTGAATTGAGGAAGAGTCCTAAAGGGCGGGAGGAATATTTGGACTCATAGTAGACCTTTCCCAAATCGTGCGTTATCGTTAACTTGTTTGTTTTCCGACTGAGAACATGGCCTACCTCCAGATTGAAGGCTTCCGCAAAATCGCGATCTCGAACGGCCAATTTTACGTGGTGATGGTAATCCGAATCCTCTACAAAGCTACCATCTCCTAAGAAGGACCCTATGACGAAACTCAGATCCCAAGATGGTTGAAACTGCAATTTGTCCCCGAGTTCGAGGCGGTCGAATTTCATTCAGAGTCGGAACTAAAAGTAACGAGATGGGATCTGAAGCTATGGGTGATCTGGACCCTGTCCCTGCTACGTGCCTGAACTCAATGATTCAAAATGCTTTGGTTGGCCGATTACGGGGCAAGGTGCAACTTGGACCCGACCATATTGGTCCCTCGAAATGAGTCGAGTTGTTGAACTATTTGCATTCGCGGTCATTGTAACTGGCCGTATTTGGCTCGACGTACTTTCTTGGAAGGAAATCGCGTTATTTCGATTGCTTGCGGTCAGATGGGGCTTTCTTGTGTCCGTTGAAGTATGTTCGGACGAGACGTTCGAAAAATATGCTGAATCCCCCGGTCCTACCATAGTATACCTTGTCAACTTCCTGTCTAACAAGTTGTTCCGCTTCGGACGACAAAGAGATCATCACTTTGCCCATGGTATCTCTAGACTACCAGAGATAGCTCCGGGCCGTTTTATGCTTATCCCCTGCGGTCGTATTCTATCGGCAAAGAATAAGAGCGAGAAAAAGCAGATTTGACGCAACCAACACGCATTCGCCCACACGACGACACCCTGTAGCCGACAGGGGTCCTAGAGAAAAGGCTAATCCAAGAGAAAGCTCTTAGATTTGGGTCCTCGTTTTCTCAGCGGCTTTGCCACGGTATCCCTTGGACTTCACGCCAGACCTGCGTCGGTTGAAGTCCTGGCCTTCCATGAAGGACAGTCTTTGGAGGCAGCCCTATCTCATCGAGCTGACCTACGCGGATAACTTTAGCCTAGTGGAGAATTCGATTCGTGGCAGAAATCTCAGGGTTCTGGAAGTTGGTTGCGGGACCGGTTTCATGAGTTTAGAGTTGGCTCGGATGGGCCATGATGTTGTCGGGATAGACATGAATGAGAAGATCCTCCGCATTGCGAGGCGTACGATGGAAACCGACCCTCACAGTAAGACACGGGGCGATCTACGCTATGAAGTAGCGGACTTCAACGAATGGTCGGATGATCCGGGAACGTACGATGCTGTTCTGTTTAGCCGCGTCCCTCCATGAGCTTCCTCATCCCAGGAAGATCCTCTCTAGGGCTCACCACTTGTTGAAAAATGGAGGAAGACTGGTCTGTCTAGAATATGCATATGATGGAATGGATCGGAGAGCGGCAACCTAGCTGTATCAAATCCGACGAGTACTAGAACTATTAGGCTGGTATTCGTCGCATCTTCCTGAGAATCCGAAGGAAGGTGTGGACAGTATAATGAAGGCAAACCTGTATGGAAGGAGGGAGCATATCAACAAGTATGACGAGATGAGGCATCCCCTCGAACAACTCTTCCATGGGGGACACTTCTCCTGGCACTGCTACCATTGCTGGGATGTATTCAGAGATATGAGAGTCCCTGATCAGAAGAAGGAGAAGGCACTTGCGAGTTTGTTCAAAGGAATGGAACAAATATTGATTGACTCTAGAGAGATTCAACCGGTATTGTTCCTCTTCGTGGGAACCAAAGCTCCAGCGTAGGCTCATCGCGACTGTCTCTCTACTGATAGGCCCCTAGGAGAGTTTCTGAAGGAGTCTGGCGACTGCCGTGACGGCGACTAAGGCTCCAACAGCTACGCCTAATTGATCGTTAAGAGTTACCGATATGATTGCGGTTATACTTCCGGCTATGAAGTCTCGGAAGAGCCCCCTGCTCTTGTCAGAGGTATCAAGAACGTCTGAGCCGAGAACGAGTAGGAGGATCAGGAAGTATACTGGTTCTTGGCTTATGGTGTTGGCGATGACGAAGCTGGCTATCCATGCCGCCGACTCGGCGACTGGACGTATGGCTGGTCGTAGTTCAGCCAGCTTGTACGATAGGTCGCTCATGTAGTATGGGCGCTATAGTGGGATAGAAAAGGCGACCCGACTTTTTCTACTGCGTTCCAGTCCAGTAACAAAAGTGTCAATCCCACTTGGGATGGCTCTGGAACGAGCGTTGAAGATGAGCAAGGGCAAAGAGAAAAGTACGGACTAGAACATTTCCTCGTGTGTCTTGGCAACTCTGAAAATCCACAAAGCGATGCCGAATGCTCCGGGAATGGACCAGTCCGAGATTGACACGTTTCTGGCCAGCAGCAAGATACCACTCCGACTCGGAACCACTAACTCGAAAGGTGAGCCCAACATACATCCAGTATGGTACCATTACGCGAACAATAAGTTGTACCTCATGAGCTACAATGACGCGGTGAAAGTCCGGAACCTGAAGCGGAACAAAACGGTCTACTTTTCGGTCGATACCGACGCGATGCCCAACACGGGAGTGAAAGGGAGAGGAACCGCCATCATCGTAAAGGACGCAGGGAAGGCATTGTCATTATCGGAGAAGATCATCGCGAAGTATCTAGGGGACCTCACCAGCACCATGGCGAAGAACATGTTAGACCAGGTGAGACAGGGCTCAGAGGTATTAGTCGAAATAATCCCGCACTACTTTTCGACATGGGATTATGCCAAATCGAAATTCTAGCTCACAATTGCGAAACTGTGGAAGACTTAGACAATCTCTATGAGGTCCAACGACGGGTATCCTTTGTCGAAATTGAACGTTGCACCGTGAATGTGGGTAAACGGTTTCACGCCGTAGATTAGAAGATGACCGTTCCAGCTTTGGATCTTTATGTGATAGTCGGCTTGTCTGAGAAACTCGTCTCGCACCTTGGTGGGACGTGAGGAGATTCCGATGCTGAAGGCTCCTTCGTCCCGCAAGCCTTCTCCTATCTCTGTAAAACCTGGAAGTGTCAGCTCCTCTCCGTAGACCTGCACGAGCTTGTCAAAGTTCATAGTTAACATCATGCCAGTTGACGTCTCTTTCAACCCATTCCATGCTCTGTAGAACTCGGCCAAATCGCTCATCAGTTGGCCCCTCAGCTTTAGCCTCCAAGTCTTCGAAGGGAGCTGCGCGTTGAAATCGACTATCCGAACTCTATCTCCCAGGGCCCGGTCGCCAACGTAGGGCCTTAGTGCTTCCGCCGAGGACTCTGAGCTGAACGTTCCGGTTGAAACGCTGAAGCAGGCACCGCCCTGGTTGACAAAATTGGACCGGATCATGTTGATCAACAACCTCAGCGACTGCGGGGAAACATTGCTCTCTGTATCGATCATGAAGAAAGAGCCCTTTCGGACCCCGCCTCCCAGCAGATGGTCGAGCTCTCTACTCCCTGTAGAGAAGTGGGTTTCCGTGTGAGGGACTTTCTCTGGACTTCTCACTATACTTGGTGGACCGTTTTCGTATTCTTCGTCCAAGAAGGTGAACCTCCCCTTTTCCAAGGAGAATGGAAAATGTTGGCTCTGAACTCTGAATCCTCTTAGCTTATCTATTCCGAGGGACCTGATTCTCCTCCCGTCTAGCTCGTTCTGTCCAAGGGTTACGACTCCGTCGACTAGGTAGCCGAGGTTGTCGGCCCGTTCTGCCTCGCTTACGAGAATCACACTCACTTTCGTCTGATCTAGTTCAGACATGATGGCTGATTCGAGCATTTTTCGTCCCTCAGGCGTCGCGTTCCTCAACGCTCCCTCCCAGCTATCTACGACAAGGATCGATTTCTGTTTGGCCTGTTTCAGGCGCACGATCTTCGAAAATACACTATCGGTATCGGAGCCTCGCAGGTCGTGGAATTCATCATTCCAACTTGCCTTCGAGGATCTTCCGGACATAGAATCGATAACCTCATCGATCCAGGGAAACTGTATGCGCAGCTTAACTGGTGAGACTCTGCTGGATGCGTAGACCTTACGTGAGTCTGAGACTGCATTCAGTATTTCAAACGCGAGAGTCGTCTTTCCAGTTCCAGGGGCTCCTTGGATGAGCATGACGTTTCCTGGAACCTCGAGAAACTCCAAGAACATATTCATCATAGGGGATGATGTCGCACGGACTACAGAGGATTCGAGAGCTTGAGGATCAGGTTTCGTCCCCGAGGCTATCAAACTATTTCATCGTATATCGTAGGGATTGTGAAAGATTTCAAGAATTTGTCCCCTTTGCGATGTTCGGTGGGGAACCAATGGAACTGTTATGTCGTGTTGACCCTCCACACGATAGTAAGTCGGTAGACCCTAGTCCTCAAAGCCTAGAGAGTGACACATGATGGGCAGGTAACGGTGCCAAAACTCAAGTTCAGCAAGGACTACCTTCAACGTTTGACGAAACCTATTCCGAAGAAAGACCCGAACCGGCGAACTGCAACAGCTTCGGAAGCGGTGTCAGAACCGCGACATCCAACGGGATTTCACCAGTACTGCACGAACTGCGGGAAAGACCAGCTTTTCAGCGTAGACACGTTGGGCTGGAAAACATGCACTGTCTGCCGCGGTACCGCACCAGACAGAAGCCAGAGCCCGATCTAAGGATCGCTGTTCTGACATGGTGACAGAGGCGCTTTCATAGGGTTCGAACGTGGTTCAAGTACAATTTTTTAAACAGGACAAGGAGAGGAAAGACTTGGTTTTTCTTGCAGCGATCCTACGAACGCTTCAGCTCGGACGTTCTGGATGCTGCTTCTGCTCCGGTTAGGCTTCACATTCTCAAGCTCTTGGTTTCCAAGGGTCCTCTCCCGTATACTGAGATAATGTACGAGGCGAAGCTGGATCCTGTGCGGGATGCTGGAAAGTTCGTCTATCACCTCAAAACCCTTCGTAAAGCCGGTCTGGTTGCGATCGAAAAAGGCACGAAAAAGTACAGCATAACAGACCTCGGCAAGATTCTAGTCGAATTCTCGCGTGACCTGGAGGAGTGGATCGCTGTCAAGCGAGGACGTCTCTTCGTCCGAACCTCGAAAATGACGATAGAGGAATTTGACCGGACCAGAATCGCTTCATCACTTGTCACTGAGGCTGGTATGCCTCAGAGCCTAGCTGACGAGATAGCGTCCGAGGCTGAAGAGAGACTTCTGCGGTTCGGGACAACCTACCTCACCGCGCCTCTAGTACGTGAGCTCGTCAATACCATCCTTGTCGAGAGAAAGCTCGAAGAATACCGCCACAAACTGACACGCCTAGGACTTCCCGTAAACGACGTTACAGTCCTCCTTAAGGAGGCAGGAC